>Ga0308414_1002271_pt1 | contig 12539 bp, 10 predicted proteins | sample HotsprSampleOS50_FD_205667 | JGI IMG/M metagenome (GOLD analysis project Ga0308414, IMG submission 205667) | Hot spring phototrophic mat microbial communities from Octopus Spring, Yellowstone National Park, Wyoming, United States - 20090730_OS50 ... | reverse complement strand
CAGTTTTCTTATGACTACGACCCGCAGCGCCTGCTGCCCATCTCCCTCGTTGAGCACGACGGCCTGGGCGCGGCAGCGACGAATTTCTTCTTCTATGACCACTTCGACAACCTGACGTGCCACACCGGCGCGCACGACAATCAGACCCGCCGCGTCTTCGCGCCCAACGGCATGGACCTGCTGGAAACAACCGACGCGCGCGGCACACTCACGACCAATGCCTATGATGCGCGCGGCAATCTGGTTTTGTCCGTTGAAGACGCCGGTGTGTACCTCGTGCCCGAGTACATCGCTGTCACAACCAGCTATGAAATCACACCGGGCGTTAGGACCAACGTCATCGAGTTGTTCCCGACGAATTGGGTGGAGACGGCCGGGCTGGCGCGCGCTACGCGGGCCGAGTACAACATCGCCGGCCAGCCCATCAAAACGATTGATGCGCTCGGCCGTATTACGCGCAATTTCTATTCTGCCAGCCGCACCGCAGCGCCGCTGGATTCCTATAACGGCGAGCCGTCCCCAAGCAGCGCCGGTTTTCTTAATGCCACGCGCGACGCACTCGGCCGCGTGACCACGTATTCCTACGACGAGCTTGGCCGCCAAACAGTGATGAACAGCCCGGGCAACACTCCCGCGGTGCGCTATGTCATTACCAATACCTATGACATCATGGACCGCGTGACGTCCACATGGTTCCCCGACGGCACGCATGTGTCGAACGTGTATGACGCGGCGGGCTATCTGATCTTGACGCGCGACCGCGCCGGGTGCTGGACGACAAACTATTACGACGCGGCCGGCCATCTGGTGCGCGCGGTCTTTCCCAACGGCGACTCGGTGGAGAAAACGTTCTGCGGCGACATGGTCACGTCGTTGATGTACGGGCGCGGCAATGTCACGCGCTATTATTATGACCACGAGCAGCTGGTGGGCGTGGAGTTCCCCGACGGCACGCGGCGCGCAGCGGGCTTCGACAATCTTAACCGGCAGCTCTGGGCGGTGGACGAACGCGGTGTGGCCGTGACCAATGTCTACGACGCGCTGGGCCGGCTGGTGTTTGCGGGCTACACGCCGTTCGATACGGGCTGGGCCGAGCGTGACTGCACGCAGCCGCCGGCCTTCGGGCTGGATGGTTTCACGCGCGATCTCGCGGAAGTCTATCCCGCCGAATCCCTCCACTATTCCACGGCCTACACCTACGATGAAAACGGCAACGTGATCTCCTATACCGACTGGCTGGGCGCCACCACCAACACGTACGACGCCCTCAACCGCCTGACCAGCGAAGCTGGTGTGTGGAGTGCGGCAGCAGCGCTGCCGCTTTCATCGGCGGGAGCATACTCCCTGTCCCAACATCCGGCTTCCAGCATCCAGTACCCCGCATCGTCACTCTTCTATTCCTACGACCTCGCCAACAACCGCACGGCCCGCGTGTGTCGAACGTCAAACGCCGAATGTCAAACGTCCTATGCCTACGACCCCCTCAACCGCCTGACATCCCTCTCAGCTTCCGCACCTCTACTGGCGTTCGACATCTCCGCTTCCTAGGCTTACAATCCCAACGGCAAGTTATCCGCAATGACGGCAGGGCCGGCCAACGCGCCGCGCTTCATCAAATCCCTCTCGTATGACGCCGAAAACCGCCTCAGCCAGATCGCCGTTACCAACGCACTCAACCAGCCGCTGTGGTCGTGCGCCTATGCGTACAACGCCGCCCAGCAAATCACGCAGATGACCGAGCAGGCGTTCTTCACGGCGGCTTTAGCCGCGAACGCTGATCGCGGGAATGTTTCTGGAGGGCTGCCGGCCCCGGCGGCCAAGAACAATTTACGACTTACGAATTACGATTTACGATCTGGGGAAGAACCTGTAGCCAAGATCGGTGATCGCGGAACCGTAGCGGCGGCATCCTGCCGCCTAGATAATGGTGAATCCACTAAGAACCAAGACAGTTCTGCTACCTTGCTGAACGCATCCCCGCCAGTTTCAAGTTCCCAGTTTCAAGAATCACCCCCCGCCCTCTATCTCTCCTCATTCACCTACGATGCCCGCGACCAGCTTACCAACGAACTGATCCTGCATCCTGCATCCCGCATCCTGCATCACTTCTCCTACGACCACGCCCACAACCGCGTCGCGCAGCTGTGTCAAATGTCAAATGTCCAATCTCAAATGTCATATTCCTATTTTCCCGCCAACAAACTCGAAGCCATTTCTTCCGGCGCCGCCGCTGCTGATGACGACCATGACGGCCTGCCTCTCGACGAAGAGCTGCGCCACGGCACTGATCCGGCCACCCCCGACACTGACGGCGACGGCCTGTCCGACGGCGATGAAGTCAACATCTACAATACCAATCCGTGGAACGCCGACAGCGACGGCGACAACATGCGTGACAGCGAGAACGCGCGCCCGCTGCGCCCGGACGGCGGTGTCTGGTTTGGCGCGTCAAACGAGCCATGGCCGCGGCACTTTTGGCTGCAAAGCACTAGCTTGCCTGTGCGCGCCGCGCCCACCAACGCCGCCAGCCATCTCTACTACTATGATTTGGCGGGCAATCTGGTGTCCAGCGTGGTCAACGGCGCATGGACGCATTTCTATTACAACGCGCAGAACAAACTGAGCAAGATCGCCGGCAGCGGTTTCACATACGAATTCATGTACGATAGCCGCCACCGGCGCGTGGGGATACGGAAAGACGGCGGGGAGTGGCGCTGGGACATTCACGATGGGCATGTTTGCATCGCGCAGGCGGAAAATGGTACAATAAAGAAGTTCTTTGTCAGAGGGCTGGGGATCGCGGAAGGCACGGGAGACGTGATCGCGGAACTACAGGATGCAGGATACAGGATGCAGGATGGGGCAGTAACCACCGAGGCGCGTGGGGATTTACGATTTACGAATTACGATTTACCATTTGGGGCGGAAGGAACCACGAAGACACGAAGACACGAAGATGATTTACGATTTACGAATTACGATTTGCGATTTGGGGAGGGCACTGTAGCCGCGATCGCTGATCGCGGAAACGTAGAGGCGGCATCGTGCCGCCTGAGGAGCCAGGATGGCTCCTCTACGGTAGAGGCGGCATCCTGCCGCCTAAGGAGCCAAGATGGCTCCTCTACTTTGATTGTGCACTTCTACATCGCCAACCACCGCGGTGACACAGTGCTGGTGATAGGCGAGAGCGGCGCGGCCGAGTCGCACCTGCAATACGATGCGTTCGGGAACGTAGTTGCAAAGAGCGGCAGTTTCACGCCGAGCTACACGTTTTCAACGAAAGAGCACTTGCCCGGCGCGAGCCTCTATGCCTACGCTTACCGCGTCTACGACCCGCACGCCGGCCGCTGGACCCAGCGCGATCCGATAGACTACCAGGACAGCGTCAACCTCTACCAGTTCTGCGGAAATAATCCGGCCCTAGAATTTGATGTAGATGGACGTTTTGTGTTCGGCAGAATGGCAGCGTTGACAGGGCACACTCAAATGAGTGGTGCCGAGAGAGATTACTATCTGGCCATGACCGAGGTGACGCGGAACGTCGAAGTCACAGCCGTCAGCACTTTTTATGTTGCCGCTGCAACACCATTGGTATACTCGACCGGGGCAGCCGGCGTAATGGCTGCAAAAAACGCCGTCACAAGCTACATGCTAGCAGGTCCTGGTGTGATGCGCGTGTTTTACAGTGGCTACCCTGTTGCCTATGAGCATGCGGTGCGGTCCTGTCAGAGTGTAGGGAACGCCGTAACTCTAAACATGACACGGGCGGGCGGAATACTCACTCGCATGCAGGTCATTCTCGGGAAGGATATGACGAAGCCATTATGGAGAATCGCATCAGCTTGGTACGCGAATAGTGCATCAGGCATCGTACCAGTGTACCTAAGTTCCACTAAATTTACGTCTGTCAGTGTATTCTACGAAGTTGAATATCCTATCTTAAAGACGATAGAGAATGTTCAGTTGCAATTCATGGTTGTGCAATGATAATTAGTGCCTTTCGCTGTTTGTGCTTCATTCTGCGGGCTATCTATTGGATTCCCAGATACTGGATAGTGCGAAAGAGGCGGCGGTCATTTTCAATATATTATAGTGGGCGGCATCTTTCCATTTATAAGGAAGGTGATCTTGAAACAAATATATACGAAGAGGATGGCTGGCAAAATGGACGTTCTTTCTCATACATAAGAATAGACGCTGACTCAATGAAGGTGCGTGGTGCATCACATCGGGTAATGGATAACGAGCTGCGGGAGCATGTTCTCAAAAACGTTAAGAAATGGTATCATGAGGTTGAGCGCATGCCGGTGAAAATAGAGTACTACGTACGGCCCGATACGGCAACCACCGTGTGGGGGTGAAAAAGAACGACGCTGACTGGCGCTGGGACATTCACGATGGGCATGTTTGCATCGCGCAGGCGGAAAATGGTACAATAAAGAAGTTCTTTGTCAGAGGGCTGGGGATCGCGGAAGGCACGGGGGACATCGTGGCGGAGGCGGAGGATTTACGATTTACGAATTACGATTTACGATTTGGGGCGGAAGCAACCACGAAGACACGAAGACACGAAGATGATTTACGATTTACGAATTACGATTTACGATTTGGGGCGGAAACTGTAGGCGCGAGCGCTGATCGCGGAAACGTAGAGGCGGCATCGTGCCGCCTGAGGAGCCAAGATGGCTCCTCTACGGTAGCGGCGGCATCCTGCCGCCTGAGGAGCCAGGATGGCTCCTCTACGGTAGAGGCGGCATCCTGCCGCCTGAGGAGCCAGGATGGCTCCTCTACGGTAGAGATGGCATCGTGCCGCCTGAGGGGCCAGGATGGCTCCTCTACGGTAGAGATGGCATCGTGCCGCCTAGATGATTTTACATTAGGAACCAAGATAGTTCCGCTACCTTCACGAGGAACCAAGGAGGTTCCACTACGGTCGTAGCATCCGCCGACATGGCCGTAATGTGAGCCATGTGACGAATGACGAATCTTACGTGGCTACAGTGGTGAGGGATTTCAAGACAGGAGCTAGGTGTGCTGCTTGATGATGCGCAGCAGATGTGGCGTGTGGCGCCTTCCATACCTGTGTGAAGGGAGCTGTCATCGCGCGAGGTGTGCGCGGCCAGGCAGGAGTATGGATCAGAAATTGAACGCGGCGTGGAGCGCGGCGGCTTGTGCGTCGGACATGCGCTGGACGGGGCCGAGGGCACGGGCCTGGATCACCGCATTGGCGGTGAATTCTGCCACTTCGAGCCGGTCATACGCTTGCAGCAGACTGGCGCCGGTGGTAATAAGGCAGTCATTTTGAACGAGGACAACGGGCGTACGTGCGGACAAGGTATTGACCACGGCAGAGGCGTCGCTGAATTGCGTACCATACGGCAGCACGGGAATGTCACGCAAGACGACGTAGCTTTCCGGGATGGTGCGCGTGTCAAGTGGTGTAGCGGAGACACCGAAGGCCATCACGTTGATGGGATGAGCAATAATGATGGCGTTGATGTCAGGGTGGTGGGCATAAATGGCGTGATGGAGGCGGACGGAGCGGCTGGGAATTTTGCCGTGTTCGCGTTGGCCGTGAGATATGAGCACGAGGTCGGCGGGTTCGAGATATTTGCGGTCAAGGCCGTTGGGGGTGATGAGGAAGGAGTCGGCGTCAAGCCGGAGGGAAAAGGTGCCACCGGTGCTGGTGATGAGTTCCTGGTCGTAAGCGCGGTGGATCATGGTACAGAGGGCGGCGCGGGCGTCTTTTTCGGGCGAGGTGTGGCGCACGGGTGAGAATTGCGGAAGGAGGTGGCCGGTGTTATGCAGGAGGGCGACTTGCGCGGGGGAGAGCGGGCGGAGGGAGCCGAGCGTGCGGGCTTTAAGTTCGATGCGCGCGCAATAATCAAGCGTCTCAAAGCGCATGAAGGCCTGCACGGCGGAGGCGCCGATGGTAACGATACCATGATTTTCGAGCAGCACGGCGGCGTGGCCTTTGGCGAAGGCGGCGGCGATGACGCCGCCCAGCTCGGTGCTGCCGGGCAGGGCATACGGCGCATAGCCGACAGCGCCGCACACATATTCGACTTGCGGAATGATGTGCGTATTCGGCATCTGGCGCACGATGCTGCAGGCGACGAGGGCCGGCGGGTGGGCGTGCAGGACGGCGCGCACGTCGGGGCGGCGGCGGTAAATTGCCAGATGAAATGGATATTCAGACGAGGGTTTGTGCGGACCATCACATGTGCCATCGGCGCGCACGCACACGATGTCGCTGTCACGCAAGGCGCCTTTGTCGACGCCGGAGGGGGTGATCCAGACATCGCCGTTTTCGTCGAGGATGGAGATGTTGCCACCGGAGGTGGTGGTCATGCCGTAGCGGTAAATGCGCGCCATGAGCATGGTCAGTTGGGCGCGCGGGTGGATGAGATCGAAGCGCATAGTCAGAGCAATGGGAGTTGGGAGGCGAGGGCGCGTGCGCGGCCGCGGGCCGCGAGATAGGCCGGCGAATCATCGGCTGCTTCAATGTTGCACGCGCGGACGAGGTGGCAATGAGAGTAGCCGAGCCATGCGAAGAAAAACTTGTACCGCGGGAAGATGTCGGCGAACATGTGTTCTTCGGGCTGGCCCTGCGTTTGAACGAACACGAATGTGCGGCCTGTGCCGAGGCGGCTTTTGACGGGGCTTTGGTAGAAGTCAGGCGTTAGGACAGAAAACATACGGTCAATGAAGCCTTTCATCTGCGCGGTGACGTCGCCGAAATACACGGGGGTGGAGAGAATGAGAATCTGCGCGCCCGGCAGTGCAGCGAGGACATCGGTCAGGCCGTCTTTAAGCACACAATGATCCTGCGAGGACTTGCACGCCATGCAGGCGATGCAGCCGCGATAGGAGAGATCGGCGAGACGGACAGTGGAGACGCGCGCGCCGCGCTGGCTCAAGACGTCAGAGATTTCGCGGGCGAGGGCGGCGCTGACGGAGTTTTTGCGCGGGCTGCCATGGAGAGAGAGAACGTTCATACTGATGGTGGCGGTGTGGGGTGAGTGCGGCGTGGCGCGGAGCGGGCCGCGCCGCGGTATGCAATGACAAACTCACGGGCTTCATCGAGCCAGCGCAGGCGCTGCTCGGGCGTCATCTGCGCGAACGCGGTATGGCCGTCGAAATCGGCTGGGGACGTGTCGGCGAGGCCGCGGTGGGCAGTGCGTTTCGCAGGCGGTCGTTTCATGATTCGTTCAAGCATTGCAGTTCTTGCAGATCAAAGTCATCTTTTGGCCGGCGCGGGTGGACGGAGCGTTTCATGGCGGCGAGGCGCTCGCGCGAGGCGACCTGTACCGGACGTCCCTCCAGCGTAACGATGCAGGCATCAGTGGCCAGCACGTCATAGGAGTGCTCGGCTCGCAGGAACACATCAATCTGCCGGGCGGGACGTGCGGGATCAACGAACGTGAACACGTAGGCGTGTTTATCATCGATCATGCGGCGCACCTTGTGCGCGTCCAATAAGTCCGTCGCGGGCACGGGCGCGCGGGGGACAAGGCCCAGCGCGTCAAAGACGGCCAGCGCACGCCTGAGGTTGTCGTGTGACATATGCAGTGCAATGTCAACATCGAGCGTTGTCCGCTCCGCACCATGCAAGACCATGGCAACGCCGCCCGCCACGACAAAATCAACGTGCGCATCAGCGAGCGCCAGCAGTGTCTCCATGATAAATCCAGCCATAGGTGCTGCACCGTTACGCTACCAGCTCACGCGCCCGGCGCTTTGGGCAGGTGGGCGAGGGACTCTTTGATTTTGTCGTCGGGGTATTCATAGTCAACCAGTTCGCCAGCGAAGTACTTGTCATATGAACCCAAGTCCAGCATGCCGTGGCCGCTGAGGTTGAAGACGATGGTCTTCTCGCGCGCCTCTTCTTTGGCGCAGAGCGCTTCCTCGACGGCGCAGGCGACGGCGTGCGAGGTTTCCGGCGCAACGATGATGCCTTCGGCGCGCGCGAACAAAACGGCCGCCTCAAAACAGCGCACTTGCGGGTAGCTTTTGGCCTCGATCACGCCATGTTGGTGCAGCAAACTGACGAGCGGCGACATGCCGTGATAACGCAAGCCGCCGGCGTGGATGCCGGGCGGGATGAAGTCGTGGCCGAGGGTGTCCATTTTGAGCAGCGGCGTCATGCCGCTTTTGTCGCCGTAATCATAGGCGTAGACACCTTTGGTCATGGTGGGGCAGGCCGCGGGCTCGACGCCGATGATGCGGATGTTTTTGCCGCTGGCTTTTTCGGGGACGAAGGGGAAGACAAGGCCGGCGAAGTTGCTGCCGCCGCCGCAACAGCCAATCAGGATGTCAGGCTCTTCATCCACGAGTTTAAGTTGTTTGATGGTTTCCAGCCCGATCACGGTTTGGTGCAGCATGACATGATTGAGAACGCTGCCGAGAGAATAGTTGGTGTCGTCGCGTTTCATGGCGTCTTCGACGGCTTCGGAAATGGCGATGCCGAGGCTGCCGGGGCAGTCGGGGTCTTCCTGCAAGACGCGGCGGCCGTTTTCGGTTTCTGCGCTGGGCGAGGGGATGCAGCGGGCGCCCCACGTGTGCATCATGGTGCGGCGATAAGGTTTCTGATAGTAGCTGCATTTAACCATGTAGACCTGGCATTCGAGGCCGAAGAAGCTGGTAGCGAGGGAGAGGGCACTGCCCCACTGGCCTGCGCCGGTTTCGGTAGTGAGGCGCTTGATGCCGGCTTGTTTGTTGTAATAGGCTTGTGCGATGGCGGTATTAGGCTTGTGGCTGCCGGCGGGGGAAGCGCCTTCGTATTTGTAGTAAATGCGCGCGGGGGTGCCGAGGATTTTTTCGAGGCGGTAGGCGCGGAAGAGCGGCGTGGGGCGCCAGAGGCGCAAAATGTCAAGCACTTCTTCAGGGATGCGGATATGGCGTTGGGTGCTGACTTCCTGTTCGATGAGGGCCATGGGGAAGATAGGCTTCAGGTCATCGGGGCTGGCGGGCTGGCGGGTGCAAGGATGCAGGGGTGGGGGGAGTGGCGCGGGCAAATCGGGAATAACGTTGTACCAGGAACGCGGGAGGTCTTGTTCGGAGAGGGTGATTTTATACTCGTTCATGCGGGACTCCGGAGAGGGTTACCATTTGACAGAGACGCGTGCGCGGCGGCGCGCGCTTTCGATGGCCGCGAAGACCATGGCGAGCGATTTGATATTGTCGTGGCATTCGGTTTGCGGGAGGATGCCGCGGCGCAGGAAGGCGAGCATTTCGCGCAGCGCGCCATGCATGGCGCCGAAGCGCAGGGGCGAGCGTGCGACGGCAAGGGGCGCGAGCGGGCGGTTGAAGCCGGCCGTGCCGGCAAGGATTTGGCCGTGTGGCTCTTCGTCGCGCGCGCAGATGAGGGTGCCGCGCGTGCCGATGATGCGCCAATCGCCGTTCCAGCTGGTGTGGCAGCCTTCAGCGCACCAACTGCCGCGGTAGGTGAAGACGATGGCGTTGCTCATTTCAAAGATGCAGGTGGCGGCGGCATGGCCACGATACCATGAGCCGGCGGGGTTGAATTCATGGCAATAGACGGCGACGGGATCGGCGCCGGTAAAATAGCGGGCGAGATCGAAGTGATGAATGGCCATGTCGAGGATGAGGGGGCTGTCCATGAGGTCGCGAAAGCCGCCGAAATGGGCGCCGATGTAGAAGTCGCAGTTGATGGTGGTGAGCGTGCCGAGGCGGCCGGCGGCCAGCGTGCGGCGCACGCGGTCATGATGGACATCCCAGCGGCGGGACTGGCTGACCATGAAGAGGCGATGGGTACGTTCGGCGGTGCGTGTCATGTGGCGGGCGGCACGCATGCTATCGGCCATTGGTTTTTCGCCGATGACGTGACAGCCGGCGCGGAGGGCGGCGCAGGGGACGGAGCAGTGGGCTTCGGGTACAGTGAGATCCAGGATAAAATCGGGGCGGGTGGTGGCGAGCGCCGTGGCGAGGCTGGTAAAGACAGGGGCAGCGGGAGCGAACTCGCGGGCGCGCTGCTCCGCGCGTTCACGGTTGATGTCCACAATACCGGCGATACGGACACGCTCATTGTGGAGCGCGGGGAACCACGCGCCGGCGATGCCGCCTGCTCCAACAACAGTTACGCTTGGGCGTGCCATCTCATGCAAGACCGTTATGATGAAAAACTTTTGAAGAACTTGGCCACCGAAGCAAAGAAGCCGGAACTTTGCGGATGCACGCTCTCGCCGCAGGCGGCGGCGAATTGTTCCAGCAAGGCACGTTGCTCGCGGTTGAGATTGGTTGGTGTCTCAACATTGATGCGCACTAAGTGATCACCCATCTCACCTTGCAAATCACGAATTCCTTTGCCTTTGAGGCGGAAGGTTTTGCCGTGCTGGGTACCGGCGGGGATTTTGACGAGCACCGGACCGTGGACAGTGGGGACTTCGACTTCACAGCCGAGAGCGGCCTTGGGAAACGAGATAGGCACTTCACAGATAATGTCATTGCCGTGGCGTGTGAAGAACTCGTGCTCCTTGACGTGGACGACGACGTAGAGATTGCCGGGGGCGGCGCCGCGCGCGCCGGCCTCGCCTTCGCCGGACACTTTCAGGCGCGCACCATGCTCAATACCGGCAGGGATTTTGACTTTGAGCGACTTGCGGCGCTCGACGCGACCGGAGCCGTGGCAGGTGGGGCAAGGCTTCTCAATCACTTGCCCGGAGCCGCGGCAGACCGGGCAAGTTTGCGTGAAGGTGAAGAAGCCTTGTGAGACGCGCACCTGGCCGTGGCCGCCGCAATGGCGGCAACGCGACGGGCGGGTGCCGGGCGCGGCGCCGCTGCCGACGCAGGCGCTGCAGGTATCGTACTTGGTGATGTCGATGGTTTTGTCCACGCCGCGCACGGCGTCCATAAAGGAAATTTCAACGTCCACGCGCAGGTCTGAGCCGCGTTGCTGGCTGCCTGGTCCGCGGCGCGAGCCGCCAAACAGTTGCTCGAAGAAGCCGCCGCCGAACATGCCTTCAAAAATATCGCTGAACTCGTCAGCGTGCGTAAAATCAGACCACTGAAAGCCGCCCGCGCCAAAGCTTTGCTTGACGCCCTCGGCGCCGTACTGGTCGTACAGGCGGCGTTTGTCGGGGTCGCTGAGCACTTCGTAGGCTTCAGAGATTTTTTTGAAGTGTTCTTCGGCGGATTTGTCGCCTGGGTTGCGGTCAGGATGATACTTGAGCGCGAGCTTGCGATAGGCTTTTTTGATGCCGTCGGGTGAAGCCGAACGACTCACGCCGAGCAGACTGTAGTAGTCGTCGTTGGACATGGCGGCAGCTACGCGGTGGTGGCAGTTCCGGACGAGTTGGAGATGTCAGAGGTGCCGGGCTGATCGGACGGGGGTAGCGGGGCGGCAACGGCGACGCGTGCGGGGCGCAAGACGCGATCACGCAGCGTGTAGCCGCGCTGCAGCTCGGCGATGACGGTGTCTGGTGGCGCGTCAGCAGTGGGCACGTGCTGCAGAGCTTCGTGCAGGGCGGGGTTGAAGACGGCGCCGCTGGTATCAATGGGGCGTACATGATGTTTCTCGAGCACCTGCATGAGTTGCTTGTAGATCAATTCAATGCCGTCCACGATGGCTTTGGGATCAGTTTGTGCGCGATCGGCCTCAAGGGCGCGGGCAAAGTTGTCGGCCACGTCCAGCACGTCGTAGAGGACATCTTTGGCCGCGAAGTTAATGAGCTCAGTGCGTTCTTTTTGCGCGCGCTTGCGGATGTTTTCGATTTCAGCAAGGGCGTAGAGATATTTGTTCTTCCATTCCTCGGCTTCTGCGCGCGCGGCGGCGAGTTCGTCGGGCGGGGCGGGTTGTTCCGCGGCCTGAGCGGGCGGTGCAGCGTCGCCGGGCGCGGGCTGTTCTGGTGTGTGGTCTGGTGGCAGAGTGTGTTCGTGATGATGATGATGTTTTTTGCTCATACGAAAGTGTGTAACAGAATTAGGTGACAATATCAAGGAGGGCGCGGGCGCAACTATCGGGGACATTCAGCGACCCGAAGCCGCGGCCGAGTTGAATGCGCGGTTTGTTGGCGCCGTGAAAATCGGAGCCGCCCGTGACAAGCAGGCCGTAGCGCTGCGCGATGGCGAGATAACATTCAACTTCAGCGGGCTGGTGGATACTGTAATAGGCTTCGATGCCGCGCAAACCGGCATCAATTAATGATTCGACAAGTTGTTCCAGCAGCTTGACGCTGGTGATGCCGAGCAATTTCGGGTGGGCAAGGACGGGCAGGCCGCCGGCCTGCACGATGAGTTGCACCGCTTCGCGTTGAGGGAAGATGGCCTTGGGCACGTAGGCTGGAGCGCCTTTGGCCAAATAACGGTTGAAGGCATCCTGGGAGTTTTTGGCGAAGCCTTTGGCGACGAGCACGGCGGCGATGTGGGGGCGGCCGACAACCTCATTGCCTGAGTGAGCGACAACTTCATCGTAACTGAGCTCGCAGCCGAGAGCTTGCAAGCGGGCGATGATTTTTGGGTTGCGCGCGTTGCGGGCGTTGCGGATGTGTGCGAGCGGAGCGAGTTGGGCTGCAGTGGCG
>Ga0308414_1002267_pt1 | contig 12547 bp, 8 predicted proteins | sample HotsprSampleOS50_FD_205667 | JGI IMG/M metagenome (GOLD analysis project Ga0308414, IMG submission 205667) | Hot spring phototrophic mat microbial communities from Octopus Spring, Yellowstone National Park, Wyoming, United States - 20090730_OS50 ... | reverse complement strand
GGCACACGGCGATCTCCAGTTGCCGCCGCTCGCCGTGCGACAGCGTGGTCACGGTGCGGTCGGCCACGTCGGCCAGGCCGACGCGCTCGATCGCCGCCTGCGCCGCCGCCAGGCTGCGCCGGCAGCAGGCGGCGGGCGTGAGCCAGTCCCACGGCCGCGGAAAATGCGCCTGCGCCGCCAGCCGGCAGTTCTCGCGCACGGTGAAGCTCGGAAACAGCGTGCTGCGCTGGTAGCTGCGGCCGAGCCCGGCGCGGGCGCGCCGCGGCTGGCTCCAGCGGGTCACGTCGCGGCCGAGCAGCTCGACGCGTCCGCCGCTGGCGGCCAGTTCGCCGGACAGCACGTTGATCAGCGTCGACTTGCCGGCACCATTGGTGCCGATCAGCGCGTGCAGTTCGCCGCGGACAAGCTCCAGCGAGACCTCGTCCACCGCGCGCAGGCCGCCAAAGCGGCGCGACACCGCGCGCGCGGCCAGCAGCGTTTCGCCGTTCGACGCCAGCTCGGCTCGGCCGGCGATGGGCACAGGGTGTCTCATCGTGCCGGCCTCGCGTGACGCGGCAGCGGGGCGCGATCCGGCCGCTGCGGCCGCTGCCGACAGGCCGCGCTCACCGCCGCCGCCCCAGCCGGTCGGCCAGCCCGATCAGCCCGCGCGGCATCGCCGCGACGAAGCCGATGATCGTCAGCCCCAGCATCAGCTGCCAGTGCTTGGCCAGCTTGCCGAAGATCGCCTGCCACTGGAACAGCTCCTGCAGCATCGTGAAGGCAAAAGCGCCGAGCACCGCGCCGCGCAGATGGCCGATGCCGCCGAGGATTACCATCAGCAGCACCGCGCCGGACTGGTGCCAGGAAAGGATCTCCGGGTTCACGTAGCCGTCCTTCAGCGCGTGCAGGAAGCCGGCCAGCCCCGCCAGCGCCCCGGCCAGGACGAAGGCACCGAGCTTGTAGGCGTAGGTGGGGAACCCCGCCGCGCGCATGCGCTGCTCGTTGACGCGGATGCCGGCCAGCGCGTGCCCGTAGCGGCTGCGCAGCATCGCCGCCAGCAGCAGGAAGGTGCCGACCAGGCAGGCGAGCACGAAGTAGTAGAAGGTGCGGCCGGCGTCGAGGTCGAAGGGCCGCCAGCCGCCGATCGCCGCATCGGGGCGGAAGTACAGGTAGATGCCGTCGCTGCCGCCGCCGATCGGCGTGTCGTGGAACACGTAGTAGGCCATCTGCGCGAAAGCCAGCGTGATCATGATGAAGTACACGCCGCGCGTTCGCAGCGACAGCGCCCCGACGGCCAGCGCATACGCGGCCGCCGCGCCCACCGCCGCCGGCAGCAGCAGCCACAGCGATGCCGCCTCCGACTTCGGCGTCAGCAGCGCCGCGGCGTAGGCGGCGATGCCGAAGAAGGCGGCGTGGCCGAAGCTGACCAGGCCCGTCTGGCCGACCAGCAGCTCGAGGCTCAGCGCGAAGATCGCCAGGATCATGATCTTCACCGCCAGGTCGACGTAGAACTTGCCGCCGAACAGCGGAAACGCGGCCAGCAGCGCGAGCGCGGCCAGCAGCGGCGCCGCGCGCAGCATGTTGCGGGCGTCCAGCAGCGGCGCGGCGGCAGCGGGGGCGGTGGTCGTCATCGGCGCGAGGTCTTCGCGAGGAAGGGGCAGGCCGCCGCGGCCTGCCGCAGGCGTGGCGGCCGATGCCGCTGCCGCGGTCTGTCGGCCAGCCACAGGCGACCGTGCCGCATCAGCCGACCCTGAACAGCCCCTCGGGCTTCCACAGCAGCACCGCCGCCATCAGCAGGTACACCAGCACCCCGGCGGCGGCTGGAAACAGCACCTTGCCGAAGGTGTCGACGACGCCGACCAGCAGCGCGGCGACGAAGGCGCCGCGGATCGAGCCGATGCCGCCGATCACCACCACGACGAAACAGATGATCAGCACCTGCCCGCCCATGCCCGGATACACCGAACTCACCGGCGCCGCGATCATGCCCGCCAGCGCCGCCAGCGCCACGCCGATGGCGAAGACGATGCGATACAGCAGCTTGATGTCGACCCCCATGGCCCGCACCATCTCGCGGTTGCTGGCGCCGGCGCGGATGCGCATGCCCAGCCGGGTGCGGGTGATGACGAACCACATCGCCGCCGCCACCGCCAGGCACACCGCCGAGATGAACAGCCGGTACACCGGGTAGTTCATCACCTCCGACAGCGGGATGCTGCCGGCCAGCGATGGCGGCGGAGCGACGCCGTGCACGTCGTCGCCGACCAGGAGGCTGCGCACTTCCTCGAACACGAGGATCAGGCCGTAGGTCATCAGCACCTGCTGCAGGTGCTCGCGCTCGTACAGGTAGCTGAAGAACAGCCACTCGAGCACGTAGCCGAGCAGCACCGACAGCAGCAGCCCCACCGCCAGGGTGGCGAAGAAGCCGCCGCCGAGCCAGCTTTCCACCCAAGGTGCCAGCGCATAGGCCATGTAGGCACCGATCATGTAGAAGCTGCCATGGGCGAGGTTGATCACGCCCATGATGCCGAAGATCAGGGTCAACCCGCTGGCGACGAGAAACAGCAGCAGCCCGTATTGGACCGCGTTCAGGCACTGGATCAGGAAGGTGGCGAAATCCATCGGAAGGAGCGGCGCAACGGCGGCGGCTGCAGCGGATCAGCGCGGGCGGCGGGTCAACGAAGGCGGTGGGTCGGCAGGTCGGCGACGGCACAGGCTCATGGCGTGCGGACGGGTCACCGACGGTAGCGGGTCAGCGGCGGCGGCTCCGGGGCGGCAGCAGGGCAGCGGCTCGGCGATTGCGGCAGGTTGGTGACGGCAGCGGGTCGGCGAAAGCGCATCGATTGCAGTGGGGGTGACGGTGGCATGAGGGCAACGATGGCGCGGCGGCGCGAGCGCAGCCGGGCCAGCGCTCGACCGAGCGGCCGCCGCGCGCCGCGCGCGGCCATCGAAAAGCCAGCAGCACGCAGCGATGGCTGCCCGTCTGGCTGGTTGCCTGCCGCATGGGTCAGTGGCTGCGCGGGTCGCAGTTCGCCTTGGTTACCTGCTGCGCCCAGTCGCCGCCGCGCTGGCTCGCCGCCGCGACGGCTCCTCGCCGAGCTGGCTGCTCGCCGCAAGGCCTCCTTGCTGCGCTGTGCACTCTCTTGCGCTTGCCGTCCTGCCGCGCTGCCCCTGCTCACCGGCCGCTACATCTTGCAGCCGCGCGCCGGGTCGGCCAGCGCCTTGATGGCGATGCCCTCGACCTTGTTCTGCTTGCCGACGACCTTGCGCAGATAGATGTCCTGGACCGGGTTGTGCGCGCGCGACAGCTTGAACGGCCCGCGCGGGCTGTCGATGGTCGCCTTCTCGACCGCGGCGGCGAACTCGGCGCGCTTCGACAGATCGCCTTTGACCGCATTCAGGCCGATGGCGAGGATCTGCGCCGCGTCGTAGCCCTGCGCGGCGTAGACGTCGGGCTGCAGCTTGTACGCCTTGACGTAGGCCAGGCGGAAGGCATCGTCGCGCGGCGTGTTCAGGCTGTCGGCGTAGTGCAGTGTCGTGTAGATGCCCTGGGCCGCGTCGCCCTGCGCCTCCAGCGTGCCGTCGGTGAGGAAGCCTGGACCGTACAGCGGGATCGTCTTGTTCAGCCCCGCGGCGGCGTAGTCCTTGACGAACTTCACCGCGCCGCCGCCGGCGAAGAAGGCGAACACCGCGTCCGGCTTGGTGGCGGCGATGTCGGTCAGCAGCGCCTGGAACTCGACGTTCGGAAACGGCAGGTTCAGCTCCTTTAGCACCTGGCCGCCGCCCTTGGTGAAGCCCTCCTTGAAGGCGGCCGCCATCTCGTCGCCGGCGGCGTACTTCCAGGTGATCGACACCGCGCGCTTGTGGCCGCGCTTGGCCATCTCCACGCCCATCGCGTAGGCGGACTGCCAGTTGGAAAACGAGCTGCGGAAGATGTTGGGCGCGCACAGCGGCCCGGTGATCGCATCGGCGCCGGCGTTGGGGATGATGAGCAGCGTGTTCGTGTCGCGCGCCACCTTGGCCATCGCCATCGCCACGCCGGAGTGCACGGTGCCGACCACGACGTCGACCTTGTCGCGGTTGATCAGCTTGTTAATGTTGTCGGTGGCCTTGGCCGGATCGGACTCGTCGTCGACGACGAAGTACTCGATCTCGCGCCCGCCGAGCCTGCCGCCCTGTTCCTTGACGTAGAGCCTGAAGCCGTTGTCGATGGCGGTGCCCAGCGCCGCGAAGGTGCCGGTGAACGGCAGCATCATGCCGACCTTCAGCTTCGGCTGCTGCGCCGGGGCCGGGCCGGCGGCGAGCAGGGCGGCGGCGGCCAGGGCCGCCAGGGTGGTGCGACGCTTCATGGGGTCTCCTCTCGGTGGGTCGCTAACGGTGGGCCGGGCGGTGCCGGCCGATGAAATCGATCGTGGCGGCGATCACGGCCGCCGGCTGGTCGCGGTGCGGCGAATGGGCGCAGTCGCCGAGCTTCAGCACCTCGGCCTGCGCCACCGCCGCCGCCAGGCCGTCGACCTGCGCCATCGTGCCGTATTCGTCATTGTGCCCCTGGATCGCCAGCACCGGCACGCGGATCGCCGGCAGCAGCGCCTCGATGTTCCAGTGGCGGAAGGCGGGGTCGAGCCAGGCGTCGTTCCAGCCCCAGAAGGCCGAGTCGACGTCCTGATGATGCCGCGCCAGCCGTCCGCGCAGGTCGCTGTGGCGGTAGGCGTACCGCGCCTGCTCGATGCTGTGCACGGTCAGATCCTCGACGAAGATGTGCGGCGCCAGCAGCACCAGTCCGGCGAGCTGCCGCGGGTAGGCGGCGGCATAGATCAGCGCGATCGAGGCGCCGTCGCTGTGGCCGAACAGCCATGGCGGATCCGCCGCCGCGTCCACCCCCACCGCGGCGAGAAACTGCGGCAGCACGTCGAGGGCCTGCTCGTGCATGTATTGCGGGCGCCAGCGCTCGTCGTGCCGGCGCGGCGTGGAGCGGCCGTAGCCGGGGCGCGAGTAGACCAGCCCGCGCCAGCCGCCCGCGCCGCACAGGCGGGCGGGAAAGTCGCGCCACATCGATGCCGAGCCGAGCCCTTCGTGCAGGAACACCAGCAGCGGCGCGCGGCGGTCGTCGCGGCCGACCCAGCGGTATTCGAGCCGGACCTCGCGGCCGCCGTGCCGGACGGCCGCGAAGTGCAGCTCGGCTTCGGCAGCCTGCGCGCTCATCGCCGCGGCGAGCGGCCGTAGTGCCGGCGACGCGCCGTTGCCCGCCGGCCGCTGGTCGCGGTTGGGCGGCGGGCCGATCGCGCGCGGGCGTCGCCCGGGACTCGCGGCAGCATCCGCATCAGCGCGCCGTCACGCCGCCGGCGCCCTGCCGCTCCGCCTCGCGCAGGCGGAAGCGCTGGATCTTGCCGGTGGCCGTCTTCGGCAGCTCGTCGATGAACTGCAGCAGGCGCGGGTACTTGTGCGGCGCCAGTTTGCCCTTGACGAACTGCTTCAGCTCCTCGGCCAGCGCCTCCGAAGCGAGGTTGCGGTCCTTCAGCACCACGAAGGCCTTCGGGCGCGTCAGCCCGTGCTCGTCGGCCACGCCGATCAGCGCCGCCTCCAGCACTGCCGGGTGCTGCACCAGGGTCGCTTCGACCTCGAACGGCGACACGTACTGGCCGCTCACCTTGAGCATGTCGTCGCTGCGGCCGGCGTAGATGTAGTAGCCGTCGGCGTCGACCTCGTACTTGTCGCCGCTGCGGGTCCAGCCGCCCTGGAAAGTGGCGTCGCTGCGGGCGCGGTCGTGCCAGTACATCAGCGCCGCCGACGGGCCTCTGATATACAGGTCGCCGATGCGGTGCGGCTCGCGGATCGGGCGGCCGTCTTCGTCGCGGATCTCGACCTCGTAGCCGGGAACCGGCCGGCCCGAGGTGCCGTAGCGCACGTCGCCCGGCCGGTTGGAGATGAAGATGTGCAGCATCTCGGTCGAGCCGATGCCGTCGATGATCGGCACGCCAAAACGGGCGGTGAAGCGTTCGCCGATCTCGCGCGGCAGCGCCTCGCCGGCGGACGAACACAGCCGCAGTGCCACGGCTTCGCGCGCCGGCAGCTGCGGCGAGGCGAGCATGCCGGCGTAGCCGGTCGGCGCGCCGAAGAACACCGTCGGCTTCCGCTCGGTCCAGCGCCTGAAGATCGCCTCCGGTGTGGGCCGCTCCGCCATCAGCAGCACGGTGGCGCCGACAGAAAGCGGGAACGACAGCGCGTTGCCCAGGCCGTAAGCGAAGAAGAGCTTCGCCGCCGAGAAGCACAGGTCGTCCTCGCGCAGGCCGAGCACCGCCGTGCCGTACAGCTCGGCGGTCCAGTACGGATTGGCGTGGGTGTGCACCGTTCCCTTGGGCCGGCCGGTGGAGCCGGAGGAGTACAGCCAGAAGGCGATCTCGTCGGCGCGCGTGTCGGCCGCCTGCGGCAGCGGCGGCTGCGCCGCCAGCCAGCGGTCGAAATCGACCGCGCCTGGCGGCAGGTCGCCCCCGCGCGCGACGATGAGCGCATGCACCTCGTGGCCGCCCTGCGCCATCGCCGCCTGCAGCACCGGCAGCAGCGGCGCCGACACCAGCGCCGCCTGGCCGCGGCTGTGCGCCAGGATGTAGGCGTAGTCGTCGGCGGTCAGCAGGGTGTTGATCGCGACCGGCACCACGCCCGCGTACAGCGCGCCGAGGAACGCGACCGGCCAGTCGGTGGTGTCGTGCATCAGCAGCAGCACGCGCTCCTCGCGGTGCAGGCCGCTGGCGAGCAGGGCGGCGGCGCAGCGGCGGGCGCGGTCCTCCAGCTCGCCGTAGGTCAGGCCGCCGGCGTCGTCCAGATAGGCCAGTTTGCCCGCCCGGCCTGCGTTGCGCTCGAACAGGTGGCGGGCGAAGTTGAAGCGCTCCGGCGGCGGCGGGACGCGGCGGGGCCGATCGGTCATGGCGAGTCTCCCTCCTGTTCTTTCTGCTGCCGCGGCCGCTCCGCCCCCGGGACAGCGTAACCGCACCGGGGGCAGGGGCGACCTGCGGGCTAAATCGGTATTGCGATACTATATTCGGACTTCCGCCGGCCGGGGAGACCCCATGAACGCGCCCGACGCTGCCCGCCTCCATCGCGTCGACTACCAGACCGATCCCTCGCGCTACCGCCACTGGCGGCTGTCGTTCGACGGCCCGCTGGCCACGCTGGCGCTGGACGTGGACGAAGACGGCGGCCTGCGGCCCGGCTACCGGCTGAAGCTGAACAGCTACGACCTCGGCGTCGACATCGAGCTGGCCGATGCGCTCAACCGCATCCGCTTCGAGCAGCCGCAGGTGCGCGCCGTCATCGTCACCAGCGCCAGGGAGCGCGTCTTCTGCTCCGGCGCCAACATCTTCATGCTCGGCCTGTCGTCGCACGCCTGGAAGGTGAACTTCTGCAAGTTCACCAACGAGACGCGCAACGGCATCGAGGACTCCAGCCGCCATTCTGGGCTGAAGTTCCTGGCGGCCGTGAACGGCGCCTGCGCCGGCGGCGGCTACGAGCTGGCGCTGGCCTGCGACGAGATCTGGCTCGTCGACGACCGCTCCTCGACCGTGAGCCTGCCGGAAGTGCCGCTGCTCGGCGTGCTGCCCGGCACCGGCGGGCTGACGCGGCTCACCGACAAGCGGCGCGTGCGCCACGATCTCGCCGACCTGTTCTGCACCAGCCAGGAGGGGGTGCGCGGCGAGCGGGCGCTGCAGTGGCGGCTGGTCGACGCCATCGCGAAGCCGGCGGTGTTCGCGCAGCGGGTGCGCGAGCGGGCGCTCGAACTGGCGGCCGCAAGCGACCGGCCCGCCGGCGCCCGCCCTGTGCGCCTGACGCCGCTGGTTCGCGAGATCGCCCCCGATGCGCTGCGCTATCCGCACGTCACGGTGGCGATCGACCGCGCCGGCCGCACCGCCACGATCACCGTGCGCGCGCCGGCAGCGCCGCCGCCGCAGACGGTCGAGGAGATCGTCGCCCAGGGGGTCGACTGGTGGCCGCTGGCGCTCGCCCGCGAGCTGGACGACGCGATCCTGTCGCTGCGCTCCAACGAGCCGGACATTGGCCTGTGGCTGCTGAAGACCGAGGGCGACGCCAGCCACGTGCTGGCCGCTGACGCCTCGCTGCTGGCGCACCGGTCGCACGGGTTCGTGCGCGAGACGATCGGCTGGCTGCGGCGCATGCTGTCGCGGCTGGACGTGTCGTCGCGCTCCCTTTTCGCGCTGATCGAGCCGGGCTCGTGCTTCGCCGGCACGCTGCTGGAACTGGCGCTGGCCGCCGACCGCGCCTACATGCTGGCGCTGCCCGACGAGCCGGCGCGGGCGCCGACGATCGCGGTCAGCGAGGCCAACTTCGCGCTGTATCCGATGGCCAGCGAGCAGTCGCGGCTGGCGCGGCGCTTCCACGGCGAGACGGCGGCGGTGCGTGAGGCGATCGGCCAGCGGCTGCCGGCCGATGCCGCGCTGGCGCTGGGGCTGGTGACTGCCGCCCCCGACGACATCGACTGGGCCGACGAGGTGCGTCTGGCCGTCGAGGAGCGCGCCAGCCTGTCGCCGGATGCGCTCACCGGCATGGAGGCCAATCTGCGCTTCGGCGCGCCCGAGACCATGCACAGCCGCATCTTCGGCCGGCTTTCCGCCTGGCAGAACTGGATCTTCCAGCGCCCGAACGCCGTCGGCGAGCGCGGCGCGCTGAAGGTCTACGGCAAGGGCGAGAAGGCGGCCTTCGACTGGCACCGCGTTTGACGATCCTCCCACGCAGCAGGACAGCCATGCACATCGACTACGCCTCCCGCATCCCCAACAACGTCAACCTCGCCGAGGACCGCGCGCTGCAGCGGGCGCTGGAACACTGGCAGCCGAACTACCTCGCCTGGTGGCGCGAGATGGGCCCCGATGGCGCGCAGGACTTCGACGTGTACCTGCGCACCGCGGTGAGCGTCGAGCCGGGCGGCTGGGCGCACTTCGACTACGTGAAGATGCCGCAGTACCGCTGGGGCATCTTCCTGAATCCGCCGGAGCCGGGCCGCCAGGTCAACTTCGGCGAACACCGGGGCGAGCCGGCCTGGCAGGAGGTGCCGGGCGAGCACCGCGCCAATCTGCGCCGGATCATCGTCACCCAGGGCGACACCGAGCCGGCCTCGATCGAGCAGCAGCGGCACCTGGGCCTCACTTGCCCGAGCCAGTACGACCTGCGCAACCTGTTCCAGGTCAATGTCGAGGAAGGCCGCCACCTGTGGGCGATGGTGTACCTGCTGCACAAGTACTTCGGCCGCGACGGCCGCGAGGAGGCCGAGGCGCTGCTCGAGCGCCGTTCGGGCGATGCCGACAATCCGCGCATCCTCGGCGCCTTCAACGAGCGCACGCCGGACTGGCTTTCCTTCTTCATGTTCACCTACTTCACCGACCGCGACGGCAAGTTCCAGCTGTGCGCGCTGTCGGAGTCGGGCTTCGACCCGCTGGCCCGCACGGCGAAGTTCATGCTCACCGAGGAAGCGCACCACATGTTCGTCGGCGAAAGCGGCGTGGCGCGCGTGCTGCAGCGCACCTGCCAGGTGATGAAGGAACTGGCGACCGACGACCCGGCGCGGCTGCGCGCCGCCGGCGTGATCGACCTGCCGACGATCCAGCGTTACCTGAACTTCCACTTCAGCGTGACCATCGACCTGTTCGGCGCCGACGAGTCGAGCAACGCCGCCACCTTCTACAACGCCGGCCTGAAGGGGCGCTTCGAGGAGACGAAACGCGACGACGACCATCGCCTGCACGGCCGCAGCTACACCGTGCTCGGCGCCGCCGACGGGCGCCTGGTCGAGCGCGAGGTGCCGATGCTCAACGCCCTGAACGAAGTGCTGCGCGACGACTACATCCGCGACTCGGTCGCCGGCATCGGCCGCTGGAACCGGGTGATGGAAAAGGCCGGCATCCCGTTCCGGCTGCAGGCGCCGCACAAGGGCTTCAACCGCCGCATCGGCTCGCTCGCCGGCGTGCGGGTGAGCCCCGCCGGCGAGGTGGTGAGCGAAGCGGAATGGGCGCGCCGCCGCGACGAGTGGCTGCCGAGCGAGCAGGACCGCGCCTTCGTCGCCTCGCTGATGGGGCGGGTGGTCGAGCCGGGAAAGTTCGCGCACTGGATCGCACCGCCGGCGGCCGGCATCAACAAGCAGCCGGTGGACTTCGAATACGTGCGCTTCAACTGATGGCGGTGCCGACGGCGATGCCGCCACAGCGGCGGCGTTGCGGCCGGTTGGGCCGGCCGTGCAGCGTCCTGCCAAAGTTGTCGGTGGACCGTGGCGCCGGGCCGGCGCAGATCGGCGCCGCGCCGGCGGCCGCGGCGGCTGCGCTGCCGAACCGGCGCGCGACGCCCGCCTGCCCAACCTGCCCACCGCGATGAGGAAAGCCGGCTGATGGATCTCGCCGACACGCAACTGCTGCGGCAGCACCTGATCGACCCCGAGGTCTGCATCCGCTGCAACACCTGCGAGGAGACCTGCCCGGTCGGCGCGATCACGCACGATGCGCGCAACTACGTCGTCGCCGCCGACAAGTGCAAGGCCTGTCTGGCCTGCATCTCGCCGTGCCCGACCGGCGCCATCGACAACTGGCGCAACGTGCTGCGCGCCGAGGCCTATTCGGTCGAGGAGCAGTTTCGCTGGAACGAGCTGCCGCCGGAGAAGGCGCTCGGCGAGACGGCCGCGGCGCCGCTGGCCGAGCTGGCGCCCGAGGACGCGCCGCCGGTGCCCGCCGCCGCGGTGCCCGGCTCGGCCGTGCCGCCGTGGTCGGCGTCGCACCCCTTCGTCAACCTGTACACGCAGCGGCAGCCGGCGATCGCCACCGTGATGGGCAACTATCGCGTCACCGACGCCGCCGCCGACAGCGACACCCGGCACATCGTGCTCGATTTCGGCGCCACGCCGTTTCCGGTGCTCGAAGGCCAGTCGATCGGCATCCTGCCGCCGGGGGTGGACGAGCACGGCCGGCCGCACCACGCGCGGCAGTACTCGATCGCCTCGCCGCGCGACGGCGAGCGGCCCGGCTACAACAACCTGTCGCTGACGGTGAAGCGGGTGACGGCCGACCACCAGGGCCGGCCGGTGCGCGGCGTGTGCTCCAACTACCTGTGCGACCTGAAGAAGGGCGACCAGGTGCGCGTGATCGGCCCGTTCGGCACCACCTTTTTGATGCCCAACCATCCCGGCAGCCACCTGCTCATGATCTGCACCGGTACCGGCTCGGCGCCGATGCGGGCGATGACCGAGCGGCGCCGCCGCCGGCGCGGCAAGGGCGAGGGCGGCCGGCTGATGCTGTTCTTCGGCGCCCGCACCCAGGCGGAACTGCCGTACTTCGGCCCGCTGATGAACCTGCCGAAGGACTTCATCGACATCAACCTCGCCTTCTCGCGCACGCCGGGGCAGCCGCGCCGCTACGTGCAGGACGCCATGCGCGAGCGCGCCGCCGACGTCGGCGCGCTGCTCGCCGACCCCGACACCTACGTCTACGTCTGCGGCCTGCGCGGCATGGAAGCGGGCGTGCTCGACGCGCTGGCGCACGCGGCGGCCACGCGCGGGCTCGACTGGGAGCTGCTCCACGCGCGGCTGAAGCAGGAGGGGCGGCTGCACCTCGAGACGTACTGATCGCGCGGGCGGCAGGCGGTGGCAGCGCCGAGCGGGCCGGCGGAAAACCGTACTACGCTCGGCCCGCCGCCCGCTGCTTTTTCGCCAAAAGCGGCAACTGCCGCCCCTTCCGCCGCCGCGATGAAGCTTCCCGCGAGCCCGCCTTTGCCCGCCGCCCGCCGCGGAGCGGCGCGATGACCACGGGCGGCGGAGGGAGCGAGGCGCGCGCAACGCCGAGCCCGCGCCGCCGCGCGCGGTTGGCCAACGCCATCTACGCCATCGCGCTGGCGAGCTTCGTGCTGTCGTTCGTCCACCGCACCGCGCCGGCGGCCATCGCCGGCGAACTGACGCAGGCGTTCTCGATCTCCGCGGCGGTGCTCGGCACGCTGGCCGCGACCTACTTCTACGTCTACACGGTGCTGCAGATCCCGGTCGGCGTGCTCGCCGACACGCTCGGCCCGCGCCGCCTGCTGACCGGCGGCTCCGCCATCGCCGCCGCCGGCTCGGCGCTGTTCGCCTTGGCACCGGCGTGGGAGATCGCCGCCGTCGGACGCACGCTGGTCGGCGTCGGCGTCTCGGTGGCGTTCATCGCCGTGCTCAAGGTCTCGGCGATGTGGTTCCCGCCGCAGCGCTTCGCCACGCTCAACGGCATCACCATGTTCGCCGGCAACCTCGGCGCGGTGGCCGCGGGCGCGCCGCTGGCCTGGCTGGTGACGGTGACCTCGTGGCGCGTGGTGTTCGTCGCCCTGGCCGCCGCCTCGGCGGCGCTGGCGCTGGCCACCTGGCTGCGCGTGCGCGACTCGCCGGCCGAACTCGGCTTCGCTGCGGCCGCGAGCGCGCCGGCGGCCGGCGCGCGCGTGCCGTGGGCAGCCGCGCTCGCCAGCGTGATTGCAAACCCGGCGACCTGGCCGGCCTTCGTCGTCAACGCCGGCGTCGGCGGCAGCTATCTCGCGTTTGCCGGCCTGTGGGGCGTGC
>Ga0308414_1002266_pt1 | contig 12549 bp, 10 predicted proteins | sample HotsprSampleOS50_FD_205667 | JGI IMG/M metagenome (GOLD analysis project Ga0308414, IMG submission 205667) | Hot spring phototrophic mat microbial communities from Octopus Spring, Yellowstone National Park, Wyoming, United States - 20090730_OS50 ... | reverse complement strand
GTGGGCCGTGTTGGCCGAACCGCTGGTGTTCAAACCCGACCTGACGTGGTTCGTGCCCGTCTCGATAGAGAATCGCCGCGGGATGCTGCTGGCGCATCCGCAGCCCGGGCACGGCAGTGGAGACCTGGCCAACTTGCACGGCACCCAGGCCTTCTTAGAACTGCCGCGCGGAAGAGAGCACTTTGCCGCCGGAGAGGCCTTTCGCCTGTGGCCTTACGATTACCCATCCTGATAGAAACGCGGGAAGCGCCGATACGACCAACGCACACCGCGCTCCGCCAGAGTCGGGCTCAGTGCATTGAGCGTCCACAACAGCTTGCCCAGGGGCGACAGCACCAAGCGCGGCTTTCGGCGATGAGCCATGCGAACCAAGGAGTGCGCCACTTGCTCTTGCGTTTGCTGCATCCAGCGCTTTCGAGGTGCTACCGGCACCAGCCGACCCTCTGCATCAAAAACGCGCTTCTCCGGGTCGTTTCGTGTAAAGCCTACGTAGGCAATGCCCACGTGAACGCCCAACGTCTCTACTTCTATGCGCAAGCTTTGGGCCAGTGCCGTCAGGGCCATCTTGCCCGCCGAATACGCCGAGCCGGTGGGCAAACCGAGCAAACCCGCTAAAGAGCCTATCAACAACAGACTGCCGCGCGTTTGCACCAAAGCCGGCAAAGCCGCGTGGGCCGTGTACGCGGCAGAGAGCAAGTTGGAGTCCAGCACATGGCGAAAAACAGCCGGGTCGGTGCGCATAAACTCCGCGCGCTGACTGGAGCTGGCGTTCGCTATTACCACATCTATTCGACCGAAGCGCTCAACCGTCCGCTCCACTAAAGTCCGGCACTCCTCGTACTGCTGCACGTCGGCTATGCAGTAGTCCACTGCCAGGCCCATCGCCCGCAGCTCTTCACAGGTGCGGCGCAACTTCTCCTCATTGCGGCCGTTGAGCATAACCGAGGCGCCGGCTTCACCAAACGCCCTGGCCGTCGCCCGGCCGATTCCGCTGCCGCTGCCCGTTACGATAACCGCCTTATTTGCAAAAAGAGTACCCTTTACCGCCATAAACCCTCCTTATAAGCCACAAAGTTACAAGCGCCGAAAGCGTTCAAAACTCGCTCTTTCCAGCATCTCTCGGTCGTCGGGATGCGCAATCTCGATGAGCGCGCGAGCCCGCTGACGCAGGTTTTTGCCGAACAAATAAGCCACTCCGTATTCCGTCACCACGTAGTGCACGTGCGCCCGGGTAGTAACTACACCTGCACCGGGCTTCAGGAAAGGGACAATGCGCGGAATGCCTTTAGCCGTGCGAGACGTTAGCGCGATGATGGGCTTTCCGCCTTCGCTTAGGGCAGCACCGCGCATGAAATCCATCTGACCGCCTACACCAGAGTACTGGTACGTGCCGATGGAGTCCGCGCACACCTGACCCGTTAGGTCTACCTCAATAGCAGCGTTGATCGCTACCACGCGCGGATTTCGCCGAATGACGTGCGGCTCGTTGACGTAATCGATATCCAAAAAAGCAAATGCCGGATTGTCGTCTACGTAATCGTACAAGGCGCGCGACCCTACAGCAAAGCCGGCAACGGTCTTGTTGGGGTGAATGGCCTTGTACTTATTGGTGATTACTCCGCTTTCGAGCAAAGGGATAAGGCCGTCTGAAAACATCTCCGTGTGTACGCCGAGGTCTTTGTGATGGGCCAGACAGTTCAGCACGGCGTCGGGTATGGCTCCGATACCCACTTGCAACGTACTGCGATCCTCGACAAGATCGGCGATATGTCTGCCGATTTGGCGTTCCTCTTCCCCCACGCGCGCACCAAAATAGGCTTCGTGCAGAGGCTCCTCCAACCACACCGCCCGGTGAATGCGCGAGGCGTGAATGAGGCTATCTCCATGGGTGCGCGGCACCTGAGGGTTTACTTGAGCAATCACACACCGCGCCGTATTGACCGCCGTGCGCGCTACATCAACCGAAGGGCCTAGCGAGCAATACCCGTGTCGATCGGGTGGGGACACTTGCACAACGGCTACATCGATGGATAAAATACCCTGTTTAAACAACTCCGGTATCTCACTTAAAAACACCGGAATGTAGTCCCCATGTCCTTCGTTGACCGCCTGGCGAACCGGCGCGGAAACAAACATGGCGTTCAGGTGGAAGGCCTCCGCGCACTCCGGTCGAGCAACTGCTACCTCTCCGTACAGACTGATGAAAACTAACTCCACCGCCCGAAGCTCTTGACGGCGCTCGGCCAAGTGCCGCAACAGCGTCGTAGGGGTGCAGGCCCCGCCGTGAACATACACGCGCTGACCCGACCGGATGACCGATAGCGCCTCTTGAGGCGAAACGTAAGAGAGGCTCGAGCGCATACTGCACACTACCCGCTTTCTATCCGCAAGGGTACGACAACGGCCGGTAAAACGCCGATAAAGTTTTTATGTACCCACTTAAAAGCAGTTTCCCTCCTCGTTTGTTTAAAATTCGCCTCTTCGCCGGAAAAAGCCGCTCGGTACGGCCTTTGGCCGACTGTTGCTCTCCTTTAGTCTAAACGCCCGACAAGGCGCCGAAAAAAACATCACTTTTGCCGTTTAATTAGCCGCCGGCTCCTTTTTGTGAAAGCGGTTTCGATTTTTAAACCAAAATTTATTGCAAAAAATGATGAACATCAAGCGCATGCTCTTGCCGGCTTTGCTCTGTTTACCGGCCCTTTTCCTTTCTGCCCAGTCAAAGGCCCCGGACAACTGGTTCACCTTAGACAAAGCCACCGACAACGTACAGGGCACCAGCTCCGACAAAGCCCTGGCCCTCTTAAAAGCCAAAGGCCGAACCGGCCGCCCCATTATCGTGGCCGTGCTCGACTCAGGAGTAGACGTTCTTCACGAAGACCTGAAAGACATCATCTGGGTCAACCCGGGTGAAATACCGGGTAACGGCATTGACGACGACGGCAACGGGTACGTGGACGATATCCACGGATGGAACTTTCTGGGCGGCCCTGACGGTCAAAACGTCCACCATGAGACGCTGGAGATCACGCGCGAGTACGTACGCCTGAGCAAGAAGTTTGAGGGTACCAACCCCAAGAACCTCTACGGCGAAGCCAAAAAAGAGTACGAGTACTACCTGAAAATAAAGGAAGATTACGAAGAGGCGCGCCAAAAAGCCGAGGCGATGAAGGAACAGGTCGCCGCTCAATTCGCCCGGGTGGAGAAGGCATTTGACCTCATCTCCAAGGCCTTAGGCAAAAAGTCTTTTACCGAAGAAGACTTAGGCGCCCTCAATGCCGGCGGCGATAAAGACCTGGAAGAAGCCATTGCGCTGGCTAAGCGCGTCTTGCCGCGCGGACTCACGCCCGACAACATCGCCCAACAAAAAGAAGAGGCCGCCGGCGACCAACTGCGCTACAACTTAAATCCCGACTACAACCCTCGGCATTTGGTGGGCGACGACCCTAATGACCTGAGGAACCGCTTCTACGGCAACAACGACTACAAGGGTCCGGATGCCGCTCACGGCACGCACGTGGCCGGCATCATTGCCGCCATTCGCGACAACGGTATCGGCATCAACGGAATAGCTGACAACGTGCGCATTATGACCGTACGCTGCGTGCCCGATGGAGATGAACGCGACAAGGACGTGGCCAATGCCATCCGCTATGCGGTAGACAACGGCGCCAGTATCATCAACATGTCCTTCGGAAAAGGATACAGCCCGGATAAAAAGTACGTAGATGAGGCCGTCCAGTATGCTGCCGAGCGCGACGTGTTGCTGGTACACGCCGCCGGCAACGACGCGGAAAATAACGACACGCGCCCGAATTTTCCTAACCCCAACTACGTCGTGCCCGTGCGAAAAGGGCTCTTCAAAAAAGAAAAAGTCGCTCCCAACTGGCTCGAGGTAGGTGCCCTTTCTTGGGCAGGCGGAGAGCGCCGAGTGGCCAGCTTCTCTAATTATGGCAAGCGAAATGTGCACCTGTTCGCGCCGGGTTATCAGATTAAATCTACTGTGCCCGATAACGGCTATGCCACCTTTAGCGGCACCTCTATGGCTTCGCCTTCGGCTGCCGGCGTGGCCGCCATTATTCGTTCCTACTTCCCGGAACTATCGGCCCAGCAAGTGCGCGACATCCTCCTGCAGTCCGTAGAAAAGCAGGAGGGTGAAGTGTACAGGCCCGGCAGCACGCAAAAAGTCAAGTTCAGCGACCTGTGCAGCAGCGGCGGCGTCATCAATGCCGTAAATGCAGTGGCCTTGGCGGAAAAAACCCGCCCCGCCAGGCCCAACAAAAAAGCCGTCTGGCGCCAAGCTGGCCTGGGCAAGCCCGTCAACACCACTAAGCCTTAACTGCCTAAGCCCTTTCGGCCCGGTAGAGGCCCTGTGAAGAAGGGCGAGTACCTTTGAGACGCCGGCCGTCTCGCTTTTTAGGTGCTCGCCCTTTTTTACTCAGAACAGAAGCCGGCTCCTCCTCAATTGCGGCGCTGCCAGCGCTCTTGCCGTCGCTCGCGCGCTTCCTGCAGCCGCTCTAACAGTCGCTCGCGAAAAGCCCGCTCCGCCGACGGCATGCGCAAAATCTTGCGGGAGGGGAGTACCCGGCGCAACTTTTGGAACAGCTCTTTCTCCAAATCCAGCTCGCGCTGGCGCATTTCAAAGTGTTGCTTGATGGCCTCTTCTACCTCGCCGTCGCTCATGGCCTCTATTTGCTTTTTAGGGCGCAGCGCCTCCAAGACTTTTTCTCGATTTTCCAAATATTCGTTGTAAATAGGCCAAAAATTTTGCGCTTCTTCGGGCGTCAAGCGCAATACCTCCGTAAACACCGCTATGCGAAAGGCGCGCAGCTGTTCCTCGCGCCGCTCAATATTAGGCTGTGCTTGGAGCGATAAGGCCAAGCCCAACGAGATGAGGCTTCCTATAACAGGCTTCATATTGCTTAAATTCATAGGTTCAGCTTGTCCAGTTCCTCTGTCGATAAGTCGCGCAAGAACAGCTCCCACGATGGCGCGCCGTCGGCAGAGTCGAGCGGTGTGAACATCCACGTCTCTACCGGTAAAACGGCACTCAGCTCCTGTGGGTCAACCATCTCGGGCCTCGCCAACAGATAGGTTGCGATGTCGTCTGTACTCAGCTCCATCGCCGAGGCGGCTTTTTGGTCGGCACTTACCCGCTGTCGGTGGGCCCACCAAAAACCCAAAACCAATACCGCGGCCGCCGCCGCCCATCGGCCTATCGCCCTTAGGTGGAAACGGCTCGCCGTCGAGAAAGGTCGGCATACTCCTTCCGCCGATAAGCGCTGCAGGATGCGCTCTTCGAGGTCGGCAAAATAGTCCTCCGGAACCCGTAGCCTTCTAAAAGAGGCATCGGCGGGCAAGAGAGAGCCCTGTTGGGCCAATTCGTCGCGCAGAGGGTCGTCTTTTTCTATACTCATAGCCTGCAGTTTAGCTGCTTTGCTCTCGAATGTAAGTTTCCACTTTCTTGACGGCATGGTGAAAAGAAGCCTTTAAGGCACCCACTGAGGTATTTAAAATACGCGCCATTTCTTCGTAGCTCATCTCTTCAAAGTAGCGCAAGTTGAACACGGCGCGTTGTTTTTCGGGCAATCGAGCGACGGCTTCGTAGAGCCGGCGCTGCAATCCATCGGCGTCGAACCATGGGTCGGCATGCATGCGCCGCACGAGAGGGTCTTCGCCGTCGTCTAGAGAAGCGGCCTGTTGGCGTCGGCGGCTTTCCAGGAAGGAGAGCGCCTCGTTTGTGGCAATTCGGTATAGCCAGGTAAAAAGCTTTGACTTTCCTTCAAAGCGCTCGATACCTTGGTAAATTTTGATAAAAGTGTTTTGCAAAACATCGTCGGCATCTTCGTGTACTAAGACGAGCCGCCGAATGTGCCAATAGAGCGATTTACCGTAGGCTCGCACCAGCAGGCGGAAGCCCTGCTCGTAAGTGTGTTCCGATTGTAACAGGCGGAGTATGTGCTCGTCAGAAGGGGTAGTATCTCTATTCGGCACGGGCTACCCGAACTTTGTAAGGTATGACGCGATAAAAGGCCAGCGGTTTAACGCTGACTGCCGGGCTTTTTCGGCAACAAGGCACATTTATAGGTCGGCCGCGAGCAGGCGGAGTTGAATTTCGCTTCTCTTGAGGTTATACAAGGCGAGGTTTTGGCGCAGGAGCGCTTGTTGCAAGGCGCCTTGGGCCGCTTGGACTTCCAGGGCGCCGACCTGACCCTGGCGGAAACGCTCCGTGCTGATGAGCAAGCTTTCGCGGGCGACCTGTACGTTTTGATTTTCGAGGGTCAATATCTGCTTTTGGGCCTGAAAGAGGGCAATTTGATTTTCAATAGCCGTCTGTAGGTCGAGGCGCTGCGCATCGAGGCTCAAGGCGGCCTGTTCGGCGGTGATGCGCGCCACGGCTACTTGTCGCTTCAGATTGCCGCCGTTGTAAAGGGGCAGGGATAAAGAGGCGCCTATGCCGAAGCCGGCTTGGTTGTTGTTTCGGATAAAGCCGGCGCCGTTGTCGGTGCGCAGCACTAGGAACTGGCCGTTGGCCGTGATGCGCGGCCCTCTCAGCGCGTTAGCCTCTTGCACGGCTCGGGCGGCCGCTTCTGCATTCCACTGTAAAGCCTGTACTAGCGGGCTCTCGCGCCAGGCGCGCTCCAGCAAGCGCTCGCGGTCGGGCTCGTAGAATACCTCTATAAGGGTTTGCACCTCAAAGGGTGTCTGGGGAGCACGGGCGAGTAGTTGATTGAGGACGCTCTTCGCCGCAAGGGTAGCGGCTTGTTGCTGGATCAAGTTGGCGCGCAGCTGATTCAAATCGACGCGCGCCTGCAGCACCTCCGGCTGAGCGGCCCACCCTGCGGCCACGCGCGCCTCGGCGATGCGCAGGCGCTCTTCGTTGAGCGAGAGCAGCTCCTCTATGGCACGCTCCTGCAGGCGGCTGTAGGCGACCTCGTAGTAGGCTGAAAGCACCTGCGCTGTCGTTTGCTGCAGCGCCGCTTGCCATCTCAAGCGCGCTTGCTCCTCCAATGCCTCCAAGCGCTCTTTCGCAAACCGCGCGCGCCCACCCTCATACACTACCCAGCCGACCTGCACCGAACCGTTGAGATTATTGAAGGGAGCGCCCAACTCGTTGAATTCGTTTCCATTCGCCAAGCGCTGTTGAAAGGCGCTGAGCGTGAAGGTTTCGTTGAGCGCCAGGTTGACCACTGGCAGCAAACCGGCATTAGCGGCGGTATTGTTCTGATGCGCCAAATCCACCTCCGCCTGCGCTATCCGAACCGCAAAGTTTTGCGTGAGCGCTATGTCCACTGCTTCTTGTGGCGCCAACAACGGCTGGCCGACCAACAGTCTCCCGCCGAAAAGAAGGCAACAAAACAAAGTGACTCTCTTCTGCATGGTCTGAAGTGCATGTAAGATGAGTTGGCCACCCTCACCTTGCTAAGGGGAAAAACACAGCACACGAGGGCAATTTGCCGAGGCAATGTTACGCCGCTTTGGCGCGCTCGCTCTACTTTTCGCCTTTAAACCAACCGCCCGACGGTAAACGCATGAAACAAGACAATATCCTTGTCATCGGCGCCAACGGACAAATCGGCTCCGTGCTCACCGCTGCCCTGCGAGAGGTGTACGGCACCTATCGCGTACTAGCTACCGACATTCGCCCACCGCTTCAAGAGAGCGGGCCGTTTGAAATTTTAGATGCCTGCCAAGGCGAGGCCCTCGACCGATTGGTGCGCCGGCAAAGCATCACCCAGATATATCACCTGGCCGCCATTCTCAGCGCCAGCGGCGAACAAGACCCCCTGCGCGCATGGAACGTGAACATGACCTCTATGCTCAACGTCCTGGAGATCGCCCGCCAACGCCACGTCGCCAAAGTATATTTCCCCTCCTCTATAGCCGTCTTCGGGCAAGAGGCCAGGCCGGTGAACACCCCTCAGTACGAGGTGCTCATCCCCGAAACCGTCTACGGCATCAGCAAAGTAGCCGGCGAAAACTGGGCAAACTATTACTACCGAAAATATGGCCTCGACGTGCGCTCGCTTCGCTATCCAGGCATCATCGGCTACCAAAGTATGCCCGGGGGCGGTACTACCGACTACGCTGTGGAAATCTACCACTATGCCATCCAAAAACGCCCCTATACCTGCTTCTTGCGCGCCGATACGGCTTTGCCCATGCTTTACATGCCCGACGCCATACGCGCGACGCTCGAGCTCATGGAAGCGCCGGCCAACCGCCTATCGGTGCGCATTGGCTACAACCTGGCGGGAATGACCTTCACCCCCGCCGAAATAGCCCATAGTATACGCCAATACCTCCCCGACTTCCGTATTACCTACCGGCCGGATTATCGGCAAGCCATCGCCGACTCCTGGCCCAGCTCCATAGATGACTCCTTGGCCCGTCGCGATTGGGGATGGCGACCGCAATACGACCTGGACGCCATGACAAAAGACATGCTCCAACACCTGGAGCAACACTACCATCTCCACGGCACTACCACTGAAGACCGATGAAGCAGGATGCCATCGTGTTGCCGAGGGCAAGCAATCTTGTTGTAAAAAAGCAATACGCCGGGAAATCCGTCCGAACGAGGCCGCTCGTATATGAAGGCGATTTATCCGAAAACGACGTCTTCTATGCGAGTTTTAAAAATTTTTCTTGCCGGTGTGTCCTTATGTGGCCTTTTGGGCTGGGCTTGGCTTCGCAAACCCTATTCCCCTACCGACGACTTAGAGCCGGTTTCGTATACGGCCTTTGAAGTGAGCGTACCGAATGTGGAGGCGGGTTTCTCCCTGGCCGAAGCGGTCGGTCAATGGCCGGGCGTGACGGCCACCGCATACAATCCCAACTCCGGATTGCTGGCCGTTAGCCACACTGCCACCGCCACGGAGCAGTGGCTCATGGTAAAACTGGCTCTTCATACCGGTTCGCCGGTGCGCAAACGCGAATTTGTCGAAGCATCCGGACCACAATGCCCGGTGCCTCATGAGTACCTGGCCTACCTGCCCCAAGCCTCGCTGGTCATGGGATTGTTCAGCGCTGCACTATTGGCTCTTCTATTATCCGCCCCTCCAAAGGCAAAGGCGCCTTTTGTCTCTTGAAGTAATTGATTTGATCGTATTTTAAAACCTAAACACACTCATTTTTCACTATGAAAAGTTCTATGCGTTTTCTCCTCGCCTTTCTATTCGCCGGAGCGATCCTTGTGGCCTGCAAAAAGTCGTCTCCGGAGCCCGAGCCGCCGGCCAACCTCTACGAGCGTTTAGGAGGTATTTCGGCCATCTCGGCAGTAGTGGACCAATTTATTTCCAATGTGGTGGCTAATAATGCCATCAATGCGCGCTTTGCCGCTACGGTCGCCAACCCGCACCGGGCCCAGCTGCTGCGCAACAACTTGATCGACCAGATTTGCGAGGCCACAGGCGGCCCCTGCAAGTACAAGGGGCTCGACATGAAAACTGCCCACAAAGGTATGCAGATCACCGACGCCGAGTTCAACGCACTGGTCGCCGACTTGGTAGCCGCCCTGGACAAGTTCAACGTGCCCAAAAAGGAAAAAGACGAGTTGCTGGGACTGTTGGCGCCTATGAGGTCCGACATCGTAGGGCAATAAGAAACAACCACTTTGCTGCCTGAAGAAGGTTCTTGAAAAAAGCGTATAGCGCTTTTGGGCACTCCCTATGAGGGAGTGCCTTTTTAGCTTTTTTAATCGCCCGCAAGCGGCTCAACCTTCGTCCTCTAAAGTGTCGCAGTGGTAGTGATGGCGCTCGCGAGGGCGGAAGTTAGCAGGGCGATTGGTACCGCCTTCGCCCGAAGTCCTTTTTTCCGCTTGTATTTTAGCCAAAATACGGGCGCGCTCGCGCCGCATCCATTCGCGCAATTGCCGATCTTCTTCAAGGTCGAAGTACTTTACCCCATCTACCCAGGTTTTCTCGGCGCGAGCATAGACGGAGAGCGGATGCTCACTCCACAGCACCAGGTCGGCGTCTTTTCCCACCTTGATGCTGCCTACGCGATCGTCTACCCGTAGCAGTTGGGCGGGGTTTAGGGTGACCATTTTCCAAGCGTCCTCTTCGCCGATGCCTCCGTAGAGGACGACTTTGGCCGCTTCCTGGTTGAGGCGGCGCGCCATTTCGGCGTCGTCGGAGTTGATGGCTACTCGGACGCCCTGGCGGTGCAAAATAGCCGGGTTGTATGGGATGGCTTGGTAGACCTCGAACTTATAGGCCCACCAATCGCTGAAGGAGCTGGCTCCCACGCCGTGCTCGCGCATTTCCTTGGCGACTTTGTAGCCCTCTAAGATGTGGGTGAACGTGTTAATCCGGAAGCCAAAGCGCTCGGCCAAGCGCATGAGCATGAGAATTTCGCTTTGCACGTAAGAATGACACGTGATGAAGCGCTTGCCCTCGAGGATTTCCACCAGCGCCTCCATCTCCAGGTCTTGCCGATACGGTTTGCCCGAGCGCTTCAGGCGGGCGTACTCTTGCGCGCGGGTGAAGTAGTCGAGGTACACCTGCTCGACGCCCATGCGGGTTTGCGGATAGCGGGTGCGCTGGGCCTCGCTCCAGTTGCTTTGCTTGACGTTTTCGCCCAGGGCAAACTTGATTTGGCCGGGCCAGCCGGCAAATTTCAGTTCCTCAGGAGGCAGCCCCCAGCGCAGTTTAATAAGCTGGGTCTGGCCGCCGATAGGGTTGGCAGAACCGTGTAAGAGATGGGAGGCGGTGACACCACCGGCGAGTTGGCGATAGATTTCCACGTCCTCGCTATCCACCACGTCGCCGATACGCACCTCGGCCGACGATTCCTGAGTGCCCTCGTTCACACCGCGCGAGATGGCAATGTGGGAGTGCTCGTCTATGATACCCGCGGTAAGATGTTTGCCCGTGCCGTCAATAACGAGGGCATCGTCTTGAACGGGCAAATTGCGCCCTATGCGGCGAATCTTGCCGCCGGAGAGGAGCACATCGGTATTGGACAGGATGCCTTCGCGTTCGTTGGTCCAAACGGTGGCGTTCCGAATCAGGTAGGTCTGCGGCTGAGGCTGTTCTTTTCGGCCAAAGGCAGCAAAGGGGTAAATGACCTCACCCACTTGGGGCCGAGCAGGTATTTTTTCCGGGCGCTCCTTGTCGGCCGGCGCCTCTCCTATGCGCTCGGCGCGCCAGTTAATCCACGTGCCTTCGGGTGTAGTGCCGCGTCCGGACCAGCGCCCGGCCCGCACCTCGCCGGTAAGGAAAAAGAAGGCTTTTCGAGTAGTATCGGGCTGGAAGCCGAGGGTTACCAACCCGTTGCCGTACGAGAAGGAAGCTTTGAGCGCACTGCTGTCGGAGCGCATCAGCTGGGCTTCAGGTGCTTCGACCTTGCCCTTGACGGTTAAGGTATACTCCAGCGTATCTATGGCAAGCCGATAGGTGCCGCGAAGGTCAATCTGGGGTTCTGCCTGTATTTCAAAGCGCTGCCCCTGTACCCAGGTCTCGTATATCTGGGTTTCGTTTTTGAAGACATTGCTGCCGGCAATGAAGAAGTTGGCCCATTTGCCGGAATCGAGGCTGCCCAGTTGGTCTTGGACGCGCAAGAAGAGGGCGGGTTGCCAAGTGAGTGCTTTGAGGGCTTCTGTTTCCGAAAGGCCGTGCTCGATGGCTTTGCGCAAGTTTGGCCAAAAGTGCTTTTTGTCGCTCAGGTCGCCGCCGGTCAAGGCGAAGGGTATGCCGGCTGCTGCCAGGCGAGCGGGGTTGGTGGGCGCCAGTTCCCAGTGCAGCAAGTCGGCCAGAGGGATATCCTCTGCATCAAAGGGCGTTTGGGCCTCTGGAGCGTCGGGAAACTTCAGCGAGACGACGAGGCCTTCCAATCCCGCAGCTTTTATCTCTTTCAGGCGTTGATACTCGTCTCCGCTCGTCTTGACGATGTATTTGCGGTTGAACTCTCGGCCCAAACGGGCGATACGCAAGATTTCTAGTTTGTCGCCGGCTTCAAAAAACTGCGGCAGTTCTTGCAAGCGGTTCCAAGCTTCGAGCGAGAGGTTGCGCTCCTCGGCGGCTCCTGCGGCGCGATACCATTCGGCGTCCAGATATGTCTGCCGCAACAGGGCGATGACACCCATGAGGGACATGGGATAGCTCTGGGCGGTGCTGCCTCGGCGCAGCGACAAGTAGTGTGCCGCCCGCGGGAGGAGGACAGTTTGGTGTTCGCGTTCGGCGCCCAGGGCAACCAAGGCCCCTGTGCCGCGAGAGATGCCGTCGGCCTGGTGGGTAAGCAAGGCGCCAAAGCCCAACTTTCGCCATTCGGCAGCGGCTTTTTCGTCGTTGGAAAACACGTCAGCGGCATTGAATTCGGGTTTTAGGGCCTCGTTCCAAGCATAGGCGCCCTTTTTGGTGGAGTAAGGCTGGCGTGGAGCGGTAAAGGGATTACGCCCTTCGGTGCGCACGGGGGGCAACCCATAGCCGGCGCCGTACAGATCTATGAAGGCCGGGTAGATAACCTTGCCGGCGCTTTCTACCACGACGGCGTCTTTGGGCGGAACAATGCCCTTGCCGCAGGCCTCTACCCTACCCTTGCGGATGACAA
>Ga0308414_1002264_pt1 | contig 12561 bp, 6 predicted proteins | sample HotsprSampleOS50_FD_205667 | JGI IMG/M metagenome (GOLD analysis project Ga0308414, IMG submission 205667) | Hot spring phototrophic mat microbial communities from Octopus Spring, Yellowstone National Park, Wyoming, United States - 20090730_OS50 ... | reverse complement strand
CGACAACTGCCCCCGACGCACGAGCAACTGCGGGGCGTAGTCGGTGGCCGGACCGAATCGGATTCCCTCGCGGGCGAATTCGTCGCAGATCGCCGTCAGCAGCGAATCATCGCGGCAGTCCTTGCGCCGGGTGAGAAAGTGCGGAATGAACATGCGGATCGTTCGCAAGTCGGGCAAATGGCGAAACCATCGCCAGGGTTGAAAAAGAACGACCTTGTGAACCTTGCCGGCCATGGTGGCGTCGGTGACGCCGTGACGCCGAAAGTAGCGGATCGCGCGTCCGAACTTCGCCAGCCCGCTCCATCGAAAATCGTGGCACAGTTCGGCCAAGGCCGGATCGGCGAATCCCGACACGCCCAGGCAGTAGGTTTGGTATCCCTGTGCCCGCAAGGCTTCGGCGACCCGGATCGGGAACTTCCCCCATCCGGCCAAAAGCCCCACTTTGCGTTGCGAGTTGCCGAAGTCAGGCGCCATGGTCGCAACAACGTCCTGTTCTCAACAAAATCGCTGTTCTCAACAAAGCCGCGAATCGATGACAACGGGCCGTTTCGCGGCTATGCGGTTGCCAGACGGCGACTAGGGTTGGCCGCATATCCTCGCGAAGCGGCGGAGGCCGCGCCCGGTTCGACCGCCGTATTCCCCTAGGCGGCTGCCCGATCGCCCTGCCCTTCTGCCTCGGCGGCGGATGACGGCAAGGGAAACGCGGCAACGATTCGTTCCACCGCGGCCTGCAAATCCTTCAGCTCGCGACGCATTTCGGGCAGCTTGGAGAACACGGCCTGCTTGATCTTCTGGTCGCGTTCCGGGGTCGCGGGAATGCCGATATATCGTTGGCCCTCGGGGATGTCGTTGACGACCCCGGCCTTCGCCCCCACCACGGCGCGATCTCCGATATGCACATGATCGCGCACGCCCACCTGGCCGGCCATCACCACGTAGTCGCCAGTGGTCGTGCTGCCGGCGATTCCCACCTGCGAACAAAGCATGTTGTGCCGCCCGATGCGGCAATTGTGCGCCACCATCACAAGGTTGTCGATCTTCGTGCCCTCGCCGATCACGGTCGAGCCGTAGGTGCCGCGGTCCACCGTCGTACCGGCGCCGATCTCGACATCCGCCCCGATAACCACGTTGCCCAACTGGGCCGTCAGACGGTGCCGCCCCTCGACCAAGGCGTACCCGAAGCCGTAAGCCCCCAACACCGCATTGGCGTGGATGATCGTCCGCGGCCCGACGACCGTGTTCTCGTAAAGGACGACATTGGGGAAGATTTCGGCCTCGGCGCCGACCCGCACGCCGGCCATGATCCGCACGCCGGAATGGATCGTCGCGCCGCGTTCAATCACCGCCTCGTCGCCGATCGAGGCGAACGGGTGAATATCGACATCCTCGCCAATCACGGCCGTGGGACTAACGAAAGCCAACGGGCTGATGCCGATCCGCGGGCGAGGCCGGGCGGGCCGAAACCGGCGAAGGATCGCCGAAAAGGCCGCATGCGGATCGTCCGCCTCGATCAAGTCGAACCCCTCGACGCGAAATCCCTTGGGGCACACGGCCGCCGTGGCCAACGTGCCCGAATGGTGCGAACGATCGCTGCCGTCGAGCAGGGTGATGTCTTCAGGCCGCGCGTCCGCCAGCGGGGCGGCCCCGCTCACCTCGCGGTCGGGCCGACCCACTACTGCGCCGGATACCAGCGCCGCCAGTTCGCCCAGAGTCGTCCGCATGGTGAGGATTCCTTTCCGCCCTTGAGGATAACGACCGCCACGCGCAACAATGCGCAACTTGTTATCTCATCTGGCTTTGACCGCGTTGTTTCCCTTCGCGACGCCCCCCGCGGCCAGTCCGCCGCCCAAGGCGAAGTGCGTCGTGCGCTGCCCGTCGGGCCGGGCCGCAAGCAACGGGCGATGGCCATTGTTTGGGAATCTACTCAATCCGCTGCGTTTCAACAAGATCAGCTTGGAGCTTCCTTGCTTGCCCCGGTCGCCCCCCGCGTCCCCGCGGCCGCTACCGAAAGAGTTTGCTCACGGATTCGTTGCGGTGAATCCGTTTGATGGCCTCGCCGAGCATCGGCGCCACCGAGAGGATGGTGAGTTTTTCGAATCGCTTTTCGGGCGGGGTAGGCACGGTGTCGGTAATGATCAGGCTGTCGATCGGCGCCGCCTGCAACCGCGATACCGCGCCGCCGACCAGCAGCCCGTGTGTCGCCGCCAAATGAACGGCACGGGCTCCGGCGCGGCGCATCACCTCGGCTGCCCCGCAAATCGAGCCGGCCGTGCTGATCATGTCGTCGAAGATCAGGGCGACCCGTCCTTCGATCCGCTCGCCGACCACGTTGGCCTGGCGGGTGTTCTCCGCACTGCTGCGGCGTTTGTCGATAATCGCCAATCGGCCGCCGAGGCGGGCCATGTGGGCCAATGCCCGTTTGATGCTCCCTTCGTCGGGGCTGACGACGACAAAATCGTCGTCCTGAAGGCAGAGCGTCGTTTTGATATATTCATCGATCACCGGCGCCGCGTAGAGATGATCGACGGGAATATCGAAAAACCCCTGAATCTGGGCCGTGTGCATGTCCATCGTCAGCACTCGGTCCACTCCCGCCCGGGTCAGCAGATTGGCCACCAGTTTGGCGGTGATCGGAACGCGGCCTTCATCCTTGCGGTCTTGCCGGGCATAGCCGTAGTAGGGAATGACCGCCGTAATCCGTTCGGCACTGGCCCGCGCGCAACTGTCGATCATGATCAACAGTTCCATCAAGTTCTCGTTGACGGGCGGGCAAGTCGGCTGCACGATGAAGACATCGCGGCCGCGCACGTCTTCGTCGATCTTGCACGAGATCTCGCCGTCGGGAAAGTTGCCGATCAGCGCTCGCCCGACCGGCAAACCCAAATAATCGCAAATGGCCGCCGCCAGCGCCGGATGCGCCCGACCGCTAAACACCTTCATCGAATCCATGGTCTCATTCCACTCTGTGTCAATACCTTTTCGTAGGCGGAGACGGCCGTCAACAGCCGGAATTGTGCGGCTTCTCTCGCACGCCGGCCGTCGTTGGCCCGCTGCGCCGAACCCCTTTCTCTCAGGCCGCCGCCCCCGAACGCATTCCCGCCCCGAACGCGAAACTCAGGCCGAACAACCGCCGCGACGGCGCAGCTCCGCTTCGACGGCGGCAAGCTCTTCCACATTGTTGACGGCCAACGCCTCGCACGGCTGGAGTATGCAAAGGGCTTCGATCTTCTTCCCCTGGGCTGCCAGTACCGCCGGCACGTCGGTAATGTAGTACTCGCCGGCGGCGTTGTCGGCGCGCAAGTACTCCAGCGCCCCGAGAAGATCAGAACACTGGAACACATAGTAGCTCATATTCACTTCGGTAATCGCCCGCTGCTCTTCCGTGGCGTCTTTTTCTTCGACAATGCCGACGAAGCGGCCCGACGCATCCCGCACGATTCGCCCCAGCCCGACCGGATTCGGGTGCCGAACCGTTCCCAGCAGGCAGGCGGGCTGCGTGCGATGGAATTCGTCGAGCAACCGCCGAACCGTCTCGGCCTGAATCATCGGGGCATCGCCTGCCACCACGAGCACAGCCCCGTCGTGCCCCTCGAGTTGGCTTCGGCAGGCCATTACCGCATGCCCGGTGCCCAACTGCTCGGTTTGCAGGGCGAACTCGACCCCGGGTCGCCCCGCGATCGCGCCGCGGACCATCTCGGCCTGATACCCGACCACTACCACGATTCGAGAAAGCCCGGCCGCACTCAGCGCGTCGAGCACATAGTCGATCATCGGCCGCGTCAGCACGGGAAAGAGCACCTTGGGAAGCTCCGACTTCATCCGAGTGCCCTTGCCGGCGGCCAGCACGACCGCAATTTCTTTCACCATCGAGAGGTCTCCCAATCGCAGCGTTCGCGTCTGCCAGGCAAGCGAGTGACTACGACCGAACCCGTTTCGAGCGGGCCGCCATCGGGCAAACCGCCGACAGCCAACGCCCGTCGCGTATCGAGCTGCCCGCGGTCGCCGACCGAAGGTCGGTCGGACCGCCTTGCCGCCCCACTACCGAAATCGCGCCCAAAGGCGACCGGGCCGCCGCCCAAATGGTGCTGCCGCACCCGACTCATTAGGCTTCGCCAAACCAAGGGACGCGGGTGCCCCGAAATTCGTCGGAACTACGTCGATCGGGTTTGCGAAGATCAAGAAACCCCGCTCCCATTGGTCGCTTAAGTTTTTGCCGGGAGAACAAGATTGTCGGACTTCGTGGTCCAGACCGGCGACGTTGCCACTGGGCCGCCACTCGGCCATTCGTCCGTCCTCGGCCGCTCGTCCCCCACCGCCGCCCTATCTTGCCACGCTGTTTCGGTATCGACTAGGGGGTGAAGAAGAAAAGCCCGCTTCCGCCCAAGCGAATCCACCGCCGAGCGTCATTCGAGGCGGAGGACCATTCGAGACGGCATCCGAAACACGCAAGCGTTGTCTCGTCGCCCCGCCATCGCCATTTCGCCACTTCTGAGGGGAGGGCTTGACATTGACACGAACGATCGCCCGTCGTAAGTTGTATAACGTTGACTGGGATGCTCCCCTTGGCAATGACGCAGCAGCGGCGACAAACTACGGAAGAGAGGTTGCCGCAAGCGACGGCCGAATTGCGTCGTCCGTTCGAGCCTCGGCGCAGAGACTCGAGCGAACGACGGAATGAGCCGGGGCAAGAGACGGGACGGCGTCGCGCATCCTGCTCGAATACCTAGCTGCGATGCCTTTCGGGGGCCGGAAGCGTCTCGAAGATGCGAAATAAGGCGGCGTCGATCGTCGGTCGGCAGACCTGTCAGCGAAAACACGAGGGCGCCGTCAAGCTGTTCCTTCTTCGACAAGGGCGCGTTAGTTCCCGATGCTGACCAAGCCGCCTTTTTTTGCACACGCGGCACTACCACGGCTCCATTCGCACGCATGAGCATCGACCACTCTTCGATCAGCGATTCCGAGCTTTCCGCATTGCTTGAAGATTGCGAACGACGGCTCGGTTACGTTTTTCGAGACAAACGGCTGCTCCAGTCGGCGTTGACCCACGCCTCGGGCGCCGATCATCGCTTGCTCTCGAACGAACGCTTGGAATTTCTCGGCGACGCCCTGCTTGGGGCCATCGTCTGCGAGCAGCTCTTCCACCAATACCCGGACTATCTCGAAGGCGATCTGACGAAAATCAAGTCGGTCGTCGTCAGCCGGCAAACGTGCGCGCGAATCAGCCAGTCGCTGGGACTGAATGACGTGCTAATTCTCGGTAAGGGAATGACGACCAGCCCTTGCGTCCCGCAGTCGGTGCTGGCCGATGTGTTCGAATCGCTCGTGGCGGCCATCTATCTCGACGGCGGCAGTCATGCCTGCCGTCAATTCGTTCTCTGCCACATGGGCCCGGAGATCGAGGCCGCCGTTGATGGAGAAACAGGAAACAACTACAAATCGCTCCTTCAGCAGGTGGCGCAACGCGATTTGGGCGCAACTCCGATCTACCAATTGCTCGACGAAAAAGGGCCTGATCACAGCAAATGCTTCAAGATCGCGGCCATGGTGGCAGGCAATCGGTATTCCGCGGCTTGGGGCCGAAGCAAGAAAGAAGCCGAACAACGCGCGGCACGCAACGCATTGAGCGAAATGGCCGGTCAAGTCGCTCCCCATCGGGCCGACTGAGCGATCGTGCGGCCCTCGCCGGCCGTCCGTGCCGGGCCATCGCACGTTCACCCGGTTGCGGCGCGGCCCTTGTCCCCTCCCAGCTCTTGCCCGCCGCCCGAAACACGAGAGTCGGCCCAAGAAATTAGAAACGCCCGGTCAGCCGTGCCGGGCGTCTCTTTCTCGTCGGAGCAGTTCAGAAGATCAACGGCAATCCGCCGCATGCGAGTTCGGCGGAAAGCGCGGGCCTACTTCTTGGCCGCTTTCTTCGTTGCCTTCTTCACGGCCTTCTTCGCGACCTTCTTGGCTGCCTTCTTCTTGGCCACCGCAAAGTCCTCCTCAAACAGGGTTCGGCTCGGGTGAAACACTGTGCGGGCTGGGACCGCACCGGCCACCGTTCGCCACGGAAACAAACAACGAAACGATACGGCATCCTGCCACCGGCACATCCTCGCGCCGAAACAAGTCGCCGCTGTTATCCCGTGTCGTCACCCGAGCAGCCATGCCCGGGCGACCGCCGCAACAAGCACTCGCACTTCCGATTCAGTGCCCGCCGCAACTGTGTTAGATCGTATCGAAATCTCTGATTTGTTCAAGCTCAATCGATGCGCGCCAAGACGGTTTCCTCGTTTCGCCCAGGCTGCAACTCGCTGCCGCACCCCGCGGCCATCGGTTCGTCACTGCACCGCATCCCCTGCGCGAATCGACGGCGCGGCGGCTGTAACTCGGCCCGCGAGGGCCGGTGTTTGAGCATCGCGTCCATTTCAAATCGCATGCCGCGCGAAGGCGCGTTGCGCCGCAGCGCGACCTTTCAACGACAAGGCAATCGAAACCGCTCGGCAAAGCGATCGCCGCCGCCGCTTCGCTTCGCGATCGCGCAAGCCGCGGCAAGCCGTTGCCCAAAAGACCCGGCCGGACGACGCCGAAAGACGTCATTGCCGCGCAGTAAATGCAAGTGTTTTTTCGACAAGCACTTAGAAACAAGAAGCCGGGCGAGCCGAACACCGGCCGGCGATGCGGTGTCCGCGCGAACTACCGAAGAACGCTCCGCAGGCATCGTTAGTGTCTTTACACTAACAATGCGGCGGCCGCGCGCCCGCGCCGATGCAGGCGATTCTCTTCGCGGCGCCCTCGCCCGCATTCATCGCTTTGCCCGCTTCCTCCGCAGCCGCCTTCAGCGTCGCGCTGTTCGGCGAAGAAACGATCGTCGCAGGCGCCCGCGACTCGGCGGTGCACCGTGCTTGACGATGCACCGACAATGGATGCGGCCAATCAACGGCCGATCCGAAAAATTTTTTGCATCCGCGAAGGCCGCTTGCCAAAAAACCGCGCGAGAGAAACCCTTCATCAATCAGCAGGATGCATCGACAGAACAGATGAATCAGCCGAAGGAATCAACCCGAAAAATGAAATGGCGAAGAACGAAATGCGGGGCGACATCGATCAGCACATGCTCGGCGGCCGCGTCCTTCCGGGATCCGCTTTCCCAATCGGTGCAGTTCCCATTATAGGACGCTTAGCAGCCGCGGCGCGCGACTGAAAACAACAATGAGCCGCACGACCTGCTCGCATCGGGCATGTATGCCAACGGAGATTGTTATCGGGCTTCGCTGAACCTTGCGACGCATTCCCTCGCGAGATTCGGCGGACGATACATCAACAGGATTTGCGAAGATCCATAGGTTGCCGGCAGCTACAGCCGACACGGCAAGGCGGCGCACACGATCAGCATACTGCGCGCTTGGCCGGCGTCAGCATCTAAAGGAATTTCGCGCCCGCTTTTCAACCAACGCCCTTCTCGGTTCTTCCGCTTGTTGGCCGCTGCGTTCGGAGCAAGGCGATTGATTGTCTTCGACCCGGTCGGCAGCGCGTTGCGCGCTTGCCGCCGTGCCCGTGCCGTCCTGTTCGGCGGTTCTCGGCTGATTGGTTGCGACGGGTCTGATCGCGGCCGGTCCCCAACGCGTGCTCTTCCAATGCCGTTGGGGCAGTGGCGCAAACAAGTCGTACGCAGCAGCACCTCTGAATGAAACCGTGAAAACGAAAACCGGTTCAAAGGGGGGACAGCACGCAAAAGAGCCGCTTTTGTCATTATGTGGGAATATTGAGAGAACTGACCGCAGATGTGCTCGGGCCGTTGTCTCGCGCCGACTTCGTTAGCCAAATCGTGTTGGAATGCAGCAATCCTGGAAAGATACAAAATCTGCGCAACGTCTCTTTCGGGCTGCTTGAGGACAATTCCAGAAAGTACGCAGCAAAAAGTGGATATCTAAGCAGGTTCTGCCGATTTTACGTCCTGCGTAAACCTTGCGCTTCGCATGTGGCGACGCGCCGCGAGATGGTGGGGGGGAAACCATGAACGACGGTCGTAGAAGATCCCATGACTTCGATTCCCCGTGCCGCCAATCCCGCTGCCGGACCAGGGCGTTTGTCTTTTGCCGGGCTATTGCTCGCCGGATTGGCCATTGCGGCGTGTGGTGAAGGCCCGCGCGTCGCCTTTGCTCAACAAACGCAGCCGGCGGAAACAACGATCCGCGCGTATCGTGTTCCGCAAGAACAACTCGATTCGCTGGCCAACCAGCTTCGATCGCAATGGGCCGGCCGTGCCGATGTGCGCGTGGCGTCCGACCCACGAAGCGGCCAGATCATCGTTCAAGGCCCGCCCGACGTGCAACAGTCGGTGGCCGCTCGGCTTGCGCAGATCCAGAGGCCGCCGGCGACGGGCGGCGTTCGGCCGGACAACCCGCCGCTACAGGGTTCGGGAACAGCGGCGCCGCGGGCGGGAACACCGGCAACGCGGCCGACCACCGCTTCTTCGGTCGTCCAATTGCGCCATCATGCCGCGCGCGAGATCGAGGAATCGCTGCTTGGGCTTTTCGGCCAACGATTGACCGCCGCGCAAAGCCGCGAGTTGGGCGCGACGAGCTATCTGCTCAACGGCAACGTCCGAATCGACGTCCAGCAGCAGACCAATCGAGTGACGCTGAGCGGCCCGACGGGCGCCGTCGACGGGCTGACTCGTTTGATCCAGGCCTGGGATACGCCGGACGCCGGGCCCGAACGCATCACGCGAACCGTAGCCATGGAACGCAGTTCGCCGAACACCGCGCAGCGTTTGGCCGACGCACTGGCCGCCAGCGATACGGGCCGGCAGACGCGGGTGCCGATGGTTACCGTGCTTTTCCAACGCGAAGGCGAAGCTGAAGCGCCGCCCGCGACCGCTCCGGCCGCTCCCGGCGTCAACGGTGCGCAACCCGGCGCAGGCAATCAACCCCAGCCACAACCCCAGCCTCAGCCGCAACCCGGCGCAGGCAACGGCAACGCGCCCGGGCAACCGGGGCAGCCGGCGGCAGGCACCGCGCCGCCGGGCGGCGGAATGATCGGCCCGGTGCAGGTGGAAATGCTCGAGGGACTCGATGTGCTCGTGTTGCGCGGCCATCAACGCGATGTGGAGCGGGTGTTGGAAGTCATCGAACAGATCGAACAACTCAGCGCCGAAACCGAGCCGCTGATTCTGGTCTATCGCCTGCGGCATGTCGACTGCGGCGCGCTGACCGAGTTGATCGCCCCGCTTTACGATCAGATCTACGCATTGCGGCAGGGGTTCGTCAGCATCAATGCCTTGGTGAAACCGAACGCATTGTTGTTGATCGGCCGCCGCGAGAGTGTGCAGACGGTGCTCGATTTGGTGAAGAAGCTCGATCGCCCGGTCGATCCCGAAACACAATTCCGCGTGTTCCAGTTGCGGCACGCGGCAGCCCTGGCCGCCCAGCAGGCGGTGCTCGAATTCTACGCGGCCCGCGGCGGTTTGGGGCCGCGGGTTCGGGCGACGGCCGATTTCCGCAGCAACGCCTTGGTGGTGCAAGCCGGCCCTCGCGACATGCTTGAAATCGCCGCACTGATCGAACGGTTGGATACGCCCACCAGCGCCGCGGTCAACGAGCTTCGCGTAATCCAATTGGAGAATTCGCTGGCCGAGGAGCTGGCACCCATTCTCCAGGCGGCTGTCAGCGGCCAGGCGCTCGCAGGACGGACGGGGATAGCGGCGGCCCCGGGCGTTTCGCCGGTTTCTCCGGCCGCGCAGCAACTGGGCGGGCTGCAACGGGCTCAAGATCAGAAGTCGATGATGCTTCGTTTCGTCACGGTCGATACCAAGGGCCAGCGGAAGCTCGAGTCGGGCATTTTGACCGATGTGCGAATCACGGCTGACACCCGGGCCAACGCCCTGCTGGTTTCGGCGCCGGCGGAAAGCATGGAGCTGATCGAAGCGTTGATTCATCAGCTCGACAAGCTGCCGGCCGCCGAGGCTCAGATCAAGGTGTTCACCATCGTCAACGGCGACGCCACCTCGCTGGCCGAAATGCTCCAAGCACTTTTCGCCCGAGGGCAGACCGGTCCGGCCATCCAAGTGGGCGCGCAGCTCGGATCGGTGAGCGGCGAAAACCAGATCGTCACCCTGCGATTCGCGGTGGATGTGCGGACCAACAGCATCATCGCCTCGGGCACGCCGTCGGATCTCCAAGTCGTCGAAGCGATTCTCTTGCGCCTGGACGACAGCGACGTGCGGCATCGCCGCAGCGTCGTCTATCGGTTGAAGAACGCCCCGGCCGCGGATGTGGCCACCGCGATCAACCAATTCCTGCAAACCGAACGGCAGGTACAGCAGGTGGCTCCGGGCTTGCTCAGCCCCTTCGAGCAGATCGAGCGCGAGGTGGTCGTTGTGCCCGAACCGGTCAGCAACAGTCTGATCGTCAGCGCCACACCCCGCTACTTCGACGAGATCAAGAAGATCGTCGAAGAGCTTGATCAGCGTCCCCCGATGGTGATGATCCAAGTGCTCATCGCCGAAGTGGCGTTGAACAAAACGGACGAGTTCGGCGTCGAGCTTGGATTGCAAGACTCGATCCTCTTCGACCGCAGCTTGCTGGGCAACATCACCACCTTGACGCGGACAACCTACGACTCGTTCGGCAATCCCGTGGCCACCACCCAAGACATCGCCTCGGCCACCTATACGCCGGGCTTCGCCTTCAACAATCAGCCGCTGGGGCAAAGCAGCGGGACGGGTACCTCGGGACTCGTGGGCACGCAGGGGCTGTCGCACTTCTCGCTCGGCCGGACGAACAACGACCTCGGTTTCGGCGGCCTGGTGCTCACCGCATCGAGCGAGAGCGTCAGCGTGTTGATTCGCGCCCTGAAGGAATGCCGCAAGCTCGAAGTGCTCAGCCGGCCGCAAGTGATGACGCTCGACAACCAGCCGGCCTTCATCCAGGTGGGCCAACGGGTGCCGCGGATCGTGGGAACCACAGTGAACCAAACGGCGCAGGTGAACAACATCACGCTGGAAAACGTCGGTTTGATCATGGGCGTTACGCCGCGGATCAGTCCCGAGGGGCTGATCGTCATGGAAATCGACGCCGAGAAGTCGGAAGTCGGCCCCGAGGCCGAAGGCATTCCGGTGTCGATCTCCGCCACCGGACAGGTCATCCGTTCGCCGCGGATCAACACGATCACCGCCCAAACGACCGTTTCGGCCGCCAACGGTCAAACGATTGTGCTCGGCGGTTTGATCAATCGCCGCAAGGCCGAGTTCCACCGCAAGGTCCCCTTGCTGGGCGACATCCCGGTTCTCGGCTACCTGTTCCGCTACGACGGCGTGAGCGATCAGAAGTCGGAACTGCTGATCATCATGACTCCGCATATCGTTCGCACCGAAGCCGACGCCGAACGGATCAAACGGCTCGAATCGGCGCGCATGCACTGGTGCCTCGGCGATGTGCTTGCCATGCACGGAACCGAGGGCGGCCGCCGCCGCACCGACAATTGGTCCGACGCCGAAACGGCCGTCGTCTATCCCGACACGAACCCGGCAGGCATCATTGTGCCCAACTCGGCCGCGCCGGGCGCTTGGAACGGCGAATTCGTTCCCGCGCCTGCACCGCAGGGCCAGCCTTCCTCGGCGCCGTCGGGCACGATGCAGCCGCCCGTCGAGCCGCCGGCTGCGCCGCAGGAACCGGTTGTTCCTTCCGGCCCGCAGGGCAGCACTCGACCTGTCGGGCGGCAAGACATGGCGGCCATCGCTCCGCGACCGATCATTCCCTCGCCACGAACAGCCGCATCGTCGGCCGCAGGGAATCCACCGGCCTCGCAGATCCAACTGCGACCCTCGCCCAGACAAGGCTCGAACCTTGGAAATGGTCAACCGGGTGAATCCGGCGGATCGGCACCCGCCCCCGCAATCGGACCAGCTATCGAGCCGCAGCAGCCGGGCGGATGGCCCACCGCTGCGCCGCGGCGCGATGGACACGTGCAGCCCGCCGCTTATCAAGACGGCTCGTTCGAATACGCGCCGACGCATCACCAAACCGGCCGGCCCGTTGCCGGGACTTATCCAACGCCGCCTGCCGAATACGGGCAAACGCCCCGGGCGGGATACAGTCAATCGCCTCAAGCGGGCTACGATCAATCGCCGCCGGCGAACACTCCGCCCGGCCATGGAGCTGTTCACAACGGGCAAACGCCCTACAGCCCCCCGGTCGGAGGCGCGCCGGCCTACGGAGCACCAGGGTACGCCCCGCCCACCGCCGAAGTGCTGTACGACTCGGGCGCGTGGGTCGATCCGAACGGCAATCAATACCAGACGCGGCCGGCCGCCGATCCGCACGGGAGACCGCACGGAGGCGCCTATCAGCCAAACGACTATTGAGCCGCAATACTCCTCGCGCGCTGAAATGATCCCTTCTCTCCTGCAAGAGAGAGGCCGTTTCGCGCCGTGCCAGATACGAGAGGGCCGCGTTCCAAAGAAACGAGCGCCGAGCTAATCGGCTGAAGGCGATACAAGGGCCGGGCGGAGCACGAATTCACACGCGGAATGCTGCATCGTGAGGTCGAGCAAACGGAATTCCAACGATTCGGGTAGCG
>Ga0308414_1002262_pt1 | contig 12563 bp, 7 predicted proteins | sample HotsprSampleOS50_FD_205667 | JGI IMG/M metagenome (GOLD analysis project Ga0308414, IMG submission 205667) | Hot spring phototrophic mat microbial communities from Octopus Spring, Yellowstone National Park, Wyoming, United States - 20090730_OS50 ... | reverse complement strand
TTTTTCCCTCATTAGAAAAAGCTAACTTAAACCAAGCGTCAAAATCAGGAATGTCTTCTTTTGTGTAGCCGAAAATTTGAGTAAATCTTTGGCTGACGTAAACTATATTTTCAGATTTATCTGATATTATTATTCCAACAGGTGCTAATTCAGTAAATAATCTAAATCTTGATTCACTCTCTACTAATAAATTTTCCCGAGTTTTTTCAATAGTGATATCTCTGACAATAGCTTGAAGAAGGACTTGATTGTCTAATTCAATTTTATTTAACGATACTTCAGCGTCAAATAATTCTCCATTCAATTTTTTATGTTTCCAATAAAATCTTTGCGGGTTTTTTTTGGCAAGTTTAATTAGTTTTAATGCCTTATCATAAGATTTCTGCCCATCTGGTTGAAATTCCGGACTAAATTCATAAGGTGGGTGGTTAACAATGTCTTCCTTTTTATTACAACCGAAAATTTCCAAAGTTTTTTCATTGCAATCAATAAAAATAGAACCATCCATTATAAATATTGCATCATTAGCTGATTCAAATAATGTTCTGAATTTTAGCTCGCTGGAAATTATCTGCTCAGAAATATGTTTTCTTTCAGTTATGTCAATTACTGTCCCAATATATCCAGTTATTTCATCTTTTTCATTTTTTTGAGGAACAGCCAAACCTTGAACCCAAATTATTTTTCCATCGGGGTGGACAAATCTGAATTCTGCAGAAGAAATTTTATTTGATTGGAAATCATCAGTCCATTTTTTCTTTAATGCGATTATATCATCTGGATGAACTGCCTTGAGCCAACCATCACCTAAAGCATCTTTAAAGCTCAACTGAGATAATTCTGACCATTTTGGATTAACATAAATTGTCTTTCCATCTTTATCAGTTTGAAAAATTCCAACAGGTGAATTCTCGTTAAGTAATTTAAACCTTTGTTCACTTTCAAATAACGCTTTTTGAAAATTTATCCTTTCAGTAATATCCTCAACTATTCCCTCAAAGTAAAGAATTTTTCCTTTTCGATTTCTTATGACTTGAGCATTTTCAGAAACATAAATTACTTCTCCGTTTTTCTTTAACCACTTAGTCTCGAAATTAATAATTATATTTTTTTTGTTAATCTCTCTTAAGAAAGATTTTCTTGAGTCTTTTTCTGCACATTCTGTTTTTTTAAAGTTACAATTTTTAAATTCTTCAAATGATGAAAATCCTAGCATTTTTATTAAAGCATTATTTGCAAAAATGATTTCTCCTTTAGGAGTGGTTCTATAAAGTCCTATGTTTGTGTTATCAAGAAGTGCTGCAAATGTTTCCCTCGTTTTTATTATTTCATCATCTTTAAGATTTTTTTCAATAGAATTTATTAAGGAATCTATGTCAGGTTTTACTATGTAATCATTAGCTCCTTTTCTAAAACAGGATATTATTTTATTTGGGTCATCAATACTTGAATAAAATATGAATGGTAGATTTGGAGCGATTTGATTTCGATATTCCAGCGCATAAAGACCAGAAAGCTTTTTTAAGGAGTATTCTGATATTATTATTGACGGAGAGTAATTTGAAATGTAATCTATATATTTTTTTTCCGATTTGACAATCGAGACATTTATTTTATAACCAAACTTACCATGTTCTTTTAGTTCTTCTTTAATCTTTGTCTGATTATCAAGAAGTAAAATATTTAACTTTTTTAGTCTCAATTTCTATTTTCTTATTTAGAAAATTAAAAATAACATTTTGATGTCTTAAAATATGTATTAATTAGTAAAGGCAAAAGATAAATCCATAAAACACTTTTAATTCTTTAATAAGGATAATCTAAAGTATCATCCCTTGCGGTGGCTGTCTCAGTGATGTCATTCCTTCCCGAATGCTTTCGGGATCGGAATCTAATGTTTAGATTTTTATCCAAAATTAGAACCTGATCCCGATTAATCGGGACAGGTTGACAAAAATAGATTTGTGCGACAGCCACCTTTGAGATTTTTATTAATAAACCACGAGGAGGTGGTATTATTGTAAAAGTAATATCAAACCCAATCAATGAAACCACGAAGTGGTTAAATTATTGTAAGTTCATATCCTTTACCAGCAAATAAACCACGAAGTGGTGACATTTTTTCTAACTTTATTAAAAAGAAGGGAAGTCTTTCATTGGTAACACTTTTCTTATACCGTTGAGAAAACTCTTGAAATAATATTTTTCTGAACTTTAAAACTTCTGATTGAAAATTTGAATTGTACACCCGGAAGGACTCTCCGCCAAAGGCGGATCAGCCTCTGGCTGAGAACCCATTTTTGGTACACCCGGAAGGACTCGAACCTTCAACCTTCTGATCCGTAGTCAGATGCTCTATCCAATTAAGCTACGGGTGCAAGACAATTAAAAATTAACAATGAACAATTAACAATTAACAATGTAGAATTTAGATTTCTGTATGCAAAAATAATATTTTTTATTCAACTGTTAGAATACCAAACCGTTTTTCTGAAAAGTTTTAGTGTTAAGATTTTGAATAAATCCATTTATAATTGAATATTCAATCTTACCGTTTTTCTTTAATATGAAAGTGGGATTGTTACCAATTCTTATAGAAAAATCTATTTTCCTTCTTTCGCTAATAAAATTTAATGGTAAATATGAAACAGGTTCCTTTAAATTATTGAATAAAATATTGGTGTATCCTTTTTTTAGTAGTTCTGAAAAATCAATTTTTTTTAATTCTTTAAGATTTGAGAATTCTTTTATAAAAGTTTTACCTGAATCTATTTGATAACCTCTAAAATCATAATCTTCAATTCCATAAAAAGTTGATAAATCACCGATGTTTTCAATTCGTGCCTTACGGTAAAAATTCGAGTTATCATCAAAAACTTCATCATAATTTATTGCTAAGTCAATTTTGTAATTATTTCCATTATTACTTATTGTTAAATTTCTTAAAATCAAATCATACAATCTCTCTTCGTTAAATGGTATTGAATTATAGATGTTTTCATCAAAATTTTTATATGAATTGTCGCAGATTTTTTTGAAAGCTGAAATAAGTAAAATGAAGTTCAATTTTCTTATAAATTGTTTTTCCTGGTCATTTTTCCAACCACCAGATTCAACCAAAATTGTGCTTGTCCCTTTCTTCTGAAAATTATCACCAAAAGCCCTTGGTTCGTAGTCATCCGAGTATTTTGATATGTGACCGGGAATAAATTTGTTGAGTAATTCATACAATCCACTGATAAGTTTCATCGAATTTATTCTAACATCATTAATTGATTTATCATAGTCAAAAGGTGGGGCAAGAAATGAAATTGTTGCTTGTTTGAATGAGTTGCCTACTGAATATCTTGGTGTCTGGTCGTGCAGATTAAAACCAAAGTCAGCTTTAATTGAATCAAAAACTTCCATCAATAATTTAGCTTCTGGAGTTTCGAGTCTATTGGCATCTCTATTAATATCAATCATCATTGCGTTTCTTCTCATAAATTTATCGGCTCCATCGGGATTAACCATTGGCATAAAATAGATTGTAGAATTTTGAAGTATTAGTTGTTTGACATCATTGTAAAAAGTTGTATCAATGAAGAAATTAAAAATATCAAAAAGTGCAGCAGTAGCTGTGGGTTCATCCCCGTGCATTTGAGACCAAAGAAAAATTCTCTTTTTACCGTTGCCTATTTTTAGAAGAAATATTTCTTTGCCTTCGAAGGATTTACCAACTTCCTGAACTTGAAAAATGTTTTTTTGCTTTAAAACATCTATAAGGCTAACTACGTCTTTATGTTTGAAAAACCTGTTTTTGAGACTTTTCTCTTTGAAAAATTCGTAGTTGTAATACAAACTTTGTTCGAAATTGAAGTTTTGTGACATTATTATTCCATTTATGAAAATAATTATTAGAATTATTTTAATTTTGTGCATAACATAAAATGATTATTTATACATCAAAAAATACTATGGCAACAGATAAACTTAAAATCGGAGATTTACTTCCTGAATTTACACTAAAAAATATTGATGGGAAGTTTTATTCTTCAAAAGAATTTTCAACTGAAAATAATGTAGAAGCATTGATTATAATTTTCAGCTGTAATCATTGTCCTTACGTCAAAGCCTATGAAGATAGAATTATTTCAATACAAAAAGATTATTATGACAGAGGAGTGAGGGTAATTGCAATAAATTCCAATGATGATACTAATTATCCGGAAGATTCTTTTGATGAAATGATTAAAAGGAGTAACGAAAAGAATTTTAATTTTCTTTATTTAAGAGATGAAACGCAGGCGATAGCAAAAGCTTTTGGAGCTACTCACACACCGGAAGTATTTCTTTTTAATAATGAACAAAAACTTGTTTATCACGGAAAAATTGATGACAATTGGCAGAATCCTCAGGATGTTAAAATAAATTATCTAAGAAATGCATTAGAAGAATGTCTATCAGGAAAAGAAGTACAATTTTCTGAAACATATTCAATTGGTTGCACAATCAAATGGAAAAAATAATTTTGTTCTTGAGTAAAATATGAAGGTTTTTCTTTGTCAACTTAATCCAATAGTTGGGGCATTAGAATATAATTTTCAAAAAATTATTGATGGATATAAAAAGGGGATTGAACTTGGTGTTGATTTAGTTGTATTTCCTGAACTTTTTCTTATTGGCTATCCACCTCAAGACCTCGTTGAAAAAAAAGAATTCAGAGAAACGGTAAAAAAGTATATTTATGAAATTGCTTCAATTACAAATTTAACTGCTCTTCTTTTCGGTGCAATTACAGAAGATGATGATAATGTTGGAACAGATATTCATAATTCAGCTATTTTATGTTTCGATGGCAAAGTTCAGTTCATTCAACATAAAACTCTAATTCCTAATTATGATGTGTTTGATGAAATGAGATATTTTGACTCTTCTAAAGAAGTTAAAGTTTTTGAATTTAAGAATGAAAAATTAGGTATTTCAATATGTGAAGATATTTGGAATGATGCTGATTATTGGTATAGAAGAAGATATACCAAAGACCCTGTGAATGATTTAATAAAACAGGGAGCAACTATTCTGATAAATATTTCTGCAAGTCCATATTCTTATGGAAAACTAACCAACCGAAAGGATATGCTTTCTTCACTTTGCAGAAATGATAATCTTCCACTTATCTATTGTTGTTGTGTTGCAGCACAAACAGAATTGATTTTTGATGGTGGTAGTATGTGTTTTGATAAAAATGGTAAACTTGTCAAACTCGGCAAATCATTTGAAGAAGATTTTATTCTATTTGATACTGAAATTTCCTATGAAGAAATCACTACTTGTGAATCATTTTTTGAAGAAGAAGTTTATAACGCTCTTGTTTTTGGATTGCGGGAATATTGTACTAAAGAAGGTTTCAAAAATGTTGTTCTGGGACTTAGTGGTGGAATTGACTCTGCATTAGCCACTTGTATAGCTGTAGAAGCCTTAGGTAAAGAGAATGTTAAAGTACTTCTGTTACCTTCCAAATACTCAAGCGATGGAAGCATTATTGATTCAATAAGACTTTGTGATAATCTTGGTATCGAGTACAAACAAATTTCCATTCAACAGATAGTGGATATTTCTTTAAATCAATTTTCAGAAAGCGGATTAAATCACAATTCAATTGCAGAAGAAAATATTCAAGCGCGAATTCGTGGAAATTTACTTATGGCTTATTCAAATAGTTATGGTAATTTGCTGTTATCTACTGGAAATAAATCGGAACTTGCTGTTGGCTATACAACTTTGTATGGTGATATGTGTGGGGGTTTATCTATTATTGGTGATGTTTATAAAACTGATGTTTACAGACTTTCGACTTACATTAACAGAGAAAAAGAGATTATTCCAAAAGAAATAATAAACAAACCACCATCAGCTGAATTGAAACACAATCAAAAAGATCAGGATACTCTACCTCCGTATGATATTTTGGATAGAATTTTAAGAATGTATTTGGAAGAGAATAAAGAAGAAAAAGAAATAAGCGAATTAATTGGTAATGCTGAATTAACCCGACGAGTTCTTAAAATGGTAGACAATAATGAATTCAAAAGAAAACAAGCCCCACCGGTTTTAAGAGTTTCTCAGAAAGCATTTGGCTATGGCAGGAGATATCCGATTGTTCAAGGTTGGAGGAGTAATACTTAATTATTTAATTGAAACTTTAATCTGTTGATTTAATCAAACAATTAACATTTATTATTTTGAAAAAGAAGGAGTGATTGTGATAAAAAATATTTTATTTCCATTATTTTATTTATTCCTAATTACACAACATACATTTGCTCAAAATTTAAATTCTGAGGAGTTAATAAGAATTAAGTCTTATTCATCTTTAGATAAAGTTGTAATTGGTTCGGAGTTACTATTTGCGCTTGAAGTTCAAATTGCCGACACTTGGCACATAAATTCAGATTCACCGAAAGATGAGTTTTTAGTTCCAACAAATCTCTCTGTTTCAGGGAATGATATAATTGAAATAATAAAAGTTGCTTATCCACCGGCAAAGGAATACAAGTTTGACTTTTCTGAAAGTCCTGTATTGGTTTGGGAAGGTAAATTTTTTATTCCTTTAAAGATCAAATTTTCAGAAAATATCTCACAAGGAATATTTCCAATTGTTTTTAATCTCGAATATCAAGCCTGTAATAACTTGACGTGCTTGGCACCAAATATAGTTAGTGACACATTAAATATTGAATTTGTGGATAATCAGGTACCAATTAATCAAATCAATCAGGCAATATTTGAAAATCTGGATATAAGTAATTTAACTTCTACTAATAGTGTTGATGACGAATCTTTAGCCAGTAAATTAGAGAAAAGTGGTTTGGTGCTTAGTCTATTTTTTGTTTTTCTTGGTGGACTGGCTCTTAATTTAACTCCTTGCGTTTATCCACTAATACCAATAACTATTGGATATTTTGGCGGACAAAGCGAAGGCAAAACCTCAAGATTATTTTTGATGGGATTATTATTTGTTTTAGGAATGGCGGTAACCTATTCAGTAGTTGGAGTAGTAACTTCACTTACAGGAGCAGTCTTCGGTGCTTTACTTCAAAATCCAATTGTCATTTTAATAATAGTTGCAATTTTCATTGCTTTATCTTTTAGTATGTTTGGAGTTTATGAGTTCAAATTACCAGATTCAATTGTTGCAAAGGCAAGTGCTACTAAAACCGGATTATACGGCTCATTTTTTATGGGTTTAACTATGGGAATTGTTGCTGCTCCTTGCATAGGACCATTTGTACTCGGTTTAGTAACTTATGTAGCAACCAAAGGCGATCCATTATATGGTTTTTTAATGTTTTTTATTCTTGCTTTAGGTTTAGGTTTTCCTTATTTGATATTGGCTATGTTTTCTGGTAAAATTAAATCTTTACCCAGAGCAGGTTTATGGATGGAAGCTGTAAAACATATTTTTGGAATAATACTCTTAGCAATGGCAATTTATTTCGCTTTACCCTTGATTCCAAAATCAATTTCAGCATACATTTTACCTATCTTTGGTATTATTTCAGCACTGTATCTTTTATTTTTTGACAAAGCAGCTAATAGCGTTATAGGATTTAGAATCTTTAAAGTTATATTTTCAATTATTGTGATTATTATATCAATCTATTCACTAATACCATCGAATAAAAACTCAATTGCTTGGGTAAATTATTCCGAAGCCGAACTTATGAAGGCATCTGATAAAAAAGGAGTAATAATTGATTTTTATGCTGATTGGTGTATTCCCTGTAAAGAACTTGATGCACTAACTTTTTCAGATGAAAATGTGATTAAATTGTCTGAAGATTTTGTTAATCTAAAAGCCGATATGACTAAATCAGTTTCCCCTGAAGTTGAAGCATTAAGAGAAAAATATAATATCTTAGGAGTACCGACTGTGTTGATTCTTGATTCTAAATTACAGGAAATTCACAGAATAACGGGATTTGTAAATGCTGTTGAATTCACCAAGTATCTAAATGATGAAAGGCTTAAATAATTAAATTGTTAATTCATTATTCAATCATTAGTTTTGAAACCGCAATAATTAAACTTTTTAGTGAGAAGATATGGAAAATGGTAAAGACAAAGAACTTCTTGAACTTAAAGAAGTAACAATCAGATTTGCCGGCGATTCTGGCGACGGAATGCAGCTAACAGGTTCACAGTTTAGCGACAACACAGCTTGGGTTGGAAATGACTTAAACACTCTGCCCGATTACCCTGCAGAAATTCGTGCTCCGGCAGGTACAATTTATGGAGTTAGTGGATTTCAACTTCATTTTAGCAGCGATGATATCCACACTCCGGGAGATCAACCAGATGTTTTGGTAGCAATGAATCCTGCTGCTTTAAAGAAAAATTTATCTGAATTAAAATCAGGTGGAATGATCATAGTCAATTCTGATGCTTTTGATTCTAAGAATTTAAGTTTAGCAAATTACTCTTCAAATCCTTTAGAGGATGGAAGTCTAAAAGGTTATCAGGTATTTCAGGTTCCGATTACTTCAATGACTTCAAGAGCATTGGAGGGAATTAAATTAACTCCAAAAGAAGTAGCAAGAACAAAAAACTTTTTTGCTCTTGGTTTAATGTATTGGTTATTTAACAGACCTTTAGATACTACAATAAATTGGATACATCAGAAGTTTGCTAAAAAGCCAGAATACGTTCAAGCAAATGAAAGAGCTTTAAAAGCCGGATACGATTTTGGAGACAATACTGAAATTTTTACTTCAAGGTTTGCTGTTAGTCCTGCCAACCTTCCACCTGGAGTATATAGAAATATTTCAGGAAATGAAGCAACTGCTTTAGGATTTTTAACTGCATCTATAAAAAGTGGTTTGCCCTTATTTTTGGGTTCTTACCCGATAACACCAGCTTCGGAAATTTTGCAATACCTTAGTGAATACAAACATTTTGGTGTTAAAACATTTCAAGCAGAAGATGAAATAGCAGGAATAACTACAGCAATAGGTGCGTCTTTTGCAGGTAATCTTGCAATAACTAATACAAGTGGACCTGGACTTTCTCTAAAAAGTGAAGCGCTTGGCTTAGCTATAATGACAGAATTGCCTTTAGTAGTTATTGATGTTCAACGAGGCGGACCGAGTACAGGTCTTCCTACCAAAACAGAACAAGCGGATTTACTTCAGGCTGCATTTGGCAGAAATGGCGAAGCTCCATTATGTGTTGTTGCTGCAAGAACACCAAGTCATTGCTTCGATATGGCTCTTGAGTCTGCAAGAATCGCAATAAAATATATGACTCCAGTTATTTTATTAACTGATGGTTATATTGCCAATGGTTCAGAGCCTTGGAGATTGCCAAAAATGGAAGAACTCCCTGAAATTCCTGTTAAGTTTGTTACAGAAGCTGAAGGTTATTATCCTTATAACAGAAATGAAAATCTTGCTCGCCCTTGGGCTATTCCCGGAACTCCTAATCTTGAACATAGAATTGGTGGTCTGGAAAAATCTAATATTTATGGTAATGTGAGTTATGACCCTGAGAACCACGACCAAATGATAAGAATTAGAAAGCAAAAAATTCAAAACATTCAAAATGATATCCCTGATTTAGAAATCGAAGGAGATTTAGATGCAGAGATTTTAGTGGCAGGATGGGGAGGAACTTATGGAGCAATTAAAGAAGCGGTAACCAAAGCCAGAGCAAAGGGATTTAAAATTGCTCAGATTCATTTTAATTATATATGTCCCTTCCCAAAAAATACTAGTGATGTGTTGAAACAATTTAAAAAGGTTTTAATCCCTGAAATAAATCTTGGGCAATTAGCTTATATGATTAGAAGCGAATTTTTGATTGATGTAATTCAATATAATTTGGTTAGAGGTTTACCATTGAGGGTTAGTGGTATTCTGGATAAAATTTTAGAAGTTGCAGGAGGTAATAATGGAAAGTAAAACAGAAGTAAAAGTATTTAATTACACTGCTAAAGACTTTGCATCTGATCAGGATGTTAGATGGTGTCCTGGATGTGGAGATTACTCAATTCTTGCACAGGTTCAAAGAAGTTTTCCTGAAATAATAAATAAACCAAAAGAAAACATTGTTTGGGTTTCAGGAATTGGTTGCTCCAGCAGATTTCCGTATTATATGAACACGTATGGATTTCATGGAATTCACGGGAGAGCTACTGCGATTGCTACTGGTGTTAAGGTTGCAAATCCTAATTTAGATGTCTGGGTTGCTACAGGTGATGGTGATTTATTAAGTATTGGTGGAAATCATTTCATTCATACTTGTAGAAAAAATGTTGATATTAAAATTGTTCTTTTTAATAACAGAATTTATGGACTAACAAAAGGACAATATTCACCAACTTCACTCAAAGGTCAGGTTACTAAAACTACTCCTTACGGAAGTGTTGATTATCCGTTTAATCCACCTAAACTTGCCTTAGGAGCTGAAGCAACATTTATTGCACGTTCAATTGATAGAAATGCAAAGCATCTTCAGGAAATGATCAAAAGAACAGGATTACATAAAGGAACAGCATTTTTAGAAGTATTTCAGAATTGTAATATTTTTAATGATGGTGCATTTGACTTACTTACAGATAAAGAAACTAAAGATGATCATGTTATAGAATTAAAACACGGTGAGCCTTTAGTATTTGGAAAAAATAAAGATAAAGGTATAAGATTAGAAGGTTTCAATCCTATTATTGTTGATTTGACAACGGGTCATTATTCAATAAATGATCTTTGGATTCACGATGAATTTGATCCAAGTCCTGCTCGTGCATCTATTTTAATGTCTTTTGATGAGAAAGCAGATTTTCCGACGCCTATAGGTATTTTCAGACAAATATTTAAAGAAACTTGCGATGAAGGTATAACTCGTCAAATAAACGAGTTAAAGAATAAAAAAGGTGAGGGGGATCTCAAGCAAGTTCTTTACAGTGGTAATACTTGGGAAGTAAAATAAAAACTTCATTTTTATTTTAATGAATTGTCATACGATTGAATTATTGTATGACAATTCTTTTTTAAATCCGATAGTCTAAACAGATGATTGACTTTAATCTACTTGATGAAATTATAATTCAGAATAAATCTTTTATCTTAACAACTCACGTTAACCCTGACGCTGATGCAATTGGTTCTGAGATTGCTTTATTTAAAGTTTTAAAACTGCTCAAAAAAGAAGTAAGAATTATTAATCACAGTTCAACACCATACAACCTTAAATTCTTAGATAACAATAATGTAGTCGAAAAATTTATCCCTGAAATTCATACTACCGTATTAAATGAATATGATGCAATAATTGTCCTTGATTTAAATAATCTTTCAAGAACAGTATCAATGAAAGATTATATTTTAAATTCTCCTTCAAAAATAATTTGCATTGATCATCATCAAAATCCTGAGATTAATGCGGACTATTTTTTCATTGATACTGAAGTTTCAGCTACAGCAGAAATAATTTTAGACTTTTTATTGATTAAGCATAAAGATTTCATAAATAATGAAATTGCAATTCCCATTTATGCAGCAATTATGACTGACACAGGTTCTTTTAGATTTGAAAGGACAACCCCTAAATTACATAGAGACATTGCTTTTTTAATTGAAAAGGGTGCAAATCCTGTTGAAATTTATGATAAAATTTATGATCAAAGTAAATTCAGTAAAATAAAATTATTAGGAAGAACGCTCAATTCTATTCAATTATTGCATAATAATAAACTCGCTTATATGATAATTACTCAGAATGATTTTATTGAAACAGAAGCAGAAGAAAGTGATACTGATAATTTTGTAAACTATAACTTATCTATAGAAGGTGTTTGTTTAGGTTTACTATTTATCGAATTAAAAAATGGATTTAAAGTAAGTATCAGATCTAAAGGTGACATAAGAGCAGATTTATTAGCAAAAAATTTTAATGGTGGTGGGCACAAAAATGCAGCCGGAGCAAGGTTCTATGAACAAAAAATGGATCAAAACATTATAAATAATATTATTGAAAATTCTATAGATTACTTAAAGTCAATTGGAGTATAATATGTTTGAACTAAACTTCTTTTCAGGTAAAAAAAAAATAGTCTATGGCAGCTTATCTGTTGTAATAAGATTTCTTGTTGATGATAATCATCTTAAGAAAAATTTCACACATCTTGAAAATATTTATAACTTAAATCTATCTGATTTACAGAAGGAGAATTTTTTATCAAATGAAATCAATCAAATAAGAATACCTACTAATACAGGAAAACCTGATGAAATAATCATTCAAAAAATAAAGGTTGATGAAAAATTTGATGCTGATTATTTCAGAAATTACTTCTCTGATACAATTCAAAAAATTAAAAATGAAAAATTAAATTCTATTCACATTTTTGTTCCTAACTCTGCATACTTTAAAAAGTATTTTGAAGATGAGAATTACCTTGCACAGACAATAATTGAAGGAATTTATCTTGGTAATTATTCTTTCAATAAATATAGATCTGAAAAAAGTGTCCATAAAAAAGTTGACGTATTCTTATACTCAGAAAATGAAGAAGCAGTAAAGAA
>Ga0308414_1002261_pt1 | contig 12564 bp, 10 predicted proteins | sample HotsprSampleOS50_FD_205667 | JGI IMG/M metagenome (GOLD analysis project Ga0308414, IMG submission 205667) | Hot spring phototrophic mat microbial communities from Octopus Spring, Yellowstone National Park, Wyoming, United States - 20090730_OS50 ... | reverse complement strand
GCCCGCGAGCTCGCCCGGCGGGGGATGAACATCGTCGGCGTGCATCTCGATCGCAAGTCGACGCTCCCGCTGGCGGAGGCCGTGGCCGCGGACGTGCGGGCGGCCGGCGCTGCAGCGCACTTTTTCAACGTCAACGCGGCCGATGCGGCAAAGCGTGCCGAGGTCTGCGATCGGCTCCGCGAGCTTGGCGGTGGACAGCCCGTCCGAGTGCTCCTGCATTCGCTGGCGTTCGGGACGCTCAAACCCTTCGTGACTGCGGATCCCCGCGAGCGGACGACCAAGGCCCAGCTCGAGATGACACTCGACGTGATGGCTCACTCGCTCGTCTACTGGGTCCAGGATCTGCACGAGCGCGGGCTGCTCGGCCCGGGAAGCCGTATCTTCGCCATGACGAGCGCGGGCGGAGCACGGGTGCTGCCCTTCTATGGCGCTGTCTCGGCTGCCAAGGCCGCGCTCGAGTCGCACGTGCGCCAGCTCGCGCTCGAGCTGGGCGCGGCGGGGATCACCGTGAACGCCATTCGGGCCGGCGTGACCGACACGCCCGCTGCCCGCAAGATTCCCGCGGCGGACTACATGTTCGCCGAGGCGCGGCGGCGCAATCCCGGCGGGCGGCTCACCGTCCCGGAGGACGTGGCGGGCGCGATCGTCGCCCTGACCTTGCCCGGCGCAGGGTGGATCAACGGGAACGTGATCGGCGTCGACGGCGGTGAGGACGTGACTGGGTGATCCCGCGGCGTACGGCGCTTCCGCCATTGCGCCCGTTCGCGGCGATACCCCGAACGAAGCGGTAGGCGAACTGATCGGCCTTTCGCTCTGCGTCAGCCCACAGCACGTAGTGTCCGAGCTCGTGATAGACCGTCTGGATCCACTGGCGCTCGGAGTTGTATTTCCGCCCCCGCTTCCAGTTCTCGGGATGGACAAGGTGGATCTTGCCATCCTCGTAGCACCGGCCTGCAGTTTTACCCCAATCGAGATACTCGAACCACTCCACTTTTGGGGATCGCAAATGGTAGAAGCGGCTCAGGCCCGAGATTGCGCGCCGAAAGTCGTGCTCGCGATGTTCTCGAAAGAAATCACTGAGTTGCCGGTCAATGGCCCGGCGTTCACGCAGTCCGGGAAAAAGCATTCGCATGGCGATCACCGCGGAGCTTGCTCGGTGTTCGCCCCCTCCGGGGGGCACCGAGGGGAGGAGAGGTTACCGGCGCCTCGTGCGTGGTGTCAACGGCCCGGAAAAATCCTACGCGATGCTTGCGGATCGCGGAGCTTGCGGGCAGCCTGCTCGTCAGGGAGGAGGTTCGATACGATGCGGATGCTGCTGCTCTCGGCCTGCATGGTGCTCAGCGCCTGCGCCACGGCCACCGTCGACAAGTCGTCCGTGCGGGCGACGCAAACCGCGCCCGAATCGACGCAGGTCGAGGTGGTGCAAATCCCCTACGATCCCTCGCTGCCCACCTATGTCGTGACCGTCGAGCCCTTCACCTTCGATGCGGACGGCTCCGGCGGGGGTGGCGGCGCGCCGCCCGTTCCTGGACGGCGCCGCGGCTGGGGACCCTGGGGATGGGGGCTGCTGCCCGAGGGCCCGCAGGCGCAGGCCTACAATCCTCCACCGCAGGGAGCGCAGGGTGACATCGGTGCCGCGATCGCGTCGCAGCTCGTGACGGCGCTCGGCAATGCGGGGAACATCGCTGTGATCGACTGGCAGTACTACCAGCAGCATGCGGGGAATCCCGCAAAGCTCGTCGACCGGGGCAAACGGGAAGTCGGTCCCTTCGTGATTCGCGGCTCGGTGACCGAGTTCAACGAGATCGCCGAGGCGAGCGGCCAGTCGACGGGCGGGTCGCTCGGGGCCCTCGGCGCAGCGCTGGCGATCGGCGGCGCGATTGCGGGCAACACGGCCGCCACTGCGACCGGTGCGGGAATCGCGGCGGCGAATCCGACCTTCGAAAACACCGTGGCCCGGCGCACGGGATCGGTGGCCATGGACCTCAAGATCGTCGATCCGCGCAACGGCCGGGTGGTCGGGACAGCGATGGCGAACGGCAGCTTCACCGCGGAGACGGCAGCCAGCGGCTTCTCGCTCTTCGGCGTGGGAAAGGCGAGCAATGCCTTCGCCGCCAGTGCGCTGGGTCAGGCGAACCGTGCGGCCATGAACTCCGCGACCACGCAGATCATGGAGCGGCTGGCGCGTCTGCGCTGAGCACGGCCTGCCACGACCCCCCGCTCGCCGCGTAGCGTGCCGCGACGTCTCTCGAGCCCGGCCGGCGTGCTCGCGGAGTGGAACGCCAACGGCACGATCCGGCGACTCGTGCACGAGGGCGTCGTGGTCAATCTCTTTCCCGCGAGCGAGGTCGAGGGCGGACCGGCAAACCTCTATCTGCGCTGCCACGGTGCCACGGTCGCCTGGACCCCGCTGTTCGGGCCGTGCAGCACCGCCCGCGTGTCGAGCGATGAGCACAGCATCCGGGCTCGAGGCTCATGGCAGGGCATCCGCTTCGACGTGGCTTTCATGCTCGCGGCCCGGGCCCCGGCCTGGTTCTGGCATGTGCGTCTCGAGAACGGCAATGCGACGGCGGTCGCCGTGGATCTCGTGCTGGTGCAGGATCTCGGCCTGGCGGCGTATGCGGCGATCCGCACCAACGAGTACTATACCAGCCACTACCTGGACCACACGCCGCTCGACCATCCGCGGCATGGCTGGTGCGTCGCCACGCGGCAGAACCTCCCGGTAGCCGGCCGTCATCCCTGGATCGTGCATGGCTCGCTCGCGCAAGCGGTGAGCTTTGCCACCGATGCGCTGGACGTCTACGGCATCGCGGGACGGATCGACGCCATGCCCAGCGGCTTGGCTGCAGCGGCGCTCCCCGGCCGCCGCCGCCAGCACGAGCACGCGATGGTGGCCGTGCAAGATGCGATGCTGCACTTGGCTCCCGGGAAGGTCGCGACGCGCGGGTTCTTCGCCTGGCTCGAGCCCGATCACGCGCGTCCCTCCTCGAGCGACGATCTCGTCGTGGTCGAGCGGGCCCTCGCGCTCGCGGAGGCGGCACCGCCGGACGCCTGGCGCAAAGACGCTCCCGAAACGCCTGTGGCGACGACGCTCTTCGCTCCGGTCGCGGTCCTGCCCTGCCGCGACCTGGCCAGCGACGAGCTGCGACGCTTCTGGCCGGGGGAACATCGCCACATCGAGCGGCGGGACGGGGCGGTGTGGTCGTTCTTCACCGAGGCGCGGACCCACGTGGTCCTGCGCGCCAAGGAGGCAGCGGTACTCCGACCCCACGGGCAGATCCTGCGCACCGGGGAGCGACTGGTTCCCGACGAGTCCTCGCTCACCACGACGGTGTGGATGGCAGGCGTGTTCAATGCGCTGCTTACGCAGGGGCACGTGGGCATCAACCGCTTCTTGTCGGCGACGCGCTCGTATCTCGGGCTCCAGCGCGCGCACGGCCAGCGGGTCTTCGTCGAGGAGGACGGGCAGTGGTGGCTCCTCGACGTGCCTTCGGCCTGGGAGAGCGCGCCGGACGCGTGCCGTTGGCTCTACGCCTGGGACGGTGGGATGCTCGAGGTGCGCACCGTGGCGCGATCGGATCCGCACGCGCTCGAGCTCGCGCTGGCCGTCCTCGAGGGTCCGCCGCGCCGGTGGCGGATCGCGCACCACCTCGGGTGGGACGGCGACGACGGCGGCGAGGCGAATCCGCCACGCTTCGAGCGCGACGGCGGGCGCGTCGTCATCCGTCCCCGTCCCGACTCGGAGGTCGGACGGCGATTCCCCGATGGTGCGTTTTGCATCGTCGTCTCGGAGCCAGCCGACCTCGCGCAGGTGGGTGGCGACGAGCTGCTGTTCTGCGATGATGGGTCGCGGGAGCAGCCGTGGGTCGTGCTCGAGACCCGGTCCACGTCCGCCCTGCGGCTGCGGATCACTGGCGGGCTCGTGCCGGCATTGGCGTCGGGGGCCGCGGCAGCCCCGCAGGACGTCCCGTTCTGGACGGCGGTCACCGGGGTGCGCGAGCTGGCCGTCGAAGGGGGCAACCCGCTCGCCGCAGATGTCGCGCGCCTCGGCGAGATCCTGCCCTGGTACGCGCACGACGCCCTCGTGCATTACCTGGCGCCGCGCGGCCTCGAACAGTTCTCTGGCGGGGGGTGGGGCACGCGGGACGTGTGTCAGGGACCGGCGGAGCTCCTGCGCGCACTGGGCCGCTGGACGGAATGGCGCGACCTGGTGCTCCGCGTCTTCGCCAACCAGAACCCCGATGGCGACTGGCCTCAGTGGTTCATGTTCTTCGAGCGCGAACGCGCGATCCGCTCGGCGGACGCGCATGGCGACATCGTCTTCTGGCCGCTCCTGACGCTCGCGGAGTACCTGCGAGCGAGCGGTGACAGGGCGGTGCTCGAGGCCGACGTGCCGTTTTTTGCGGCGCGCGACGTGAACGGGGTGGAGCGGGCGCCGCTGCTCGCCCATGTGGACCGCGCGCTGGCGCTGATTCGGCGCCGTGTCGTGCCCGGAACGCATCTCGCGGCGTACGGCAACGGCGACTGGAACGACTCGCTCCAGCCCGCGAACCCCGAGATGCGCGAACGCCTCACGAGCGTCTGGACCGTGACCCTGCACTACCAGACGTTGCGCGCGCTGGCGGCCGCGCTCGGCGAGGCCGGAGACGAGGAGCGCGCGGCGCGCCTGCGGGCCGAGGCGGCCTGCGTCCGGGACGAGTTCGAGCGCTGGCTGTGTCCTGACGGCATATTGGCGGGATTCGCCTACTTCCACGGCGATGGGCGCATCGAGTACCTCCTCCATCCCCGCGATCGCGCGACCGGCATCCGGTATCGGCTGCTACCGATGATTCACGCGATTCTCGCCGATCTGCTCGAGCCTCCGCGCGCCGCGGCGCACGTCGCCCTGATCCGAGAGCACCTGCTCGGTGCGGACGGTGCGCGGCTCTTCGACACGCCGCCGCGCTATGGCGGAGGCAGCGTGCGCCACTTTCAGCGGGCCGAGCTGAGCGCATTCTTCGGGCGCGAGATCGGCCTCATGTACACCCATGCGCACCTGCGCTACGCCGAGGCCATGGCCCACTACGGGGATACCGACGCCTTCTTCAGAGCGCTCTGCCAGGCCAATCCCATCGCGCTCGAGGCGACCGTGCCTGCCGCTCGCCCCCGTCAGGCGAACTGCTACTACTCGAGCTCCGATGCGGTGGTCGCCGACCGGGCGGAGGCAGCCGCGCGCTACGCCGACATCCGGGCGGGACGTGTCCCGCTCGAGGGGGGCTGGCGCGTGTACTCGAGCGGCGCGGGCATCGCCGTTCGCCTCGTCCACGAGTGCTTGCTCGGCCTGCGGCGTGGCCGGACGACGCTCGGGATCGACCCGGTGGTCCCCTCGCGACTCGATGGCCTCGAGGCGGTCGTGTGGCTCGAAGGGCGGCCGCTCCGCGTGCGCTACCAGGTCGAATCGCGCGGCGTCGGCCCCACCGCCGTCGACCTCAATGGCGTTGCCCTGCCGCTCGTGCCGCTCGCCAACCCCTACCGGCCGCCAGGGGTGACCGTTCCCCTGGCGGTGCTCCGCCCGCACCTGCGTTCCGACGCCAACCGCCTCACGATCCAGCTCGGGTGAGCAGCTTGCGCGAGGCGATCGTCCGCGGGCTCACTCCGGCGGCATGGCTGCCTTGGCCTTCTTGAAGGCTTCCGTGGCTTCTTCCTGCAGCCCGTCTTTCAAGGCCTTGTCGCCTTCGTTGAAATGCTCGAGCGCCTCGCCGAGATCCTTGCCCTCCGCCTGGGCTTTCTTGATCTTGGGCAACAGCTCCTTCTTGAGCTCGATGGCCGTCTGTGCCCCAGCCATGCCAGCCAGGGAAAGCACGAACGCCACCGCGAGCAGGAACGACGGCATGAGGAATCCTCCTTCAGAACTGCTCCCTATGTAGAGCAGGCTTTCGAAGCGTGGCAAGGGGGCTCGTGTGTCCGGACCGCTCGCGAGCCAACGCCGGTTGTGTCATGGGCGTAGCCGGCATGTGGTCAGCTCCCCTTCTTCTCGTTGCTCTTGTCGTTGCCCGCCCCGCCGCTGCGGCTGCGACCGACCCCCTGGCTCCTGGCGCCGTGCTCGATGCGACGACGGCCGGTGCGGCAGCCGACCTGCTGCCGCCGGAGATTCTTGCGCACTACCAGGCCGGCAACTACCGTAACCGACTCGGCGCCTGGCCCGCGCGGCCGCACTGGGAGCCCGCCTTCAGCGATGCCTCGGCGTCCAACGCCTCGCGGCTCGATGTCGACGAGCGGGGGTCCATCGTAGAAAAGCCGCAGGGGACGCTCGTGCGAGGGCTCTACGGCCTGCCGTTTCGCATCGATCCTGCCGATCCCCGCGCTGGGGTCAAGGTGGTGTGGAACGCGTACTATGCCTACTGGCGCACCGGGACCAGCCGCGACGTGCTCGCGCTCGACTGGGTCGGCAAGCGGGGGCTCGAGCGCCAGGCCGTGCTCGAATCGCACGCGCTGTTCTGGGAAGGGGCGCCGCGCGCGAGGATTCCGAAGGACAACCCTCTCGATCTCGCTGCGCAGCAGCGCGCGGTCGTCAGCTCGCCCGCCGATCTGAACGGCACGGCATCGCTCGTCTGGCGTTTTCGCGAGGCCGACCGCCGCGATCAGGCCTGGACCTACGTGCCCGCCCTGCGACGGGTGCGCCAGGTCTCCCCCGCCAACCGCTCCGACGGCTTCCTCGGCTCCGACCTGAGCCAGGACGACGGTGCTTTCTTCGATGGCAAGCCCGAAGACTTCAGTTGGAAGTTGCTCGGTGAGCGAACGGCGCTCGTCCTTGCCGATCCCGCGAGCCTCGAGGGGCGGGTCGAGCGCCGGGGCCGCCCGGACGGCGGGATCGAGGAGACGTGGCCGGAGGGACAGACCGTGCTCGGCTACCAGGACGCGGGCTGGAAAGGCCTGCCCTGGGCTCCCATCGGTCCGGTTCGCGTGCAGCGCAAGCTCTGGGTGATCGAGGCCGTCCCCAAGGATCCCTACTACCAGTATGCCCGGATCGAGATCGGCATCGATCAAGAAACGTTCCAGGGCGTGCGCAGCCGCAAGTTCGACGCGAACGGCGCCTTGCTGCGGAGCCTCGAATTCCTCACCTACGCGAGCCAGGCGATCGAAGCGGGCGGGGAGCAGCTGATCCAGCCGGCGTCGTCGATGGGCTGTATCGTGGCCGAAAACACCCGCGCAGGCCGGGCCACCGTGGTGGGGAGCAGCCCCCCGGGCAAGTCGGTGCACGAGCGCCGGGTACTGCTCGATCCGGTGCTCTTCTCGCTGGAACGGCTCGGTCCCACTGGGAAGTAACGGGGAGTGCGGGGACGCGTCAGGCTCAGCCCTCGGCGAGCCGCCGGTAGCGTCCGGCGAAATAGCACAGGGGCGCGCCTCCCCGCGCCTCGCCCGCGTGGGCCTGTCCGACGTGGATCACGTGATCGCCCCCCTCGTGGGTGGCCACGATCCGGCATTCGAGATGCCCGAGCGTTCCCGCGAGGATAGGGACGCCATCGCAGTTTCTCGTGTGCGCGACGCCGGCGAACTTGTCGCCTCCCGAGGCGGCGAAGCGCTGCGAGAGCTCTTGTTGGTCGGCCGCGAGGATGTTGACGACGAAACAGCCCGAGGCTGCGAAATGGGGAAAGGTCTCCGCCTTGCGGTCGATGCACACGAGCACCAGCGGGGGATCGAGCGAGAGCGAGGACACCGCATTGGCAGTGAGTCCGTAAGGCCGGCCATCTGCATCCCGGGTCGTCACGATGGTCACCCCGGTGGCGAACATGCCCATGACGCGCCGCAGCTGCTGGCCATCGAACATCCGTGGCTCCGTACTCGTCCGCTACCTGCGCTGTCAACGTCCGCGGACGGTCGCTAGCGGCGGCGCGGCGGACCGAGCGACCACCCGCCGTCGGTCGGGTCGCGCCACCACCCGCTTGCGGCATAGGTGCCGCCGTCGACATGCAGGACAATACCGGTCACGTAACGCGAGAGGTCCGAGGCGAGAAACACGGCCGCGCCGGCAACATCCTCCGGTTCGGCGGCGCGACCGAGCGGCACGACCAGCGGCCAGCGCGCGCGTTCGTCCTCCGGCACGAGGGCGGACAGCCCCTCGGTCACACAGATGTCGGGCGCGAGCGCGTTCACCCGGATGCCGTGCGGGGCCAGCTCGACGGCCGTGGTCCGCGTGATGGCCAGGACCCCGGCTTTGGCGGCCGCGTAGGCTGCGTACAGCGGCGCAGCGCGCACGGCCTCGATCGAGGCCACGTTGATGATGCTGCCCGTCACGCCGGCAGAGACCATGCGGCGCGCGGCCAGCTGCGTCCCGTGGAGGACGGTATCGAGATTGGCGCGCAGCAAGGCGTGCCAGCCTTTCGGGGTGCTCTCGAGGAAAGGCGCGGCGAAGACCCCGCCCGCGTTGTTGACGAGGATCTCGAGCGGACCGAGCTGGCGTTCGACCTCGCCGAGGGCACGGTCGAAGGCGTCCGCATCGCGCACGTCGGTCGGCAGCGCCAGCGCCGTTCCCCCGGCTCCCGCGATGGCGGCAGCGGTGGCGGCTGCCGACTCGGCATTGCGCTCGAGCAGTGCCACGCGCGCGCCGAATGCGGCGAACACCTGTGCAATCCCGCGGCCGATCCCTGCGCCAGCACCGGTCACTGCCGCGGTACGACCCTCGAGCGAGGCGGCGCGTGGATCCACGGGTGTCAGTCCGGCGTATAGGCAACGAGGAGCCGGTCGCCGCTCCGGAATCCCTCGCGGAAGTTCTGCTCGTGGCGCGGCCAGCCGTCGGGATACTTGCGGGCAAAGGCCTCCATCAGCTGTTCCTCGCGGGCGCGGTCCTTTACCACGCTCCCCCGCGCCTCGAAGGTTGGCCCCTGCGGCGTGCCGATGGCAATGCGGGCCCGTCGGCGCCCAGCCTGGATACGTCGCACGCGCCACGACGTGGGCCGGGTGCCCACGTAGAGGGTATCGCCATCGACGAAGAACCAGATCTCGGCGGGCTTGCTCCACTCGCCCGAGCGGCGCTCCGACTGGATGTACACGTACCGCGCCTCCTCGAGGGCCCGACGTTGTTCTTCGGTGAACCCGGCCCAGGCAACGGTGACGGCCAGCAACACCAGGGTCACGGCCAAAGCACGACGCCACATGCCGCTGTCCTAGCTGCCCGCCGGCGCAGGGGGCAAGCGCGCGGGGCTGCGCACGTCCTCGGGGGGACAGGCCGACTTGACCCACGCGCGAGGAGCGGGCAGCGTGCGGCCTCCCACACTCACCCAAGGGGGGCGAAGTCATGCGTGGCGGACGACAGGCGATCGTGGCCGGGCTCATCGCGGCAGTGACGGCGGTGTCGTGCGGCGGACCCAGCAAGGACGAGGGGGGCGGGGGTCCCGCGGCGAGCGCCAACACAGAAGCGCTTGTCAGGTACTATCGCAAGAAAGCCAATATCCCGCCGGGCCAGCAGGTGTCCGTCGGCGAGGTCAAGGACTCCGCGATCCCGGGGCTCAAGGAGGGAACCCTCCAGGTCGGTACGCCCCCGCAGAGCCGCAACGTGCCCTTCACGATGTCGGCCGATGGCCGCTTCGTGATCTTTGCGGCGGCCGAGGACGTGACCGTCGATCCCGCCAAGGCAGTGATGGCCAAGATCGATCTCAAGGGGCAGCCCTTCCGCGGTCCGGCCGATGCCAAGGTAACCATCGTCGAGTATTCGGACTTCCAGTGTCCCTTCTGTGCTCGGGCGTACGCCACGGTCGAGGACCAGGTGCTCAAGGAGTACGGGGACAAGGTGAAGTTCTACTTCAAGCATTTCCCCCTCGGGTTCCATCCCTGGGCCGAGCCGGCCTCGATCGCCGTCGAGTGCGCGGCTCGCCAGAATGCCGACGCCTACTGGAAGCTTTACGACTGGTACTTCAAGAACCAGTCCCAGGTGAATCCGCAGAACGTCAAGGAGAAGGCCTGGAGCGTTCTCGAGCCGCTCGGCCTCGACAAGGCGAAGTTCGATGCCTGCTTCGACAACAAGGAAACGCAGGCCGAGGTGAAGGCGGAAATGGCCGAGGGGCAGTCGATCGGCGTAAGCGGCACCCCATCGTTCGTGATCAACGGTCGACTGCTTGTCGGAGCGCAGCCCTTCGAGCAGTTCAAGGCCGTGATCGACGACGAGCTGGCGTCGGCGAAGTGAGCTTGCGCTCCGGGGTCTCGTGGCGACGGCCCGCGAGACCCCGGAGCACGGGCTCAGGCGAGTCCCCGAGCTCCCGCTGGCCAGAGCCGGCGCGAGCCAAGTGCGAACGCCGCGAACCGGCCAGGGCCTGCGTCCTGGCGGCCCCGATCGAGCTCGCCGAGCCCCGCGGCGACCATGGCCAGCTCTGCCCTGACGCTGGTTTCGGCCCCGAGGGTGCGAAGCCGTGGCAGGCGCGCCGGCCAGGCCGGATCGCTCGCCAGCCGCGCGCGATCCGCGAGCCAGCGCTCGAGGTGCATGGCCGCCTCGCGCGGTCGCCCCGCGTATCGGGCGAGCTGCGCGAGCAGCAGCCGGGGATCGATCCACTCCGGCCGTAGCGCGAGCGCGATCCGACACACGTCCGCTGCGGCCTCGAGCCGTCCTGCTGCCGCCCGCGCCTGGGCGAGCGTGTCGAGGAGCAGGAGGCCCGTCTCGCCCTGCGCGTCGGGCAAGGCGAGCGCGCGCTCCGCAGTGGCGACGGCCGCCTCGGCATACCCGAGGGCGAGCTCCACGTCCGCACGGTGCGCGAGCAGCCGGGCATGGTCCGGGGTCGCGGCCAGCGCTCGCTCGAGGAGGCCCAGGTTGCGCTGGAGCTTCGCGGTACGACGGGATGCGTCGCTCCAGCCGTGATGGACGATGGGGAGCGACGCGTCGGCGACGTAGGTCGCGGTGAGCTGCTCGGCTACGATCCCCGTCCACCGATGGCCCTCCTGGCGGCGGAACAACCGCACGCGCAGCTCGATGGAGCCGAGCCCGCCGGTCGCGGCGACGTTCTCGATCGGCAGGCGCAGGGCGGGGGCGCGTGCGTCGGCAAGCACGGCAGGGAGCTGGGCGGCCGTCGGCGCCGGCATGACCTCGTCGGCATCGAGACTCAGCACCCACGGTGCCCGCGCGGCCTCGAGCGCAGCGTTCCGCGCTGCCGCGAAATCGTCGTGCCAGGCGTAGTGGAGCACCCGCGCCCCATGTGCGGCGGCAATGGCCGCGGTCTGGTCCTGCGAGCCGGTATCGACGACCACGATGTCGTCCGCGACCGAGCGCACGCTGGCTAGACAGGTCGCCAGCGTGGCCGCCTCGTTCCGCGCGATCACGCACAGACTGAGCCTCGGCGATTGCCCTCCACCCATCATCGCACCTCCATCTTGGTCACCCCGCCTCGCCCCCCGGCGTTTCCCTTCCACCCATAGCGGAATCCCCCCTTGAATCCCAAGCCGGCGTCCGAGGTCGCCAGGCCCGGCAGCCTGACGCGCAACGTCATCCCGGGGACGCTCCGGCGATCAGGGCCGGCCGCCGGTCTCGGATGGAAAAGAGTTGACGCCGAGGCACCTGCCATCTTACCTAGCCAGCATAGCGGCGGTGGTGCGGGTGGGCCCCCGCCGCCGACAACACACGTGCCTCGAGGAGGGAACAAGCGATGCGAGTCGGACCGAGAGCTTATGGGATGTTGGCCGCGGCGAGCGCGCTGGCGGTCGTGCTGGCGGCGGCCCCGGCCTGGGCGGCCCTGGACAAGTGCCAGAGCGGGATTCAGAAGGCCGCGCAAAAGTTGCAGCTGACGATCCAGAAGGGGCTGACCAAGTGCAGCGACCTCTACCAGAGGGCTGTGCTCCTCAACCAGCCGTTGACGACGGCCGGGGCGCAGTGCCAGACCCAGCTCGCCAAGATCAGCGACATCGCGAACCCGGTATCGGCGCTGGCCAAGACGAAGCTCGCGCTCGACAACCTGCTGAGTGGCTCGTCGCCAAAATGCACCGACACGGATCTGTTCTCGCTGGGGCACTTGCCCGCGAGCGTGTTTGGCGATCGTTGGGCTCGCCTGATCTTGCTCGGGGCACTGAAGGGGGCCTACGCGACGCAAAACGGCGCGGTGGCCGTTCTGCCCAGCGCGCTGACCGCGCTCGCCGGCGCCGGATGTACGGAGTGCCAGAAGTTCATCACGCCGCCCTGTCAGGTGCACGCCTGCGTGCTCGGAACTGGAACCGGCGCGACGACGACGGTCCTCGGTGTGCCCGTGCCGGTGACCTTGAGCGGTTCGCAGTTCTTCGAGTTCTGTGAGTTCCCGGGCGTGCTGACGAACGAGCTGGCGGTGGTGGCGTCGAATCCGGCGCGGAACTTCCAGCCGGCGCTGGTCCTGGGCACGACAATCTGTACCACGACCTTCCGCACCTCCTCGGTGATCAACTGCAGCGGCGGAACGGCGCCCACGGTCTCCATCTCCACCTGTCAGGACTCCGACCTGAGCGACGGCAACGAGTGCCCGCCTCCCGGCCCCACCACCTTCTGTCAGCCGAACCCGAACTCCAGCACGGGCGGGCCCTGCGTCAGCCTGACCACGTCGGCGGCGGCAGCGGGACAGAGCTTCACGATCGCGA
>Ga0308414_1002258_pt1 | contig 12581 bp, 11 predicted proteins | sample HotsprSampleOS50_FD_205667 | JGI IMG/M metagenome (GOLD analysis project Ga0308414, IMG submission 205667) | Hot spring phototrophic mat microbial communities from Octopus Spring, Yellowstone National Park, Wyoming, United States - 20090730_OS50 ... | reverse complement strand
CTTCATCCCGTTGCCGCCTGCCGCCGGTCCCGGCTTTCGTGCTCGCCGTCCTGTTTCGCCTGCTTGGCCGCCTGCCGCTCGCGTGGGTGCATGGGATCGGCGCGCTGCTGGGATGGTTCAGCTACCTCGCCTCGCCGGCCTACCGGCGCACGCTGCGTGCCAATCTGGCGCAGGCCGGATTCGACCAGCCGCGGCTGCGCCGCGCCGCCGTCGCCCACGCCGGCCGACAGGGGCTGGAAGCGGCGTGGCTGTGGCAGCGGCCAGACAACGACATCGCCGCCCACGTGCGCGAGGCCGAGCCGGGCGCGGTGGCCGCTCTGCTGGCCGATGCACGCCCGCTGCTGCTGCTCACGCCGCACCTCGGCAGCTTCGAGGCGGCGGCGCAGTTCTACGCCACGCAGCCGCTCGCCGCCCGGCGGCCGATGACGGTGCTGTTTCGCCCGCCGCGCAAGGAAGCGCTGCGCGCGCTGATCGGCAACCGCGCCCGGCCGGGGCTGCAGCTTGCGCCCGCCGACCTGCGCGGCGTGCGGATGCTGCTGCGGGCGCTGAAACGCGGCCACACGGCGGGGGTCCTGCCGGACCAGGTGCCGTCGCAAGGCGAAGGCGCCTGGGTCGACTTCTTCGGCCGCCCCGCCTACACGATGACGCTGCCGGTGCGCCTGGCGGCAGCCAGCGGCGCACGCATCGTCATCGCCCTGTGCGAGCGGCTGCCGCGCGGCCGCGGCTACCTGCTGCGGCTGACGCCGTTCGACGAGGCGCTCAGCGGCGACCTCGCGCGCGACACGCAACGGCTGAACGCCGCGCTGGAGGCGCTGATCCGGCAGCGCCCCGAGCAGTATCTGTGGGGCTACAACCGCTACAAGGCGCCGGCCGGCGCCCCGGCGCCACGACGCGCCGACGCGACCGAATGACCGAGTTCTTCGCGCGGCTGTGGATCGCCCTGATCAACGCCACCGCCGGCTGGCCGGTGTCGGCTCGGGCGACACTGGCGAACGCACTCGGCGACCTGCTGTGGCTGATCGTGCGGCCGCGTCGGCGCATCGCCCTGATCAACCTGCGCGCCTGCCTGCCGCAGCTCGCCGAGGCCGAGCGCAGGGCTATCGGCCGCCGGCTGTTTCGCAACATCGCCCGCAGCGTGCTCGACCACTCGGTGCTGTGGCGCGGCAGCCGCGAGGCGGTCGAGCATCTGGTGCGCGTCGACGGCGCCGAACACCTGCTGGACCCAGCCAATCGGCCGCTGATCCTGCTGGCGCCGCACTTCGTGGGGCTGGATGCCGGCGGCCTGCGCATCAACACGCTGACGCGCGGCGTTTCGATCTACGCGCGGCAGAGCAACGCGGCGTGGGACGAGGCGCTGCTGGCCGGGCGGCGCCGCTTTGTCGACCCGGTGCTGGTGCCGCGCCGCGGCGCGGCGGAACTGAAGCTGGTGATGCGGGCGATGAAGGACGGCCTGCCCTTGTACTACCTGCCGGACATGGACAACGGGCCGCTGAACTCGATCTTCGTGCCGTTCTTCGGCGTGCCGGCGGCGACGATCCCGATGGTCAGCCGCCTGGCGCGCCTGCTCGGCGCCAAGGTGGTGATGGCGGTGACCGAAATGACCGCCGACGGCTACGTGCTGCACTTCGAGCCGCCCTGGCGCGACTTTCCCGGCGAAACTGTCGAGGCCGACACCGCGCGCATGAACCGCGAGATCGAGCGCTGGGTGCTGCGCATGCCCGACCAGTACCTGTGGACGCACAAGCGGTTCAAGACTCGGCCGGAGGGCGCGCCGCCGTTGTACTGAACCCAAAGACAGCTATGGGCAGACGATCGCAAGCCCGAGCCGGCGGTCCTCAATCGGGTCTTGGAGACCGCGCGGTCAGGCGACAGGTCGCTGCTGCGCAGTCGCCGGGAAACCTCGGAAACCCTCGCCTGTGCCTGCTTTCCAGGATTCGCCTGGGTCCGCGAACTGCGGCTCTTGGCCGAACCGCGAAGCCGCGAAGACATTTGCGCCCCGCGCCTGGCGGCCGCCGCTTGCCGCCGTGCGTTTCGGTGCCGGTTCGCGGCCGGCCAGCGAGCCAGCTGCCGCTGGCCACGATGGCTTCACAGCCGCTGCTACGACGTGCCGCAAGGGTCGGCACGGCCGGCGGCGATAATCGCCGCATGAGATTGCGCTTCACCAAGATGCAGGGCGCCGGCAACGACTTCGTCGTCCTCGACGGCATCGCGCAGCCCGTCGCCCTCAGCGCCGCGCAGGTGCGGCGGCTGGCCGACCGTCGTTTCGGTGTCGGCGCCGATCAGGTCCTGCTGGTCGAGCGCGCGCAGCAGCCCGGCGTGGATTTCCGCTACCGGATTTTCAACGCCGACGGCGGCGAGGTCGAGCAGTGCGGCAACGGCGCCCGCTGCTTCGTTCGCTTCGTCCATGACCGCGGGCTGACGCGCAGCCGCAGCATCCGCGTCGAGACCCTCGGCGGCATCATCGCGCCGACGCTGGAAGACGACGGCCGGGTCACGGTCGACATGGGCGCGCCGGTGTTCGAGCCGGCGCGGGTGCCCTTCGACGCCGAAGGCCTGGTCGCCCGCGAGGAGGGCCGCGACCGGCTGTGGCCGCTGGCGATCCGCGGCCGCACCGTCGAGTGCTCGGTGCTGTCGATGGGCAACCCGCACGCGGTGCAGCGGGTGGACGACACCGAGCGCGCGCCGGTGACGGAAGACGGACCGATGATCGAGCATCACCCGCGTTTCCCGCGCCGTGCCAACGCCGGCTTCATGCAGGTGCTCGGAGCGCACGCCATCCGGCTGCGGGTGTGGGAGCGCGGGGTCGGCGAGACGCTGGCCTGCGGCACCGGCGCCTGCGCCGCAGCGGTGGCCGGTATCCTGCGCGCCGTGCTCGAGTCCCCGGTGACGGTGCACACCCGCGGCGGCGAGCTGCTGATCCGATGGGATGGCCCGTCGCACCCGGTGCTGATGACCGGCCCGGCGGAAACCGTATTCGAAGGCGAGATCGAACTCTGATGGATGCCCTGACCGACGACGACGTGGCGCAGTTCCTGGCCGCGAACCCCGACTTCTTCGACCGGCATCCTGATGCCCTGGCCAGCGTCGCCGTGCCGCACCGGCACGAAGGCCAGGCGGTGTCGCTGGTCGAGCGGCAGTCGCAGATCCTGCGCGAGCGGGTCCGCACGCTGGAGCTGCGGCTGGCCGAAATGCTGCGCCACGGGCAGGAAAACGAAGCCATCGCCGACCGCCTCGTGCGCTGGGCGCGCAGCCTGCTGGCGGTCGCCGACCCGGCGCAGTTGCCGCGGGTCGCGCTCGACGAGCTGCTCGGCCAGTTCAGCGTCCCCTACGGTGCGCTGCGGCTTTGGGGCGTGGCGCCGCAATACGCGGCGCTCGAGTGTGCGCAGCCGGTCAGCGACGACATCGTCCGCCTGGCGAGCAGCATGCAGGCACCGTTTTGCGGCTCGAACGTCGGCTTCGAGGCGGCGGGCTGGATGGCGGCCGATCCGGCCGCGATCCGCAGCCTGGCGATGATGCCGCTGCGCGTCGGCGGCGATGCGCGCGCTTTCGGCCTGCTCGCGCTCGGCTCGCCAGACCCCGACCGCTTCCACATCACCATGGGCACGGCCTTCCTGGCGCGCATCGGCGAGCTGGCCAGCGCGGCCCTGGCGCGGCTGCGCGCCTGAACCGATGCGCGCGGCGGCCGGCGGCGAACGGGCGGCCGCGCCGTTGCCGCCGCCGGTGGCGGCGTTTCTCGACGAACTGGCGCGGCAGCGGCGGCTGTCGCCGCGGACGGTGGCCGCCTACGGCGCCGATCTCGCCGAGCTGACGCAACTGGCCGAAGGCACGCCGTTGCCGCGGCTGCACGCGGCCGACCTGCGCCGCGCCCTGGCCCGCCTGCATGCGCGCGGCGCGGCGCCGGCGTCGCTGGCGCGCCGGCTGTCGGCATGGCGGCGTTTCTTCGATTGGCTGGCGCGGCGCCGCGAGATCGACACCAACCCGGCGATCGGCATCCGCGCGCCGAAGCGCGCCAGGCGGCTGCCCAAGGCGCTGTCGCCGGACCAGGCCGTGCAGCTGGCGGCGCACGAGCCGGCCGACTCGCCGCTGGCGCTGCGCGACAAGGCGATGGTCGAGCTGCTGTATTCGAGCGGGCTGCGGCTGTCGGAACTGGTCGCTCTGGACTGGCGCTACTTCGGCGCCGATGCCGACGGGCCCGCGTCGACCTCGTGGCTCGACCTGCAAGGGCGCCGGGTCACCGTGCTCGGCAAGGGCGGCAGGGTGCGCGCGGTGCCGGTCGGCAGCCCGGCGCTGCAGGCGCTGCAGGCCTGGCTGGCCGCGCGCTCGGCCTGGATCGAGGGCGAGCCGCGGGCGCTGTTCGTCAACGCGCGCGGCTGGCGCCTCAGCGGCCGCAGCGTGCAGACACGGCTGGCGCGGCTGGCGGCGAGGCTCGGCCTCGGCGTGCGCGTGCATCCGCACGTGCTGCGCCACTCGATGGCCTCGCACGTGCTGCAAAGCAGCGGCGACCTGCGTGCGGTGCAGGAGCTGCTCGGCCACGCCAGCATCGCCACGACGCAGATCTACACCCGGCTCGACTGGCAGCACCTGGCCAAGACCTACGATGCCGCGCACCCGCGCGCGCGTCGCAAGAGCGGCGGATGAGGGCGGCCCGGAGGCTGGGGCGCGCGTGAACGCCGCGGGCGAACTGTGGCTGAAGCCGGGCAAGGAGCGCTCGCTGCTGCGCCGGCATCCGTGGATCTACGACACCGCGATCGCCCGCGTGAAGGGCAGGCCGGCATCGGGCGCGACGGTGGCGGTGCGCGGCCACGACGGCCAATGGCTGGCCTGGGCAGCGTATTCGCCCGCCTCGACGCTGCGGGCGCGCTGCTGGAGCTTCGTCGAGGCCGACACCATCGACGCCGACTGGCTCGCTGCCCGCGTGCGCGAGTCGGTCGCACGCCGCGCGCATCTGACCGCCGAAGCCGATGCGTTGCGGCTGGTCTTCGGCGAAGCCGATGGCCTGCCGGGACTGATCGCCGACCGTTACGCTGACCAGCTCGTGGTGCAGTTCCAGGCCGCCGGCGTCGAGGCGCACCGCGAGGCGCTGCTCGACGCGCTGTTGGCGGCCACCGGCTGCGGTAACGTCTTCGACCGCTCCGACAGCGCCAGCCGCAGCCGCGAGGGGCTGGCCCAGGCCAGCGGCGTCGTTCGCGGCGCCGAGCCGCCGCCGCGCATCGCGATCCGCGAGCACGGCCGGCGCTTCTGGGTCGACGTGCGTCGCGGCCACAAGACCGGCTGGTACATCGACCAGCGCGACAACCGCGAACTGGCCGCGCGGCTGGCCGCACGCGCGCGCGCCGCAGCGGGCCGCGACCTCGCGGCGCTGAACTGCTTTTCCTACACGGGCGGCTTCTCGGTGGCGCTGGCCGCCGGCGGCGCGGCGTCGGTGCTGTCGATCGACGCCTCCGCCGACGCGCTGCTGCTGGCGCGCGAGAACTGGCGGCTCAACGGCCTGCCGGAGGCGGCCGCGCAGTGGCAGGAGGCGAACGCCTTCGAGGCGCTGCGGGCGCTGCGCGCCGAGGGGCGCCGCTTCGACCTGATCGTGCTCGACCCGCCGAAGTTCGCCGCCAGCCATCACCACGTCGACCGCGCCGCGCGCGCCTACAAGGACATCAACCTGTCGGCGCTGCGGCTGCTCGCGCCGGGCGGCTGGCTGCTGACCTTCTCCTGTTCGGGGGCGATCGGCGTCGAGCTGTTCCAGAAGATCGTCGCCGGCGCCGTGGCCGATGCCGGCGTCGAGGCGCAGCTGCTGCGCCGGTTGGCCGCCGGCGAAGACCATCCGCTGCGGATGTCGCACCCCGAGGGCGAATACCTCAAGGGACTGCTGCTGCAGCGGGTCTGATCGGCCGTCGCGCCGCGGGCCCGCCTGGTGGGAGTGCGTCGCCGCCGCCATCCGCGCGAAGCGCTGCCGGCGCCGAGCCGGGGGCCGTCCTGGCCACGGCAGGCCGCGCGGCCGGGCCGGCACCGAGCAGCCCAGCCCCCGGTCGTTTCGGCCGCGCTGCCGATAGGCGCGCCGCGCAGGTCGTCCGCCGCGGCGGCGGCGGGCGGGCCGGATCTTCTAGAATCGCGCCCCTTCCACCGCCGGGCCTGGCCTGGCGAGGCGCGAGCCATGAACGAACCGAACGTGCCTGTCACCGTGCTCACCGGCTTCCTCGGCGCGGGCAAGACCACGCTGCTGAACCGCATCCTGCGCGAAAGCCACGGCCATCGCATCGCGGTGATCGAGAACGAGTTCGGCCCCGAGGGCGTCGACAACGAGCTGCTGGTGGCCGACACCGAGGAGCAGATCGTCGAGATGAACAACGGCTGCATCTGCTGCACCGTGCGCGGCGACCTGGTGCGCATCCTGTCGGAGCTGAAGGAAAAGCGCAGCCGCGGCGAGCTGGCCTTCGAGCGGGTGATCATCGAGACCACCGGCATGGCCAACCCCGGCCCGGTGACGCAGACGTTCTTCATGGACGACGACATCGCCTCGTATTACCTGCTCGACGCGGTGATCACGGTGGTCGACGCCAAGCATGGCCACGCCACGCTCGACGCGCAGCCGGAGGCGCAGAACCAGGTCGGCTTCGCCGACCGCATCCTGCTCACCAAGACCGATCTGGTCTCCGCCGCCGAGGTCGAGTCGCTGCGTGAGCGGCTGGTGCGGATGAACCCGCGGGCGCCGATCCGTGCCGTGCACATGGGCGAGATCCCGCTGTCGGAGGTGCTCGACCTGCGCGGCTTCAACCTGAACGCGATCCTCGAGATCGACCCGGACTTCCTCGCCGCCGAGCACCCCGATGCCAGCCGGGCGCGGCACGGGCGCGAACACCACGACCACGACGACGATCACGACCATCATCACGATCACCACCATCACCACCCTCACGAGGACGCGATCAAGGCGTTCGTCTTCCAGTCGGCCCGGCCCTTCGACCCCGGCAAGCTGGAGGAGTACATGGGGGCGCTGACGCAGGTTTACGGTCAGGACATGCTTCGGTATAAAGGCGTGCTTTTCATGGACGGCAGCCCGCGGCGGATGATCCTGCAGGGCGTGCACATGCTGATGGGCGCCGACGTTGGCCGCCCATGGGGCAAGGACGAGAAGCCCGGCAGCAAGATGGTCTTCATCGGCCGCAACCTTCCGAAAGACGCGATTCTCAAGGGGCTTGAGGCCTGCCTGGCGCGCTGAGCGCGCCGCGGGCTGCGCGGGAGACGAGGAAACGCATGGTGGCAAAGGCAAAGACCGCAAAGGCGGCCGGCAAGACCGCCGCGAAACCGGCCAAGGCAGCGGCGCGCAAACCGGCGGCCAAGCCAGCCGCCAAGCCGGCAGCAAAGCCCGCAGCCAAGTCGGTGGCCAAGTCTGCGGCCAAGGCGGTGGCAACGCCGGCTGCGCCGGCCAAAGGCCGCGAAGCGCCCAGGCCCGCAGCGCCGAAGCCGGCACCGGCGGCAACCGTCGCGCCGGCGGCGCGACCGGCACCGGCGCCCAAGCCGCCGGCCGGCGCCAGCCCGCAGGAGATCGCCGCGGCGCACGAGTACCTGCTCAGCCGCTCGGCCAACCGCAGCGAAGAGCCGATCATCGTCAATGGCCGTCGCCTGCTGACCGAGGAACAGCTGCTGAAGATGCCGGACTCGGCCTACATGAACGAGGACCAGCTGGCCTTCTTCAAGTACCGACTGCAGCGCATGGAGCAGGAGCTGCTCGCCAACGCCGGCGAGACCACCGAACACCTGCGCGAGACGGTGATCGTCCCTGACCCTGCCGACCGCGCCACGATCGAGGAAGAACATGCGCTCGAGTTGCGCACCCGTGACCGCGAGCGCAAGTTGCTGAAGAAGGTGCAGGCCGCGCTGCAGCGGATCGAAAGCGGCGAGTACGGTTACTGCGAGGAAACCGGCGACCCGATCGGCATCCCGCGCCTGCTGGCGCGGCCGACCGCGACCTTGTCGCTCGAAGCGCAGCAGCGGCGCGAACTGAAGCAGAAGCTGTTCGGCGACTGAGTTCGTAAGGAAACCGTCGCCAGCGGCGGCCGGCTCGCGCCGAAGGGCGATCCATGCCGACGCGTACGGCGGGAAGCCGCAGGCGGCCGAATCGGGACGCGCGGCAGATCCATTCACTGCCCTGAGGCGCTGCCGTCAGGCCGCCGCGCGCCGGCCGCGGCCGCTGCCGGCCTTCGGCTGAGCAGCGTCAAACGGCGGCAGCTCTCGGCGCGAGCGCCCTGGGAGCGCGGCTCGTCAGCCGAAGGCCATTCCCGCGCGGCGTCGCCGCGAGGGGTGCCGTGTCTGCCCGATCCAGCCCGGCCGATCCATGGTTACCCCGACGAACTAGCCCGTTGGCGGTACGACCTCATCCGTGGCCTCGTCCATTCGCATCGGTGCGAAGACAGGCAAAGTTGTTATAGTGGCTTGCGTTCAGCCGGGGTGAGGGCTCGCCGAGGGGCCTCACCGCCGGCTTCGTGCCCTCATGGGCGCGAAACCGGCGCCAGCGGGCGTTGCCTCGCGGCTTCCAGGTCGGCCAGGCGAGACGGATCGGGACGGGCAGTGGTCTTCTCCTTCTTCAAGAAAGACCCGAAGGACGACAAAAAGGGGCCGGGTGACCGGCTGCGTCCGCCCGTCACCGGCCCGCGTACCGGCGGCGGCACCGAGGTCGCCACCCGCCCGCTTCCCAAGCCGATCGGACGCCCCTTGACCGGACCGATCCATCGTCCGGGCGCTGCCGCCAAGGGGGAACCGACGTCGCTGCCGGAGCACGAGCGCGCCAGGAACCACGCGCGTCAGACCGCGGCGAAGATCGATCAGATCGAAGCCGAAATGGCTCGGGACATGCTGGGCCAATCCAACCGCGGCGCGACCACCGTCGCGCCGCGCACGACGGTCGCGCGATCGGCCGAGTCGACGACGGCAGCCGCACCGTCGACGACGACCGCGCGGGCAACGGCAGCGCCGGATCCGCTGGAGGAGAACTCCGGGCTGCACGGCGGCAATTTCGACGCCATCGAGATCAACACCGCCGGTGGCAGTTCGGCCATCGACGAAGCGGCGATCCTCTTCGCCAACGGCCAGCTCGACGCCGCCGAGCACGCGTTGCGCGAAGCGCTGCAGCGCGACGACCTGGGCGCGGTGACGCGCACTGCCTGGCACATGCTGTTCGAGCTGCTCAACTACCGGCACGACCGCGCCGGCTTCGACAAGCTCACGATGGAGTACGCGCTGCGCTTCGAGAAGTCGCCGCCGGCGTGGATCGACGCATCGGCGGCCCCGGGTGCCGCGGCCGCCGCGCCGCATCACCCAGCGCCGCTGCCGGCCGGCGCCGGCGTGCGGCTGCCGGAGTCGGTCGACGCCGGCATCGTCGGCCACCTGGAGCAGCTGCGCGCGCTCACCGCCACGCACGCGGCGGTGCAGCTCGACGTGTCGGACGTCAAGCGTATCGACATCGCCGGCGCCACGCTGCTGTTGCGCGTGATCGGCGCCTTCAAGCGGTCGCAGCGGGAACTGACGCTGGTCGGCGCGGCGGAACTGGCGGCGGTGCTGGGCCGCTCGGTCGAAAGCGGGCGCCGCGATCCGTCCGATGCCCTGTGGATGCTGCTGCTCGAGGTGCTGCGCATGCTCGGCCGCAGCGACGATTTCGAGGAAGCGGCGATCCAGTACTGCGTGACGTTCGAGGTCTCGCCGCCGCAGTGGGAGCCGCCGCCGGCGCACCTGAAGGTGGCGCCCGCCGCAGCCGTCGCGCTCGCGCTGGAGCCTGGCGAAGGCTCGCCGCTGCTGCTGTGCGGCACGATCGAGGGCGAGGCGGAGCCGCAACTCAGCCGCCTCGTGGCGGCGGCGAGCAAGCAACCGCGGACGGTGATCGACTGCGGCCGGCTGCATCGGCTGTCGTACGGCGCCGCTTCGTCGCTGGCGGGCGCGCTGCGGCGGATCGCGCACGGCGGCACCGCCGTCGAGTTGCACGACGTCGGCGCCCTGGTCGGGGTGCTGCTGCATCTTCTCGGCGTCGAAGCGGTTGCCAGCGTGCGGTCGCGCTACGCCTGAACGGCCGTCCGCGCGCGGTTGAAATCCGCGTCGGCGCCTCCAGATCGGCGCAATGGAAGTTTTCCACGGCACGACGATCGTCAGCGCCCGCCGCGGCCAGCAGGTGGCCATGGGCGGCGACGGCCAGGTCACCCTCGGCAACGTCGTCATCAAGCAGAGCGCGCGCAAGGTGCGGCGCCTCTACCACGACCGCATCCTGGCCGGCTTCGCCGGCGCCACCGCCGACGCCTTCACGCTGTTCGAGCGCTTCGAGGCCAAGCTGGAGAAGCACCAGGGCAATCTGCTGCGCTCGGCGGTCGAACTGGCCAAGGACTGGCGCACCGACCGCATCCTGCGCCGGCTGGAGGCGATGCTCGCCGTGGCCGACCGGGAAGCGTCGCTCGTCATCACCGGCAACGGCGACGTGCTCGAGCCCGAATACGGCCTGATCGCCATCGGCTCAGGCGGCCCCTACGCGCAGGCGGCCGCGCGGGCGCTGCTCGACAACACCGATCTGGCCCCGGTCGAGATCGTCCGTAAAGCGCTCGCCATCGCCGGCGACCTGTGCATCTACACCAACCAGTCGCATACGATCGAAGCGATCGACTGAAGGTTCGCTGGTGGTCTTTCGTGGCCTTTGTCGTGCGAGCCGCCGCCGAGCCGCCTCAAGGCGGCTCGCCTAACTTCACCCGCCCCGAGCGCACGTGCGACCCGCAGGGTCGCGTACGCGAGGGGCGCCACGCACCATGATGACCCCCCGCGAAATCGTCCACGAACTGAACAAGCACATCATCGGCCAGGACCGCGCCAAGCGCGCCGTGGCCGTGGCGCTGCGCAACCGCTGGCGGCGGCAGCACGTCGAGGAGCCGCTGCGCAGCGAGATCACGCCGAAGAACATCCTGATGATCGGCCCCACGGGGGTCGGCAAGACCGAGATCGCGCGGCGGCTGGCGCGGCTGGCCGACGCCCCGTTCATCAAGGTCGAGGCGACCAAGTTCACCGAGGTCGGCTACGTCGGCCGCGACGTCGACTCGATCATCCGCGACCTGGTCGACATCGCCGTGAAGCAGACGCGCGAGGCGGAGATGAAGAAGCAGCGGGCGCGGGCCGAGGATGCCGCCGAGGACCGCATCCTCGACGTGCTGGTGCCGCCGCCGCCGGGCGAGACCCGGCGCGACGAGGAAAGCGCGGCGCGGCAGAAGTTCCGCAAGAAGCTGCGCGAAGGCAGCCTCGACGACACCGAGATCGAGATCCAGGTCGCGCAGCCGGCGCCGCAGATGGAGGTGATGGCGCCGCCCGGCATGGAAGAGCTGACGCAGCAGATCCAGTCGATGTTCGCCAACCTGGGCCAGGGCCGCCGCCGCAGCCGCAAGCTCAAGGTGCGGGAGGCGTTCAAGCTGCTGGTCGAAGAGGAGGCGGCCAGGCTCGTCAACGAGGATGAACTGAAGGCGCGCGCGCTCGCAAGCGTCGAGCAGAACGGCATCGTCTTCATCGACGAGATCGACAAGATCGCCGCCCGCTCCGAGGTCGCCGGGGCCGACGTCTCGCGCCAGGGCGTGCAGCGCGACCTGCTGCCGCTGGTCGAGGGCACCACCGTCAACACCAAGTACGGCATGGTGAAAACCGACCACATCCTGTTCATCGCCTCCGGGGCGTTTCACTACGCCAAGCCGTCGGACCTGATTCCGGAGCTGCAGGGCCGCTTCCCGATCCGCGTCGAACTGGACTCGCTGTCGGTGCAGGACTTCGAGCGCATCCTCACCGGCACCGACGCCTGCCTGACCCGCCAGTACGAGGCGCTGCTCGCCACCGACGACGTGCGCCTGGAGTTCACCGCCGAGGGCGTGCGCCGGCTGGCCGAGATCGCCTACGCCGTGAACGAGAAGACCGAGAACATCGGCGCCCGCCGCCTGTACACGGTGATGGAGCGGCTGCTGGAGGAGATCTCCTTCGACGCCGGCAGCGGCCAGAAGCGCGAGTTGCGCGTCGACGCCGCCTATGTCGATGCGCGCCTGGCCGACCTGGCGCGCAACGAGGATCTGGCGCGCTATGTGCTGTAGCCGCGCTCAGAGGCTGTGAGTAAATCTGCTGCGCGTCCCGATCTCGCACCTGCGGCTTCCCGCCGTACGCCGCTGTACGGGTGCGCTGCTCGGTGCGACCTCGGGCCGCTCGCGACGATTTCCTCACAACCTTTCAGGCCACAGGACTGGCGCGATAGTCGCCGATTCTGGCCAGCAGCGCGTTGACCTCGTCGAGCGAGACATCGACGCCATCGCTGAAGGTGGCCTGCGGCGGCTCGAGCGTCACTTCGACCGCGTCGTCGAGCGCGCGCAGCGCCTCGGCCACGCGGCTGGCGCAGCCGCCGCAGTGCATGCCGGTGATGCGTAGGACCTGGCTCATGGCTGTTCCCCGTCGACAGCGGCGATGTTAAGAGACTATCCGTAAATTATGTTGATCTTCATCGGCACCTTGCGGAAGGCGATGATGGCGGCTGCGAGGTAAGTGAGCGCGAGATAGCTGCGTTCGAGTTTCTCGTAGCGCACGAGCAGTTTGCG
>Ga0308414_1002257_pt1 | contig 12583 bp, 9 predicted proteins | sample HotsprSampleOS50_FD_205667 | JGI IMG/M metagenome (GOLD analysis project Ga0308414, IMG submission 205667) | Hot spring phototrophic mat microbial communities from Octopus Spring, Yellowstone National Park, Wyoming, United States - 20090730_OS50 ... | reverse complement strand
ATGGAGGCCGATGACGCGGTCAACTACGGCGCCATCGGCGCGGTCATCGGGCACGAAATGGGGCACGGCTTCGACGATCAGGGTTCGAAGTACGACGCCGAAGGGAACCTGCGGGAGTGGTGGACGCCGGAGGACCGCAAGAAGTTCGAGGAGCGCACCGCCTGCATCATCGAGCAGTACAACAACCTCGATGTGGGCGAGGGGTTGCGCCACAACGGCAAGCTGGTGGTGGGCGAAGCGCTGGGCGATCTGGGCGGGCTTACGCTGGCGTACCGCGCCTACAAGCGCTCGCTGAGGGGCAAGGAAGGCCCCGTGCTGGACGGCTTCACCGCGGACCAGCGCTTCTTCCTTTCGTTCGCCCGCACCTGGGCGACGGTCGACCGTCCCGAGGCCATGCGCTTGCGGTTGAACACGGACCCGCACCCGCTGCCGCGCTTCCGGGCGATCGGCACGTTGCAGAACATGCCCGAATTCCACAAGGCGTTCGGATGCAAGCCGGGCGACGCCATGGTTCGCCCTCCGGAGAAACAATGCAAGCTCTGGTAATTCTCGCTCTCGTTGCCATGGCAGTGGCAGGGCAGACGTTTACCGTCACCCTGCCCGCCGCCCGCGCGGACAAGCCGCTCGACGGGAGGCTCCTGTTGCTGCTGTCGACCGATGCCTCCGCCGAGCCGCGGTTCCAGATCACCGACGGGCCGAAGACGCAGATCGTCTTCGGCATGGATGTGGAGGGGTGGCGTCCGGGCACGGCGCTTACCTTCCGCCCCGACACGCCCGGCTACCCCTATGAACGACTGAGCGATGTGAAGCCGGGCAGCTACTTCGTGCAGGCGGTGCTGGACATCTACGACACGTACCGGCTGAAAGACGGGCGCGTTCTCAAGCTTCCCGTGGACCGCGGCGAAGGGCGCCAGTGGAACCGCGCGCCGGGCAACCTGTACTCCAAGCCGCGGCAGGCGGCGCTTTCTCGCAGCGCGAAGATCGCGGTGGCGCTGGAGGAAGCCATGCCGCCCATCGAGCCGCCCAGGGACACGAAGTACATCCGGCACATCCGGATCCAGAGCCGCCTGCTGAGCGAGTTCTGGGGCCGCCCGGTGTATCTCGGCGCCCACGTGCTGCTGCCGCACGGCTTTGACGAGCATCCGGAGGCCCGCTATCCGCTGATGGTGTTTCACGGGCACTTCCCGCACGACTTCGACGGTTTCCGCACGGAGCCGCCCGACCCGGACCTGAAGCCCGATTACAGCGAACGCTTCCGGCTTCACGGCTACAACCGCATCCAGCAGCAGGAGGCGTATGACTTTTACCGGAAATGGACTTCGCCGGATTTCCCGCGTTTTCTGGTCGTGGAAATCCAGCACGCCAACCCCTATTACGACGACTCATACGCCGTGAATTCCGCCAATCTCGGCCCCTACGGCGACGCCATCATGCGGGAGCTCATCCCGGAAATCGAGCGCCGTTTCCGGGGCATCGGCGAGGGCTGGGCGCGCTTCACTTACGGCGGCTCCACCGGCGGCTGGGAGGCGCTGGCGGCGCAGATCTTCTACCCCGACGATTTCAACGGCACGTTCGCCGCCTGCCCCGACCCGATCGACTTCCGCGCCTACACGCTGGTCAACATCTACGAAGACTCCAACGCCTACTTCGTCCAGGGGCCGCACCTGCGGGTGCCGCGCCCCGGCAAGCGCAACTGGCTCGGCGAAGTCTCGATCACGCTGGAGCAGATGAACCGGATGGAGCTGGCGCTTGGAACCAAAACCCGCAGCGGGCAGCAGTTCGACATCTGGGAGGCGGTCTACTCGCCTGTCGGGCCGGATGGCTATCCGGCGAGGATATTCGACAAAATCACCGGCATGATCGACAAGAAAGTGGCTGAATACTGGCGGGAAAACTACGATCTGCGCTACATTCTGGAGCGCGATTGGGCAAAGCTGGGCCAAAAATTACGCGGCAAGATCCACATTTATGTGGGCGATATGGATAATTACTACCTGAACAATGCCGTGTATCTGATGGAGGAAACCCTGAAGAAGCTGAAGGACCCTCCCCCCGACGCCACGGTGGCCTACGGCGACCGCTTCGAGCACTGCTGGAACGGCGATCCCAACCTGCCGAACGCGATCAGCCGGCTTCGCTACAACACCATGTACCTGCCGCGCATTCTCGAGCGGATCGAGAAGAATCATCCGCCCGGGGCGGACCTCAAGAGCTGGCGGCACTGATTCTCAGGGCAGCTTCTCGGTGAGGGTCACCGGCTCGCTGAGCCGGAAGGTGAGCCGGGTTTCGCTCGGCAGCTCGGCGGGCTTGCCGCGCGTGGCCATGGCGCCTCCGGCGCCGGCGGCGCCGCCGATTGCCGCGCCGATGGCGGCTCCTCTACCGCCTCCCGCTATGGCGCCGATGGCGGCGCCGATGCCCGCGGCGACGCCAGCCTTGGCCACATCGCTTTTCACGCCGCTCTCCGCCTCATGGCGGAAGGCGTCGGTGCGGATCTCCACTTTCTGGCCGTCGGCAGTGCTCAGCTCGTCAAGCTGCAGCACGAGAGCCGCGCGGCCTTTGACGCGTCCCGAGCCGGCCGCCTCCACGACGCGCCCGCGCACCAGGGCGCCGCGCTCGGCAATGACCAGTCCCTCGACAATCAGCGGAGCGTCGAGCGTGGCGAAGAAGGCGTCATGCGTGGAATGGCGCTCCGTGCTGAGACTGTCGCGCAGCCGCACCGGAACCAGCGTGCCGGCTGGCACGGTGACCGTCCGGGGTTCGCGTTTCGGCGGCGCCGGCTGTTCCACGGCGGCGGGTTTCGCCGCCTCCGCCGGCGGCTGCACAGCAGGCGCAGCGGCAGGCGGCGGGAAGACGCGCACGTCCTGCGGGGCGGGCGGTTCCGCGCGAGGCGGTTCAGCGGCGGGCGCCGCCTGCGCCACCTCCACTTTATTCGTGTCCTCCCGGGATGCGGTCCGCCTCGGCAAAGCGGCGGGCGGCTTGCGGGTGGCAGCGGTGCGTGCGGCGGGAGCCTTCGCCGCAGGGGCGGGCTTGACTTCCGCCCCCGGCTCCGGAGGCGGCACCTCCCGAGCCTCCACCACTGGCGCCGCCGCGGGTGCCGGCGCCTGCGCCACCAGCGCAGGCTGCGGAGGCGTCCCGGACTCGCGGTCTTTCAATCCGAAGTACACCACGGTTCCCACGGCGATGCCGCCCGCCAGGAATGCCAGACCAAGCTTCTGCCACATCTTCCTGATCCTCACTTGCTGTGGACGCGTGCGCGAGGCCTCCTGTTTCGGACAAGAACACGCCGCCCGGTAAAATGGAAATGCATGGTCCAGTTTCCCGCAGAGTTGCGCATCGGCCCGGTGCGGATCCAGCCGGCGACGGTGCTCGCCCCGATGGCCGGGGTCACCGACACCGTCTTCCGGCGGCTGATCCGCGCGCAGGGCGGCTGCGGGCTGCTGATGACGGAGTTCACCAGTTCGCACGGGGTGGTGGCCACGCGGCGCCATCCGAACCGGAAGCGGCTCCAGAGCTTCCACTACCTGTATTTCGAGTCCGACGAGCATCCCATCACGGCGCAGTTGTTCGGCTCCGACCCGGAAGTGCTGGCCGAAGCCGCGCGCATCTGCGAGGACTCGGGCTTCGACGCCGTGGACATCAACTTCGGGTGCCCGGTGAAGAAGGTGGTGAAGTGCAACGGCGGCAGCGGTCTGCTGCGGAACCTGCCGCTGATCGAGGCGATCCTGAAGACGGTGCGCGCGGCGATCCGAATCCCGCTCACGCTGAAGACGCGGGCGGGCTGGAACGATTGCGAGCTGGTTCACGTGCAGGTGGCGCGGATCGCCGAAGACTGCGGCGTGCAGGCGATTGCGCTGCACCCGCGCACGCGCGAACAGGGCTACAGCGGGCGCGCCGACTGGACGCGGATCGCCGAGATGAAGGCTGCGGTGAAGATCCCGGTGGTCGGCAACGGCGACATCGTGACGCCGGAAGACGCCGTGCGCATGGTGCGCGAAACGGGCTGCGACGCCGTCATGATCGGCCGCGCGGCGGCGTCCAACCCCTGGATTTTCCGCCAGATCTCCGAATACCTCGCCACGGGTTCGTATTTTCAGCCCTCCCAGGAGGACCGCTGGCGCATCATGCGCACGTATTACTCGATGCTGATCGAGCGCGAGTCGCTGGACACGGTGGGCAAGATGAAGCAGTTTGCCAGCTACTTCACGCACGGCGTGCGCAACGGGTCGAAGCTCCGCACGGCGGTCTACCATGCCAGGGAAGCGCGGGAAATCCTCACGCTGGTCGACAGATTCTTCGAAGGCGAGCTCGGGCGCGGCAGCCGCGAGGACGCAGCCGAGGCGCCGGCGGCGTGAGGCGCCGATGAAGAAAGTGCATGCGGTCAGCGACGGCAGTTGTCTGGGCAATCCCGGACCCGGCGGCTGGGCCTATATTCTCCGCTACGGCGGGCGCTCGAAGGAGGGCTCCGGCGGCGAGCCGCACACCACCAACAACCGCATGGAACTGACCGCCGCGCTGCGTGCTTTGCAGGCCCTCAAGGAGCCTTGCGAGGTGGAGTTCACCACCGACTCGCAGTATCTGAAAAACGGCGTCGAGAGCTGGATGGCGCGCTGGAAGCGCAATGGCTGGAAGACGGCGGAGAAGAAGCCGGTGCTGAACCAGGACCTGTGGCAGGCGCTGGATGAAGAGCTGCGGCGGCACCGCGTGCACTGGGTGTGGACCAAGGGCCACGCCGATCACGAGGACAACAACCGCTGCGACGAGCTGGCGCGCACTGCCGCCCAGCAGCAGCGCGAATCGCGCGGATGACAGCCGCATGAAAGCTCCGCTAGGATAGCGTTTTGCGGCTCGCGATCTTTGGCGGCACCTTCGACCCCGTCCACACCGCGCACACGCGCGTGGCCCGGGAAGCCGCCGACCGTTTTGCGCTGGACAAGGTGCTGTTCGTGCCCGCCGGCCACCCGCCGCACAAGCCCGACGGGCAGACCACACCCTACGAGCACCGCTACCGCATGGTGGAGATCGCCTGCCGCGAGGACGCGCGGTTCGAGCCGTCGCGCCTGGAAGAGGGCAACGAGCGCAGCTACACCATCCACACGATCGAAAAGCTGCGCGCGCAGCTTGGACCGCAAGACCAGGTCTTTTTTTTGATCGGCGCAGACGCTTTCGCCGAAATCGGGAGCTGGCACCGGAGCGCAGACGTGTTGCGGCTGGCGGATTTCATCGTGGTGTCGCGCCCGGGCTATGAATTGAAGATTCCCGAGGGCGCCCGCGTGCACCGTCTGGAGACGCTCGCCCTGCCGCTGTCGTCCTCGGAGATCCGCCGGCAACTGGAAACCACCGGTTCGGCGGACGGGCTGCACGAGGACGTGCTCGCCTACATCCGCGAGCACGGCCTCTACCGGTAGGGCGGCTCCGTTACGATGGGAATAAGCCCGATTTTCCCGACATGAACTGGAAATCCCGCCAACAGGAACTGCTGGCCGCGCTGGAAGAGCGCATCCTCGTGCTGGATGGCGCCATGGGCACCATGCTCCAGCAGCGCAACCCGGCGATCGAGGACTGGGGCGGGCCGCAGTTTGAGAACTGCACGGAGCACCTTCTCTTCACGCGTCCGGAATGGATCCGCGACATCCATCGCGCGTATTTCGAGGCCGGCGCCGACATGGTGGAGACCAATTCCTTCGGGGGCTCTCCGGTGACGCTGGCGGAATTCGGCCTGGAGGCGCGCTGCTACGAGATCAACCGCAAGGCGGCGGAGCTGGCGCGCGAGGCGGCGGAGGAGTTCGAGCGCCCTGGCAGGCCGCGCTTTGTGGCCGGTTCGATCGGGCCGACGACCAAGGCGATCACCGTCACCGGCGGCGTGACGTTCGCGCAGCTCCGCGAAGGCTACTACGAGCAGGCGCGCGGCCTGGTGGACGGCGGCGCCGACCTGCTGCTGGTGGAAACATGCCAGGACACGCGCAACGTCAAGGCGGCGCTGCTGGCCATCCGGCGGCTGGCCGATGAGCTGGACCGCCGCATCCCGGTTATTGTCTCCGGCACCATCGAGCCGATGGGGACGATGCTGGCCGGCCAGACGGCGGATGCTTTCGTCGTGTCATTGCAGCACGCCGATCTGCTGGCGGTTGGGCTGAATTGCGCCACCGGGCCCGAGTTCATGACCGACCACATCCGGACGATCCACGAGCTGGCGCCCGCGCGGGTTTCCTGCTACCCCAATGCGGGTCTGCCCGACGAGGAAGGCCGCTACCTGGAAACGCCGGAGTCGCTCGCCGCCCAACTGGAGAAATTCGCCGATCATGGCTGGCTGAACATCGTCGGCGGCTGCTGCGGCACCACGCCTGCGCACATCCGCGCCATCGCGCAGATGGCCGAAGGGAAGCGGCCGCGCGCGCTGAAGCCGCCCGCGCACCGCGTCTTTTTCTCGGGAATCGACGTGCTCGAAGCCGACGACTCGACGCGCCCGCTGCTGGTGGGCGAGCGGACCAACGTCATCGGCTCGCGGCTGTTCAAGCAGTTGATCGCGGAAGAGAAGTGGGAGGAGGCCACCGACATTGCGCGGCGGCAGGTGCGCGCCGGCGCGCACATCATCGACGTCTGCCTGCAGTCGTCCGACCGCGACGAGCTGGCCGACATCCCGCCGTTTTACGAGCTGCTGATCCGGAAGCTCAAGGCGCCGCTGATGATCGACACCACCGATCCGCGCGCCGTGGAGCTGGCGCTGACGTATTGCCAGGGCCGCAGCATCATCAACTCGGTCAACCTGGAAGACGGCGAGGAGAAGTTCGAACGGATCGCGCCGCTGGCGCGCGCCTACGGCGCGGCGCTGGTGGTGGGAACCATCGATGAAGACCCCGTGCAGGCGCAGGCGTTCACGCGCGAGCGCAAACTCGCGGTGGCGCAGCGGAGCGTGGATCTGCTCGTCAACAAGTACGGGATGCGGCCGGAGGATCTCGTCATCGACCCGCTGGTGTTCCCCGTCGCCACAGGGGACGAGAACTACATCGGCGGGGCGGTGGAGACGATCGAGGGCGTGCGGCTGGTGAAAGAGAACATCCCCCATGTGCGCACGATCCTCGGCGTGTCCAACGTCAGTTTCGGCCTGCCGCCGGCGGCGCGCGAAGTCGTAAACAGCGTGTTTCTGTATCACGCGACCAAAGCCGGGCTGGACCTGGCGATCGTCAACACGGAAAAGCTGGAGCGCTTCGCTTCCATCCCCGAGCAGGAGCGCGTGCTGGCGGAGCGCCTGCTGTTCAACTGGCCTGACCCGGAGAAGTTCCCCGGCGTCAGCGAGGACTGGCGCGAGCAGTCGCGCGAGGAGCGGGTCGCCGTCAACCAGCACAACATCGCCGCCATCACGGATTTTTTCCGCCGGGCCGGGGCCAAAGAGAAGAAGTCCGCCGCGCAGCTTCCGCTGGACGAGCGGCTGGCGCGCTACATCATCGAGGGCGCCAAGGACGGGCTGATCGACGACCTGAACCGCAAGCTGGCCGAGGGCGCCGCGCCGCTGGAGATCATCAACGGCCCGCTGATGCGCGGCATGGACGAGGTGGGCCGCCTGTTCAACAACAACGAGCTGATCGTGGCCGAGGTGCTGCAATCGGCCGAAGCGATGAAAGCGGCGGTGGCGCATCTGCAGCAATTCATGGAGAAGAGCAGCGTGCAGGCGCGAGGGCGCTTCCTGCTGGCTACGGTGAAGGGCGACGTTCACGACATCGGCAAGAACCTGGTGGAGATCATCTTCTCCAACAACGGCTATGAAGTGATCAACCTCGGCATCAAGGTGCCGCCGGAGGAGCTGATCCGCGCCTTCCATGAGCACAAGCCGGACGCCATCGGGCTGAGCGGGCTGCTGGTGAAATCGGCGCAGCAGATGGTGGTCACCGGCGAGGACCTGCGGGAAGCCGGCGTCCGCGTGCCGCTGCTGGTGGGCGGCGCGGCGCTGAGCGAGAAATTCACCCTGACGAAAATCGCGCCCGCCTACCGGTCGCCGACGTTTTACGCGAAGGACGCGATGACGGGGCTGCAGATCATGAACACGCTGATGGACCCGTCGTCGCGGGAGTCGCTGCTGAGCCGCACCGAGGCGTCCGCAGCCTCCGGCGCGCCGCCAGCGCCGGCTTCGGAAAAGATCCTCGTGGACGCCGGCACCGAGCGCTCTTCCAAGGTGCGCACGGATGTCCCCATCCCTCCTGCACCCTATCTCGACCGCCGCGTGCGCACGCTGGCCAACCTCGCCGAGATCTGGAGCTACATCAACCCGCACATGCTCTACGGGCGCCACCTCGGGTTCAAGGGCCATTTCGAGCAGGCGCTGAAGGAGCGGGACGAGAAGGCGGTGGCGCTGCACCATGACGTGGAGGAAGTGAAGCAGAAGGCGTCGCGGTTCATGCGCGCGCGGGGCGTGTGGCAGTTCTTCGAAGCGGAGCGGCAGGGCAATTCCATTGCGCTGTTCGAGCCGGGCTCGGCGGCGCCGCTGCACATCTTCACCTTCGAGCGGCAGCGGAAGAAGGACGGGCTGTGCCTCAGCGATTACGTGCTCGACCCCGACGCGGCGGGACGGCGCGACCACATCGCGCTGTTCGTGGTCACCGCCGGCGAGGGCGTCCGGCAGGCGTCGGAAGAAGCCAAGCAGGCGGGGCGCTTCTTTGAGGCGCACTGCCTGCAGGCGCTGGCCATTGAGACGGCGGAAGCCGCGGCGGAGTGGCTCCACCGCCGGCTGCGCGAAGAATGGGGATTCCCCGACCCGCCCGGCATGACCATGCAGCAGCGCTTCACCTCGCGCTACCGCGGCAAGCGCTACAGCTTCGGCTATCCGGCGTGCCCGAACCTCGACGATCAGCAAGGCATCTGGAAGCTGCTGCGGCCCGAGGAGATCGGCGTACGGCTGACTGAAGGCATGATGATGGAGCCGGAGGCGAGTGTCAGCGCGCTGGTCTTCCATCACCCCGACTGCGCGTATTTTTCGGTGGAAGCGACGGACTGAAAGCTGCGGGCCTTGATGCGAAAAGCGCCACGGAAGCCAGCCGGGCGCTGTTCGGCTCTTTGAGCAAGCGCCAGCCGGCGTCCCACCGCGCGCCCCGGCGCGGATCGCTCAGCAGAAGCAGCAGATGGGGTTTCCACTTCTATAGCGAACGCAGGAAAGCCGGCGCCGCGCAAAGCTCGCGCCGGTTCACCATTGCACCGTCTTGCCGGCCTCCAGCGGCCACACGCGGATGTCCGATCCTTTCAGCAGTTCCGCCAGCTCCTCGGGGCGCCCGGAGAGCAATGGGAACGTGCCGTAGTGCATCGGGATCACGGTGCCAGCCTTCAGCAGGCGCGCGGCGAGCGCAGCCTGTTGCGGACCCATGGTGAAGTGGTCGCCGATGGGCAGGAAGGCCAGTTGCGGCTGGTAGAGTTCGGCGATCAGGCCCATGTCGCCGAACACGGCGGTGTCGCCGGCGAAATAGGCGCGCCGGCCGTCCGGCAGGTGGAGCACATAGCCGGCGGGCTCGCCCCCGTAGACGAACTTGCCGTCGTCGAAGATGCCGGACGAGTGTTTGGCGTCCGTCATCGTGACGCGCATGGCGCCTGCCTGCTGCGTGCCGCCCTTGTTCATGGCGGAGGTGTTTTCCACGCCCTTCGATTCAAGCCACGTACAGATCTCGAAATTGGAGATGACCTGCGGCTTGAAGCGCTGCGCCAGCGCGACGGCGTCGTTGATGTGATCGAAGTGGCCGTGCGTGATGAGCATCGTGTCGATGCGCGAGAATTCGCGCCCGGCGGGGAAAGAAGGATTGCCGTTGACCCAGGGGTCGATGACGACCGTCTGGCCGTTGTCCAGAACCAGTTCGAATGTGCCGTGTCCAAGCCAGGTGATTCCGGTCATGCCACCATTCTACGCAGGGCGGCGCCGGGCTTCACTTGCGCTCGTACCGGCCCATGGTGGAGGTTTCGTCGAGGATATGGCCGCGCAAGGCTTTGTCGAACTCGTGGCGCTTGACGCCGCTGGAAACCATCAGGTGCCGCGTGTCGAGCGCGTAGAGGCGGAAGAAGTAGCGGTGCGGGCCGTGGCCGCGCGGCGGCATGGGGCCGTTGTAGCCCTCCTTGCCGAAATCGTTGACGCCGCTCAGGCCCATCCGCTCCGGGACGAACCCTTCCGCGAGCCCGGTCTCGGTGAGCGGGATGTCCCACAGGATCCAATGGGTCCACACTCCGCCCGGCGCGTCAGGGTCGTCCATGACGATCGCCAGGCTCCGCGTGCCCGGCGGAATGTCCTGCCACTCGAGCGCGGGGCTCAGGTCTTCTCCTTCTCCCGTATGGCGGGCGGGAATCCAGCCGCCTTCGTCGAAGGCGAGCGAGCGAATCCGGAAAGCCATGAGAACCTCCTTCGGCGAATTACTCCGGCTTCTCTATCTTGATCCCGAAACCCGCCGGTGCCAAGCCCGGGATCGTCACCGGCAGGCGCCCGGTCACGGGGGCTTCCCCGAGAACCGCTCTGACGGCGGCCTCCTCGCTCACGCGCGCGGTGCTGAACGCAGCCAGATAAGCCGCCGCTTCCGGACACGCCCGCAGCAGGTACGGATTGCCGAGCGCAATCAACACCACGGGCCGGCCGCCCGCCAGCAGCATTTTGACAAAAGCCGGGTAATTCCCCGCCAATTCGACATTGCCGCGGTAGGCTGAGGCGGTGACATAAGCAGCCAGGACAACCGTTTCGCATGCGGCGGCGCTGTTGGCGTGCGCCGCAAACTCGGCTTCAGGCAACTGCGGGTCCAGCAGCGTGGCGTTGCGGACTTTCCGTGAGCGCAATTCTTCCAGCAGGCCCAGGCCCTGCGTGGAAAAACGGCTGCCGGAGAGGATAAACCAGCAGGATTTCCCCGGATTTTTCAGCGGAATCCGGTTGCCTTCATTCTTGACCAGCGTGACGGCGCCGCGGGCCGTGGCGCGGGCCGATTCGAGATCGGCGGGATCGAGCAGGGCTTCGGGAATGCGCTCGATCGAGACTTCGCGCTGCTGATCGAGGCCGAGCCGGATCTTGGCCTCGAGAATTTTCATCACGGAGCGGTCGATGCGCTCCTGAGACAAGCGCCCTGCGCGCAGCGCTTCGAGAACGCCCCGCACGGCGGCGCGCGGGTCCTGCGGGATCAGGAGCAGATCGTTGCCTGCCTCCAGCGCGCGCACCGCGGCTTCCCCGGGCGGGAACATCTGCGCCAGGCCCTGCATATCCATGGCGTCCGTGGTCAGGATGCCCTGAAAGCCGAGCTCTTCGCGCAGCAGTCCGGCCATGATGCGGCGGGAAACGGTGGCGGGAATGCGCTCCGGCTCAAGCGCGGGAACGGCGAGATGCGCGGTCATGATGGCGTCCACGCCGGCTTCGATGGCGGCGCGGAAGGGCACGAGTTCGACCTGGTCGAGCCGCTCGCGCGAGGCTTCGACCACGCCGAGCCCGATGTGGCTGTCGGTGGCGGTGTCGCCATGGCCCGGGAAATGCTTCACGGTGACGAGCACCTGGTTCCACGGGTCTGAGCGCGCCCCCTCGATAAAGGCGCGGACCAGACGGGCCACCTGCTGCGGGTCCTCGCCGAAGGACCGGATGTTGATGATCGGGTTGTCGGGGTTGTTGTTGACATCGGCATCCGGGGCGAAGACCCAGTGCACGCCCATGGCGCGCGCCTCGCGGGCGGTGGCGAGACCGAGGCGGCGGACGCCCTCCAGGTCGCCGGCGGCCGCGTACGCCATGGCGTGCGGGAAGGGAACGGTGGAGGTCATCCGCATGCTGGCGCCGCGCTCGAAATCGCCGGCCACGATCAGCGGCAGGCGCGCGAGGCGCTGCATACGGTTGAGGAACGCGGCCATCTGATAGGGGTCGGCGCGCTCGACCACGCCTTCGCGGACGCGGTTGAGCACGATCATGCCGCCGACGCGCAGTTCGCGCACCAAGCCTTCATACTGCTGCCACTCGCGGCTGCGCGGGTTGGGGGCGTTGCCGTAGAAAGGCGCCATGACGAGCTGCGCCACGCGTTCTTCGGGCGAGAGGGATTCGAGCCACCGGCGCGCGGTGTCCGCCGCGGGTTGCGCCGCGAACGCGGGTGAGGCGAGGATAGCGAGGCCGGCGAGTGCGAAGAACCGTTCAAACACATCCTCAGGCTAGCGCAGCCTCCGCCGGCGCTGCGGCGGAGAGATCAGGCTTTGCGAGCCTTGAGGGACTTCTGCGACTGCCCTGTTTCTTTGGCCGGGGGCTTGCGCGCGTTGCGCAGCAGCCGGTTGACGCTGTTGGTCAGATGCTGCACTTCGCGCGAGTTTTTCATGATGACCATGTCGGCGCCGGTGTTGTGCTCGTTCAGCCCGAGGGCTTCGACGAAGCCGGAGAGCAGCACGATGAGCGCGTCCGGCTTGCGGGACCGCAGTTCCATGATGAAACGCGCGCCGTCCATGTCCGGCATGCGGAAGTCTGTGACGACGAGATCGTGGCCGTGCTTTTCAAACAACCGCAGCCCGCCGGCGCCGTCTTCCGCGCAATCGACTGTGTATCCGAGTTCGGCGAGAATCGCCTTGCGGGCGGCGAGACCGGAGCGGTTGTCGTCGACGAGAAGGATGCGCG
>Ga0308414_1002256_pt1 | contig 12585 bp, 11 predicted proteins | sample HotsprSampleOS50_FD_205667 | JGI IMG/M metagenome (GOLD analysis project Ga0308414, IMG submission 205667) | Hot spring phototrophic mat microbial communities from Octopus Spring, Yellowstone National Park, Wyoming, United States - 20090730_OS50 ... | reverse complement strand
CCCTACCGCGTCAGCCACTATCACCGACACCCCAGGGCCAACCAACACGCCCACCGACACGCCGACGCCTGTCGCCACCTTCACGCCCACGCCTACTGACACACCCAGCGGCCCCACCGCCACGTTTACCGCCACCACCTCGCCGTTCCCGTTCGACCTGCGCAACAATGAGGTGGTGTTCACCCAGAACTTCGCCAACCAGGCGGGCTGCGCCTGGCAGGGAATCGGCGGGCAGGTGTTCGACCTCAACGGCAGCCCGCTCAACGGCCTGCTCGTGCGCGTCTTTGGCCCCAACCTCGACCGGCTGGTGCAGAGCGGCTCCAACACACAGTACGGCGAGGCGGGCTGGGAGCAGCCGGTGGACAACGTCATCAACACCAACACCTACTTCGTCCAGCTTGAGACGACGGCCGGCACGGTGATTTCGCCCCGCGTGCAGGTCACCTTCCCCGGCGACTGCGCCCGCAACCTGGCGCTGGTTCGTTTCATCCAGACCCGCCCACTGTGACACGGCGATGAGCGACCGGCAGGACACAGGCGGCGTGCGGCGCGTAGGCCGCAAGGATCGCAAAAAGAGCCTGGAGCCGCGCAAACCGCTGTTCCCACCAGAGGACGACCTGCCGCCGCCGGCAGCGGCGGCCAGCGGCAGCGCGCCGGGCGACGAGCGTTTACCCCCGGCAGCGCCGCCGGCGTATACCAGCCCGCCGCCAGCGCAGCCTGCGCGGCGCCGCCGCGGCAATCGGACAGCCAACTTGGTTACAGCGTTTTTCCTGCTGGCGACGGCTGGCGTGATCGTTTATGTCGGCCTGCTGGTGGCGGACCCCTACACGCCGCTCAACCCGCTGCCGCCGTTCACGCCGGTGCCCATCATCGTGACAGCCACGCCGCTGCCGCCAACCGTCACGCCGGTCCCGCCCACGGCCACGCCCGAACCCACTGCCACGCGGACGCCGCTGCCAGCCGAGGCTATCGCGCCGGCCCGCCTGGACTTTGTCATGGAGGCGGATGTTGTGTACCGCGCCTGGGCGGGTGGCTGCGAGTGGGTTGGCATTACGGGGACGGTGCTGGACGCCGGCGGCTCGCCGCTGGCCGGCTATCAACTGCGCGCGCAGTCAGCTGAGGACGATGCGCCCGAAGCGGTGACGGCCATCGCCGGTGACGACGGCGCGTTCACGCTGCGGCTGGGCAGCGCGCCGGCGCTCGCCCCTTTCACGCTTACGCTCTACGACCTCAACGGCCAGCCGCTGTCTAACGCCTACACCGTCGTCACCAGCGACCGGTGCGACCAGAACGAGGTGGTGGTGACGTTCCGCAAAAAATGACCTCACCCCGAACCCCTCTCCCATTGGGAGAGGGGTGTCCCGCGCCAGCGGAACGGGGTGAGGTTATACAGGCCTGGCTGTTGGCTGGCGACCTGCGGCTGTCAGCTTTTAAGCACTTCCGGGTTGCACACGTTGCGATATTCGCCTTTCTGCAGCGCGTCCAGCACCAGCCGGGCTGCCTCAATGGCGACGTTGATCTGCGCGTCGGTTGTGCTGGCCGCCAGGTGCGGCGTGTGCACCACGCCCGGCAGCCCCACCAGCGGGTGATCGGTGGGCGGCGGCTCGGCGCTGTAGACGTCGAGCGCGGCCCCAGCCACGTGGCCGCTCTTGATCGCCTCGGCCAGGGCGCGCTCGTCAATCAGCGCGCCGCGCGCCGCGTTAATGATGCGCACGCCGCGCTTCATCTTCGCCAGGCTGACGGCGTTGATCATGTTGCGCGTTTCGTCGGTGATGACGCTGTGCAGCGTGATGAAATCTGACCGCGCATAGAGCGTGTCCAGGTCCACCAGCTCGACGCCAAAGTCCTCGGCCACGTCGGCGGGGATGTACGGGTCGCTGGTGATCACGATCATCTCGAAGGCCAGAGCGCGCTTGGCCACCGCCCGCCCGATGCGCCCGAAGCCGATGATGCCCAGCGTCTTGCCGCGCAGCTCCACGCCCATGAACGTTTTGCGATCCCATTTGCCGCTGCGCATTGAAATCTCCGAGTCGGGGATATGGCGGGCCAGCGCCAGCATCAGGCCGAAGGCGTGTTCGGCGGTGGCGATGGTGTTGCCGTCGGGGGTGTTCATCACCACGATGCCCTGGCGCGTGGCAGCGGCAAGGTCTACGTTGTCTACGCCTACGCCAGCGCGCGCGATCACCTTCAGGTTGGGCGCGGCAGCTAGCAGCTCGGCGTCGGCGGTGGTGGCGCTGCGGATGATGAGCGCGTCAGCGGCGGTGATGGCGGCCAGCGTCTCGGCGCGGGACATGCCGCCGGGCGCGGTCACAGTAAAGCCGTCGGCCTGGCGCAGCAGCTCGACGGCCGCCTGGTCTACACTGTCGGAAATCAGCACATGGTAGGGCACAGTCTATCTGTCTCCTGCGCTATACGCCCATGAACTCATCGAGGCCGGCCAGCACTTCTTCCAGCGTCGAAACCTGCATGTCGCCCATGTGAGCGATGCGGAACGTCTTGCCTTTGATCTTGCCGTAGCCTTTGTCCATGCTGAAGCCCTTGCCCGACATGAACTTAGCCATCGCGTCCACATCGAAGCCGGGCGTGGTGGCAACGGCGGTCACAGTGGGCGAACGGTAGCCCTCCTGCGCGAACAGCCCCAGCCCGCGCGCCAGCGCCCACTGATGCGTCAGATCGCGCATGTGCAGGTGGCGCTGCCAGCGGTTCTCCAGCCCTTCAGCGGCGATGTCGTCGAGCTGCTTGTCGGCAGCGTACATCAGCGCAATCGGCGGCGTAGACGGCGTGTTGTTCTTCTGGAGGCTTTTGTCCAGCTCGATGAAATCAAAATAGTAGCCGCGGTGCTTGATCTGCTGGGCGCGGGCCAGCGCGCGGTCGCTGACAGCGGCGAAGGCGATGCCGGGCGGCAGCGCGAACGCTTTCTGCGACGACGTGAGCGCCACGTCCACACCCCAGTCGTCGGTGCGGAACTCCGCGCCCAGGATGCCGCTGACGGTGTCAACAAGCAGCAGCGTGTCTTCGTGCTGGCGCACAACTTCCCCAATATCCTTGATCGGGTTGGTCACGCCGGTGCTCGTCTCGTTGTGAACGGCGCACACAGCGTCGTAACGCGCTTTCTTCAGGGCAGCCTCTACCATTTCAGGCGTGTGCGCCTGCCCCCACTCGACCTCGATCACATCCACCTGTTTGCCATTGAGCTGGCTGATCTCGGCCCAGCGCTCGCTGAACGCGCCGCCCACCAGGTGCAGCGCCTTGCGGTCGTCGCGGATGCAGCAGCGTGACGCGCCCTCCCACAGGCCGGTCCCGGACGACCCGCTGACCAGAACGCGGTGCTGCGTCAAAAATGCCGCCTTCAGCTTGCCTTGAAGGCGGGCGAACAGCTCAGCAAAAGCCGTTGAACGGTGGCCTATCATCCATTCGGTCTGCGCCTCCAGGATCTCGCGGCGCACCTCTACCGGGCCGGGGATCACCAGCCGCTTGTGCCCGTCGTTGCCCATCGTGTGCATCTCCTCGTCTACGGAGTCGGTTGGGTCTGTGAACAACGGCGCAATCATATCACACGCCAGCACAGGCCGGCACGTGAAAATCCCGAAGTGGCGCTGACCTGAGCGCGGCGTTCTCCGCCGCCAGCGCCAGCGGGCCGGGACCTATGTCCTATTTTGGCCGCGCGGCAGTGATAGGGGCTTGTAATGCATATCGTTATATGCTGACGCTGCACACACATCACGGGAGGAAAAAAAGCACATGTTTACCAATGCGGAACCACAGCCGGACGACGCGCAGCAGGCAGCCCTGAACAGCGCTGTCATCAACCCCTATGCCCTGGCCGAGCTGGTGGCCGGGCGCAAGATCAACTGGAAAACCGTGGAAAACCGGCCCCGCCTGCTCGAAGAGATTCTGCAAACACCTTACGAAGAGCTGTTCGACCCCATCTACGAAGGCCCGCTGTACATCGGAATGCGGCTCAACGAAAAATTCCAGCTTGAGCCAACCCGCTCGCCGCTGCTGGATGTCGAGGTGAAGGTGAGCGTAAACGACCTGGAGACGCCGGTAGACACGCTCAGCATCCAGTTCCTGCGCGACCTGGGGCCGCGTTTCGACACCGAAGATGTGGGGGGTATCCCGGTGCAGTCGGCCGAGATGGAGGGCTTCCGCTACCTGCGTCTGCGCCTGCGCCTGCCAGAGCGCGAGCGCTTGCAGCGGTTGGCGCAGGTGTTCACGCCAGCGGTCATCAAGACGGTGGCCTTTGATCCCCAGCGCAGCGGCAACAAGGCCGCTGACTGGACGCCGCCCAACGCCACCTGGAGCGACCCCGGCCGCTTCTTCAACGAGGCCGCCGAGTTCTTCGATCCTATCCAAGGCGCGGTAGCCAACTGCTACTACATCGCTGCGCTTTCGGCGGTAGCCTGGGCCATGCCGTACCACATCAAGCACCTCACCCGCGCCATCGGCCCCGGCCAGCAGCAGTTCACCAATATGATCCGCTTCTACAAGCCAGACAGCGGCGGGGCGCTTGACAGGGAAATCGAGGTGACGGACGCCGTCCCGCTCAACACTGCCACCAACAACTTCATCTACTGCCGCTCCAGCGAGGCCGGCGAAATCTGGCCGGCGGTGTACGAGAAGGCCTTCGCCAAGCTGGTTACCGGCCACACCGGCGACCAGCCGGACATCACTGCGACAGCCTGGGGCGACTGCGTGTGGGCGACTGCGCAGCTCACCGGTGGCAAGCGCCACTACTACGCCACCGCCAGTCACAGCGCCGACGCGCTGTGGAACCTGGTGCGCGCTAACTCGCTGAGCTACCGCACGTTCAACCCCATGACCGCCTGGACCTACTCGTCGGGCGAGGCCAGCGAAAAGAAGATCGTCTACGCTGACGCCAACGTGGTGGCCTCCCACTGCTACACGGTTCTGGGCTGGGCTTTCCGCAGCGACCGCAAGTACATCGTGCTGCTCAACCCGTGGGGCAACACCGAAGCAACCGCTGGCGCGCTGGCTGGCACGGTGTTCTTCTACGACATCAGCTGGTGGCGGCCCATCAACCTGGCCGCTGTGGACGGCACTTTTGCCATGGAGGCCTCAGCCTTCAAGACCTACTTCGCCGGCATAGGTGTGGTCAAGTAAGCTCCCCCCGCTGGTAAACCGACGCCCACCCCCAACCCCCTCTCCGTTTGGAGAGGGGGTGTTCTGTCCAGCGGTGTGGGTGTGCGGCGCGCGGTGACAGGACACAGCTGTCAGGCGGCGGGGCGGGTGTCGTCCAGCGCGCCCACCATGTACTGCACGATCTCCTGGCTGTCGGTCTCGCTCGTTTTCTTCTCCGCCACTTTGCGACCCCGGTGCAGCACAACGATGCGGTCTGTAACGGCGAAAACGTCCGGCAGCGTGTGGGTAATGAGGATGACCGGCACGCCCTGTTCGCGCAGCTTGCGAATCAGCCCCAGCACTTTGCGCTGTTCGACCACGCCTAGGTTGTTGGTTGGCTCGTCCATGATCATGACGCGCGCCTGCCAGTACAGCGCGCGGGCAATCGCCACGGCCTGCCGCTGGCCGCCAGAGAGCGTCTCGATCTGCTGACGGTAATCCGGAATGTGAATCTCCAGCTCGTCCAGCACTTTCTTCGACTCGGCCTGCATGTGCGCGTCGTCAAGCGTGCGCACCAGCCCACACAGGCTGCGCTTGAGCACCTCGCGCCCCAAAAAGATGTTCGCGCCCACGTTCAGGTTGCCCGCCAGCGCTAGGTCCTGGTAGATCGTTTCGATGCCGGCCTCGCGCGCTTCAATCGGCCGTGAGTACTCCACCCGCCGGCCCATGAAGTAGATTTCGCCTTCATCCTTCTGGTAAACGCCAGAGATGCACTTGATGAGGGTGGATTTGCCAGCGGCGTTATCGCCCACTAGCCCCACTACCTCACCAGGATAAAGGTCCATGCTCACGCGGTTGACCGCTGTCAGGCCGCCGAAGCGCTTGACGATGTTCTTGACGGACAGGATCGGCTCCACTGCCATCACTCCGACTCCATGCGGCCGATGATTAGGTCGCGTGCCTGATCAATCAGCACCGCCAGGATCACGACAATACCGACCACAATGAACTGCCAGAACGGTTCAACGTTGAGCATTACCAGGCCGGTGATGAGAACGGCAATGATCAGCGCCCCGATGACTGTGCCCATCACCGAGCCGTAGCCGCCGAACAGGCTGACGCCGCCGATCACCACTGCCGCAATGGACGACAGCAGCAGCGGGTCGCCAGCAATGGACGAACCGCCGGAAAAGCGCGCCGTGTGCAGCACGCCCGCCAGGCCAGCCGTAAGCGCCGACAGCGTGTACAGCATGACGGTATGGCGGTCCACCGGCACGCCGGCGCGCACGGCGGCCTCGCGGTTGCCGCCGATGGCGTAGGTGTGGCGGCCGAAGCGCATCCGGTGCAGCACAAAGGCGGCAATCGCGACTGCTATAGCAGTTACCACCACCGGCCACTGAAACACCCGGTCAAGCTGGCGCAGCGCTTCGCCAGTAACATCGGGGCGCTGCAAGAAGTAGATGCCGCCGCCCTCCCCGGAGACGACGTACAGCATCGCCTCGTTGCCGAAGCTGCGCACACCCGGCGGCTGGTTGCCCACCACGTTGCCGCCGGAGAGTAGAAAAGCCACGCCGCGCGCGATAAACGACATGCCCAACGTCACGATAAACGGCGGCACTTTCAGCCGCGCGATAATCAGACCGTTCAACACACCCGGCACGGCAGCGGCCAGCAGACCAGCAGCGAAGCCGATGATAATGGCTATTTCTTGCGCCATCCCGCCCGCGAACAGATCGCGGATGACCAGCGCCGACACCACCGAAGCCAACCCCATCACCCAGCCGACCGATAGGTCAATGCCGGCGGAGATAATGACGAATGTCTGGCCCAGGCCCATCAGCAGCACGGGCGTGATCGCCATCAGGATGTTCTGTGAATTGCGCAGCGACAGGAAGTTGACCACGCCGCCGCTGGTGATCGAAACCGAGATCGTGAAAAACGCGATCAGCCCGACGAGGAACACCCAGGCCCACACCCGGCTGAGTGTGAGGATGATCTGTTTACGCCCCCAGCGCCTGCCAATCGGGACTGGCGCTGCGGCTTCCGCTTGACTGTCAAGCGTCAATGAACTGCTCCTTGTGTAGCGCAAGCGATCCGGGGGCGCTGCTGGCGCGCCCCCGGACAACCGCAAGATCAGTTAAGCGTATCAGGGAACCCGATAGATGAACCGTGCAACTTCCGGATCGTCCACGTTGTCGGCGTTAATCACAGCGTAGCCGGTGGTCACGCGGCGCGGCAGGCTGGTTACACCGCGCCAGTCGGCCATGGCAAACGCAACGGCCAGGTAGCCCATGTCAAACGGCTTCTGCGCGATCACCAGCGTCACGTCGCCGCTGCGCAGCAGCTCGATGGCGAACTGCGTGGCGTCAAACGCAACGACCTGCACCACGCCGCCCAGACCCGCGTTCACAACGGCCGTGCCAGCGCCCTGCGCGCTGAACACGTTTACGCCGAAGATGCCGCCCAAGTCCGGCACACGCTGGAGCACCGCCGCGGTCTGCTCGACCGACGTGTTGGCGTCGTCCAGGTTGTAGTCCTCGCCGACGATTTCCATGTTAGGATACTCGGCGATAGCCTCGCGGAAGCCCTCGCTGCGCTGCTCGGTCGTGCTTACGCCAACGTTGGTGTTCTGGATATAGACCTTGCCCTGGCCGCCCAGCGCATCAGCCAGCGCCTGACCGGCGATGCGCCCGCCCTCAACGTTGTCCGAGCCGATGTAGCTCAGCGGGAACGTCACCGGGCCTTCCTCGTAATCGCCATTGCCCAGAAACGTGTCCACTGTGATGATCTTGATGCCGGCGTCAACTGCCGCCTGCAGCGGGGCGACCATCTGCTCGCGGTCGGTGGGCGCGGTGATGATGTAGTCTAGGTCGCCGCGGGCCACCATAGCGTCAAGAATAGGCGTTTGGACTGTTGGCCCCCAGGTATCTGGGTATTGTGTCACAACCTGGAGTCCAAAGTCAGCGATAGCGGCGTTTACGCCCAGTTCCATCACCTGGTAGAAGGGGTCAACAACGCCGGGCAAAAAGCCGATCTTAGGCAGGTCGTCCTGGCTGGCCGCATACGGCGCGATGGACAGAACGAGCAGCAGGCTGATGAAGATTAGCGAAAACTTCTTGTACATTTTTTGATCCCCCGGTCTGTAAGCGAATAGTTAGATGGGCTGCTTGGGGAACAACCAAGTGTTGGGCGCGATACACTCCTTTCATATGCGGCGTTAAGCAAGGGCACACTTACGCTCACCAGCTGTGACCCATTATAGCCTATCTCTGCGGCGTTAAGCAAGGGCACACTTACGCTCACCAGCTGTGACCCATTATAGCCTATCTCTCCCAGCCTCACCAATCGGCAGGCACGTGTTTTCCGCGCGCGTGCTATCTAACCGGAAAAGCTGTCTACATCCTGCTGTCCCTGTGATAATGGGCCTGTTTGGTCTGCGCGCGCTGCGCCCGCCCAGCATTACAATAGTCAGCGTGTGCAGCGCACCAGCGACAGGGAAGCGATGTTTCCGCGCAGCCGGCTGTTTTGGGCCGTCTCACTAGGCCACCTCACCAACGACACGTTTATCAGCATGGGGCCGGTGCTGCTGGCCTTCATCAGCGCCAGCATTGTGCCGCTGCGCGTGGCCGAAATCGGCGCAATCCTGGGCGTCACCGCGCTGCTGGGCGCGGTCACCCAGCCGTTCTTCGGTTGGCTGGCCGACCGCGGCAACGGGCGGCTGCTGGGCGCTGGGGGCGTCGCTTGGACAGTGGGCTGGATGCTGGTGGCGGCGCTGACGGCCGATGGCGGCCTGTATTGGCTGATGGTGCCAGCCTTCATCGTGCCGGCGCTGGGCAGCGGCGCGTTTCACCCGGTGGGCAGCCTGTGGGCCGCCGAGAGCGAAAAAGGCCGCGCCGCCAGCAGCCTGTCCTATTTCTTCCTGATGGGCCAGTTGGGGCTGGGGCTGGGGCCGGCGCTGGCCGGCCTGCTGCTCAACAAGGCGGCCACCATCAATTATTTGTTCGCCCAGGCGCTTGGCCCGGCCTTCGACGTGCGCCTGATCGAGCGCGGCACGGTGACACCGGTGCTCTCGGTGGGGCTGCTGGCGCTGCCGGTTGTGGCGCTGATGGCCCTCACCATCCCCTCGCGGCGGGCGCACCGCCGGGCAAAGGCTGCGCACACCGCCGTCGAGGCGCGGGTCGTGATCCCGGCGCGGGCGCTGGCGCTGCTGGTGCTGATGGTGACGCTGCGCAGCCTGGCCCAACCTGGGTCCGTCAACTTCATCCCGGTGCTGTTTCAGGCGCGCGGCTGGTCCCCGGCCGAGTACGGCCTGATCACCAGCTCGTTCTGGCTGGCGTCCGGCGTGGCCGGGGTGGGCTTCGGCCTGCTGGCCGACCGCTTCGACCGCCGCCGCGTGATCGCCGCCAGCCTGCTCCTCTCCGCCCCAGCGTTTTTCTTCCTGCCGCTGTCTGCCGGCGCCGCGGCCTTCGGCCTGGCAATGGCCGCCGGCGCGCTCAGCGGCGGCTCGCACAGCATCATTGTGGTGATGGCGCAGAGCTTCCTGCCGGGCAGCAAGGGGCTGGCCTCCGGCGCGATCCTCGGCCTGATTTTCGGCATGGGCGCGGTAGGCAACTTCCTCATCGGCGCGCTGTCGCAGGCGATCGGCCTGGACGCCACCTTCCAGCTGGTGGCGCTGGCCGTCGTCGCCGCAGGCGCGCTGGCGCTGGCGCTGCCGGCCGCCCGATCGCTGCCGCCGCTGAGAGCTGACGTCGAGACCGCGCCAGCCGCGGTGTAAGGCGCACCGTCAACGCTTGTCGGTTGCTGTTTATAAAAAAGTCAGGCTACAATAAGAAGACGTATCGGCACGCTTGTGCGCGGAATTATGCCTTTTGCACCATTCGGAGGTGACGCCGTGAGTCGTTGGCCTAACAAATACGTGATCGGCCTCACGGGCAACATCGCGGTTGGCAAGAGCGTAGTGCGCCAAATGCTCCAGCACCTGGGGGCCTACACGATTGACGCCGACGGGCTGTCGCACCAGGCCATGCAGCCCGGCGCGCCGGCTTACAAGCCAGTGGTTGAGACTTTCGGCCAGTTCATCCTCGACCAGGACAAACGCATAGACCGCGCTATGCTCGGCCGCATCGTTTTCGCCAACCCCCAGGCGCTGGCCAAGCTGGAAGCCATCGTCCACCCGATCGTCGGCCAGGCGATCAACACGCTGGTGGCGCGCGCCAAGCAGCGCGTCGTGGTAATCGAGGCGATTAAGCTGCTGGAAGGCGACCTGGCCAACGCCGTTGACACTGTGTGGGTGGTGAACGCCTCGCCAGAAACCCAGCTCAAGCGCCTGATGGAGAAGCGCGGGATGCCAGAGGGCGAAGCGCGCCAGCGCATTCTAGCGCAGGCCGCCCAGGCGCAGAAGCTGGCCCGCGCCAACGTGGTCATTGACAACGACGGCAGCGTAGATCACACCTGGCAGCAGGTGCAGCAGGCCTGGGCGCAGGTGCGCCAGGCAGTCATGAGCCAGGCGCAGCCGCCCGCGCCGGCCGCTCAGCCCCCGTCCCCAAGCGCTGCGACGTCCCAGCCCGCCGCGGCAGCGGCAGCGCCTGTCCCGTCCGCTGCTGCTCCAGCCGCTGCCGCTGTCGAGATCAAGCGCGGGATGCCCGGCGATGCCGAGAACATCGCGGCCTTTATCAACCGCGTGACCGGCAGCAGCATCACGCGCATGGACATCATGATAGCGTTCGGCCAGAAGAGCTACCTGCTGGCCCAAAGCCAGGGGCGCATTGTCGGGCTGATGGGCTGGCAGGTAGAGAACCTGATCACCCGCGCCGACGAGTTTCACATCGAGGCTGGTGTGCCGCGCGCGCCCGTGATCGAAGCGCTGGTCAACGCCATCGAGGACGCCTCCAAGCTGCTCCAGAGCGAGGTTGGCTTCTTTTTCCTGCCGCTGGGCACCAGCGCCGACATCATCGAGCCGTTCCATAACAGCGGCTACGAGACGACCACCATCGAACAGATCAAAATCCCGGCCTGGCGCGAGGCGGTGCAGGAAGTCATGAGCGAGAACAGCAACTACATCATTCTCACCAAGAAGCTGCGCGAGGATCGCGTTCTCCAGCCGCTGTAAAGCCGCTGCGCGCTGATAAGCCTCCCGTGAGCAACAGAGGCGGCTGGCCAGCCGCTTCTTGGCTGGCATGGTTTCACGCTGGCAGTTCACGCTTGCTGCCAGCCAGCGAGCAGGCTATGATCGCGTCGGTTGCTTGCTGAAGTTTGGGACAGAACACACATGGCCGAAAACACAAACTGGCTGGAACGTATCCCCGGCGTCAAATGGGCAGCGCAGCGGCCGCGGTTGGCGGCGTGGCTGGTGCTTTCGGTGGGCATGGTCGCGCTGCTGGTGATCGAGGCGCGCGATGTCGGTCTGCTGCCCACTCAGTGGGCCGCGCTGGTGATCGCCTGCGTGCTCGTGGCCGGGGCCTGCGTGTGGATCATCAGCTGGGAAGACTCCGACGAAACCGCGCCGCTGGGCGCGCCCGCCGACGCAGCAGAAACGCCGCCAGGCGACAAAGCCGAGTGAGCGACCCAGGACAGGGCTAGGGCTGGCGGCCGGTCAGATACACCACCATTGTGCCGTTGTCCTGCAGCTCCAGCGCCACGTCCGCCAGCTCGCCTTTGAACCCCAACTGGCGCAGCTGCGGCGGCAGTGTGCGCCGGATGACACCGTTAACGTCGTTCAGCTCCTGCAGAGCGATATGGCGCACGCCCATCACCTTCAACGCCGCCTTAGCCCCAATGTCGAACGGGCGCGTGACCTCGTGCACGTCCAGCCGGTTGTTTTTCAAGCGCAGCCGGCCATTATTGGATTGGTGGTCGTTCTCCAGCACGTAGTTAAATGTAATAAACGCCTTGATCGGCGCGTGAATGTGCACTTCACACGACACCGCCGCTTCACCGGCGGCGATGCTCACGTCCATGCGGGATACGTTGTGCACCAGCGGAACATCCAGGCCCGCCACTTTCTGCTCGTCCACCAGCGTGTATAACACTTTGCGCATAATCACGGCTAGCTCATCCGCTGTGAGCGTGCCCAGATATTCGCCAGTGTCTATCAGCGCGCGCGCCACTTTGTGCTCAAGCGGCAGGACAGGGTCAGAGATAACGCTCTTGACCTGCTGGCGCAGCGCTCTTTTTTTGTTGTCAGTCATGAACGCGGCTTTTCAATAACCTTTGCCACAAGCATACACCGGGCAGCCGCGGCCCGATTCTTGAGCCTAAACCCGCGCCGCGCGCTTCCTGCTGACATTATATCCGCAGACGCGCCTGCGCGAAAAATCGCGCTACCGCTGGCATACCTGTCAGACAGCCGGCAGTAAGAATTGTTACAAAGTTGGTGATTACCTTGATTGCTAGTTGAAGTCGTTCAGGCCACGTTCGTTAGAATGGAAGTACCACCCACTTTCATCAAACGAGCGTAGGCCATGAACGACCACTATATTGTAACGGTTTATGTGATGATTGATG
>Ga0308414_1002255_pt1 | contig 12589 bp, 8 predicted proteins | sample HotsprSampleOS50_FD_205667 | JGI IMG/M metagenome (GOLD analysis project Ga0308414, IMG submission 205667) | Hot spring phototrophic mat microbial communities from Octopus Spring, Yellowstone National Park, Wyoming, United States - 20090730_OS50 ... | reverse complement strand
ACAGCGCCGCTCTCTAAACCTGGGAAAAAGGCGTAAACGGCGGCCTCGGTCTCTCGTGTGCCATAGAGGAAGAGCATGGTCGTCGCGGCTCCCGCCAGAATTTTACTGAAAACCCGCAATTCAGGGCCCCGTTGCGACACGCTTCGGGCTTCCGCCGCGGCCTGATCGGCCAGAATCTTTGCAGCCCCGAAGAAACAGGCAATCGCGCCGCCCAAAGCTAGGCCACGTCGAGCGAACGCCGTCAGGTCAGGGACGAGGACGCCCTGCCACTCCGCGTGGAACGCTCGGAGATTGCCGACATCGAGAGTCACGAATTGGATCACGGTGATTGCGGCGAGTAGCCAGCCAATAGTCCGCAGCAGACGGCTCTCCAACCGTTGGGCCAACCACACAATCACCAGCGTCTGCACCGCCCAGGTGAAGGTCACCCACTCGTTCGACAAAGCAAAGGGAACAGCAAAAGCCGTGAACACGGCCGCCAGGCTGAGGGATGCGTGGAACAAAACCGTATCCTTACTTCGGCGAACTAAGAGGACATAAACACACGCCGAATAAAAGATAGCGATTCCGAACGGAATGAGCGCGCTCCATTCCGAAGCAGTTCTCGAAATTCGAAGCCAGTCTTGGGTCAGTGGCGTGGCAAGCGCGAAAAAGAAAATCGCGTTTAACCACAACATGCCCACATCAAAGAGGTTTGCCCGGGAACGCAATCGTGCCGTTAAAAAGACAACCGTGGAAAACAAAACGAAAAACACCGTCAAGAAGCCTATGACGATCCAAAAATTGTGCCAGGTGTAACCGGTTACTATTGAAGCCGTGGCAACCGCATACGTACCGACGAAACTGAGGAGATTCAAGGGCGGCCAACTCTTGCGCAGCGAAATACCTAACACCCCAAGGCCGAGGACGGTCAAATAGGAAAATAAAGCCAAAAACTGGACCTGGTCGGAGGGAAGGACTACGGGGGTTAGATATCCGCCGGCAATACCGATGACAGCGGACAAGGGACTGCCGAAAACAAGCGAGATCGTCCAGGCCAGCACGGTTACGGCGATCATCAAAGCAAAGCCGATAGGTATCGGAGGAATCAGCGAGTGGAAGACCGCCGCTGCGAAGACCGTGAAGTAGAGCGTTACAATTCCGCCACCGTGCAACCCGTGGGCAGTCAAGCGGTACCTTCCACGGAGGAGCAACGTGCCGGCCGTCACCATGCCGAAGCCCGCCACCGCCCCGAGCAACACCCGCTCCAGTGGCCCGATCCACCCGCGGTCGAAGGAGTACTTGAGGAAGAATGCAATCCCGAGCACAAGAGTCAACATGCCGATTCGTAACAGCCAGTTCGCTGCGATGGCAACTTCGATGGAGGTACCTGAGGGCAACTGCTCCTGGCCGAATAGGAACCAATTGCCTATCCGCTTCAAGGTGTTGACTGTACTGGCGTCAATCCAAGAACGAGGTTGCTTCACACGGGCCGCCTGCCCACCGGGCTGCGGGGGAATTTGCTGATGGGAATCGTTGCGGGTTTGGTTTGAGACGTCGGCCGAAACCAATTCGGCCGAAACCACCTCCACCTCAGGCGGTAAGTCCGCAAGGTCCGCGGTCGGCCCGACAGTTTCCGGCTCCGTAGCCGGCCGGGGGGGCTCGACCCACTCGGAAAGCCCCGGTTCCCTCGGTGGTGCGGCGGGAACGCCCCGCATCAGTTCAGCTTTCAGCGTCTCCAAGCTTCGCTGTAGCGAGCTTAACGTCACCAAAATCTCGTCGTTTCGGCGAGATAACTTGCGATATACGAAGAGTATGGCAAGCAAAGCGGGAAGCGAGAAGATAGCGGCGACAAGCGATAGGAAGAAAAAGACTGTAGCGACATCGCTCATTATGTGCGGCCTCCGCCAAGGCGTGTTAGGTTTGCTTTGTGCGGCAGCAACAGCCGCTCGAATCGCTTTGCGGACCGTCCTGGGGACCAAGGAGTTCCTTGAGGATAGCCAGGATATCCCCGTGACAGCAGACACCCTTGGGATTCAGTTCCTGGCAGCGCGAGCCGACCCCGGCCCCGGTGGCTTGTTGGATGTCTTTGAGAGTCTTGGCTCCGCGCCGGATGGCCTCCACGATCGTCGAACGTCGGACTTGCCCGCAATAACAAACCATTTCATCGGAGTCGCTCAAGGATCACCTCCTCTTGAACTGAACACTTACTGAGCCTGACTGAGCGCTCACTGAACCACACCCTCGCTGTATAAGCCGAAGGTATTCACCGATACGTAATCTAAAAGATCGTGCTCCGCTTAGCAACCACCGCGTGTTGGAACGATACATCGGCCCCGCGGCCTGCAGGTTGACAACACAGGTGGTCCGCTTGGCAGTTACGTGCACATCGCGCGCTGTGGGTGGTCAAAGTCTAAAACAGTGATGAATGACGCGCTTCCGAACTGATTCCATTGAACAAGACTTGCAACGAGCTCCTGCGAGGCTGCGCGGATCAGCTCAAAATAGTTGCGATCACCCTGCGGCGGCGGGGGCGAACGTCGCACTCGATGAGAAAGATTTGCTGCCACTCCCCAAGAACTAACCTTCCGGACTCCACTGGCAGCGATAACGATGGCCCCAAAAGTGTTGCCTGCAGATGGGAATGGCCGTTCCCGTCGTGCCAGGTTGCCTCGTGGTGGTAGTTGCGACCGGGCGGTGCCAGTCTGTCAAGTAAATCTGGAAAATCTTTGATTAGGCCCGGCTCAAACTCGATTGTCCCGATAGCTGCTGTGCTCCCCACCACGAACAAATTGAGGAGGCCGTCAGCAAGATTCGCGCGGCGGCAAACCTCCGCAGCGTCTTGGGTCAAATCGACCATGTGCCCATGACCCTGGGTCATGTAGGAAAGCTGTTCTCGGTAAATCGTCATAAGTGCTTCTTGAGACCGTTCCCCTAATGACACCCCTGTCTGGGAAGGCTCTATGGCTTCTTTGTGATAGGAAGAGTGACAGCATAAAGTGAGACGATAGCACCTGTGGCCATCAGACTCCACGGTGCCCAAGGTGGCGGTTCGAGGACTTTATTCGGGCCTGTCTGGCTTTCAGATGCTGCGACCCCCGCTCTGGCAGGGGGTGGTTCACGGGTTTTTAAGACGAAACGCTGCACCCCGAGGGTCTGAACCCCTAGGAACATCACAAACAGTCCGATGGCCAAAAAGAATGCTCGGCTCATCACTCAGGCACTCAAACTGGACCGGGTTTAGAACATGAGCGATCCTTATTTGCGAAATCGTCTATTTGGCAGCCTGGGGATAAAGGTAGTTCTGGGCGGCGCACCCGCAATGATTGGGTGATCTGGGAAATCTGGGAAGTTTGCTACTGAAGCCCCTTGAATATCTCGACTGTTGCCACAATTATACGCTCAACTATTGTAGTGTGGCAATTTGACTGGTCGGAGTTTATTGCCAGACCCCGCTTGGTTGATACTCGAGACGGCGCGTCAATTTCGCAAGATTTGTCCTGTAAATGACTTAAGTCATTCTATTGGAATCCGCCATGGCTGCGCCGGCAATCTCCTGTCGGAGGGCCGATCCATCACGGTCTTCTGCCACAGTAGTTGACAACTGTTGCGAAACGGCTAAAATTGTCGGTAGTAAGGGAGATCTTTAGATCGTGGCTGGATCGCGCGGGAATCCCCAGATATCTGTCGGGTGGCGTGTTCGATTGTGACGCTTCCCAGTATAGGATGAAATCGTCATGTCTGCCCTTCTCCATGGCACGGATCGTGAGGCCTGCTCCGTGACGCATGAATCGACACGCAACGAAAGCTTACCAACCGACGGGTTCGCTACGGTTGTTGCTACGAATCTGCCGCAGGCTGTATTCGTCGTTGATGCAGAATTCCGAGTGATCTGGGGCAACCGACAGGCAGGGCAATTTTTCCCCCGCGAAATTTCAATTGTAGGCAAACATTTCTATCGTGAGTTATTCTCTGATATTCAGTTAATTCGACCGGACTATTATCCTTTGACGCTGGCTCGCGATACCGGGCGGCCGGCGCGGTCAGTGATGCGCCTCGAGGGACCGCGGTTTTTTGAGCTATTTGTCGCGCGGGCGTCCTGTGCTCAACGTGCTCGTTCTATCCTGATTGTCACCGTGCAGGAAATCACGTCCACATTTCTGCCACTTGAACGTCTGCGGGCAATTCACGAGGCTGGGCGACGTTTGACGGAATTTCCAGCTGATCTCCTGATCAAATTTACTCCCGAAGAGCGAAAGGAGCTTTTGAAGCGGCGCGTCTTGTCCTATTTGAAAGAAGTGTTGCATTTCGATGTCTTCGAGATCCGCTTGGTTCAGCCTCAGACCAAGAGACTGGTGCCTTTTATCTCGGATGGGATGAGTCGAGAGGCAGCGGAACGGGAATTATCCGTGGGGTTGGAAGGCCAGGGGATCACGGGCTATGTGGCGGCGACCGGCGCCAGCTACATCTGCGAGGATACAAGTAGTGACGCCCTTTATTTGAAAGGGACTGAGGAATCGCGGAGTTCACTTACGGTACCTTTGATTCGCTACGATGCGGCCTTTCGCCCCGTCATTATTGGGACTGTTAACATTGAGAACCCGCATCCGCGGGCTTTTTCCCATGATGATCGGCTGTTTCTTGAAATCTTTTGTCGTGATCTTGTCGCCGCGCTGAACACGTTGGAATTGATCGAAGCTGAGGCAGATGTAGCTACTCGCGGTCTAGTTGAGGAGATTCATGGGCGGATCGCATTGCCGGTTGATAAAGTCGTGAGCAAAGCGGCAGAAGCCGAGGCCTATCTCGATGTCGATCCTGGGAAGGCCCGGGATCTTCTTAAAGAGATTTACAGGATCGCCCGTGATTTGCGGGCAGAGATTCGGTCCTTTGGTTCTCGATTGCCGCCGACCGAGGCATCGCCGGTTTTTCAAAACAGGCGTGTTCTCGTTGTCGATCCGGATGAATCGATTCAGAGGGACGCACATACGTATCTTGAGCAATGGGGCTTTCTGGTGGAAACGGCTTCTACGGGGCGGGCTGGACTCCAGATGGCCGCCATGACGGCTGGAGAAGGGGGATATGACGTCATTTTGGCAGCAAACAGACTTCCCGATATGAAGGGTTGGGAATTCTTCAAGTCCTTGAAGGAGGCGCTGAAGTCGGATCAAATTCCTTACGTTATGCTCGTGCCGATCATGATGCACGATGCTGATCACAATTTTGTTAAGGCCCGTGAGTTGGGAGCGCAATACCAGGTTGGAAAAAGGCCGCCACCTCCTGGTCAGACCTCAGGTGGAAATCTGATCGTAAAACCATTGGTTGAAGTTCTTAATAGTATTCTTGGCGTCACTGCTGGTCAGTCGGCTAACTCTTAGTGTTGCGGGCTTCTTGCGCGAGGGCGACAAAAAGCTAGGACCATAAAAAGGGGCCGTCCCTGGCTCCTTGTCTGACGCCAGATATGACGGGATTGCCCTGATGGAAATCCTTGCACCGGCAAATGATTTTGCATGTTTGGAATCAGCGGTTCGGGCAGGGGCTGATGTCGTCTATTTTGGTCTGCCCTATCTCAATGCCCGTCGCCGAGCGAAAAACTTCACGCTGGAAGAAGCAGCTCGAGCTGTCCAGTTTCTTCATGCCCAGGGGCGGAAGGCTTTTCTGACCTTGAACACTGATATCAGTTACCGGGAACTCGGACTGGCCCTGGCAACGCTTGAGCAGGGCTATCAAATGGGTTTTGATGCGGTGCTGATCCGCGATCCGGCCTTGATGGCAATGCGCCCGGCCTACCCAAATTTGGAGTTCCACTTCAGTACACAGACGGCGATTGCCAACAGTGTCGATGTCGAGGCTGCACGGGAACTGGGTGCGAGCCGAGTTGTTTTGGCACGAGAGCTTGATTTGAACGAGATTCGAGCAGCTTGCAAAGTTCCAGGCATCGCTATTGAGGTGTTTGCCCATGGTGCATTGTGTTTTTCCATTTCCGGCCGATGTTTGATGTCGAGCTGGATTGGCGGTCGGAGTGGCAATCGAGGTGTATGTGCCAGTCCCTGCCGGGTGCCATGGCAAATCGATGGGGAGCCTGCCGGCCATCCGCTTTCGATGCATGATCTGTGTACATTAGAGCACCTGTCGGAATTGCGTTCCGCCGGCGTAACGGCTCTGAAAATCGAGGGACGTTTGAAGGCGGCGCGGTGGGTCGAAATGGCTGTTGGTGTTTATAGACAAGCCCTCAGTCGATCCGACGGTTTCGATTCGCTTATGAGTCTTGCGAAAAGCTTGACTGAATACGCGGGCCGGGACCTCACGGACGGTTTCCTTGTTGGCCGTCGTGAATCGCTCACGGGCACAAATCGGGGACGGGTCTCGCGTGACGAGGCTTTACCTCTATCGTCTTGCGACGATGTCACGTTTGCTTCGCTCGACTCTGACGCTTGTTTGGATGATAGCGGTGGTGATGCTGCGCCATCTGGTGGAGCGATCGAATTTCGCCTTGCGGTGGCTGGCCCACGTATTCGCTGCGAGTTGACAATGGAAGGCAACCAGGCCGCCTGGGAATACCCGAAAACGGTTGTGCGGCGGATTCAAAAGGCAGTGTCGGCGGAAGAGCTGTGCCAGCAGATTGCAGGCCGAAGATTTCAAGGTGTTATCCTGGACTCGGTGACCACCGATGACCCCGAATTCCTGCTCGTTCCACGGACTGCGAATGCCATTGTGGATCGGATCACCGGAGAAATTGGGCGGATACAACGGGCAAAGAATCGACCGCTTGATATTCATTTCCCGGAGGCTGCCCTTGTTTCGAGCAGTGATTTGCAGCCCTCGACTGCGAACAACCGACACCTTGGCGAGGAGCCGAATCGGGTGCGGCTGTCAATGTCGCAGTTGGAAGGATTTGTCCAGAAAGTGGCCAAGGTTGGTGTGATTGTCGAGGATGTCTCGCCGGATGATGTGACGGCGGTCGCGCAGCTTTGTCGGAAGCACTCACCGGTGGTGGCGCTTCCGCCGGTCTTCTTCGAACAGGATATCGGCAGGATCGAAGAACTGATTGCTAGATGCAAGAAGGCCCGTCTTCCGCTTGAGGTCAATACGTGGGGTGGATGGCTTTTGGCAAGGCGAGCTGGGGTGGCCTTTGAAACAGGCCCGGGCTTGGGGGTCTTGAATCCGGTTGCAGCGGTGTATCTTCGCAAGTTGGGGGCACGTTGTGTTTTTATTTCAATGGAGGCCGACCGCCGCCAGATCGAAGACCTATGTGCCCGTGCCTCCGTAGGATTGTCGCTCTGTGTGATGGGGCGACCACCACTGGCCATTTCCCGCGCGGAATTGCCGGAAGAATGGCTCGGAAGGGTTTTCACTGACCGTCGTGATGTGAGAATGATTCCGCACCGGCAATGGGGTCTCTGGGTGTTTCGACCGGACCAGCCTTTCGATTGGCGGACCTTGAGAAATGAACGAATTTGCGTGCGCCACCTGGTCGTTGACCTTGTCGGGTCGCCGGATCCTGTCGGGGAATGGTCCCGCTTGACATCGCATCGGGAAAGACGATCCTATTTCAATTACAATCGTGTTCTGCGATGATCGTGTCGTTAGAGCTTTGCCGCGGCGATTTGAACATGTACGGGAGGCAATTTATGTGCTTGGTTCGGTCTTTCGCCTTATTCTTCTTGACCCTGTTTTTGGCGATGACGTCTCTTGGCCTTTCCGCCGAGACCTCCCATGGAGTCCCGCCTAACATTCTTGTGATCCTAACCGATGATCAGGGCTGGGGCGACCTGAGCCTACATGGGAATCCTAATCTCGAAACGCCCAACATCGACCGCCTTGCCCACGAGGGTGCTATGTTCGAACGCTTTTATGTCAGTCCGCTTTGTGCTCCCACGCGGGCAGAGTTTTTAACCGGACGCTATCACCCGCGGACCGGTGTTCGCGGAGTGACCACAGGGGCCGAGCGCTTGAATCTGGATGAATTTACCATTGCTCAGGCCTTTCGGTCAGCCGGGTATCGGACGGCAGTCTTTGGAAAGTGGCATAATGGCACTCAATATCCCTACCATCCACTGGCTCGCGGATTCGAGGAATTCTATGGTTTTACATCTGGACATTGGGGCATCTATTTTGATCCCCCCTTGGAGCACAACGGAAAGATTGTCACCGGAAAAGGCTACATTACCGATGACTTAACCGACCATGCGATTGATTTTGTAACGAGGCACAAAGATCAGCCGTTCTTCTGTTATGTTGCGTTTAACACGCCACATTCACCCTTCCAGGTCCCTGATCGTTTCTTTGAAAAGTTCTGTGGTGCCGAAATTGTCAAACGATATGAAGGCAAGGAAAAAGAAGAGCTTGATAAGACACGAGCGGCTCTTGCCATGTGCGAGAATATTGATTGGAATGTTGGCCGTCTTCTCGACATCCTTCGCCAGACAGGTCTTGATCAAAAGACGATCGTGATTTATTTCTCGGACAATGGCCCCAACAGTTGGCGGTGGAACGGGGGAATGCGGGGCCGTAAAGGCTCCACGGATGAGGGTGGCGTTCGTGTGCCCTGTCTTGTTCGCTGGCCCGGACATATTCCAGCTGGCCTCCGGATTTCCCAAATTGCCGGGGCAATCGATTTGCTGCCAACTTTGACCTCCTTGGCTGGGATCAAGGTGACCTTTCCGAACCCACTTGATGGCGTGGACTTGTCGCCATTGCTTTTGAATCGGCCTGTCGAATGGCCGGATCGCTTGATTTTCAGCCATCAGGCTGGACGTGTCAGTGTTCGCAATCAGCGATATATTCTTGATGCTCAAGGCCGACTGTATGATCTTCAGAATGATCCCGGGCAAACACGCGAAATCACAACGGACGTGCCAGCAATCGCGGAACAACTGACACGTGCGGTCAGCGAGTTTCGGGCGAGTGCCTTGCCTCAATCGCCGGACGAGAGGCCTTTTCCGGTGGGCTATCGAGAGTTTCCCGTAACATTCCTGCCGGCGCGCGATGGGGTGCCCCATGGAAATATCCGGCGCAGTGCGAATGCGCCAAACTGTTCCTTTTTTACAAATTGGCTAGCGGTTGATGACGCGATCACCTGGGACATCGAGGTTCACACGGCCGGGGATTACGAGGTTTGCGTCTATTATACTTGCCGGGAAAAGGATGTTGGTGTGGAGCTTGAGGTCAGCTTCGGCGAGGCGAGCGTCACGGCCAAAATCACTGAGCCTTTTGATCCACCGCTGCGCGGTCACGAGTATGACCGGGTCCCCCGCGAGGGAGAATCCTATGTCAAAGATTTCAAGCCCCTGCAGATGGGGGTTATGAAATTACCGGCAGGGCGAGGTCAGCTAAAGATTCACGCGACGAAAATTCCGGGCGAGCAAGCCATCGATTTGAGGTTAATCACTCTGACGTTGAAATAGTTGTTTTGACGGTCGGTCGATGTTGCAATCGGCGCTACGTAGCGACGCACTAACCATTTGGCAAGCAGGTCTGGATGCCGTCAAGGCCGACCGGCTCGTGCGCGATTATGTCCGCGTGGACCATTCTTACCTCGTTATTGGGAAGAATGGTGAATTAGCGATTGATCTTAGTCAAATCCGGCGGCTGCTCGTCATTGGCGCGGGGAAGGCTGGGGCAGGCATGGTTCAAGGACTGGAGGAGGCAATCCCCGAGCAGATCGCAGCCGAGAAAGCCCTCACCGGTTGGGTGAATGTGCCCGAAGACTGCGTAAAGCCGACACGTTGGGTGCGACTTCATCCCGCAAGGCCGGCCGGATTGAACGAACCGACCGAGGCCGGGGTATGGGGAACACAAAAGATTCTTGAGCTTGTCCGTCCGGCCGAGCCCGGCGATGTCTGTCTTTGTCTCCTGTCCGGAGGTGGTTCTGCCCTGCTTCCAGCTCCCATCCAAGGACTGACCCTCGAAGACAAGCAAAAAGTAACCCGGATCTTGAGCGCTGCGGGGGCCAACATCGCCGAATTGAACACCGTGCGCAAACACCTCAGTCGAGTGAAGGGGGGAAAGCTGTTACGGCAGTGTGGCGCGGGCTGGCTTATCACGCTTGTGATCTCGGACGTCCTGGGCGATCCCCTTGATTTGATTGCGTCCGGTCCAACTGTGACCGATACGAGTACACCGAAGGATGCTCTGGAAGTGCTTCAGCGCTACGCAGGTCCAGATTGCGAGATTCCGGCAAACGTGTTTGACGTCCTGAAAAGACAAATTGATGAGCCGCCGGGGCCAGTCAAGACGAAGGCGTTTCACTTCATTATTGGAAATAACCAGACGGCCGTCGAAGCCTCCCGGCAAAAGGCCCACAAGCTGGGTTACGTGACAACGACACAAAGCGCAACGCAACTAGAAGGTCTTGCTGAGGATATCGGGCGTTCACTCGCTCACGCAGGTCTTGCACAATTGCGGCTTCCTGGTCGGCATTGTCTGGTCAGCGGTGGAGAGCCAGTCGTACGCCTTGCCCCACCTGAGATTCGAGGCTTTGGAGGCCGTAACCAACAGTTGGTGCTGGCTGCTACAGATCTGCTATGGGACAATCCGCCAAAAGAGATGATTCTCTTATCCGCTGGAACCGATGGTGAGGATGGTCCGACGGATGCCGCCGGTGCCTTCGTCGATGCAGGTATCATTCAAGCTGCTAAGGAGCGGAGTATGCTGCCCGCTTCGTATCTTGCCCGGAATGATGCCTATCATTTTTTTGCACCATTGGGAGCACTCATCAAGACTGGGCCAACTCATACGAACGTCTGCGACGTCAGGGTGGTGCTCACAGCTCAAGTGGGAGGAGAGTCTTGACCACAAGCCTGATTATTCCAAGAGTCGGTGGCGTGTGACTTGGTTGCAAGTCGGGTCTCGTGACTTTGGCGCAATTCCGTCGGGCTAAATCGCGATTCGCCTCTCCGAGGAGAAAAATGGTGGAACCTGCTCGGAGGGACGCGCTTGTCGCGTCCGCTTTTCAGAGTGACCTGCTTGTCAGGTCCGTCGTGCACCGCGGTGTCTAACGAAGTGTCCCCCCGTTAGCCGCTGCCGGCTGCAAATTCTCTGCCGGTAAGCGAAGGGTCAAGCCCGGTCGAAAGTTTTCCAGTCGTTCTCCGAGTTGTGCCCGATTGAGCTGATAAATGTCAACCCAGCGTGACGCCTTACCAAGTCTCTGGCGAGCGATGTCGAAAAGTGTCTCGCCTTCCTGAACTGTGTACAGGACATGATTGTCATTACCTAACGTGGTATCCGATGCTGTGTCAGAGCGGCTAGCAATCAGAGGAGGTGCATAAGGCCCCACACTTGGTGCGGACGCCATGCCAGGAACTGGTGATGCAACCGACCCTGCCGGAGTGGGATTATTCGTTTCTGCAAATGAGCCTGGGCGAGGAGTGGCGGCGGTGCCTATTTGTGATGGTGCTCCCGAGTTTAATTGATGCTGCTGGTTTGAAGTAATATTTCTCACCGCGGTGGTTCCTTGGTCAAAGGGCAAAGAGCTGTCGGCATCACCACGGGAGCTTAATGCGGTTGCACCGGCAAAGAAATCACCTGGAAATGGGGCTTTCGGGCTGATGTCGGGATTGTTTGGCGTCGCCCCTGATTGTGAAACCGAAGGACTTTGTCCTGAGACATTGCTTGTGGCTGGTAGCCCAGGGACTTCGGTCGATCTCTGGCCAGTCGTGGATTCAGCAAAAAAGTCTCGGACATTGCCATTACCGGCGGCTCCGGCAACAAAGGGATTGCTAGATTCTGTTCCTTGGAAGTCCGAGGCACTGGCAAAGGGATGATTAGGCAACCCAGTATTCATACTGCCGGCTACTGGAGATGCCGGGGGGAGTTCCGCGTACGAGGAATCCGTTACCGGAGTATTTGCCGGAAATCCTGGGCTTTCGATGGGGGCAAACAATGCACCAGGAGGCGACTGTCCGACCGAGCGATCGTCCGGCGGAACAGCCCAGGCGCTGCCGGACGTTGAGGCATATCGTCCGTCACCGGCAGCACCGATTGATGGCTGGGCTGGCTGTTGCGAAAGAGCATCGTCACTTTTGGGAAAGTCCAAACTGAAGGTTGGAGGAGACGTCCCGATTTCAGATGTCCCTTGTCCTTGTCCCTGCGATTCGGAGTGGCTGCCCGCCGCGGATTCTTTTGAAGCGGACGCCTGGGCCGATTCCGACGGTTTCGCTTGGCGCACATCTTCATAGCGGGATGTGGCCATTCGGTAGGCGACAACAGCGGCAAAAACAAAGCCCAGAAGTCCAAGGACTCCCAGGCCTATTTTGATCTCGAAATTATATCGGCTGAGAAGTGCCGAGGAGCCTTCCAGGTCCGCCTCAAGGTCTTCGGAAGACAGACCAAAGGCTTGCTCACTGTTTTGGTTATTCTCATCAACCCCGCGAACTGGATCGTCGTGATCGCGTTTCCTTCCCATGGCCGTATCCGCCTTGCACCATTGACACAAATCTGGACAAGAAAACCGCCTCTGGACGGCTACTCATGCTGCATGCGTGGAAATATCCAATTTTCGGCAAATCAAGCACTTGTACCAAAATTCCTCCGGCGTGGCAAGGGCGTTTTTCGAGAATGTTCGGGTTGCTCGGGTTGTCGATTCCGCCTCTCGGAGGAACCTGCTTGTCAG
>Ga0308414_1002253_pt1 | contig 12592 bp, 11 predicted proteins | sample HotsprSampleOS50_FD_205667 | JGI IMG/M metagenome (GOLD analysis project Ga0308414, IMG submission 205667) | Hot spring phototrophic mat microbial communities from Octopus Spring, Yellowstone National Park, Wyoming, United States - 20090730_OS50 ... | reverse complement strand
GAGCGCCGGCGCAGCGCTGACGGAAAATGGCTTCGCCGCGCGCGGCCGCTTCTTCCGCGGCGGGCAGGACGGCAGGCAGGACAACGAAGACAAGAGCGGAGAGTCGCAACGTTCGAGGCATGGCAGGTCCGGCTTGGTCAGCCACCAGATTGCCAGCATCGCAGGTTTTTCCGGCCGAAGGAAGGCGCCCGGTGAGAACCCCGGGGGTGCCGTCCATGGGCCTCGCCCGGCGAGAACCCGAAGTGGCACCGCTTCCATCGCGTGAAGGGCGGGTTCGTCTCCGGCGTCGTGCGCACCCGGGGGGATTCTTCCACGCTGGAGTTCCGCTTCCACGACGTGCACGGACAGGTGGTTTACCGCTACGCGCCCGCCCGCTGAACTTCCCGGTTGACTCACGCCCGGACCGGATGTATGGTCATTTCGGGTTCGCAACAGGAGGAACCGACTATGCCCGTAAGCGTGAAGAACATCGCCTTGTGGCGAAAAGAGACGGACAATACTCCCGGAGCGCTGGCCGCGACGCTGGAACCGCTCGCCGCTGCCGGGACCGATCTGCAAATTGTCATGGGCTACCGCTTTCCCGGCGAACACGCCAAGGCGGCGATTGAGTTGTTTCCCGTCGCCAACAAGAAAGCGGCAGCCGCCGCGCAAGCCGCGGGGTTGAGCCCCGCCGGCATCCCCACCCTGCTGATCGCCGGCGACAACAAACCCGGCTTTGGCCACGCGATGGCCGCGGCGATCGCCGGCGCCGGCATCAACATGGCGTTCCTGAGCGCCCAGGTGATGGGCAGAAAGTTCTCCGCCATCGCCGGCTTCGAGTCGGAGGCCGACGCCAAGAAGGCCGCCGCGCTGATCAAGAAAGTCAAGGTGGGGAAAGCGCCGGCGGGGAAGAAATAGCGGCGGCGTCGCCGGCATCCGCGCGCGCTCCGAAGCACATGCGCGGTGGTGTCCCGCTCCGGGAGTTCCGCCACGACGTCTTCCGGCGCCTGTTGGCGCCGGCCGCTCATCCAGGCGGGATCCAGGAAGGATCTCGCAAATCAATTCGCCGGGAGGGCGATCGCTTCCACCGAGTCGAGGTTGCCGCCACGCGCCGCGCCGCCCGCAATCAGCAGGTGGCCGGGAGTAGCGGCCATGCGATGGCTGATCCGGGGTGTGGCGATGGCGGCCAAGTGCCAGTGACGGGCATCGTGGGTGAGCCGGTAAATGGCGCCGGACGCCAGGCTGACATAGAGGTGGCCGGCGGCGCTGACGGCCGCGGGCGCGAATGCTTCCTGTCCTCGGGCGGGCAGCCTCGGGCCTACAGACCAGGTGCGCGTCTTTGGATCAAAAACGTGAACTTCGGCGGTGACAAGGTTCTGGTCGGTGATGCCGCCGAGGACGTAAAGCCGGCCTTGGTGCACGGCGGAGATATGGGCGCGGACGCGGAAGGGTTGGGGGATCTCCTCCCAGACAGGCTGCGCGGCGGAGAGGTCTAGCATCCAGGCGGTCGTGGCGAACTCCGAGTTGGCTCCGCCGCCTTGCATCCTCCAGCCGCCGGTGACGATCAGCCAGTCGCCCACGACGGCCAGATCATGCGAAGAACGGGGTGCGGGCAGCGGCGGCAGTTCTTCCCAACGGCCTGCCGCCGGGTCGAAGCGGGCTACGGAATCCACGGAATAGTTGTCGGCGGGAGCGCGGGGAGCATTGCGGGGCTGCATGCCTCCGGCGCGATAGATCTTGCCGTGGTGAACGGCGAGGTTCATCCCCTGGAGAGCTGGACCGGAGGGCAGCGTCTCCCATTGCCGGGTAGTGAGGTTCAGGCGGTGAAACGCGCCGGTGACCGCCTCGGTCGAGTACTGGTGTACGGGAGCGATGTGGCCTCCGTACACGTACAGATAGCCGCCGTGGGCCGTGGCGCCAAAGCTGGCCGCGGCCCGGGGCAACGAGGGAAGCGCCGAAACGGCCGGCAGGACATCGCAGACCAGCGTGGCATAGTGGCGGGTCTCGTCAAATCGCTTGCCGTTCTCCTCGCCGGGGGTGGAGTCCCAATACCGCGCCCATGCTCCATAGCGGCCCCATTGGCTGAGCGAAGGGGTGGTTCCGTCCGCCGAGGCGACCATCTTTTTCTCCGTTCCATCGGGCAGCAGAACCGTGATTTCCGCTCCTGGGGCGGGTTTGCCCTGGATCAGAAGGCGGAAGGCGAACGAGCCCGGCTTGCCCGCCGCGATGAGTTCCACGGGAGCGTTTGTTGTTGGCGCCGAGGACGTGAACGGATCGCCGAGGATGGTTTTTGGATGGTACATCAAGCGGAAGGTTTTGCCCCCGCGAGTCTGAATGCCGAGGGGAGCGAGGCCGGAAATGACGCCGCGGGCGCCCGCGGGCAGTTCGATGGCGAAGGCGTGTTCCGCGGGCTGAAGGGCAAGCGGTTGCGGCGCCTTGCCGGGCTGATGGAGAACGAGGCGCGTGTCCTTGAGGGTGTGGATATCGACTTGCGGGTCGGGATGCAGGACTTCGCTGATCACCAGCAACGCGCGGTTTTGTCCCGGCTGGGGCAGAACGAAGCTGAAATGGGCGGCGGCCGGCAGGACCACCAGCCCGAGAAGCGCAATGAACATCATCGTTCCTGACATGGTTTCTCCTGGAGACAAATCTGAGTATTTTCAGGGAAGGCCGCGGTTAGTCACCCCGCGGAATCCGGTACCGGAGACCGACGCGGAAGGTACGGCCGAAGTCAGGCCGGTCGAACGTGGGTTGAGCCCACGCCAGCTTCCCGTCGCGGCTATTGGCGAAGTTGTCGATCGCAGCGAAGGTTTCCACTCCCCGCCCCCACTGCCGGGAAAGGAAAGCATCCCAGATTTGGAAGGGCAGGCCGCGGGTTCCCAAGGCGGGGTTGATCATCCAATGGCTGAAGAATCCGCCGCGCACGTTGGCGGTCAAGCCGAGCTTGGGCAAAGCGTAGTCGGCGCGGAACTGGCCCTGGTGGCGGTGCCGCTGCGGCAGCGCGAGCCGCGCGTTGCGATCGAGCGCTTGCAGATAGGTATAGGCGCCGCCCAGGCGAAACCGGCGGCTCAGCGCGTATTCGCCGTCAACTTCAAAACCTTGCGTCAAGATGCGGCCGCGGTTGAGATAGATGAAGGTTTGCCGTCCGACCAGAGGCTCGAAGAACGCCGGGATGCCGTAGTCGGCAAGGATCTGGTTGAGTTGCGCCTGCGTCGCCGGGCGGCCCGCCATGAACGAGTCGATCAAATCGCGGACCTGGTTCCGATACAGGCTCACCTGCACGCGATAGCGCTGCCGCCGGAACTGGACGCCGGTCTGCCAGCTTTGGCTGTGCTCGGGGTTGAGGTTGGGGTTGCCAATCACCTGGTAAAAGCTGGCTGGGTTGGCGAAGCGAAAGTAAAGTTGGCCGAGATCCGGGGCGCGAAAGCCCATGCCGAAGGACCCGCGCACGAGCCAGGAATCGGACAGGCGGTAAACCAAGCCGACGCGCGGCACGGCGGCGTCGCCAAACAGCGCATGGCGCGTCAGGCGGCCGCCAGCCGTGATGCTGAGGCGGCCTGTCGGCGTCCACTTGTCCTGAAGCCAGAGGTCGGTCATGGTGATCTGCTGGCCGGCGTTGCCGCCCACCAGACGGTTCACCCCCCGGTAGTTGTTTTGCAGCCATTCGCCGCCGCCTTGAAAAAAGTGGGTGCGGCCGAGTTGATGCGAGAGCGTGGCATCCAGGCGGTGGAAGCGCTCGTTGAGATTGGCGGGTTCGCCCGGGCCGGGCCGCCCGAGCGGCGTGCTGAGGGAGTTCTCGTCATAACGGGCGTGGTAGGCGCGGAGTTGCAACAAAGTGGCGGGTGTCAGGATATGGTCGGAGATCAGCGCGAAGGTTTGCATGGTCTCTCGGTTGAGGCCCTCGACCGGCCCGGTTTCGCTGGCGTTGCGGCCGACGTCGCGGTTGCGGTAACCGTTCGCCGTAAACGATAGCGCCCAGGTTTGGGTGAGCTGCGCGCGCGTTTTCACCAGCAGATCCTCGCGGCGAGTGTCCGGACCCACCGTGAACGGGCTGCCGGGGAGCAACCCGTAGGAGCCGAGCCGGCTATGGCCGCCGTTCAAAAACCACGTCCAGTTGCGCGCCCGGCCGCCGATGTCTCCCCGGGCATCGAACATGCCAAGCGATCCGCCGGAAAGGGTGAAGCCGCCGTCCAGCGCGCCGCGCGGCTCCCGCGTAATCATGTTGATCACCCCGCCGATGGCGTCGGTTCCGTAGTGGCAGGAAGCGGCGCCTTTGGCCACTTCGACTCGCTCGAGACGGTCGGTGGTCTGCCGATGAAGATTGAGAGCGCCCGATTTGATTCCGCGCGCCCCCACGACCGGGAGTCCGTCCAGCAAGACCAGCACCTGGCGGGAGTCGAGGCCTTGCACCTGTTCGCCACCCACCGTGTTGGTCGACCCGCGGCGCACCAGCACGCCGGGAATCTCTTGCAGCACATCCGAGACACGCTCGTAGCCGGTACGGAGCATGTCCTGCCGGCTGACCGCCTCCACCTTCACCGGCGACTCTTCTTGCAGCTCTTCGACCCGGGATCCGCTCACCACGGTAACAGCGGTTCGCACCAGGGCCGGATGGAGAACGAGGGTGAGCGAAGGCGCGGAGCCGGCGCGAAATTCCGATTGCGTCTCGAGGCCGTCCCGCGCCGCGGTGATCTGGTAGGCGCCCGGCAGCGGCAGATCGAACCGGCAGCGGCCGTCGGCTGCGGTGGTGCACATGAATACCTGACCGCTCGCACGATGGCGGGCCAAGACCCGCGTCTCGGGGACCGCGAGGAACGCAGGGTCTTGCAGGTGGATTTGAACCCCGTGCGGCGACGCCGCCGTTCGGCTCAAAAGAATGGTGAACGCCGCCGACAGGCGGATCAAGCGGATGAGGTTTGAGGACGCCGAAGCTTCCGGCCGTCCGCGCAAGGGAGGTGTTTCGATTGGTGACATGGCTTCCTTTCTTTGCGGAAAGGGCCGGCGCCAGTTATGCTGAAAAAGCGGCAGACCCCTCCCGAGGTGGTTTGCGTGCCCATCCTCCGGTCCGCTCCGCAAGAACTGGCCGGAGGATGTTCTTTTTTGGGCTGCGTTCTGTGAACGCAAACCAGTTGCAAGAATCTCAGAAGGAAATATAGGACGGAAATGGTCTGCAAGTCAACGGGTGCGCCGAAAGATTCTGATTTTTCTCGTCTATCTGGTGCTTTGTCAAGCTCCGGCGGTATCCTGCACGGATTGGTTTAAACGCAAATAGCTTGCTGGTATAGACGATTACCCACGAGGATGCCAGCGGGGCCGCGGCGCCTGAAAACCACCGGCGTCTTGGAGGCCTTCTCTCCCCCGGCGGCTCGCTGCACCAGCACCTGGAACGTCTCGCCCATGCCGAACAGGAGCGTTTTGAGCTGCAAGCGGAGCGCCAGGGGGGCGGGATCGCCCAGCACGCCCGCGAACTGGTCGTCCTCGCCCGCCTCCAGCAGCAGATGGGCCAGCGTGCGCAGCGAAACCAGTTCCCAGCCGTAGCGGGCGCCGGCGTCGGCGAGCGCGTCCCAAGGCACATGCGCGGTGATGTCCCGTTCGCCCGGTTCCGCCAGGACGTCTTCCGACGCCTGGTGGCGCCGGTAGCTCATCAAGGCGCCATCCGGGAATCTGGCGGATTCGCGGGTGGTGTACCCGTAATCGATGGCGACGTGGTACCCGCGGCGCAGGCGGGCGGCGATACGACCGATCCAGTCGAGCGCCGCGAAGTGGACCTCCGCGGAACGGCGGGTTTTCCAGTCCGGGAAGTAGCGGCGAAGATATTCTTCGGTCCCCTCATCCACCGGGCCGCCGGCGACCCAGACAAAGCGGCCGCCGTCCCAGTCCACGCGGGCCTCCACCGGGACGCCGTGGCGAAAAAAGACCCGATCCACCGGCAGTGCATCGAAGAATTCGTTCGAAAAGACCACGCCCTCCACGGTGTCCGGCAACTCGGGGCCGCCGAGCTCGAGGGGCAGGTAGCGAAAACCGGAAAAAGCCTCGGCCATGCTGGCGCGGCCGGCGCCCAGTTCCACCACCTGGAACGCGCCGGGGCCGGCGAGTTTCCGCAAGTAACGGGCGACCGCCCGGCCGAATACCGGTTGCACCTGCTCGGCGGTGAAAAAATCTCCCGCGCGGCCAAAGCGGTCCCGGCGGTAGTAGCCGCCTTCGGGGTCGTAGAGCGCGGCTTCCATGAACCTCCGGAAGGGCAGGGGGCCCGCGCGCGCGATCTCGTCCCGCAGTTTCTCAGCGACCGGCGTCATACTGGCGGCTCTGCGGCGTGCGGACGAATAACTCGATCAGGTAATCGTGCAGGCAATCGTACAGGTATTTCTGGAAGGTCCAGGGGAATTGCGGATGATCGATGTCGCGGGGGTGGAGGGGGGCCACGTAGGTATGGAGGCCCGGGCGGGGCTCTTTCCACCCGATCAGCAGTTCGATCCGGCCATTGCGTTCCCGCGCGCCGAACTCCACCAGGGCGTGCTCGTAGCGCGCCAGTTCGTCCCGCACTTTGCGCAGCCGCTCCACGCCGCCTATGGTAGCGTGAAGGCGATGGCGGAGACCGGATTGACGCGCCGGATTCGCGTGAAGCTCAGCAGCGAGGAAGCGGGCTCGATTTCGCTGACGCCGGTGGTGGTGCAGGAGATGACGCTCCACGAACTGTTGGAGCACATTTTGGCCAGCGCGGGCAAGGACGAGGAGCGGGTGCGCGGCCTGCTGCGGCGGGGCGCCGTGGTCAGCGGCGCTTCGCGTTTCCGGTGGGAGGGTTGGGACGAGGACCCGGCGTCGCTGCGCGAGCAACTGGCCGCGTTTCCGGATCCGGACCCCGCGCGTCCGTTTTCCCCGGCGGCGTGCCTGCACGCGGTCCTGCGGGCGCCGGGCCGCCGCCTCGAGATCGACCGCGCCGCGGGGGCGGCGCGCCGTCTGCTGCGCCGCCGCAGTTTTTGGGACGTGCTTACCGCGCTGGCCGCGGCGGGCGTTCCCGAATACCGCGACTACTCCTATCGGCATCGCGCCGACTGCTACCACCTGCCCCTGACCAGCGTTCAGCTCGCCACGCTCCGCCGGGCCGCCTCCCTGCTGGCTTATTCCGGTTTGCGCGACGCCATCCGCCAGATCGGTTACGATTCGCTCGAGCTGTACACCGGACGTTAAACGCCGCGCCGCTATAATAATCCTAATCATGAAAGCCCGCGTGTACGTCTCGTTCAAACCCACGGTGCTCGATCCGCAGGGCGTGGCGGTACGTTCGGCCCTGCACAGCCTTGGTTTCGACCAAGTCAGCGATGTCCGCCAGGGGAAGTTCTTTGAAATCCTTCTGGCCGGCGGGCTCAGCGCCGAGGAGGCGCGGCGTCAGGTCGAAGCCATGGCGCAGGACGCGCTCGCCAATCCCGTGATCGAGGATTACCGGTTCGAATTGGTCGAATAGCGCAGAGCAGCATCCTGATATGTGCGGCATTGTCGGCTACATTGGGGCGCGGGGCACGGTGCCCATCATTCTCGATGGCCTCCGGCGGTTGGAATACCGCGGGTATGACTCGGCGGGTTTGGCGGTGGTCGGCGAGGATGGCCAGTTGGCGATCCGGCGGGCGTCTGGCAAGCTCCGGAACCTGGAAGAGGCCATCCGGCTGAATCCCGCCGAAGGGGTTTATGGCATCGGCCACACCCGCTGGGCGACCCATGGCCGCCCCACGGAGGAGAACGCGCACCCGCACCGCTCCGGCGACGTTGTTGTGGTGCACAACGGCATTGTCGAGAACTATTTGGCGCTCCGGCGCCGCCTGGAGGGAGAAGGCCGGGTCTTTCATACCGAAACCGACACGGAAGTGATCGCGCACCTGATTGACCGGTATTTCGACGGCGCGCTCGAGAACGCCGTCCGCCGCGCCGTGGGGGAGCTTTCCGGCGTGTTCGCCATTGCCGTGGTTTCGCCGCGCGACCCGCTCAAGATTGTCGCGGCCCGCTCCGGCCCCCCGGTGGTGATCGGCCTGGGAGACGGCGAGTACTTCGTCGCCTCCGATGTCCCCGCGGTGCTGCATCACACCCGGGACATGTTTTTCCTTGACGACGGCGACCTGGCGGTGCTCACACCTCATGGCGTGCGCCTGACCAGCTTTGACGGCCGGCCGGTGACCCGCGCCGTGCAACACATCCTGTGGGATCCCATCATGGCGGAGAAGGGCGGCTACAAGCATTTCATGCTCAAGGAAATCTATGAGCAGCCCCGCGCCGTCCGCGACACCATGCTGGGCCGCATCGGCCAGGAGTCCGGCCGGATCTTCCTCGATGAAATGGACATCACGCCGGTGCAGTTCCGGGCGTTTCAGTCGGTCCGGATGGTCGCCTGCGGCACCAGTTGGCACGCCGCGCTGGCAGGGAAGTTCATGATCGAAAAGCTGGCCCGGCTGCCCGTGGAGGTCGACTACGGCAGCGAGTTTCGGTACCGGGACCCGCTGGTCGGGCCGGAGGTGCTCACGATCGTAATTTCCCAGTCGGGGGAAACCGCCGATACCCTGGCCGCGCAGCGCGAAGCCAAGAACCGCGGTTCCAAGACGCTGGCGATCTGCAATGTGGTCGGCTCGATGATCACCCGGGAGGCCGCGGGCGCCATATACACTCACGCCGGACCGGAAATCGGCGTCGCATCCACCAAAGCGTTCACCGCGCAGCTTACCGCACTGTTAATTCTCGCCATGCATCTCGGCCAACTGCGCGGCGTGCTGGGAGAAGACGCCTCCCGCGAGCTGGTGCAGGAACTCCTGCGGCTACCCGGAAAGCTGGAGGCTATCCTGGCCCGGGAAGCGCACTTTGAAGAGCTCAGCCGCAAACTGTTCCGCGTGACCGATTTTCTGTTTCTGGGGCGCGGCATTCATTTCCCGATCGCCATGGAAGGCGCGCTGAAGTTGAAAGAGATCTCCTACATTCACGCGGAGGGTTATCCCGCCGGCGAAATGAAGCACGGCCCCAACGCGTTGATCGACGAGGAAATGCCGGTCGTCTTTCTGGCGACGCGCGAGCCGGGCAATGCCGAAAGCGCGCTGCTCTATGAAAAGACGCTGTCCAACATTCAAGAGGTGAAAGCGCGGGAGGGGATCGTCATCGCGGTCGTCACCGAAGGCGACGCCGAGATTCCCGGGCTGGCCGACTATCTGATCGAGATCCCGCCCACGCGCGATCTGCTGGCGCCGATTCTGGAGGTGGTGCCGCTGCAATTGCTGGCCTACCACATCGCCGTGCGCCGCGGCTGCGACGTCGATCAGCCCCGCAATCTGGCCAAGAGCGTCACGGTCGAATGAAACAAGCCGCCACCCGCCTGGAGATCCCGACGCGCGGCAAGGGTTTCTATGAATTCACCGCACGCGTGGAAGCCTGGCTGCGCGAGCAGGCGTTGCACACCGGACTGCTCACGGTGTTCGTCCAGCATACGTCGGCTTCACTGGTAATTCAGGAGAACGCCGACCCCGACGTCGTCGCCGACCTGGAAACGTTCTTTTCCCGCCTGGCGCCCGAGGACAACCGGCTGTACCGCCACACCATCGAAGGGGCCGACGACATGCCCGCGCACATCCGCGCCGCCCTCACCGCGGTGCAACTGTCGGTGCCGGTGGTGCAAGGACGGCTGGCGCTGGGCACCTGGCAGGGAATCTACCTGTTCGAGCACCGCTCCGCGCCGCACCGGCGGAGCGTGATCCTGCATCTGCTTGGGGAATAAGTGGCGGCCCCCGGCGGTGACATACTGAAAAAGCGCGTGTCCCTCTCGCGGAAAAAGCTGTTCGTGCTGGCGCCGCTGGTGGCGGCGGCCGCCGGCGGCCTGACCTGGTACGGGCTGACGGAGCGCCAGTTCTACGCACCGGAGCAACTGCTGCGGCGCCTGCCCGTCGACGACGCGATTCTGGTTGGCGTAGATTTCGCGGCGCTGCGGGCCGCGGGGGTACTGGCCAAACTCACCGGCGTTGCGTCTCTCGAAAGCGAATACCGCGACTTCGTCGCGCAAACCGGTTTTGACTACCAGCGGGACCTGGACGGAGCGCTGCTGTCGTTTCACCCGCGCGGCGTCTACCTGCTGGCGCGCGGCCGCTTCGCCTGGAACCAGTTGGAGGCGTACGCCCAGAGCCAGGGCGGCGCGTGTTTCAACCGCCTTTGCCGCTTGCCGGGAAGCCGGCCGGAGCGGCGCATTTCGTTCTTTCCGCTTCGCCGCGGCCTGATGGCTCTGGCCGTCAGTGAGGACGGCTACGCAGCCACCCGGCTGAACCAGCCTGCTGCGCCTGCTCCGTTTGCCGTTCCCGGCGATCCGGTCTGGATCCACCTGACCGCGGGCGCGCTCCGCGAGCCCACCCGATTCCCGGAAGGCACGCGCCTGTTCATCAAGGCGCTGGACATCACCGAGGGCGTCACGCTGACGCTCGGCGCCGGCGGGGCCGGGGCGTTTGAGTTGCGGATGGAAGCGCCTTGCCGCTCGGCGCGCGAAGCCGAGACTCTGCGCGGTACGCTCGAGAAAATCACCAGTCTGCTGCAAGCGTTGATCCGCCGGGAAGGCCAGCAGGCCAGCGAGGCCGACTTAAGCGGCGTGCTGACATCCGGCGAGTTCACTTTGCAGGACCGCACGGTGCGGGGCCGCTGGCGGCTGCCGCCGCAATTTGTGGAACAACTGATGCAATGAGCGGTGGAGGCATCGTCTGCTCGGGCAACATCGTGGCCGACCTGTTGGTCCGGCCGGTGGATGAATTCCGCTGGGGGGCGTCGTTGTGGGTGGAGGACATGGCGCGGAGCCTGGGCGGCAACGGCGCCAACAGTTCCTATACGGCGGCGCTGTGCGGCGCGCGGGTGCGCTTGTGGGGCATGGTCGGCGCGGACGAGGCCGGGGCGTTCGCGCTGGCGCAACTGGAGGCCGCCGGGGTGGACACGCGCGCGGTCCTCCGCTCGTCCAGCCATCCCACAGCCGCGTCGGTGGTGCTGGTCAAAACAAATGGCGAGCGCATGTTTCTTCACCGGCCCGGCGCGAGCCTGGCCGTTTTCGCCGAGCCGCTCTCGTTTGCGGGACTGGCGGAGGAAGGGTTTTCCCACTACCATCTGGCCAGCCCGTTCGCGCTGCCGCTCCAGCGGCCCCACGCGGCCGAGAATCTGCGCCGGGCCCGGGCAGCCGGCCTGACCACCTCCGTGGACGCCCAGTGGGACTCGCGCGGCCGCTGGATGGAGGATTTCGCCGCGCTGTTGCCCCACACCGATTACTTGTTTCTGAACCAGGAGGAGGCCGAGCGCCTGGCCGGCACGGGCGATCCCCCGGCCGCCGCCGCCCGGTTGCGGGCCGCAGGAGCGCGGTGGGTGATTCTGAAACTCGGCGCGCGCGGCTGCCGGGTTTTCGGGCCCGGCGTGGATTTCGCGCAGCCCGCGTTTGAGGTGACGGTGGTCGATACGACGGGCGCGGGCGATTGCTTTGCGGGAGCGTTTCTGGCCGCGGCGCAGCAGGGCGCCAGCCTCGAGGAGGCCGCCCGTCAGGCGTGCGCCGTCGCGGCCCTCACGGTTCGCGCCATGGGCGCGGTGGCCGGGCTGCCTCCCCGCGCCCTTCTGCGCGAAGCGATGGCCAGCCTCAAGCCAGCGGCCGCGTAGGTAGATCGGGAAGTGATCGCGCGCCAGTCCTCGCCGACGCCGAGGAGCAGCGGCTCCTCCGCGGGATCCTTACGACACCGCCAGCCGGGTCAGGTCTACGCCCTCGATCGAGGGACACCAGTAGCGCTCGACGTGATACACCATCAGCTCGGTCCCCCGGTCGTGCGAGACCCAGGGCCGCTGGCGCGGGTCGTACATGGCGTCGGTCAGGTCGCGCGCCAGCACGACGTTTTTTCCCAGCCGCACCATCTGCCGGATGCCGAAGGGTCGCCCGAGCACGCACATGTTCAGGTGCACGCCCATCAGCACGACGTTTCGCACGCCTTCCTGCTCGAAGTAGTTGTAGATTTCCACTCCCGAGTCGCTGACGCCGTCCTGCGGAAGGATCTCGAGCGCGTCATGCTGGCGGGTGAAGCGTTTCACGGCCTCGCCCACCACGTCGTCGTCACAAGGCTGGGTCTTGTCGTCGATCGGCAGTTCGGCTTCCGTCTTGGGGTCGAAATAGCACCACTTGGCGATTTCGGCCGGCGGCCTGGCCGGCTTGGCTTCCATCATTCTTCGCCGCTGGGGCAAAGAAGCGTACTCGCTCATCGTGCCGCTGGGAGCATGGATGATGTGTACGCCGAGCGCGCGCGCGCCTTTTAGGACTTCATTCATGCGGGGCGCCATCGCCGCCACCCGGCGCGCGGCGTTGAGGCAGTAATGCCCGTTCCACATGTCGCAGACGATGATGACGGACTCGCGCGGTCGCCAGTAGAGGTCGAATTCCCGTACGCGCGAAGCGTCGCGGGAGCGGGCGCGCAGGCGCAAGTGGCCGGGCGCGCCAAACGACAGGCCCGCCAGGCCGGCGGCAATCCAGGTGCGGCGCGTCATGCCGCGTATTGTATCGGATCCGGCGTAAGGCGATTGGACCCGCCAACGCCCGAATCGCTGGCGCACAATGAAGGCATGCCGCCGTTGCGTTCCCCTGTTT
>Ga0308414_1002251_pt1 | contig 12602 bp, 10 predicted proteins | sample HotsprSampleOS50_FD_205667 | JGI IMG/M metagenome (GOLD analysis project Ga0308414, IMG submission 205667) | Hot spring phototrophic mat microbial communities from Octopus Spring, Yellowstone National Park, Wyoming, United States - 20090730_OS50 ... | reverse complement strand
CGGAGCGGTAAATACCAAGCAGCGGTGTTACCGGCAGCACGGTCATCGGATAGACGAAACCGGTAATCATCAGGTTGGTGAAGCCACGTTCGGTCACAGGAGGGAGGGCGGTGGTTTCGCTCATAACAACTGCGTACCTCGCACGTAAAACTGGCTACGCATTCCGGGTCGCGTGACCTTTTGCCCGCATCCGCCGTCATGGGCCTGGGCAGGCCGGAATGCCGTCGTGAATAGTGTCGGGGACGCCGTTTGGAAAATGATCCGTCGCAGGGTGCCCCTAGCGTACTCAATCCCTGCTCCAACGTACAACGAAAATCTTGTTGGTTGCAGCATTGTCATTCAATTTCTGCGAAACTTTCCCCAAAGCTTTTCCAGCAGGAGACAACCCGATGACAGACACACCCCAGCCGACCGAGCAGGCATCCATTGGCGCGGCGCTCGGCCGGATTTCCAGCGGCATTTTCATTCTCACTACCGGCGCCGGGCCAAAGGCGACCGGTATGCTGGCTTCCTTCATCAAGCAGGTGAGTTTTCACCCGCCGATGGTCATGGCGGCGGTGCGACAGGGACGGCCCATCCTGACGCGCCTGCGGGAAAGCGGCGCTTTTGCCGTCAACATCTGCCACAAGCAGAACGGCAAACTCGTGGCGCACTTTGCCAAGGGGTTTGCGCTCGATGAGCCGGCGTTTGAGGGCATTGCCCATGAGCCGGCCGTGACGGGCGTACCGGTGATTCCGGAAGCCTTGGCCTATCTGGATTGTGTCCTGCGGCAGGAAGTCACCGCCGGCGACCATATCCTGTTTCTGGGCGAGGTTGTCGCGGGCAGCGTCACGAGCGAGGGTGAGCCGATGATTCGCATTCGGAAAAATGGTTTTGACTACTGACACGCTGAAACCCTGACGACTGACGACCTGATGCAAGGCCAGCCCAGGCCGAAGAACGGGAGTGTGGCTATGGCACTTCGCCGCTACAGCGACCCGGTACACCGCATCATCACGCTCGACCGGAACCTGCCATTCGATGCGCTGCTGATGGCGCTCATTGACACGCCGGAGTTTCAGCGGCTGCGCCGGATTCGGCAACTCGGACTGGCCTTTGTCGTTTTCCAGGGAGCCGAACACAGCCGGTTTGCCCACAGTCTCGGCGTCATGCACACGATGACGCTGGCGCTGGACACCATGCGGCGCAGTGGACTCCGGCTCGATGCCCAGGTCTGTGGGCTGGCGCGTCTGGCGGCGCTCCTGCACGACATCGGCCACGGGCCGTTTTCGCACGTCATGGAGAAAGTTCTCCACCAGCACCACGAAGAGTGGACCAAACGCATCATCAGCGATCCGGCAACCGCCATTCACAAACGGCTCACCAGTCATGACCCACAGTTGCCGGATACGCTGATTGCCATGCTGGAGGGCCATTTTCGTCCCCGGTTTGCCACGCAACTGGTTTCCTCACAACTCGACTGCGACCGCTTTGATTACCTGCTGCGGGACAGCCTCATGACGGGCGTCAGTTATGGGCGCTACGACTTGCCGTGGATTCTCCACGCGCTGACGGTGGACACCACCAATGACAGCCTCATCGTCCGCGCGCGCGGCGTGCTGGCCGTTGAGGAGTACCTGTTTGCGCGCTACCACATGTTCCGCCGGGTATATTTCCACCATGCCCTGCGGGCGGCCGAAAACATGCTGGTTGCCATGTTCCGGCGGGCTGTGGCGCTGACCGACGAGGGACGGCTGGCCTTTCGGCTTCCCGGCACGGCTATGGACAAGCTGCTCACCGGAGTCCCTCTGACGACAACTGAATATCTCAGCCTTGACGATGCCGACGTGCTGTTTCACATCAAGCAGTGGCAACGCGACCCCGACCCCATTCTGTCTGACCTGGCCGGACGCTTTCTGGAGCGGCGGCTTTTCAAGTCGCTTGACGTTTCTGCCCTTTCGTCAGAAACCATTGCGGAGGTTCGGGCTGCTTTGGAGTCAGCCCTGGTGAAGCGTGGTTGGCCGCCGGAGTTCTACCTGCTCGAAGACGATGCCGGAGACGTACCGTACTTTGGACCCTACCTGCCCGATGTACCCGAACGGTACATCATCGTCGAAGACCATCGCACCCACCCCCGCCAGCGCGAGATTTCCGAAGTCTCGGCGGCCGTACAGGGATTGCATCCCTACCGCCTGCGTCGGCTGTGCTTCCCGGAAGACCTGCGCGACGTAGCCCATGCGGCCGTTGACAATCTGGCACGCTGAAGGGCCATGGCCGCGATTCGACAAGCCTCGCAGGACACAGTACACTTGCGGTTTTCGGGTTTCAGGAAACCGTGCCGGCGCTGCCCGCCATAGCCGGTCAGGAACCGCCCTGAACCAATCCCGTCTTTTGCGGAAAGGGAACTGCGCGCTGTGTGCCGTGCTGTGTATCCGGGGTCATTCGACCCCATCACCAATGGGCATCTCGACATCATCCGTCGGGGCTGTACGCTCTTTGATCACATCACCATTGGCGTTCTCAACAATGAACAGAAAAGCCCGCTGTTCACCGTGGCGGAGCGTATCGAGATGATTCAGGCGGTTGTTACGCCCCTGGCTGAAACCACCCGGACGACCATCGAGGTGGACAGCTTTGAGGGCCTTCTGGTGGACTTCGCCAAGCGGAAACGGGCCAACTGCATTGTTCGCGGCTTGCGTGCCGTTTCCGACTACGAATACGAACTCCAGATGGCCCAGATGAACCGTCACATGCAGCCCGACATCGAGACGGTCTTTCTGATGTCGGCCGACACGTACAGCTTCGTCAGTTCGCGGCTGGTCAAGGAAATCTGTTTCCTTGGGCGGTCAGTCCAGCCGTTCGTGCCGCCGATTGTCGAGGCCCGTCTCCAGGCCAAGTTTGGGCGTCAGCCCCGGTCCTGAGTTGTCCTGCCAGACAGACTTGAAAGAGACAGATACGGCTGCCAGCCGGCGGACATCCCACGTAACAGGGACATGCCGCGCACCCGGCAGCCGCTTATACCAACAGTGACTTACTTGGCCAGCGCGGCCTGTATGGCTGGTTCGAGCCTTTCTCCACGGAGGTTGACCGCAGCAATCCTGCCATCGCGTCCGATGAGCACTGTGAAGGGAATCCCCTTGACACCATACTGCGTAGCGATCTGGGACCTCCAACCCTGCCCATCATAGATATGTCGCCAGCTCATCCCCTCCTTTTTGACAAAGGCTATGAGACTTTCCCTGGTAAAACCTTCGTCGAGCGAAATGCTCAGGATGTCAAACCCCTGACCTTTGTATTTTTCATAAGCCCTCCTCAGCGTTGGAAGTTCGGCCTTGCAGGGACCACACCAGGTTGCCCAGAAATCCAGCAGCAGTACCTTTCCCTTGTAGTTTTTGAGCGATACTGACTTGCCATTCAAATCCTTGGCTTTGAAGTCAAATGGTGTGGTGTCAGGCTTGGGTGCCTCGTTGTACATTGTTGGAGGTGGGGCAATATCAATCCTTTTAGCACCGGGTGGCGGAACAAAGGCAATCTCTTCATCCGGCGGCAACGGCTCAAAAGCCGTGACGGTCTCAGTAAAAGCCATTGGTTCAAAACCCTGTGGGCGAGTTTCCGATCTCACATCCAGCAGTTCATTCCGTTCCTGGTTGACCGTAAACAGGATGTAGCCTTCCGGTTGTTTCAGGATGAGTTTCACCTTTGCCAGCGGCTTGTCCGGCAAGTGTTCAACGGTTATGTCTTTACAGCTTCCGGCTATACGCTTGACTGGGTTATATCCAGCCCAGACACTCAGAATGAAATACCGGCCATACACTCGACTCTTGCCAGCAACTTCTGCAACAGTTACGTCATTTTTCAATACTTCACTTGGCATTGCATGCTTGAGGTAATAGCTGGGGTCTTTGCTTGTGTAGCTGAAACAACCTTCAGGGATGAAATACCCATACCACTCACCATCATTCGTTTTAATCCTGACTTCTATCCGATTTCCGTCCTTGATGCGCACCGTCAACTCAGAATCTGATTCTACAAAGTCAGATGAGGTACGGCGAACGGTGGCCCGATAGGAAGATAGCCTTTTATAATTCTCAACGACCTTTTCCAATATCTCCTCGGCTTCTTTACGGACATTCTCATTGGGAGCTTGGTCTGTCGTCTGCCCTACAATCAGCCCACACCACAGCCACGTCCAGCAAACGACATGAATGGCTGCCCAGCCAGGACGCAACAACCCCATACCAAAGACTTTTGAAAACTTTGGGAAAAACAATGCCGGCATCGTCGTTTTCCTTTCTCCGGGAGAGTCATTCAGGCTCCGGCGATTGGCAATGCGCTCACAAAGTACTGGCAGTGAAGCCGATTTGTCATCCATCAGTCTGTAACTGGCGAAAGCTGATTGCCACCCGGCAGGCTGGCGGACTTCTTTACACCCAGGCCGTTGAGCAGTGAAGCCACGCCAACATAGCCGTAGCCAAGGACAAAGATTGAAAGGAACGGCAGCACACCCCAGATTTCACTGTGAATGGCATAGGCAATCGTCAGCACAAAGTACAGGGTCATGCCAATCTCAAGCAGGGGGAGCCATCCCATCGTTCTGCGGTATTTTTTCTGCTGCCAGTTTTTTTCCTGTGTCTTCTCATCAATGGCATATTTTGGTGTTCTGACAAAGCCACTCTGAATACCAAGCAATGCCTCCAGAACAGCCTTGGCATTGCTGATTGAAATCCCGACACCAATGGACATGGCAAGATATATGAACAGCAGGTTCTTCCAAGTGCTTCCGTAAAGCTCTTTGAGGGATATGAAGTAGTACGATGTCACTGAAAACGTTGAAAGTAGCAGAAAAGGGACATCCAGGAGCATGAGATGAAATAACCCCTGATTGTAGCGCACGATCAGGACAGGAAGGTGAAGCAGGTGAAAGACAATCATGAGCGGGTAGATGAGATTACCCGACAGGTGAAAGAAGGTTTCAATCTTGGCGTGAAGTGGCAGGTTCAATCCACCCAGGCGGGGCAGGATTTTCATGGCCACCTGCGTATAGCCCTTTGCCCAACGACGCTGCTGAACCTTGAAAGCATTGATGTCAACCGGGAGTTCAGCCGGTACGTCTTCATCGAGAACATAAACAAATTTCCATCCCAGAAGCTGGGCGCGATAACTGAGGTCAGTATCTTCGGCCAGGGTATCAGCCTGCCAGCCGCCCGACCAGACAATGGCCTCCCGCCGCCACATGCCAGCCGTTCCGTTGAAATTGAAAAAGCCGCCACTGCGATGGCGTGCCGTGTGCTCGATGACAAAATGCCCATCCAGCATGACACTCTGCACACGGGTCAGCAGATTGTAATTGGCATTGAAGTGGCTCCACCGGAACTGAACAACCCCCACCCGTGGCTCCGTAAAATAGTGAATCATCTTACGGATGCAATCCGGCTTTGGCTGAAAATCGGCATCAAAAATCAGAATAAACTGCCCCTTGGCCACTTTGAGACCTTCGCTGAGTGCCCCGGCCTTGAAACCGGCACGGTTCGTCCGATGGAGATAGACCATATCCAACCCTTGGGCGGCGTAACGCTCGACAGCCGCCCTGGCAATGGCCTGGGTTTCGTCTGTTGAATCATCCAGGACCTGAATTTCCAACTTATCCTTTGGATAATCCAGCACCGCACAGGCAGCCAGCAGGCGCTCGACCACATACATTTCATTGAACAGCGGAAGCTGGACGGTCACATGTGGTAAATCATCTTCATCAAAATAGGCTTTTGGCTGCGGACGAAACTGGTGATAACGCAAAAACAGGTACGTAATTCTCAGGCGGTAAGCACCATAAACAGCAAGGATGAAAAGCAACCCAAAGTAGAGAATGAAAATTGTCCAGTCCAGTGCGTCCGAGGTGTACAGGTAGCTGATGTTGTTGGTACGTGAAAATTTTTCCAACCCAGGCAGCGCGCTGAAAGCACCATCCAACAGAACAACAAAACTGTTTGTATTCAAACAAGGCAGTACAGGATTCATAGGCAAAGTGGCAGTAACCCCGGCCAGTAGCTGGGTCGTCAGCCGGGTCATTTGATGTTGTAGTTTTTTATCTTGCTGTTGAGGGTGGTTGGGTTGAGACCCAGCAGCTTGGCAGCGCGACTCTGGTGGTTGCGGGTCAGCTCCAAAGCGCGACGAATCAGCTCGATCTCAAACTGTGCCACGACATCGTAAAAACGTATGCCTTGGGAAATGTCGAGTGAGGATGACAGCAGCCCGCCAGGCAGGGACTGAAGCTCTCCCTGTACCGGGGGGTTGAGAATCTCATCCCGCAGACACTCCATGGTCAGGGAATTCGTCCGTGAGATGACGACAGCCCGCTCGATGACATTTTCCAGTTCGCGCACGTTTCCCGGAAAGGGATAGGCTTCAAGCAGTGCCAGTACCTCCGGGTCAATGTCTTCCGACATCTGACGTTGATTCTCTGCGTTGTACTTGCGGATGAAGTGCCGCGCCAGCGGCAGAATATCCTCCGGGCGCTCGCGCAGAGGCGGTAGCTTGATGTTGATAACGTTCAGGCGGTAGAACAAATCCTCCCGGAATCTGCCATCCATCACGGCCTGTTTCAGGTCAAGATTGGTTGCTGCAACGATGCGGGTATCCACCCGGTGAGGTGTCGTTTCGCCCAGTGGGATGAACTCCCGTTCCTGGATGACGCGCAACAGTTTGCTCTGGGTTTCAAATGAGATGTTGCCAATTTCATCCAGAAACAGCGTCCCGCCGTCGGCAATGTCAAAGAGACCTTTCTTGGCCGCAAAAGCGCCGGTAAAAGCGCCCCGTGAATGGCCGAAAAGTTCGCTTTCCAGAAGTTCGGTGGGAATGTTGCCACAGTTGACGGGCACGAACTGTCCGGTCTTGGCCCGTGGGCTGGCAAAGTGAATGGCGCGCGCAATGAGTTCCTTGCCGGTTCCCGATTCCCCCTGAATCAGGACCGTCGTCCGCGCCGGGGCAATCTGTTCGACCAGTGCCAGGATGTCCCGCATGGCGGCGCTTCGGGCAATGATGCCCAGCTTGTCTGCGCTTTGCTGAAGGGTGCGTTTGAGCTGGGCGTGTTCCTCGTCCTTGCGCCGGCGCCGGATGCCCGCCTCGACAACCCGCAAAATGTCTTCGTTTTCAAAGGGTTTGCGGATACAGTTGAAAGCGCCACGCTGCCAGGCACTGACGGCCGTTTCAAACGTGGCGTAGGCGGTAATCATGATGACGACAGCTTCCGGGTCGTGGGCAAGCAGCGCCTCCAGAGTGGGGAGTCCCCCCATTCCCGGCATCGAAACATCAAGCAGCACGACATCGAAAACATGCTCCCGGTAAAGTTCCAGCCCTTCTTCACCAGTTCGGGCCAGCTTGACGTTGTACCCGGCGCTGGAGAGCAACGTCTCCAGCACGTCGCGCATGATTTCCTCGTCATCAACAACCAGCAGCGAACCTTTCCTTGGCATGTTTCAACTCCAACGCAACAGCCACACCGGCTCCTAGCCCCGGAGCTGTTCCAAAACAGTGAAGAAGTTTGGGAAGGATACGCCCACACAGCCGGCATCATCCAGGGTGGTTGGCCCGTCTGCCACCAGCGCTGCAACAGCAAAGGCCATGGCAATCCGGTGATCGCCGGCCGTTTCGATACTGGCGCCCCGAAAGCGTTGACCGCCGGGCACCAGCAGACCATCCGTACGCTCCTCAACCTCCACGCCCATGGCGCGCATGTTGCGCACGATCAGCGCCAGACGGTCACTTTCCTTGACCCGTAGCTCGCCCGCGTCGGCTACCTCAACGCCGTGGAAGCATGCCCCCAGAACAGCCAGCACCGGCACTTCATCAATGGCATTGGCCGCCAAAGCCCCTTTCAGGCACAGGGGCTGCGACGGACGTGAGGTTCCGGCGTTCACATGCAAGTCACCGATGGGTTCACCACCTACCAGACGTTCATTGACAACCTCGATGGTGCATCCGGCTTCCCGCAGCACGGTCAGCAATCCGGTCCGCGTCGGGTTGAGTCCGACATCCTCGATGACCAACGTGGCAGACTCGACCATCAAACCGGCGGCCAGCCAAAAGGCTGCGGCTGAAAAATCTCCCGGCGCGCGCAACCGTCCGGGACTCTGCAACTGACTGCACCCGACAACGGTGCGCACTGCCCCCTGACAGGTAACAGGCACACCAAAAGCGGTCAGCAACCGCTCGGTATGGTCACGGGTCGGAACCGGCTCCAGCACCGTCGTTTCGCCCTCAGCGAACAAGCCAGCCAGCAGGAGGCAGGACTTGACCTGGGCGCTGGCAACCGGGGTCTCGTAGGTGATGCCACGCAAAGCTCCGCCCCGGATGACGAGCGGGGCGAGATTGTCGTCTATGGCAGAGATGGTCGCTCCCATCTGCCGCAAGGGTTCGATGATGCGGCGCATGGGACGGCGACGCAGCGAAGCATCCCCCGTAATGCTGGTCTCGAAGGGCTGGCCGGCGAGGATACCGGCCAGCAAACGGATGGTTGTCCCGGAGTTGGCGGCATCCAGTATCACCGGACTCGGCTGCAAGCCGTACTTGCCCACTCCACGGATATGCACGCCACCGTCCGTCACCTGAAGGCTGACACCAAGCCGACGCAGACATTCCAGCGTCGCCGCACAGTCAGCACTCTCCGAATAGCCCTCAATGAAGGTCTCACCTTCAGCAATTGCCGCCAGCATCGCCATGCGGTGCGAGATGGATTTGTCCCCCGGCAGGCTGACCTTTCCCCGCAGCCGCCGCACAGGTTCAAGACGCCGGGCGACGCCAGACTCCGCGACCATTGTCACCGTGACAGCAGGCTTCCCACGTAGTTGAGCAACTCGTTGGCGCTTTCAGGGGTGTAGCCATGCTTTTTCACCAGCCGGTCAATGACTTCATTGATCCGCCGCAACTGGTCGGCATCTGGTGACTTGGTTGAGGTTGTGATTTTGACGATGTCCTTCAAATCGGCAAATATCTTTTTCTCGATAGCCTCTTTGAGCCGTTCATGGGAGTTGTACTCAAACCGCTTGCCTTTGCGCGCATAAGTCGAGATGCGGATGAGGATTTCCTGCCGGAACATGTTTTTGGCATTTTCTGAAATCCCGATTTGCTCTTCGATGGAGCGCATCAGGCGCTCATCCGGCTCCATTTCCTCTTCCGTGATAGGATCTTTGATTTTTTCCTTGTTGCAGTAGGCCTCGACGTTATCCAGGTAGTTGTCACAGATGCTCTTGGCCATTTCTTCAAACGAATAGACAAAGGCCCGCTGCACTTCAGTCTTGGCGATTTCGTCATATTCCTTACGCACCAGGGTGAGAAGATTGAGATACTTCTCACGTTCTTCAGGCGTAATTCCGGTGTGCTGATCGAAGCCATCCCGGATGGCCCGCAGGGCGTCAATCGGGGTGATGTACTTCTTTGACTCCTGCACCAAAGCATTGGACAGGCGGTTGATGATGTAACGCGGCGAGATGCCGAACATCCCCTCCCGGACGGTCTCGGCCTTGAGTTCCTTGACATCCTTGCTCTTGAAACCGTCCACATCCTCCCCATCGTAGAGTTTCATTTTCTTGATGAGGTCCATATTAGCCCGCTTGGGCGGTTCCAGCCGGGTCAGCACGGCAAACATGGCGGCGACGCGCAGGGTGTAAGGGGCAATGTGCACGCCCTGCAGGCTGCTCTGCGAAAGCAGCTTTTTGTAGATTCGCTCCTCTTCTGAAACCTTGAGGTTGTAGGGCACCTTGATCATGATGATCCGGTCCTGCAAGGCTTCATTTTTCTTGTTGCCGACAAACGCTTGGTACTCATTTTCGTTGGTGTGGGAAATGATGACCTCATCGGCGTAGATCATCGCGTACCGGCCGGTTTTGATGGCCTGCTCCTGCGATAGTGTCAGCAGCGAGTAGAGAAATTTCTCGTCGCACTTGAGAATTTCGATGAACTCCATCATGCCGCGATTGGCGACATTGAGTTCGCCATCAAAGCGGTAGGCACGCGGATCGCTTTCCACACCGACTTCGCCAATCGTTGAAAGGTCAATGGAGCCAGTCAACTCGGAGACATCCTGCGATTTGGGATCGCTTGGCGCGAACGTGCCAATGCCCACCCGGTCTTTTTCCGAAAAGACAATCCGTTCGACAATGACATCCTCGTGCCGTCCCTTATAGGTGTGTTCCAGATCGTAGCGGGCTTGCGGACTGAGTTCGCCTTCGATGTAGATGCCGTAGTGCTTCTGGATTTCGGGGCGCAGCTCCTGGGGAATGAGATGCATGGGGTCGCCATGCATCGGGTCGCCCTTGATGGCATAGACGGCACCGGCCTCGGTGCGCGTCCACTTCTCCAGGCCCCGCTTGAGCAAGGTGACGATGGTGGACTTTCCTCCGCCGACCGGCCCCATCAGCAGGAGAATCCGCTTGCGGACCTCCAGGCGTTGGGCTGCCGACTTGAAGTACTCGACCAACTGCTCAATTGTCTCGTCAATGCCAAAAAGCTCCTCGCTGAAAAAGTTGTAGCGCGTGATCTCATCTCGCGTGCCTGGATTGATGACCGTCGTGCCAGCAGCCAGAATCATGTCGCAGATGCGGGCGTGCGCCAGTTGCGTGAGCTGCGGCCGCTTGACCGCCATTTCAAAGTACTCACGGAACGTCCCTTCCCAGTGCAGCGAAGCACGATCACGCCGGTGTGCTTCCAGAAGTTGGGTAATATCGGGCTTTGGGGTTTCAGTATCAGACATGGTAGCGACTCCCGTCACGGACGATGAGATGCAGATATCAGGCGCAAACAAACTGCGCGGGGTAGCTGCGTCGGGGACGCAAGCTGACAGTGCAGGAAAAGTATGGGCGCATTCGGCGTCAGCGTCAATTGTCACCGAGATGGAATGGCTTGAGGGCTTCCGGTGAAACTGACACTCTACCTTGAAACTTCAGTCGTTGGAGCGTACCTGGACAACGATGATCCCTTCCGCCGCGACCTCACCCTGCGGTGGTGGGAGTATGACATGGGGGAATACCAGGCCTTTGTTTCGCCGCTAGTGTACCACGAACTGGAGCAACTCGCCGAACCGTACCGTTCCGCCTACCTCAACCTCATCCGTCCACTTCCTCAACTGCCGCTCCGGGATGAAGCCACGATGCTGGCGGCTGGCTACGTGGGCAGCGGCATCTTCCAACGGCGTTTTCTGGCCGATGCCTTCCATGTCGCCCTGGCCTCGGTTCACAACATAGACTTTTTTGTGACGTGGAATTTCGGGCATATTGCGAGCATCCACCGACAGGCACGGGTGCGGCGCTTCAACCTCATCAGCGGTTTTCCCTGCCCCATCATCGTGACCCCTGAGTTTCTGGTGATGACCGGTATCTAGGCACCCAGGCTCAACAACATCCTTCGCCGGAGAGGCTCACGCATTGTCATGAAGCGGGTTCTATTGGTTGATGACGACCAGGCGGTACTCCAGATTGTATCCAGGTGGCTCGGCCGCTATCAGGAGACCTTCACCATCATCACGGCCGAGCACGGACGGGAGGCGCTCGACATCCTGATGCAGCAGCCCGTGGATGTCGTGGTAACGGACCTCCAGATGCCCGTGATGGATGGCTTCGAGCTGATTGCCCACATGCTCAGCGAGCAGGTCCACATACCTGTCATCATCATGACCGCCATGGTGGTCAGCACTGTCGAAAACCGCCTGCAGGGCGTCGGCGCCTTTCCGGTCATCCGTAAACCGCTCAGCGTCACGGCGCTCCACAACCTGATCTGCAATGAACTTGATGCCCGCCAGCAGGGTGTTATCCAGGGTTTGACCCTGCCCTCATTTCTGCAGCTTCTGGAGGCTGAATGCAAAAGCTGCGCCTTGCGGGTCACAGCCAACGGGCGCGTCGGGTATCTCTACTTCTGCGACGGCGAACTCTTCCACGCCGAAACCGGCGAAAGCTCCGGCGAAGCGGCCGCCTACGACATCCTGCTGTGGGAAGCGGTCAAGCTTCAGATGGCGGCGCTGCCGGCGACACCACCCCCAAAAACGCTCCATGACCGCCTCATGGGGCTGCTGATGGAAGCCTTCCGCCGCCGGGACGAAGCCGAGGAAGCCAGCCGCCGGGCTGGTACTGCAACCCACAGCACCACCCAGCCAGCCGTAGAGACCGGACGAATGGTAACGCCCCAGCCGCTGGTTGATCAGGCGAATGAAGTAAGCGGGCAGCCGTTTACTGCTGTGCCTGCCACCGAGCACCGGATAACAGGAGCAGCACTCAAAACCGCTGCCGTGATACTGACCCTGGCCGATCACCTGTCGGCATCCGCCGTCGAGGTGTCGAAGGCCTACACCCTGGCGCCTGAACTGTCGCACCGTCTGGAATCCGAAGACTTTCCGCAACAGGCAGCCCATCTGCTTCGCCTGTTCGACGGGCAGCGCACGTTTGGCGAGATCGAGGCCGCCCTTCCTGACCAGGCAGCCGTCCTTGCCTTTCTTGCCAACGGACTGAAAGCCCTTGACCTGCTCCGTGAAGCGCCCTGACCCACCCCCATGCGCCAGCCCACACAGGCAGATGTGGCAGCCACACACACACTGAGTGAGCCGAGGGAAGGACAGCTCACGACAACCTGCGCCGGGCAAC
>Ga0308414_1002248_pt1 | contig 12606 bp, 10 predicted proteins | sample HotsprSampleOS50_FD_205667 | JGI IMG/M metagenome (GOLD analysis project Ga0308414, IMG submission 205667) | Hot spring phototrophic mat microbial communities from Octopus Spring, Yellowstone National Park, Wyoming, United States - 20090730_OS50 ... | reverse complement strand
GCCGCCGGCCTCGGCGGCCTTGGGTGCGCGGGATAAAAGGGCAACGGGGCCGTTGCCCCTCCATTTTTTTGTGGAGGGCCGCCGGCCTCGGCGGCCTTGGGTGCGCGAGGCAGATGGTCAACGCGGCCGTTGCCCCTCCATTTTGTGGAGGGCCGCCGGCCTCGGCGGCCTTGGGTGCGCGGGATAAAAGGGCAACGCGGCCGTTGCCCCTCCATTTTTCGTGGAGGGCCGCCGGCCTCGGCGGCCTTGGGTGCGCGGGATAAAAGGGCAACGCGGCCGTTGCCCCTCTGTTCCAGTGCCGCTAGCCGCCGGAACTGGGCTGTGGCGGCGTGCGCAGCAATGTGCGCGCGAATGCGAGGCCTTCTTCGAGCGTGGTGATGGCGCCATCGAGCTGGGCTTCGTAACAGGCGGCGAGCAGCGGGCCGAAGTGCGGGCCGGGGGAGAGGCCGAGGGCCTGCAAATGGCGGCCCATGACAATCGGCTTGGGCGCGGCGGCTTGCACGTCGAGGGCCCGGGCGCGCGCCAGCAGCCAGGCATCGGCGGTTTCTTCGCCAGCACGGGGCGGCAGGCCGCGGCCGAGCCGGTCGGCGCGGTCTACGCGCGCCAGCCAGTCAATGCGCTGCACCTGGCGGGCGAGGCGGCGGATGGCGCTGTCGCCGGCGTGTTGCTGATAGAGCTCCTGTGGGCGCATGTGCGCTGCCACCAGCGCGCAGACGCGTTCGATCAGGTCGTGCTGATTAGTCATGCGCAACAGAAACTGCCGCGCCAGTTCCGCGCCGGAGAGTTCATGGCGGAACGAACGGATGCCGCCAGGTTCATGGACGGTGGTGGCGGGCTTGCCAAAGTCATGGCACAAGACGGCCAGGCCGACGATCAGATCATCCCAATCATGGCCCGTGCGCCCGGCAGCAAAAGCATTGAGGCTCAGGAGCGTATGTGTCCAAACATCGCCTTCGGGGTGCCAGCGCGGGTCTTGCGGGCAGCCGATGAGGGCGGCGAGTTCGGGATAATACTGCACCCAGCCGGTGTCGCGCAGGAAAGCGAGGCCGCGGGCGATGTCCACGCCTTTCAGCAGCAGGGTGCGCCATTCCTGAAACATGCGCTCGGCGGCCAGTGTTTCTGGCGTCATGGCACGGCAGACGGCGATGGTTTCGGGCGCCGCATCGAGTTCAAAGCGCGCGATGAACTGCATGCCGCGCAGGACGCGCAGGGGGTCTTCGCCAAACTTGTCAGAGACGTGCCGCAGGATTTTTGCCTGCAGGTCGTCCACGCCGTGGAAGGGATCAACCAGTTGCTGCGTCAACGGATTGTAGGCGATGGCGTTGATGGTAAAATCGCGGCGCGCAGCCGCCTCGGCGAACGACAAGAACGGATGCGAGACGATGTCAAAGGCTTTGTGGCCCAGGCCGCGTTTGGATTCGGAGCGTGGCAGCGCCACATCAATGGGCAGGCCGCGCAGTTTGATCACGCCAAAGGATGCGCCCACAAGGTCCAGGGGAAACTGTGCTTCGAGCATGCGGCGCACCTGGGCGGCGGGGAGGCCAAACACTTCGATGTCAACATCGCTGACGGGCTGGCGGCGCAGGGCATCGCGCACACAGCCGCCGACGAAATGCGCACAGCCGCCGGCCTGTGCGATGCACTGGCAGACGTCCAACGCGGCACGCAACACGGCGGGCTGAGCAGCGAATTCAAGGGAAGCAGCGGGCATGGCCGCGTGCGCTAAAAGAGGAACCCGTCATCGGCCGCGCGCGTGGCCGGTTTAGGCGCGGGTGTGGGCGCGGGCGTGGTGGCGGGCGTGGGCGCGGGCGCGGCAGCAGGCCGAGGAGCAGCGGCCGGCGCAACGGGTGCGGAAGAACGGGAAGGAGGTTCTTTGTGCACAGTGGGCGTCGCCACAGGCGCGGCGGCGGGCGGCGGCTCCATTGAAAATATGTCCATCTGGGCGCTTTCCGGCAGGCAGCTGAGAATGCCGGCTTTGGTCATCTCCTCCACGATCGTGCGGTTGCAGAGCGTGCGCTGCTGAAAATCTACGCGGCTGGTGAACGGGCTGTTCTCGCGTGCGCGCACAATGGAGTGTGCCTGCGCTTCGCCCAGGCCCGCAAACATCAAAAACGGCGGGATAATCTCGTTGCCTTCGATCACACAGCGCACGGCGTCCGACTTATACAAATCAATGTTGCGCATGCGGATGCCGCGTTCCAGCATTTCCAGCCCGACTTCATAAACGGTCAGGGCGTCTTCATCTTTTTTGGTCAATTTGCGGCGGCCCTGTGCCAACAGCTCATCCATGGCAGCGCGAATGGCCGCTTTGCCCGCCGACAACACCCGCGCGTTGGCCGCGTGGCGCATGACGGTGAAGTACGTCGCGTAAAATGCCACCGGATGATGCACCTTGCAGTAGGCGATGCGCACGGCATTGAGCACATAGGCCACGGCGTGCGCCTTGGGAAACATGTACTTGATTTTCTGGCACGACTCAATGTACCACGCGGGCACATGGTTGCGTTTCATCACTTCGATGTCTTCCGGTGTGAGCCCTTTGCCTTTGCGGACTTGCTCCATGATTTTGAAGGCATGTTTGGGCGGGACATGCTTGCTGATCAAGTAGAGCATGATGTCGTCGCGGGTGCAGATGGCGTCTTGCAGTGTGGCCTGGCCGCTTTTGATGTAATCGCGGGCGTTGTTGAGCCACACGTCCGTCCCATGGCTCAGCCCGGAAATGCGGATGAGATCAGCGAACGTTTTCGGGCGTGTGTCTTCCAGCATGCCACGCACAAAGTCGGTGCCGAATTCGGGAATCCCATACGTGCCCACGCGGCTGTTGATGGCTTTTTCGGACACGCCCAGCGGCTTGACACTGGAGAAGATGCCGAGGGTTTTTTTATCATCCAGCGGCACGGTGGTGACATCCAGGCCGAGATAATCGCTTAACATGCGGATTTGCGTGGGATCGTCATGGCCAAGGATGTCGAGTTTAAGGAGTTGCTCCTCCATGGCATGGTAATCAAAGTGGGTGGTCTGGCTAGGCGCGTCGGTTTTATTGGCAGGGAACTGGACGGGGCAGAATTCGGTGATGCTTTTTTCGCGCGGCAGAATGATCACGCCGCCGGGGTGTTGGCCGGTAGTACGCTTGATGCCGCTGAGCCCCTCAACCACGCGGTCAATTTCGGCTTTGGGCCATCGCGCGCCGCTGGTTTCCAGATATTTCATCACCATGCCATAGGCGACGCGGCTTTGCAGCGTGCTAATCGTGCCGGCGCGGTACACAAAGTCCTTGCCGAACAATTCTTCGACGAAGCGGTGCGCGCGCGGCTGGTATTCGCTGGCAAAGTTCAAATCGATGTCCGGCGTTTTGTTGCCTTCAAAGCCGACGAAGGTTTCGAAGGGGATGTCGAAGCCATAACGCTGCATGGGCACGCCACAGTGCGGGCAGGCGCGCGGCGGCAAATCTACGCCGACTTCGGCGGTGATCCCGTCCAGCGGGGCAGGGCGCGGCGCGCCCGTGTCGTCGTAGTGCACAAACTCCGTCAGGCCGCACGCGGCACAGACATAGTGTGGCGGCAGGCTGTTGACTTCCGTAATGCCGGCCAAATAGGCCACAAAGCTGGAGCCGACACTGCCGCGCGAGCCGACGATGTAGCCGTCGTCCAGGGATTTGCGCACCACTTTTTGCGCCAGCATGTACAAATCGGCAAAATGGTTCTTGATGATGTCATTGAGTTCGCGCTCCATGCGCTGCTGCACGAGCGGATGGAGGCGCGCGCCATAAAGTTCGCGGCAGCGCGCATGACAGAGGCGGGTGAGTTCTTCTTCCGAGCCCGCCAGCTTAGGCGGATGAAAACCGCTGGGAATCGGGGCGAGCGCCTCGATGCGTTCAGCCAGTTGCACCGGATTGTCTACGACAACTTCACGTGCTGCCTGCGGCCCCAAGTAGGCAAATTCTTCCAGCATTTCATCGGTGGTTTTGAAGAACAACGGCACATCGCTGCTCTCATCGGTTTCCTTGTCGTAGCCCTGGCTGATCTGCAGCACGCGGCGCAGGAGCATGTCGTGCTCGTCAAGCACGTGCACATCGCCGGTCGCAACCACTGGCTTGCCAAAAGCCTTGCCGAGGTCGTAAATGCGCCGGTTGATGGCCAGCAAATCATCCTCCGATGCGAGAATGCCTTTGGTGACGTAAAAGGCGTTGTTGCCGCGCGGCTGGATTTCCAGATAATCGTACATGGGCACCACAGCGGCACACTGTGCTTCGTACTCGTGCGCGCTGATCCGGCCGGTGTGCGCGGCCAGCGCCAACTGAAACACTTCGCCGCACTCGCAGGCGCTGCCCAGCAGCAAGCCCTCGCGGTGTGCCAGCAGCACGGCGCGCGGGATCAACGGCTTGTTGTAGAAATACTTGCAGTGCGACAAGGTCACTAATTCATACAAATTGCGCAGACCCTGGGCGGTGCGCGCATAGATAATCAGGTGATGCACCTTGCGCTTAAAGTCAGCCAAATCTTCACGTGACAGCGCGCGGCTGCCCGCATCCTTGCGTCCTACCAGGGCTTCAATGGCAGCGGGGTCGTGATTGGCGAGATACGCCTCGACGCCCAGCAGCACCTTGATCTTGTGTTTTTTGGCCAGCGTGTATGCCTCGGGAAACGCATGCACATTGCCGTGATCCGTGATGCCGATGGCGGGATGGCCCCATTGGGCGGCGCGCTCCACCAGCGCGGCAAGGTCTGCCAGGCCGTCCATCTGGCTCATCTTGGTGTGGGCGTGCAATTCGACGCGGTGGATGGCAGATGTTTCGCGGCGCAGGACGGGCTCGATGCGCTCGACGCGTTCGACGCGCAGTTCCAGTTCGTCGTCGCGCAGCGCCTTGTCAACGACGCCGGTGACGGCCACCCAGTCGCCGCGCTCGAGTTTCAGCAGCATGCCGTTGCCGGCGGTGCCGTTCGTGCCACGCGCGTCGCGCCCGTTGCCGGCGCGCAGAATACACTCGATTGTGCTGGTGTAATCCGTCAGCAGAAATTTCTCCAGCGCGTACTCGCCGTTGCCGGGCGTGTAGGGAACCACCGTGCCGTGCAGCGTAACCTGCTTGCGCAGCGGCGGCTGGCGGACAATATCAATAACGGGGACCGGCGCACGCGGCACCGCGCGGCCGCTGTCATAGATGATTTTTTGGCGCTGGGCGGCGGCCTGTTCATGCGCCTGCAGCACTTCGCGCTGGATGGCCTCATGGCGTTGCTGCAGATGGGCGGCGATTTCGGCACTGAAATCACCCACGGCAAATTCCACATGCGGCGCCATCGCCAGCGCCTGCTGGACACAGGTACTAATAATCGACGCGCCATCGCGCTCGCTGAGCGTGCGCACGGCCAGATCGCTGGCCACGAAAATGCGCAGTGTCGTGTCACGCACTTCCCAGCGGCAGGGCTCCAGGCAGCCGCGCAGGCCATGCGAGGCACATTCCATGTCAAAACACACATCCGGCCAGTGAATGCCGAGAAACTCCTTGAGGGCAATTGGCGCGCGGTAGCGCGGGCGCAGAATAACATGGCGCACGTGGCGGGCGTGGGCGTGATGCAGGGCGGCGCGCAACGCGGGGAGCTGCGGCGCGGCCGCCGCTTCCAGCACATCAAAATACAACTCCCATGCGGCGCGCTGTGCATCAATGCACAGCCGCTCAAACCGCAACGCGCCCGCGGCGCCCGCCTGCGCCGCAATGCCCAGCTGCCCGATAATGTCGCCACGATTCAGTGCTACAACCGTCTTCACGCGTGCTGTGATGTTGAAGTTGGTGCATTATAGCAAAGCTGGGCGTGCAGTGCAAGTGAAGCGGCGTCCCTGATGTGGCGGTTAGGGAGGGCCGCCGGCTGCCGGCGCTCCCAGGGCCGCGGCGCCGCGGCGCAGCTACAAGGCTTTGATGCGCGCGATTAATTCCGTCGTGGACAGACCGGCAACTTTCGGCACGAGGACAAGCCTGCCGCCGCCCGCGCGCACGGTCGCGGCCTCAATGCAATTCTCGCCGTACTCTGCGCCGTTGACATGCACGTGCGGGCGCACGGCGGCGAGAAACGGCATCGGCACCGTTTCATCAAAGATGTGAATGTAATCCACGATTTCCAGCGCGGCCAGTATCTGCCAGCGCTGGTCTTGCGGCACCACCGGGCGGCGCGGGTCTTTGTACTGCTTGATGGAGGCGTCGGAATTCAGGCCGACGATCAGCACATCGCCCTGCGCGCGCGCCATCTGCAGGAAATACAAATGCCCGAAATGAAACAGATCGAAGCTGCCGTTGCACGTCACAGTCGTTAGACCTGCGGCGCGCAGGCGGCAGCCCAAATCAGCCAATGCATCCCGTGGAACCAGTTTGGCCCGCGCATCACGCGGCGGCGCGGGTCTTATGCTTTCCACAACCCGTGCAGGTTGCAGTACTCGCGGGCGGTGACGGCGCTGGCAGTGACATGGAACCCTGCTTCCGGCGTGTCGCCCGGCTTGAGATGCTTGCGGTACACGGTGCCGTCGGCGATCAGTTCGATCCACTGGATGTAGTGCTTCTCTTCCATCGGATGCGGCACGCTGCCGACGCTGACTTTGAACCCGCCTTCCACCCGCGTCACCACCGGCACGTGCTTCTCCTTTGACGCATCCACGGTGTTTTCTTTCAGCAACACCATCGGCTGGCCGCAACACACCAGATCACCCGCGCCGCTCTGCAGCACTTCCACGATGTTGCCGCACAATTCGCACTTGTAGACTTGAAACCGTTCTGTCATAGTAAGTAGCATCCTTGTTAGCTTGGTTAATCACGCCCCCTCTCATTATTATATTCATCCCAGAAGCAGCTGTCAACTGCCAGGCCGCTCCTAGCACCGGCTCCTAGCGGCCTAGGCGTGGAGGGGCAACGGCCTCGTTGCCCTTGTGCCCCGCGCACGTCAGGCCGCCGAGGCCGGCGGCCCTCCATGATGCGTTCGATCAATTGGAGGGGCAACGGCCTCGTTGCACTCGCGCCCTGCGCATCAGGCCGCCGAGGCCGGCGGCCCTCCACAAAAAATGGAAGGGCAACGGCCTCGTTGCACTCGCGCCCTGCGCATCAGGCCGCCGGGGCCGGCGGCCCTCCATGATGGGTTCGATCAATTGGAGGGGCAACGGCCTCGTTGCCCTCATGCCCCGCGCACGTCAGGCCGCCGAGGCCGGCGGCCCTCCATGATGAGTTCGATCAATTGGAGGGGCAACGGCCTCGTTGCCCTCATGCCCCGCGCACGTCAGGCCGCCGAGGCCGGCGGCCCTGCCTCGTCGCCGGATGCAGGACGGCGCAGGATTCGCACTGTGCACGCGTTTTTGCTACAATAAAGGTGCGCGCTAGTGCGCTGGTTAATTGATGGCGAAGGAGCTTGCGATGCGTTGTTACACACGGTTCGTGCCAGCAGTGCTGCTGTGGCTGCTGGCGGGCTGCGCGGCACACAACATCCATGTTGTGCAAACCCCGGGGCTGGAACTGCCCGGGCGGTATAAATTTCGCATGAATTTCACGGTGCACGATCCGGACGGCAAGGCCATCACGGATGAGATCATGGACACGGAACTGGAGCGCTGGTTGTTGTTTACGGAGATGACGGGCGCGGCGCGCGCCGCGTTTGAAGACCGCGGGTATGTGTGGGTGTACGATCCGCTTGAGCCGGCTGATTTCATGGTGGATGTCTGTTTTACGGCGTTTTATTCAGAGAAAATGACACGTGAAAAAATGGAACAGCAAAAGCCGGCTTCTTTGCTGGTGGGCGGCATCAAGGACGGCACGTATCTGCATATGGTGGTGATTTCCGTGTTGACCCGTCCGCCGGGGCTGTCGGCGGAGGGGTTTGTCACGTTCTGGGAAGGGCGCGGCATTGCGGAGAGCAAAAATGCGGATGTGCGCATCGCCGGCTTCCCGCTGATTGCAGACATCGTCAGCCGCTTCCCGCGCGCGCAGCCGCGCTAAAGATTGCCGATGACAACACTACCGGCGTGTGTGGCCCGCTTGGAGCACGTCTCCAAAATCTACACCATGGGCCCTGTACACGTTACCGCGCTGGAGGACGTCAATCTGAGCATCCGGTGCGGCGAGTTTGTGGCGATCACCGGGCCGTCGGGTTCGGGTAAATCCACGCTGATGCACATCCTTGGCTGCCTGGACAGTGTGACGAGCGGCACGGTCGTGCTGGAAGGGCGCGACATCAGCCGCGCCTCAGCGAATGAGCGGGCGCGCATCCGCAACACGCGCATTGGGTTTGTCTTTCAGGCGTTCAACCTGCTGCCGCGCTTCACCGTGCAGCACAATGTGGAACTGCCGCTGACGTATGCGGGGATCAGCACACGGGAACGGGCAGTACGTGCGCGGCGTTTGATCGAACTGGTGGGTCTGGCAGACCGCGCGCATCATCTGCCGCAGCAGCTTTCCGGCGGCCAGCGCCAGCGCGCGGCCATTGCGCGCGCGCTGGTCAACGACCCGGCGCTGATCTTTGCCGACGAGCCCACCGGCAACCTCGACACCAAAACCGGCGCGCAGATTCTGCAGTTGTTTGCCACGCTTCATCAGCAGGGGCGCACCATAATTATTGTGACTCACGATCACGATATTGCCGCGTGCGCCGGGCGGCGCATCGCCTTGCGTGACGGCCGTATCGTGCAGGACACCGCCACCTAACGCACACGCTCGCACGCACATGGGTATTCTGCAAGGCATTATTGCCGGCTTCAAGGAAATCTGGGCGCACAAACTGCGCTCATTCCTCACCATGCTGGGCGTGATTCTAGGCGTGGCGGCGCTGGCCTCGATGTTTGCGTTTGTCGAAGGCATGTTTGCCGGCTGGAAACAGGTGATGCAGGAACTGGGCGGGATGGAAAAGCTCTCGACCAACGAGAGCCAAATTCCGGAGACACAACGGCCCTTCCGCCATATCGCGCGGCAACGCCGGCGCGCCGACGTCCTCTCGGTGCGCGCCAATGTGCCGGGGGTGGCCGCGTGTGCGCCCGAGCTTGACCTGCAGGGCGGCCTGGTGCGCTATCGCAACAAGCGCACATGGATGCCCGTCTACGCGGTGACAGCTGGTTCGCTGCTCGTCAACAATCAAACTGTGGCGGAAGGCCGCTTCATCAGCGACCTCGACCGCGCCACGGGTGCACGTGTGATTGTCCTGGGCTCCGGCATTGTCGAAGAACTCTTTGAAAAAAACGCCCCGGCGGTTGGCCGGCTGATCTACTTCCGCGACCAGCCGTTTCGTGTCGTGGGTGTGATGCAGCCCCTTGGCGGGCCGGGCACGCGCGGCATGCGGCGCGGGCACGATTTCATGCGCTGGCGCAACCGCTTTTCGTATATTCCGCTCGAGACCGGCATGCTGCGCATGACCGGCACCAAAGACCTGACGTGGCTGAACTACAAAGTCAAAGACACCAGCCGGCTTGACCGCATCGCAGAAGCCATTCAGAATGTGCTCTTTCTGACGCACCGGCGCCTGCTGAACTTCAGCGTCACCACGAATACCGAGATGTTCGAGCGCTTTGCGGAAATTACGGGCGCGTTTGGCGTGTCGCTCGGCATTATTGCCAGCATTTCGCTCTTGGTGGGCGGCATCGGCATCATGAACATCATGCTGGCCTCGATCAACGAACGCATCCGCGAGATCGGCATCCGCAAGGCCATCGGCGCGCGCGACCGCGATGTGCTGGTGCAAGTGCTGGTGGAAGCGGTGGTGTTGAGCCTGACGGGCGGGCTGCTGGGCGTTGGCGTAAGTGTGGGGCTGACGGAAGCGATCGGGGTGATTCTGCGCAACACGTTCAGCGCGCCGGTGGTGCGCGCAGGCCCGCTGGTGTTTTCGTTCTGCGTGTCGGTGCTGGTCGGGATTTTCTTCGGGATGTATCCCGCGCTGCGCGCGGCGAAACTTGATCCGATCGAAGCGTTGCGCTACGAGTAAGCGCGCGTGAATGTTCGGCGCGCTTCACATAATGACACTGCCATGCGGCACAGCCTTTGAACATTTGCGTGCTGCGCAGGTCAGGAAGGTTGGAATGCTGAGGGCACATAATAAAGGAATGATGCCGCGGGTCGTTCCGGCGGTGGAGGAGTCGGCAGCATGAGCTACGATCCGGCGGTGCATCACCGGCGCAGCATCCGGCTGAAATGGCATGATTATGCCGGGGGCGGGGTGTATTTTGTGACGCTGTGCGCGCACCGGGAGCTGGTCGCGGCAACAGGCGGGAAGCCGTTTGCGGGGCCACTGCGCGCGCTGATTGAAGAGCGCGTGCGGATGACAGCCGAAAAATGCGTGCAGATGTGCTGGGGTGAGTGGGTGATTATGCCGGATCATTTTCATGCCATCATCCGCATGCGCAAAGGGCCGTTGCGGCTGGGGGATGTGATTGGCGGGTTCAAGGCGGCGGTGTCGCGGGAATGGAATCGGGCGGCGACAGGGGCGACACAGGTGTCGTCCGTACGTACAGGGGCGACACAGGTGTCGCCCGTACGTAGGGGCGAGGCCTGCCTCGCCCCCTGCGTCGCCCCCCGGATGTGGCAGCGCAATTATTATGAAATGATTGTACGTTCGGCGGAGGCGGAGCAGCGCATTGCCGAATATATCCGCATGAATCCGTGGCGGTGTGTGCAGCAATTGGGCGGGGGATTGCGTGGCATTGGGAATCCGGCGCTGTGGGGCTGCGAGAAGCTTGGGGTGCTGTGCAGCCGGGCGGCACAAGGGGCGAGGCAGGCCTCGCTAGGAGAAGGGGCGAGGCAGGCCTCGCTAGGAGAAGGGGCGAGGCAGGCCTCGCTAGGAGAAGGGGCGAGGCAGGCCTCGCCCGTACCGGAGGCGGAGGTGTATTTGGGCGGGTGGCATTCGCCCAAAGAAAAAGAGATATTGGCGTGGCTTTTGCAGCACGGCCGGCGCGTGATTGCCTGCCCAGCGTGGGGGATAAAGGATGCGGCGTTTGCGCCGGGAGTGCGGGAAGCGCTGGAGCAGAATCGCATGCTAATTTTGGAAATGCGCGATGTGTCTGGCAACCTTGCGGCGGCGGAAGCGCGCAACCGCTTTGTCATTGCCCACGCCGATGCCCTGTTCACGCCGTATGTTGCCCGGGGCGGCATGCTGGAGCGGCTCTTACACGAATCAGCTCATTTAACAAGATCGTTAACAACAACGTGAAGAAGCTTTGAGAGGTCGAACGGTGATCCCAGGGCATGAAAGGCAGGCGCCGGCAGCAGGCGGGCGTCTTGACACTTGGGGTGGCCTTCGCTACTATAGAGACACGAGCGAATGATGGAACGGGGTGTAGCTCAGCCTGGCTAGAGCGCTTGCCTTGGGCGCAAGAGGCCGCTGGTTCAAATCCAGTCGCCCCGACCATAACAGACGAACGGCAAGGAGCCGCATGAATTCTGCACGCAAGATTGTTACACTAGTGATGGCCGTGTGTGTGGCAGACGCGGCGTGCGCACGGGGCGCAGAGGAACACAATATGGTAAAAGGCCTGGGGCGCGGCGGTGCGAATCTGCTGGCCGGCTGGCTTGAGCTGCCGCAGTGCGTCACGTACTATTCGGTGGAATATCCGGTGATTGGATTTGTGCCGGGCGTGCTGCAAGGGGCCGGCATGACGGTGGTGCGGGCGTTTGGGGGCGTGATTGACCTGCTGACGGCGGGCTATCTTGCGCCCGGCAACACGGTGTACGACGCCGTGGAAGAGCCGCTTCTGCCGTGGGACGGGCCATGGCTGCCCGTCGCGCGCGCGGAGTGATTCAGCACGCCGCGCAAGTCGTCCAGGGTGACATCGGCGATTGAGGCGCGGTGCAGATCGGCGCCTTCCACATAGTGGCCTACGCCCACGGCCTTGACGCCCGCGGCGTGCAGGGCTTGGACGCCGAGCGTGGCGTCTTCCACGCCGACGGCATGTTCCGCGGTGGTTGTGGCTTTTTCCAGCGCCACGCGGAAGATCGCCGGGTCGGGTTTGGTGTGCGTCACGTCATAACGGTCCACGACAATATCCACCTGGGCGCACAGCTGTGCGCGTTTCAAAACACTTTTTGCATTCTTGCTGCCGGAGGCGACCACAACGGTGATGTTGGCGTGGCGCAGCGTATCGAGGAGCTCGCGGGCGCCGGGGAGGACAAGCTCGTCCGGCCCGGCCTTGCTCAGCATGGCCTGATAGATGCGGTTTTTGCGTTCTGTCAGCTCGTGCACGGCTTGGCGCGAGGGCACGGGGCGGTTGTTGAATTCCTCATACAGCACGCGCACGCACTCTTCGCGCTCCATGCCGCGAAAGCGGTCGCCCATCTGCTCGTCAAACCGCAGGCCGAGATCATCGGCCAGTTCCTGCCAGCTCAAATAGTGCAGGCGGTGTGAATCAACCAGCACACCATCCAAGTCGAACAACACTGCGCGCAAGTCAGCCATGCTACTCCTGATCAGTACGTGAATGTATTTTTGCAATGTATTTTTGCATAGTATAGCAGATTTACGCCTGATTGTCACTCCTGTGGCGTGGGTGTACGGCGTAAAAGTTACAGGATCGTGAGAACAGGCCAGTTGACACGGCACAGGTGTGTGGGGGGGGTGGGTGGGTGGGTGTATAATGTAGAGTAATATTACTTTACACTCA
>Ga0308414_1002245_pt1 | contig 12620 bp, 6 predicted proteins | sample HotsprSampleOS50_FD_205667 | JGI IMG/M metagenome (GOLD analysis project Ga0308414, IMG submission 205667) | Hot spring phototrophic mat microbial communities from Octopus Spring, Yellowstone National Park, Wyoming, United States - 20090730_OS50 ... | reverse complement strand
TTGCTATTTCAATAGATGAAAATATATTAAAAAAGGGATTTGCCATATTTATGTTGATATATGCAATATATGTTTTAATTAACTAAATATTGTTGATAAATAAAATCAAAATCCATTAATTTTTTTTTATATATTTAAGTTTTGTATAATTATTTATTTTAAAAATGACAAAATTTGTTCATTTACATAATCATTCACATTTTTCTATATTAGATGCTGTTACAACGCCAGCAGAATTAGTAAATGCAGCAGTAAATGATGGACATTCCGCTGTTGCTCTTACTGATCACGGTGTAATGTATGGAGTATATGATTTTTATAAAGTTGCTACCTCAAAAAATATAAAACCAATAATAGGAATGGAAGCATATATTGCAAATGGCTCTAGATTTGATAAAAAAGCAACTAACAAATTAGAAAAGAAAAGAAATTATTTTCATATACTTCTATTAGCAAAAGATGAAACAGGTTATAAAAACCTATCCAAATTATCTTCTTTAGGTTTTATTGAAGGATTTTATTATCGCCCAAGAATTGACAAAGAATTATTAGAAAAATATAAAGATGGATTGATTTGTACATCTGCTTGTATGGGTAGTATGATAAATGCTCATATTATTGATGGCAATATTGAAAAAGCATATAGCGAAGCTAAATATTATAAAGATTTATTTGGGGATGATTTTTATATCGAAATCCAAAATCATTATCTACCTAACGACCCGTTAATTTTGGACATTGCTCCAAAGATTGCTAAGGAATTCGATATTAAAATGATTGCTACTAATGATATTCATTATATTTCTCCTGATTATGCTATCCCACATAATATTTTATTATTGATTAGAGACGGTGTAAAGGCAGAAGATAAACCTGACATCACAAATTTAAGATATGGTAAACCTGAATTTTACTTTAAGACTTATGAACAAATGAAAGAATTATTTAAAGACTTTCCCGAAGCTTTAGATAATACATTAGAAATAGCAGAAAAATGTAATTTAAAATTTGAAAAAAAAATAGTATTTCCCGATTATCCTATACCCAAAGACTCTAAATCTAAAAATTTAGATGAATACTTAAAAGAATTAGCATACAAAGGTTTAGAACAAAGATTTTCTGAAATTACACCTGATCTAGTCGAAAGATTAGAATACGAATTAAATATAATATCCCAAATGGGATTTCCAGGATATTTTTTGATTGTAGCTAATTTTGTAACTGCTGCAAAAAAACTTGGAGTTAGTGTAGGTCCTGGAAGAGGTTCTGCTGTTGGCAGTTTGGTTGCTTATTCTTTAGGTATCACAAATGTAAATCCAATTCCATACAATTTACTTTTTGAGAGATTTTTAAATCCAGAAAGATTTTCGATGCCCGATATAGATATTGATTTTAGCGACGAAAAGAGGGATTTAGTAATTAACTATGTAAAAGAAACGTATGGTGAAAACGCAGTAGCACAAATAATTACTTTTGGTAAGTTATCAAGCAGAATGGTTCTAACAGATGTAGGAAGAATTTTAGGAATTAATCTATCAAAAGTTAAAGAAATAACTAAAAGTATTCCCGTAGTAAGAGGTAGAGTAACTCCTTTAGCAGAAGCATTAGAATTACCCGATCTAAAATGGCTAAAGGACACCGACGATAACGAACTAAAAGCCTTGATTGAATATTCTATGAAATTAGAAGATAGAATAAGAAATATAGGTACTCACGCTGCAGGAATTGTAATTACACCTGGTGATGTTACAGATTATGTACCAATTTACAAATCACCTGATAAAGAACTTAACCAAAACATTGAGGTTGCTACTCAGTTTTCAATGAACAATTTAGAAGAAATTGGTCTATTAAAAATGGACTTTTTAGGATTAAAAACTTTATCGATAATAGATCATACATTAGAATTAATTGAAACAAATCATAAAATTAAAATAGACATAAATAAAATAGATTTCGAAGATAAACTAACATTCGATATGATTGCTAATGGAGATACTCTTGCTGTATTTCAATTTGAATCCGACGGAATGCAAGAATACCTAAAAAGACTAAAACCACATAACTTGGAAGAATTGACAGCTATGAACGCACTCTATAGACCTGGACCTATGGATAATATACCTGATTTCATAGATAGAAAGTTTGGTAAGAAAAAAATCGAGTACTTACATCCATTAATGGAAAAAATTCTTAAAACTACATATGGAATTATAGTTTATCAAGAACAAGTAATGCAATTAGTCCAATTAATTGCAGATTTTACATTGGGGCAAGCCGATATTCTTAGAAGAGCAATGGGGAAAAAACAAATTGCATATATGGATAAAATGAAACCACTATTTATTCAAGGAGCAGCACGTCACGGGATTGGCGAAAAACTTGCATTAGAAATATTTGATTTGATTTACAAATTTGCTGATTATGGTTTTAATAAATCTCATTCCTTAGCATATTCTTATTTAGCTTATCAAACAGCATGGCTTAAAGCACACTATCCAACTGAATTTTTAGCTTCTGTAATGACTTCTGAAATTGATGATCAAGATAAAATTGTTCAACTAATAGATGAAGCAAAAAAATTCGGAATTAAAGTATTACCTCCCGATATTAATAAATCCAAAGCAAATTTTATTGGAAATGGTAGAACTATTCTATTCGGTTTAGCAGCAATTAAAAATGTTGGTGTATCGGCAGTAAATAAAATTGTTGAAGCAAGACAAACTAAACCTTTTAAGGATATCTTTGATTTTGCCGAAAGAATTGATTATAAAATATTAAATAGAAGATTATTAGAGGCATTAATCTGCTCGGGAGCCTTCGATACAATACATCCAAATCAAAGAGCTTCATTATACGAAAGTATCGATCTAGTAATCGAATATGCTAAGTCACTAACTCAAAATAATTCTAATATAGATAGTTTATTTGGTAGCGAATTTAATGATATTATAAAAACAATACCCGATTTAATTAAAGTAAAAGAATGGGATGACAATTACAGATTATTGAAAGAAAAGGAATTCTTAAATTTCTATGTATCTGGCCATCCAATGCAAAAATTTGAACCTATAATACGTTCCATAAATAATGGAATAAAAAAAGACTTTTTATCCGATGAAAAAAATTTAAAATACTGCGGAATAATTTCTTCTATTAATAAAAGGAGAGATAAAAAAAACAATGTAATTGCTTTTGTAAATGTTGAAGAATTTAATACAACCGCTGAATGTATATTTTGGAGCGATACATATTCTAAATATGGTCATTTATTAAACGAAGGCGATTTAATTATAATAAGGGGAAGTTTACAAGATAATGATGTAAATATTAAAATTATTGTTAATGAAGTTTATGAATTAGAAGAATATATTAGAGAAAATTTTATTGGTTATAAAATTTGGTTAAATGAAGATGATCCTTTACTAGAAGAAAAAATAAATACAATTCATTCCAATTTAGTAAATGAAAAATATAATCCAAAAAAAATAAGATTTTTTATATCAAATAAAGATAAATCATTAAGAAGAACACTTGTAAGCCTTAATTGTCCAATAAAATTTGATTTAAGTGCTATCAATTTTTTAAGCGAATTATTAGGAAATTCTAATTTTCAACTGGAAAAAAATTAATCTTTAAGAATATTTTTAAATTGCTCTAATGAGTTAGGATTCATCAGAGCAGATTTATTTTTTACTTCTTCTCCTAAGATAGTTTTTAAAACAGCTATTTCTACTTTTTTACCATTTAAAGTATAAGGCACTTCTTTAATCTGAAAAATTTTTTTAGGAATGTGCCTTGGTGTAAGATTTTTTTTGATTTCTAATTTTATTTTTTCTGATAATTTATCATCTAATAATAAATTATTATTAGTTACAATAAATAAGTAAATTTCTATATCATTATCTATAGGTACTCCAACCACTATTGAATCTTTAATCTCATCTAACTGCTCTACTACTCTATAAATTTCGGCTGTTCCAATTCTTACTCCGCCTGGATTTAATGTTGCATCACTACGCCCTAATACTTTAACTCCATTATTTTCAGTAATGATTATATAATCTCCGTGTCTCCATATACCTGGATAATAATTAAAATAAGCATCGTTATATTTTTCATTATTTTCATCATTCCAAAAATATATAGGCATTGATGGAAATGATAATGTACAAACTAATTCACCCTTTTGATTTACAACAGGTTTATTATTTTCATCCCAAGCTTCGACCTTCATACCTAATCCTCTACATTGTATTTCACCACTATATACCGGCAAAACGGGATTACCAAGCATAAAACAGGAAATAATGTCTGTTCCGCCAGATATTGATGATAATTGAATATCATTTTTAACATTTTCGTAAACCCATTCAAAATCTTCTTCTGATAATGGAGAACCTGTTGATAAAATTGCTCTTAAAGATGATAAATTATTAATTAATTTTGGAGTATAATTTTCCATTTTTGTGATATTTATGAATTTTGGGCTTGTTCCGAAAACTGTAATTTTAAGTTCATCAATTAAATTCCATAATCTACTGATATTTGGATAAATAGGGCTACCATCTAACAATACTACTTTAGAACCAATTGCTAAAGAAGAAATTAGCCAATTCCACATCATCCATCCGCAAGTAGTAAAATATGTTATTGTATCTAAATCGCTTAAATTTGTGTGTAGTATTAATTCTTTTAGATGTTGAATTAGCGTGCCGCCTTGTCCGTGAACAATACATTTTGGAACTCCCGTTGTTCCTGATGAATACATAATATATAAAGGATGATTAAAATCTAGTTGAACAAATTCGATTTCATTAGCTTCGTTATCTAAAGCATCGTCCCAATACATATACTTATTACTATCAGGCAATTCTGCACCAATTTGATTAATTAAAATAACTTTTTCAATAGAAGTAATCTTATCTATTACGTTTTTTATAGTATTTAATACTTCAATTTTTTTACCATTATAATAATACCCATCTACAGCTATTAAAATTTTAGGTTCTACTTGAGAAAATCTATCTAATACTCCTTGTACACCAAAATCGGGCGATGTAGATGTCCATATTGCTCCTATTGAGGAAGTAGCAAGCATTCCCGTTACAGCTTCTATATTATTACTTATAAAGGCAGCAATTCTATCACCTTGTTTAACATTTAATTTTTTTAAAGTATTGACTAATTTGGCAGTATTTTTATAAAGATCATAATAAGATTGACTTTTGATTGTACCATCTTCGTTTGAATAAATTAAAGCTATTTCTTCATCGCGAAATCTAAGCAAATTTTCTGCAAAATTTAATTTAGCACCTTCGAACCATTTATAATTTCTAATATCATTAGGATTAGATTTGTCTATCAAAGTTAATATATTTTTATAATTATCTGAATTAATAATATCAGAAAATTCCCAAAATGATTGCCAAAAGTTAGCCACATAATTTATTGACCAATTATATAAATCGTTATAATCATTTAGTTTGATATTATACTTTAAATTAACAAATTTTCTAAATTTAGTAATGTGTGCATTATTAATTTGCTCTTCCGTTGGCTGCCATAATAATTTACTTTGCATATATTGACTTATTATTTAAATAAAATAGTTTAACGTAATTGCTTTAATATGATTGGAATTAATCTTTACAGCCTTTATATAAGTCAAAATAGACCTTCGTTCCATAGCCAAAATCGGATTCTATCCAAATTTTAGAACCGATACCATCAATTAAATCTTTTACAAGTATTAAGCCAATACCACTTCCGACTTCTCCAAAAGTACCTTGTGTTTTATTTAATATTCTATAATTAAACAGACTATGCTTTATTTTATCTTCTATTCCTATTCCGTTATCTTCTACACAAAGAGTTATTTTATTATTGCTCTCTTTATCTATATAAATTTTAATTAAACCATTAATATTAGTAAATTTAATAGAATTTGATATTAAATTTCTTAAAATAATATTTAAAATATTAAAATCAATTTTAACATAAATTTCATCAGGTATTAGATTAATTAAACTTATTTTTTTTCTTTTTAATTCATAATTATAAATATTTATTATATTATTAACTAATTCTTTTAGATTATAATCAGAAATTACTACATTTACTCTACCTGTTTGAATATTAGACCATTCTATAAGATTTTCAAGTAAATTAAACATAGATTCTGCAGATAAATTAATTAAATCTATATTTTCGAGCAAATCACTGGGCTTTAATTTACTATATTCGAAACGTAACTTTTTTGAACTATTTATAATAGAATTTAAATAATTTTTCAAATCGTGAGAAATAATCCATAAGAATCTATCTTTTTTTGAATTTAACTCAGTTAAATATCTTTCAGTTTCTATTAATCTATTATTGACAGCACTTAAATGGTCTATTCTGTCTAAAAGTTCAGCATTAGCTATAGTTATTTCTTTATTTACCTTTTTTATTTCTTCTTCTATTATCATCCATTCAGTATTATCTATCAAATAAAGCAAAAAAAATTGATTATTGTCTAAAATTAATTTAGAAACAGTTACTAAAAATTGTTTTTTACTTTCATTTTTTTTAGGAAGTGTTAATTTAAAATAATTCAAATTATTATTAATAGTTTCATTAATACTAGATTGTAAATCATCTTTTGTAATTTCAAATAAATTGTATAGATTAACCAATTCATTTTTAATATTCTCATAATCTATTAATTGTAATAACTTTTTAGAATAAGTAATAATATTAAATTCACTATCTATTAGTATATAATTAGAATTTATAAATGTAAGGAAATCAATAACATCTTTTAGTGTATAGTTTTTAGATTGATAATTATTATCATTTATAAAAGATGTTTTATCATATGATATTAAGTTAGAATTAATATATTTTTCTCCTTAATATATCACATAAATAAACAATTTTTATCAAAGTTCAAAATATTTTTAATTATATATTAAAAGATATTTACTTTTATGAATAGTTAAAATTTATTTTTAATAAAATGTCTATAAAAATAAGAGAAATCAAAGAAAAGAAAGATTTAAAAAAGTTTATCAAATTTCAATATGATTTATACAAAGATAATAAATTTTACGTACCTCCATTATTAATGGATGAACTAAATACTTTCGATAAAAATAAAAATCCTGCATTTAAATTATCTGATGTTAAATTTATAGTTGCCGAAATAAATAAAAAAATTGTTGGTAGAATAGTAGCTATTAATAACAAACCTGCTAATCAAAAATATAATATTAAAAATATAAGATTTAATTGGTTTGATTGTATTAATGATTTAGAAGTTGCAAAATATTTATTTGATTATGTAGAAAAATGGGCAAAGGAACTTGGTATGGATTCTATAAGTGGTCCGCACGGTTTTACAGATTTAGATCCACAAGGTTTACTAATTGAAGGTTTTGATAGAATACCAACTATTGCAAGCTTTTACAATTATGAATATTATAAAGAATTTTTGGAAAAATTAGATTTTATAAAAGAAATAGATTATTTTGAATATTTATCAACTCCACCGTACAAGGAAGGAATCCCAAAAAAATTGATTGATACAGCAAAGTGGGTTATTAATAGATATAATTATAAATTAGTAAAATACGATAATATTAAAGAATATATAAAGAGGGGTAAAGAAATATTTAAATTATTAGATGAAAGTTTTTCTGAAATTTATGGTAGCGTTCCACTAACTGACAATCAAATAAATTATTATATAAAAAAATATATTTCATATATCAATAAAGATTTGATTAAGCTAGTAGAGAATAAAGAAGGCGAAATAATAGGATTTATGATAACTATGAATAATTTATCTAAAGCATATCAAAAAGCAAAAGGAAGATTGTTCCCTTTTGGGATATTTCATATATTGAAAGGCTTTAAGAATAATGAAACCTTAGATTTTTATTTAGCAGGAGTTAAAGAAGAATATAGAGGTAAAGGAGTTGATTTAATAATGATAGTAGATATTGTAGAAACAGCTATGAAATATGGATTTAAATATGCAGAATCCAATCAAGAATTAGAAAATAATACAAAAGTTCAATCTGAATGGAAATTTTTCAATCCACAATTAATCAGGAAAAGAAGAATTTATAAAAAATTTATAAAATAAGTAACTAAAAACATATTTTAATAGTCTTTACACTAAATATTATTTTAAATTAATGGTTGTTGCAATGTTTAAAAAAACTATCTTATTATTTATAATTATTGGATTATTACCTAACATAATTATAAAGGCACAGGTAGCTAGAAACTACGTCCCAAATTATATAAAATCAGATTTTTTTGAAAAATTTCCTGATTTCTATAAGTATAGATTAGGACAAAGAGTTAAATATTATCCTGTTCCAGAAGAAGAATTATTAAAAAAACCGGATACTTTGTTTTTTACAAGTTCTGATGGAGTACAATCAGTAAATATCTCGGGACCAATTTGGACAAATGCACAAACAGAAACTTGGATTAGTATAAATCCCGCTGACCCATTAAATATAATAGCTACATCTAACGATAATGCTTATCTAAGTGGTTTCGATAACTGGCGTATGAGTGCATTTGTAACTACAGATGGTGGAAAATCTTGGTTTCATAGTCCTACGCCTCGTAATCAAGGCAAATGGTTCACTCCACATCAAAATCAAGCTACAATTTTCGACCCAGCAGTTACATTCGACTCTAAAGGAAATGTTTATTATGCTTATGGATTTTCAGAAACTGCTTTTGACAACGAGCCAGGAAAGAATAAAAATGGAGTATTTGTAGTTAAATCAACTGACAAAGGAAAAACTTGGAACGGTATCCAAAATGGCTCTGATAATGGTATAATGCCAATTACATTCGATGCTTTTGCATCTTCGGGTAATCCATTTCACGATAGATATACAATGACAGCAGACAGAAATCCAAATTCTCCATACAAAGATTACGTATATATTACTTGGAGAGTTTTTGGAGGTCTTGATGGTGTAGTATTATCAGTATCTTCAGATGGAGGAGAATCTTGGAGTGCATACAAAAGAATATCTTCGGGCGGTCAGGCACCTATGCCCGTAACAGGTCCGAATGGTGAATTATATATTACCTGGATAGCACCCGATTTCAATAATCAAGCTAGAGCAATGTTTGCAAAATCTGAAAATGCAGGTTTTACATTTAGTTCAATTATCGAAGTTCAAAAAGTATTTAGTATAGGTACTTATGATAATACAAATGGTCGTAATGGACTAACAAATAAACAAAATATAAGAGTTTCTTCGGTGCCACAAATTGCTGTTGATAATTCTAATTCTCCTTTTAGAGGTAGTATTTATATAGTTCAAGCAGGTAGAGAAACACCAAATGGACCATATGGAATTTACTTAGCAATTAGTAGAAATGGTGGAAATTCTTGGACTAAAAATATTAGGATAGATAATAATACATTACGAAATGATTTATTTTTCCCAAGTATTACAGTTTGTCCACAGACAGGAATAATAGCTGTATTCTATTATAGCTCACAAAATGATCCTAGTAATGTAGGAGTAGATGGTTATGTAGCTATTTCTCAAGATGGTGGAACTACCTGGAGACATCTTAGAGTTACACCTGAAACTAAATATTTAAATTCTCAATCAGCAGTAATGCCACAAGGTTTATCAGGAGGAGTATATTGGGGCGATTATACCAGCATAACATCTCATAATGGAATGTTTTATCCATTGTATTGGATGCCAACAAATGGAAATTTATTTTCTTCTAATGATTTATTTACAGCTTTTATATCACCTGCACCACAAGCTCCATCAAATCTAGCAACGACTACTATTTTCGAGCCAAATTTAGGTGCTAAAATAACTTGGGACCACCCAACAAAAAACTTATTAGGTGATTTAATTTCCGATTTTAAAATAAACATATACAAAGATGAAAACAAGATTGCAGAAGTAAAAAGTACCGATGCTCCTCAATATATAGATAATAATGTAGTATTAGGCGAAACTTACCTATATCACTTAGAAACTGAATTGCCAAATGGCTATAAAAGCAATAAGGTATCTATTGCAGCATTGATAGGTGGTAATCCAAAACCAATGGCAGTAGAAAATTTAAGCTGGGAGCCTACTGATGATGGAATAATATTACATTGGACTAATCCTACTAAAAACATAGAAAACAAAGAATTTAAAGATAAGTTAATAATTAGAATTTACGAAGAAGATAATAATATAATTCTTGCTTCACTTGATGATAATATAATTCCAGGGGAAAAAGTTACTTATAAACTAAAAGTTCCTACTGAAAAGTTTTATAAAATAAATGTTAAAGCAGTAGGTGTAAGGAATAACATAGAAACTGAAAGTGATTTTTATTTTCCAGGTTTAATTGCATATTCAGGAGCTCCTTTAAAAGAAATTAACGAAAATTTTGATGATGATGAATTAATTCCATACTATAAAACTGGTGATTGGCAAATATCAAATCTTAAAGCAAAATCATTACCAAATGCTTTGGCTGACGGTCCAGAAGGAAATTACAAAAGGGGCATTGTTCAATTCTTAATCTTACCACCAGTAATTATTCAATCTGGTAAAACTACATTTTCTTTTGACCATATTGCTCTTTTAGATCCATATATGCAAGGTAACGCTACTGACTTTGGCGAAATAGCAATATCATTAGACTTCGGTAAGACTTGGAAAGGTTTGAAATGGGTAAATGCAAATTCAAGCGATAAATTTAAACTTGGTGATTTAAAAAATAGTGAATTTGATGAATTAGCATTATCTTTTGCAGAATATTTAAATGATACCATTATGATTAGATTTCTAATCGAAACTAATAATTTTAGAGAAGCAGAAGGTTGGTTTATTGATAATTTAAAAATGGACGAAAGACCTGCAAATGTTTCAGAAGATATTTTAACAAATACTATAGTTCAAATTTATCCAAATCCAATTAATAGTAATTCAAAATTGATGATCAAAATTCCGATAGATGGTAATATTTACTGGCAAATTTACAATAGTTTAGGTTCATTAATTAAATCAAGTAATGTTTCTTACTTGAGTAACGGAAATTATGAATTTAATTTAGATATTAACAATTTACCTATCGGAGTATATTATCTAAAAATTAAAATAAATAACTTTGTTAAGACAATTCCATTTTCTATTGTAAATTAATTGATATAAAAATTTTCTGAATAATAAGGCTATTATATACTAATAGCCTTATTTTATTAAATTTCGATAGTTTTATTTTCAAACGAAGACTGATACATCATATCAATAATTTTCATTGTTTTAAGTGCTTCTTCGGGAGTAGAGATAATTGGATTTAGACCAAGAATAGCATTTATAAAATGTTTAATTTCGTTTTCAAAAGATTTTTTATGAATAGATAAATTAGATAAATTATCTGTATTCATTATAGGTTGATAAATATCACCATCACTTTTAAATAATTGTAATGGATTAATCGAAGCACTTCCTTTACTTCCGTGAACATCAAAAGAAAAAGTATTCTTTGAAGTAAATAAAGACCAACTAATTTCCATAGTTGCAATCATACCGTTAGAGAACTTTATACTTCCAATACATACATCTTCTACTGAGTCAGATAAGTGTTTAAAGGTAGTAGTCGTAACTGATTGCACATCGGGATAGTTACAAATCCATAATAAAGAATCAATTAACGAAACACCTAAATCAATTAAAACTCCACCGCCAGATTTCTCAATTTGTTGACGCCATTCTTTGCCTCTTTTTTGTTGTAACCACGAACCTTTAACATAGAATATTTCGCCAATTTCTCCTGTTTGAACAAAATTTTTAAGCACCATCGCATCATATCTAAATCTTTGATTAGTACCAACCATTACTTTGGAACTAGATTTTTTAGATGCATCGTAAATTAGTCGAGCTTCATTAATATTTTTTGCAATTGGCTTTTCTATTAGACAATGTTTACCACTCTCAATTACTTTTAGAGCAATCTCGGCGTGTGAATCTGTAGTAGTACATATATCAATAGCGTCAATTTCATCAGAATTGATAATATCATCTAATGAATAATATACTTTAGTAATTTCATATTTTTCGGCTATAGCTTTCGATTTAGAAGTGTTAATGTCGTAAACACCTTCTAAAGATACATTATTTAATTTATAATAAATAGGTAAATGAAAATTTTGAGCAATTTCACCGACACCAATAATACCAACTCTAACTTTTCTCATAGTTTATACTAATTTTTAAATTTATCAATCAATTTTTTTGCCACATAATCTGATACAAATTCTGATGTATCTTTTCCATATCTTGCTAATTCTCTTACAATACTAGAATTAAGATAAGTATATTTTTCGTGTGGCATCATAAGGATTGTATGAATTTCGGGAGCTAACTTTCGATTCATCAATGCTATTTGAAATTCGTATTCAAAATCTGAGACAGCTCTAATTCCACGTATTATTGCAATGGCTTTGTTCTCTAAAGCTATTTCTACTGTTAATTTTTTATCAGATATACAGCTTACATTTGATATATGGCTTATTGATTTTTTAACCATTTCTATTCTTTCATCTTCATCAAATAATGTATTTTTTTTGGAAT
>Ga0308414_1002240_pt1 | contig 12634 bp, 10 predicted proteins | sample HotsprSampleOS50_FD_205667 | JGI IMG/M metagenome (GOLD analysis project Ga0308414, IMG submission 205667) | Hot spring phototrophic mat microbial communities from Octopus Spring, Yellowstone National Park, Wyoming, United States - 20090730_OS50 ... | reverse complement strand
CGCACTGCTCCGCCGGGCAGACGAATGGGGCATGCTGGCGCAATTGTATCGGGCGGAAAAGGCACAGCCGAAGAAAAACTTGCTGCCATGAAAAAAGCCGGCATCCACATTGTGGAAAACCCAGCGGATATTGGTGCAACCATGCTTCATGTATTAGGTAGAGGATGAAAAGTCTTCGCTGTTAGCAAAGTACGGAGGTGCATAAATGAGAAAAGAGGGCGCTGTTTCCCCGGTTCCTTTGCCAGTGCCTCTGGGGGCAAGGCACCACGCATACAGTCGCCCTCTTCTCAAAAACAAATGTAAGGCACGGCTCTTAGTGAATCCTAAGCAAATCCTAAGAAAAACCTAATTTGCCGCATCCTCTCACACGACGCAAAACTGAATCTCTGAAATAGGAACATCTCCATCTGCTGCGCTGTTAGACCAACATAGCTTTACATATAGCACTTCTCTTGGAAATGGCACTCGTTAAAATTTTTTTACAAGTCAATTTTCGACATGCAACTCAAGAGTGGGGCAAGTTCCTGCTCTCGGTGTTTGGTGTGGCAATTGGCGTAGCAGTCTTTCTGGCAATTCGCTTGTCAAATTATTCGGCATTCAAATCCTTCGAGGCAACAATTGACAATGTCAATGGCAAAGCAAATGCTCAAATCCAATCTCGCAGTGGGGTGCTCTTTTCGCAGAGTGTCTTCAAGCAAGTCTTGGAGCTAAAGGAACGACTGCCTGCACTCAAAGCCGCAACGCCTGTCACAGAACAGCTCTCACGCATTAAAGGCACAGATGAAGCCCTGATTGTGCTGGGTATTGACATTTTCTCTGACCGAAGTTTTCGCACATATGAAGACCTCGATGGTGCCGATAGCGAAACATTCCTACGATTTTTACTCGAGCCTAACACCATCATCATCTCGCAGCGCTTTGCCGAACGCTATCACCTCAAAAAAGGTCAAACCGTCGAACTGTTTGCCGATGGCCTGATGAAGCAAGTCAAAATTATCGGTGTGTTCAAGACAGATAGACCAACAAATGAAGTCGCTAACTCCTTTGCCGTTATGGATATTGAACAAGCCCAACGTGCATTTGGCAAGGAAGGCAAGCTGAATAAAATCGACCTGATACTCGATGACTCGCAAAGTCAAGTCTTGAAGAAATATCTCTCTGAAGTCTTACCAGATGATGTGGAAGTGGTTTCAGCAAAAAATCGAGGTGAGCAAGTCGCCAAAATGCTCTCTGCTTTCGAGATGAACCTTGCGGCACTGGCGTTTATCAGTTTGCTGGTAGCTATGTTTCTCATCTACAACACGATTACTACCAATGCAATTCGGCGGCGACGAGAAATTGGCATCTTGCGCGCCTTGGGACTGGGCGCACTCGAAGTCTTCTCACTCTTCCTACTTGAAGCCTTGCTGATTGGCGTGTTAGGCAGTGCATTGGGCATTGTGCTGGGGATTATGCTTGCGCATTATACACTGCAAAGTGTGGCAAGCACCATCACGGCGCTTTACATTTTCGTTGCTGTCAAAGATGTGCAGCTCGAGTGGACGGTGTGTGTCTCGGCATTTGGGATTGGCGTGGCGGCATCGGTGGTGTCTGCGCTTTATCCGGCGCTTGAGGTGTATAAAGTGCATCCGCGCGAAGCCTTTCATATACAAGCCTTCGAGCAGAAGTTTTCATTGAATCTGCGGCGCATTGTGATAAGCAGCATGGTGCTATTGATACTGGGAATCCTACTGGCGCAACTGCCGAGTCTGAATGGCAAGCCTATTTTTGGCTATGCTTCAGCGGTCTGTGCCATCTTGGGTTTTGCGTTGCTCTCGCCTGAAGTTGTGGTGCTTTTGCGCAACCTCTTTGAGCGTGCGGCAAGGCGTCTGTTTGGCATTGAGGGCAAACTGGCAGCGAACAACCTTGCCGAGTCACTCAACCGTACGGCGACAGCCATCAGTGCCCTCATGGTGGCAGTGGCTATGCTGATTGGCATCAGTGTCATGGTCGGTAGTTTTCGCCAAACGGTGGCATACTGGATTGAGCAAACGCTTAGAGCAGATGTGTTTATTGCCCCAGCTGAACGCTTTGCCGTTGGGTCTAATGTGCCGATTGCTCGAGAGGTGCTCGACTACGTGCGTACCTTACCCGAAACCAAAGCCGTCGATGAATTCTCGGCGCGTCCAATCACACTCGAAGGCAAACAAACTGTGCTGTGCGCCCCAAATTTTGAGACCGTTAAGAACTGCACACAACTGCTTTTCCGAAAAGGCAATAGTAAAGACATCTTAAGTGAGGTCATTGCAAATGAGCAAACCGTAGTCGTGACAGAAGTCTTTGCTAACAAGTTCGGCTACCGTGAAGGCGATTCACTGACGCTGATATCGCCGACGGGAACGCGCAAATATCGCATTGCCGGTGTCTATTACGACTATGCGTCTGACCGGGGCTTGATTGCTATGCATCGAGCGCATTTTGAAAAATTTTGGCAGGATAACAAACTCAACAACATCGGCGTCTATCTGCATGACAAATCGCAGGCGGAGCGTATCGTTGAGCAAATCCGTGAAGCCTTTGCCGACCGAGCCCCAATTTTGGTCTATTCAAACTTAGGGCTGCGCCGCCGTGTGTTAGAAGTCTTCGACCAGACCTTTGCCATTACCTATGTGTTGCAGTTTGTAGCTATGGCAGTTGCCGCCATGGGGGTGATTAGTTCGCTGATGGCTATCATTTTAGAGCGGCGCCGAGAAATTGGTATCCTGCGCTCAGTAGGCGCAAGCGCCGAACAAGTGCGAAACATCACGCTTATCGAAGCCACTTTAATGGGCATACTGGCGTCTGTGCTCGGTATTGTGTGCGGTCTGGTCTTAGCGTTAATTCTGATTTATGTCATCAACTTGCAGTCATTTGGATGGACTATTCAGGTGCATTTGCCGATTGGTGCGATTCTCAGTGCAGTGCTGCTGGTGGTCGCAACGGCTCTGATGTCAGGATGGATTCCTGCACGCTACGCCATGCGTCTGGCGGTTGCCGAACAGGTCCGCTTTGAATGAGCGCTAAAACGTGCGCCGCCTCTGATACAGCCGAGAAGCCTCGTCAGCAGTCTTCACCAAACTGGGAATGTTCAAAGGCTTGGTGAAAAATTGATAAATCAGACGCTCTTTGAGAAAGGGCTCAACTTTCTCAAAATCCACAAAGCCAGACATCATGATAATGAAAATGTCCTTATCTACTGCTTTGATTTTTCTTGCTAACTCAATGCCATTCATCTCGGGCATAGCGTAATCGAGAATACAAACAGAGACTTTGCCTATGTTTTCCTTGACAAACTCCAAAGCAGGTTTTCCAGCAGGAAATGTGCTAACCTCATGGGTTATGGAAAAAAGCTGCTTGAGCGCCTCTAAGAGGTCTACGTTGTCATCAACAATTACAAGCATAGAGCGTGATGGAATTAGTTTTTGTGTTTATGAATGGTGGAAGCGCTGTCTGGGTAATCCGTGATAAGACCATCGACACCAAGCTCAAGCAGGGCTTTCATGTCGCTAAGGGAATTAACAGTCCAAGGAATGAGCTTCATGCCACGTTGGTGCACTTGTGCAACCAGTTCAGCATTGACAAGACGGTAATATGGGCTGTAAATATCCGGTGTGAAACCCAAGCGTTGGAGATTCTCGCGAAGGCTCATGGTGTTTTCGACAAGCAAAGCAAGTGAAAGGGTTGAGTCAAGTTTGTGCATGGCTTGCAGGGCACGCACATCAAAGGATTGGACAGTTGCTCGAGCAATCATGTCAGCTTGTTGAAGCTCGTTGTAAAGCAATTTGGCAAATTCTTCTGGCGCAGGGTGAAATTTGCCATCGCCCTCAGGTGTAGATTTGATTTCAATGTTGAAACGCACAGGCTGAAGGTTGTGCCGAAGGCAGTACGCATCGACTTCACGAAAGACTTCAGAGAGCAACGGCTTTACAGCGGGCATAGGTTGCTGCCTTGGAAAACGTGCGTGCCCACGTTTGCCTACATCAAACCGCAGAATTTCATTGTAGGACATTTCATAGATGTTAAACTGTTTTTCTGTGGCAGCATTGATGGGAGTGCCATCTGGTGCCGTGCTAATTTCATGCGAAAACCACGGTTCGTGCGAGACCACGATACGCTTATCTTTCGAGACCACCACATCACACTCTAGGGTATTGACGCCATACTCCAGTGCCTTAAGGAAAGAGGGAATCGTGTTTTCAGGAGCAAGACCTCGGGCGCCACGATGACCTTGCAAATCAAACACTTTTGGGTAACTCGTTACGGGGCTTGGAGGCGAATATTGCGGTTGCATGGTAGCACAGGCTGAAATAAAAATTAGTGTCAGAGTAGTCTGTAGGGCAGTCATGAAGTTAATTTTGCACATTGCTTTTGGCTTCAATACCAAGTCGCTTCATTTGATAACGCAGGACATGTCGCTCAATCCCCAAGAGTTTGGCGGCGCGCAACTGATTGCCATGAGCTTGCGCCAATGCCGCTAAAATATGTTCACGCTCAATACTTTCAAGATATGCTTTAAGAGAAAAATTATCGGGAAACTTTATAGCTGGCGTGGAGCTATTGTGTGTGTCAGCGACGACTGGCAACTCTGGGGCGAGAGGCTTGGCTGATGCGGCTAAGGCTGGCACATCAGCGGGAAGCCCTAAATGCTCAGGCTGAATCACAGCGTCACTTGAAGCAATAATGACGGCACGCTCAATCACATTTTTAAGCTCGCGCACATTCCCTCGCCATTTGTATGAGAGAAGCGCTTTGAGAGCACTGTCGGAAAGGGTCAGGCGCTTGCGCATGGCTTGAGAAAAGATATTGAGAAAAAAACTTGCCAGATGAGTAATGTCTTCTGGACGCTCGCGCAAGGGCGGTATGACAATCGGCAAGACTTGCAAGCGGTAATAGAGGTCTTCACGAAATTGACCTTTCTCAATGGCAAGCGCAAGGTCTCGGTTCGTGGCAGCAACGATGCGCACATCGGTTTTGAGTTCTTTCAGTCCGCCAATGCGGCGAAAACTTTTGGTCTCCATCACTTTCAAAACCTTGGCTTGCATGGTTAGAGGCATATCGGCAATTTCGTCTAAAAAGAGCGTGCCGCCATCAGCATACTCAAGCAGACCGATTTTTTTGCTGCGCGCATCCGTAAATGCCCCGGGCTCATGACCGAAAAGTTCTGACTCTAAAAGATTATCTGGAATCGCCGCACAATTGAGCTCGACAAAGGGCTTGGATTTACGAGCCGATTGCAAGTGAATGAACTGTGCAACATGCTCTTTGCCGACACCACTTTCACCAAGAATTAAAACGGTGGTGTTGTTGGTCTGCGCCACTTGTGAGGCAAGCTCATAGACTTTGCTCATCTGTGGCGAAGGGCAAAGCACAAACTCCGACTTAATCGCACGCTTGGCAAAGGTCTCTTGCAAGTAGCGAACCTGATGTTTGAGAGCGATTTTCTCGACAAGTTTTGCGACAGCGAGCTTGAATGCCTCCAAATCAAAAGGCTTCAAGATGTAATCGGCAGCACCTTGACGAATCGCCTCAATGGCAGTTGGCACAGAATTGTAAGCAGTGAGCATCAGAACCTGAATGCTCTCGTCAAATGCTTTGAGCTCCGCCAGCACCTGCAACCCATTCATATCTGGCATCATGAAGTCGAGAATCACAATGTCGGGGGAAAACTTTTTCACAATGCTCAACGCTCCTCGTCCATTGTGAGCCATTTCAACAAGGTATCCTTCTTCGGTGAGAACTTCCTTGATAAACTCTGCAACCGAATGCTCGTCATCAACAACCAAGATGCTTGTCATAGCAGCAGGACTTTGTTGTTTGGGTTGTGTTAGGTGTTATCCGATGTGCCCTTGGGCAGAATCGAACTGCCGACACGCGGTTTAGGAAACCGCTGCTCTATCCACTGAGCTACAAGGGCAAAAGAATTATCAACACCGCAAATAAAACCGCTCCGAAATCTACCGTGAAGAAACCCCCAGCCATAAATCTCAACAAATTAGGGACTTAGCAAAAGCTATGTTACTGACCCGCCGTGTTGTGAATATACACAAAATGTGCTATTGCACTGTTTTACTTAGCTTGAAAGACTGTAATCATGCAGCAAAATATGCCTTGCATAAATTCAGCCTGTATATTCAGCCCTTGAAACTTTTTCGTGAGTCTAAACGTGTTTCTTGGCGTAAGGGTTTAGGCGAAATATAGCAGTTTTCAATTTTAACCAAACGCAATTCTCAAATTTTCGAATGTGGCGAACTTTCAGTTTGAGCGTGCTAAGCATGGCATTCTTGCTGTGGATGGTGATAAGCACGGCATGTCAGCAGCAAGAAGCCTTCCAGTATGCCTCGCCTGCTTATACACTCGTGTTGCCAAAAGACCATGCGGCGCATCGCAAATTCCGAACCGAATGGTGGTATTACACTGGGCACCTTACTTCAAAAGAAGGGCGCAAATTTGGCTATCAGCTGACCTTTTTCCGCACAGCACTATCTCTGCAAGATGCAAAGCCGAGCGAAGAAATGGCACAGAAGCATGTGTATTTTGCACACTTTGCCATTACCGATGAAGACAATCGCCAATTCTACTTCAAGGAAAAGCAGTCGCGCGGTGCATTCGGCGAAGCAAACGCTGAAGAAGATTACTACAAAGTATTCATTGGAAATTGGTCGGTTCAAGACGTGGGCAAGTATATGCTGTTGCAAGCCGAGACCGATTCACTGGCACTGGTGTTGATTCTCGAGCCACTTAAGCCAGCGGTCTTGCACGGCGAAAAGGGCTACTCTCGCAAAGGCGATTTGCCGCAGAATGCCTCTATGTATTACTCCTACACTCGTCTGAAATCTACCGGAGCACTTACACTTGGCGGCGTGCGTTACACCGTGGAAGGCGAAAGCTGGAAAGACCATGAGTTTGGCACTTCACAATTAGACCAAAATTCAGTGGGCTGGGATTGGTTTTCCATGCAGCTCTCTGACAATACGGAACTCATGCTCTATACCTTGCGGCAAACAGACGGAGGTGTCGGGCGCTTCTCGAGCGGCACATTTGTCGCCGCAGATGGCAGCACACAACACTTGACCAAAGATGAGTTTAACATAGAAGTCTTGGCACAATACACCTCCAAAAAGTCTGGAGCAACCTATCCAGCCAAGTGGACTATCAGCGTGCCAAAGTTGGATTTGAAGGTAACACTGACGCCAACGGTGCAAGAACAAGAGCTGATTACACAAGAGTCGACACGCATTACCTATTGGGAAGGCAGCGTAAGCATTGCAGGCACACGCGAAGGAAAGCCGCTGATGGGAAAAGGCTATGTAGAACTTACAGGCTATGCTAAGCCTCTCAATCTCTAAACCAAAAGTGATATGCTGGACGATTTGCCTAAAGAAGCCTTCTTGCGTCAAGATGAATCGCCAGACGAACTGTTTTACAGCGTGCCGCGCTTTGTAACGCACATTGATGAAGGCGCAATTGCTGCCGTAACACAGCTCTATCGTGAATACTTTCCGCCTGACTCGGCGATTTTGGATTTAATGAGCAGTTGGGTAAGCCACTTGCCCGAAGAGGTGCATTACCGACGCGTGGTTGGTTTGGGAATGAATCGTGAAGAGTTGGAGGCAAACCCTCGCCTAAGCGAATTTGTGGTGCAAAATCTGAATGTGAATTCTATACTTCCTTTCAAGGAAAGTGAATTTGACGGTGCAGGCATCTGCGTCTCAATTGATTACCTGACGAATCCTGTGGCGGTGCTGCGTGAAGTGGGACGTGTGCTCAAGCCGGATGCGCCGCTGGTGATTACATTTTCAAATCGATGTTTTCCGACCAAAGCCATTCTCATCTGGCTCTACACCAACGACGTGCAACATCAATACTTGGTCAAGCGGTTTTTGGAAAAAGCTGGCAACTGGTATCGAATTGAGCTATTGAACCGTAGCCCAAAGCATGGCGACCCACTTTATGCCGTAGTAGCACGGCGACTACCAAGTTGAGAAAATTTCATCAAGGTGCTTGACAATGCGTTCAGCGGCACGTCCGTCCCACTTTTCGGGAATTTTACCTTTCTTCGGCTTCCCGGAAAGCGTGTGCAAGGCGGCTTCACAAACTTCTTTTTCATCGGTGCCAACGAGCAGGTTTGTGCCGACCTCAATGGTAATCGGGCGTTCGGTGTTTTCACGCATGGTCAGGCAAGGCACGCCTAACACGGTGGTTTCTTCTTGCACGCCACCTGAATCGGTGATAACCAAAGCCGCCTCTTTCATGAGCTTTAAGAACTCAATGTAGCCCTGCGGTTCAATGAGTTGCAGACCAGAAATGGCTTGGGCTTTTTCAAGAAGCCCGAATGTTTGGAGCATTTTGTGCGTGCGCGGATGGATAGGAAAGACAATCTTGGATTTGGTGGAAATGGTCTCAAAGATGCGAAGAATTTTTTCAAGGCTGTCTTTCTCATCCACGTTGCTGGGGCGATGCAAAGTGACCAGTGTGTAACTTTTGGGTTCCAAGTTCAATTGCTCAAGAATTTTAGAGCTGTTGGCTTTTTCAATGTGCGAGACGAGGCTATCAATCATCACATTACCGACGAAGAAAATTTTTTCGTCAGGCACTCCTTCTTTCATGAGGTTATAGACGCCAGAGGGCTCACTCACAAAGAGCAAGTCAGAGATGCTGTCTGTGACGATGCGGTTGATTTCTTCGGGCATAGTGCGGTCGCCACTGCGCAAGCCAGCTTCAACATGGGCGACAGGCACAAGCATTTTTGCCGCAACAATCGAGCACGCCAGCGTAGAATTGACATCGCCAACGACCACAATCATGTCAGGGGCTTGCTTTTGCAGGACTTTCTCGAACTCGACCATTATCTTTGCAGTCTGTTCAGCATGAGAGCCAGAACCAACACCCAAGTAAATATCGGGCTGCGGCAGTTCAAGGTCTTCAAAAAACACCTTGGACATTTTCTCGTCATAATGCTGACCAGTATGTAAAATGATGGAGTGATAGTGACGAGCTTTTTGCAATTCTCGATGCAGGGGCGCAATTTTCATGAAGTTGGGTCGCGCACCAGCAACTAAAATGAGTTTTCGCAAGTCTGACCGATGGGTTTGCGTTTAACAGAATGTTACAAGAAAGTGATGCGCAAAAATAACATTTCACTGTGGATTCGTATAGGGCTGGTCTGTGGCTTATGTGGCATAGCATTCTCGTGGTGCAAGGCACAAACCAAAGCATCACCAACTCCAAAGCCTGCACAAGATACTGCAAAGTTAGTTACGGTGGTCTTAGAGCGCGCAAATGAGGTGACTGGCGGAGAATTTATAGACTCGACCTTCTCGCCCCCGCTGCTTGAAGAATTTCGTGCTGCCATAGGCGGCGTGCTCTTTCGTGAAACCACCACCACCATAGAGTGCGATACTGCCGTGCAATTTCTGACCACACGCAAAATTCATGTTGTGGGTAATGTCAAAATTGTGCGTGACACGGTAACGATTACTGGCTACGAAGGCTTCTACTTTCCAGATGCGCGCCGCTCTGAACTCAAAAAAGATGTAACGCTTTCTGATACCAAAGTGCTGCTCAAAAGCGATTCGGGCATTTATTTAAGCAATCAACGCTGTGCAATTTTCAGCGGCAATGTCTCGCTCAAGGATAGTGTGAGCTTGGTCTTCTGTGATAGCCTCGTCTATTTTCGCGACAATGCACGCTCGCAAGCCTTTCGCAAGGTGCGTCTCGTTAACTTGGCTGATAACACCATCATCACGGGCGGATATGCCGAACACTTCAACAATAGCGGATACAGTTTCATTATTCAACAGCCACTGCTGACCAAAATCGATAGCACGCAAAACGGCAAGATTGATACGCTCTTGATTCGTGCCGTGAGAATGGATTCCTACCGCGGTCAGCGAGATAGTGCGCAGCGCGTAGAGATGCAAGATAGTGTGAAAATTCGCTGGGGCACCGACCTTTATGCCAAAGCAAAAACTGCCACGTATCGGCTCAAAGACCAAAAAATTTTGCTCTACGGTCAGCCGATTGTCTGGTTTGAACGCTCACAACTCACTGGCGACTCCATAGTGGTGCAACTCAAGGAGCGTGAAAAAAAACTGCGCATCGAAAAAGTGTATGTCTATCGCAATGCCTTCTTGGTCTCAAAGGATTCGCTCGATAAAACAGGACTCAAGTTCAGTCAGGTTTCTGGCGTGGATATGGTTATCACATTCGATGATAGCGCGCGCATTCAGCAAGCCGATGTCTACAAACAAGCGCGAAGTTTGTATTACACCTACGATGGCACAAAGCCGCGTGGCGCCAATGCCTCGAGCGGCGATGAAATCAACATTTATTTTCGCAATAACCGCGTGCGCCGAATTCGTATTCGCGGTGATGTAGAAGGCGAGCAGTATCCAGAGCGACTGCTGTTTCGCAGGGATTTAAATCTGCCCGGATTTCAGTGGCGCGAAACCGAAAAGCCCGTGCTATGAACCCGCTTACAACATTGCCGACCCTGCGCATGAAGGTCGCACAGCTGGCAAAGCGACTCTACACCTCGCAGTTTATTCGTAAAGCCTCGTTGGTCATGGTGCTCAATGCAATCTCAAAAATTTTAGCATTTTTTGCGTCAGCATTTGCAGCTAAAGCCATGGGACCCATCAACTACGGTATCTCTGGCGTGGCACACACAAGCGCCATACAAGTGGGATTGCTCTACTACTTAGGATTCGATATCGTGGCGATTCGGCGTATTGCCGCAAACAAATATGCCCCCAGTGCATGCGAACTGATAGAGACCATCATCACACTGCGATTATGCATCGCAAGCGCTATGGCGCTGATTTGGATAGGAGCAGTATGGCTAACGGCGGATGAGTTACACAGAATGGCATGGACCTGTGCGGGCATAATTCTTTGGCTCAATGCCTTACAACTTAACTTTGTCTTCACTGCGATTGAAAAAATGCCCGTGCTCAATGCAATTCAGACCTTTGCGGCAAGCCTTTCGGCACTCGGTATATTTCTCGTCTTCAAACCGGGGGCGCCAGCTGGGTTGGATTTAGCCTTTACGGCAGCATCGACAGCCGTCATAATTGGGCTAAGCTGGGTTGCGTATTGGCGCGAGTTTGGACGCTGGCCTGTGTCAGGGACACTGTTCCGCCTGCCGACAGCAGGACTGCAGCATATCTTCAGTGAATCATGGAAGTATTTTGTGACGGTGCTCGTCATGTATCTTTTTACCTTCTTTCAAATTCCGATGATAGAGATGCTCTCGAGCACACGTGAAGCCGGCATTTATCGCACTGCCTTTGCCCTGACCATAGGGTTAGACTTCTTTTTGCAGAGTTTCTACCTACTGCTTTTCCCGCGTATCATTGCATGGAAAGAGCAGGGCGAGCAAGTCTTGGCAGAGCAGCAGCATCGTGCCTTTTTGCTCTTCGGGGCTTTCGGTGTTGTGATAGGGATAGTGATATGGATTGGGGCACCAGTATTCTACAAGCATTTTTTAGGACAAGAATTTTTAGCAGGTGTAGATGCATGTCGAATCTTGATGCTGGCAAAGCTCACAGGCTTTGCCGTGCAAGTCTACATTCAGCTACTGATGGCGATGAAGCGCGATATGGATTTCATGATAATCTCCTGCATTGGTGCGGCAATAAGTCTAACGCTTAGTCTGTTGCTTATTCCAAGCATGGGCGGCTTCGGCGCAGCCTGTGCAGCTGCAACAGGTGAGATGGTCATCAACGTGCTGTCCGTGCTATGGCTCAAGAGACTAACACAATTTGCACCAGCAGTAGCAAAAGCCGAACCATAAAGCCGCTCAGCGCAGGCAAAAGCGACTTAAAACGCCACGATAACAGCAGTGATTGACGAATATCAATTGATTACTATCGGTGCAAAGAGCGTCCAACATCTATTTTCTCGTATTTGTGCTGGCTATTGCCGTGTCAGTATGGCAAGAGAGTGTGCATGCGGCGTTGTTATCTCTCACGTTTTTGATAACTGCAGTTGGATTAAAACTGCATGCGCATCTCAGTGCCTCTCGCAGGACAGTAGAGACCATCACAATTTTTGTCAAGCCTTTAGGTCTTGCACTGCTCATACTGACGGGGTATCAGACACTCTCGCTGGCGCCAGCGATATTTGAGTGGTCCGTGCTGGAGCATCCACTGCCTCCAGATGCCTTAGAGAAAACCATTACCTTGTTTCTCTTTGGGGTAAGCCTGTTTTGGGTCGGATTTTCTCTGAACCTTGGAGAAGTGCTGGCTAACGCTCTGGTAGCTCAGATGAGGCGAGACAGTTCGGTGAGTCGGCAGTCGGTGATAATGTTTGCAAAGAGGAGTTTGCTGGTCGGACTGGTGCTGTATGTAGCAACGGTGGTGGTAGCAGGGTATAGCAATCCTATTGCTGCATTGCTCGACATGAGCGAATTTCGCCGTAAAGCCTTGTCATTAGGTGCAACATCTGCCATTGCGGTATTGATGTTTCTGTGCTTGGCTGTGCCGAAATCCATGATGCTCATGCAACTTGCTGATAAAAAGCAAACCTTTTCAAGTGCGGAAAAGCGGTTTTGGTTCTTTTTTGTGGCGATAGAGATTGCAGTCTCCTTTACGTTTGGAATTCGCGGTGTATTTGT
>Ga0308414_1002236_pt1 | contig 12657 bp, 13 predicted proteins | sample HotsprSampleOS50_FD_205667 | JGI IMG/M metagenome (GOLD analysis project Ga0308414, IMG submission 205667) | Hot spring phototrophic mat microbial communities from Octopus Spring, Yellowstone National Park, Wyoming, United States - 20090730_OS50 ... | reverse complement strand
CCCACGTCTCCCGCCACGCCCGCGCAAACACATCCTCCCACTCATACTCCCTCGCCATCGCCAAAGCCCGCGCCCGGTATTCCGCATGCCGCGCAATAATCTCCTCCAGTGCTTCTTCAAGTTCACCAGCATCATACCTGATCGCACGCCCCGCCCCGCGCCGTTCAATCTCTTCCGCCACTTCCGGCACCTTCACTATCACTACCGGCAACCCGCACGCCAAATACACTTTCGGTTTCCCCGGATCCGCATACACGCTGAAATCTCCCGCCTTCGGCTGATACAGCGCGATCCCAATCCCGCACTCCATCAGCAGCCGCTCTACTTCCCGATGATCCTCAATATACCCGTGCATCGTCACCCGCTCCCCTAGCCCTTCCTCCGCCACGCGTGCCGCCAACACCGCAAGATACGGCCCCCCACCCACTATGTCCACATGTACCTTCGCATGCCGCTGCGCCAGCCGCGGCAGTACATCCAGCAGCAACTGCACACCAGATTTCTCCTGAACATGTCCCATAAACACCAGCCGCTCCGCTGTCACCGTCGCCGGCAACCTTTCGCCCAACGCCGCCGCGTGTGTCCCGTGCGGCACCCAAGCCGTCCGCGCACACCTCCCTTCTCTCATCCCGTCCTTTATCCGTCCCTCATGCATCCGCCGCGACAAATTCCAAATAACATCCGCATGATAACAGCACCACCGGTCTATCCGCCGGTACAACCACGCATACATCCGCGATCCGCCCGCTTCCGGCGCATAGTCTATCGAATACAACACTACACGCCCCGCCACTCCCAGCCAGCGCAACACTATCCCCGGCAGCGTGTCAAACGCCCCATTCCCCACATACACATCAAACCGCCTGCGCGCCCCCAGCGCTACCCACAGCGTGCGCACGAAATCCAGCCCATACCGTACAAACATCGGCCATGCCCCGCGCCGCAGTTCCCGCCGTCCCACACATGCCCCACCACGCCATTCCTGCACCACCGCCTGCGCCCGCGGCGCAAACGCAAACGGATGCTCGATCAACACCACCTCCTCCTTGCGCCGCTCCGCCAGCCACGCTGCCAGCTCTTGCCCCGGCCCCGTCGCGTAAAAATGCAATACTATCAAACACTTCATACTTCCCCACCTGCCTCTCTCACTATCGTTACCATCATCGTCCCTCCCTTACGTCCCTTGTGTCCCTTATGTCCCTTTCTCCCACCCCCGCCTCCTCCTCTTGACAACGCCCCGCAATATCACTACTATTCTCGCATCATGTGCTCTCTCTCCGCCATGCGTGCCTGGCATATTATACTCTTCTCCGCAGCCTGCGCCGCAGCCCCATGTGCGCGCGCGCATAGCCACGCTCTCTCCACAACAAACAACATAGTTCATTCCATCCACATCTCCGGCGCCGTCCGCACATCCCCGGAACGTCTCCGCACCCTCATTCTCTCCCGCATTGGCGAGCCAGCCAGCCCCCGCCAAATCAGCCGCACCATCGCCGCTCTCGCCGCCTTGCCCGATATTCACAACGTCGTGGTCACTGCCACTCCCTCGTTCAACGGCTTTGACCTCATCTTTGCCATCCAAGAAGCCCCCCTCATCGCCGCATTGTCCGCCTCGCGCGATACACCCCGCCGCCGCCTCCCGCGCCGCCCCCTCGCCCCCCTCCAGCCCGGCTTGCCCTTCTCGCCCGCCACTCTCTTCGACGCCACCCGTGCTCTCCAAGACTACTTTCATCGCCATCACTTTCATGCCGTCATGCTCTCATCAGCGGTCGTGCGCCTGCCCGGCACCAATCTTGTTAACGTCTCCTTGTACGCCCACGAAGGCGTCCGCCAATATATATCCGAAATCACCATCTACGGCAACCGCGCATTCAGCGCTGCTGCGCTCCGCCGCATGTTACACTGCACACCGCGCAACCGCTGGCTTTTCCGCAGTGGCGCCTTTCAGCCCGCGCAATTTGAAACCGACCGCCAGCGCATCCTCGGCGCATATCTCGCCCGCGGCTACCTCGACGCGCGCATCGCCATTTCTACCCGCACCGCCGCGCATTCCAACGAAATTGCCGCCATCGTCAGTGTCTTCGAAGGACCACGCTACACTGTTGGTGAACTCACCTGGCGCGCGCGCGGCCTCCCCAGCAATCACCTCGCCCGCCTCCAACAGCACATCGCCCTCGATAACGATATGCCCTACACACCAGACTTGCCGGATGCCCTGCGCGCGCGCATCGCCGAAGTCTCGCGCGCGGCACATATGCCGGTGCCCGGCATCGTTATACGTACATTGCTCGCTCCTCAAAGCTCCCCCGCGCACCCGTCCGTCACCATCGCTGTCACGCTAATCACGCCCGGCTTGCCGCTCAATGAGCCACGGCCTGTCATTACCTATCCGTTGATGCGTGTAACATCATTCTAGGAGCTGCACCCCGCTCCCCCGCGCACAATCCGCGCCACCGGCCGCTCGCTCCACCCGCACCGCTTGTCCAGCCACCACGCCAGCACAAACGCGCATGTCATGCCGCCAAGTCCCAGCGCCAACGCACTGATTTCCCCCAGTCTCACCACACTCCGCCCCACATACGCCAATCCCAAAAACGCCGCCAGCGGCACCGCCAGCAGCCACACCTGCGCCCGCCCCCGCGCCCCACGATCCACTTCCACCTCCACCGCGTCCCCCGGCGCCGTCCCTTCCGGCGCATACGCCCGCAACACCATCGTCTCCGGCACGCTCCCGCACGCGCACACTCCACACCTCCCGCACGCCTCGTTGCGCGTCAAACGCACCACCGCAATACCCCCAGCCACTGATTCTACAATCCCACGTTCGCTCACAACCTCCTCCCCTTATTCTTGCGGCAGTGATTCTTCATATACCACACGCCGCGAAAGACCCGTCAATGCCGCCACAATTCTCGCCGCCGTCGCATGCGGCACGTTCCCAGCTGCCTGCACCACCGCCACCATGCTCCGCACATCCCGCTCGCCCGCTCCTGCTGCCGACGCTTCCGCCGCCGGCGCAATCACCATGACGCATTCACCGCGCACCCTTCCTACGCTAAAATACGCCGCCAGCTCCGCCGCCGTCCCACGCACTACTTCTTCATGCACCTTCGTCATCTCACGCGCCACTGCCATCCGCCGCTCCCCCAGCCCCTCCGCCAGCATCTCCAGCGTCGCCACCAGCCGCTGCGGACTCTCAAACAATACGCTCGTGTGCGCCGCGCCACGCAGCTCCTCACACAGCTTTTTCTGTTCTTTCGTCTCGCGCGGCACAAACCCGAGAAACTGAAAACTCCGCCCCATCATCCCGCTCACCACCAGCGCCGCATCCACCGCCGACGGCCCCGGCACACACGTATACGCCAGCCCTTCCTCCCGCAGACGGCCCGCCAAAACCGCACCCGCGTCCGAAATCAGCGGCATCCCCGCGTCCGACACAATCGCTATCTCTTCTCCCCCGCGCAGCCGCTGCACGATCTCTTCCGTCCGCTCCCGCTCGTTGTGCTGGTGAAAACTAAACACCGGCGTGTGAATCTTGAAATGCGAAAGCAATTGACGCGTATGACGGGTGTCTTCCGCGCCAATTGCTTTCACCTCTCGCAGCACGCGCAGCGCGCGCAGCGTGATGTCTTCAAGATTCCCTATCGGCGTCCCCACAAAATACAGCATCGCTCAGTATCCATCCACCTTCCGCCATCCGCTCATCTGTCATTCATGCAGAACTTCTGATTTCTGACTTCGTTCTTCTGCCTGCCTACTTCCTTCTTCGTTCATTCTGCACTCTTCCTTCTTCGTCTCTTCGTGCCTTCGTGGTTCCTCCCCAAATCGTACATCGTAAATCGTAAATCGTAAATCAACCATTATCTCTTACAACGTCACATAGACACCACAACCGGACACTTGAATTGCTCGTGCATGCAGAACTTCTAACTTCCTTCTTCGTTCATTCTGCACTCTGACTTCTTCTTCGTGCCTTCGTGGTCCCTCCCCAATCGCTATGCGCTATTCGCCACGCGCTATTCCTACATCCCCTGTCCCCCGTCCCCTCCCCTCCCTAATTGAACATCACATACTTCTTCCCCGCTGTCCCGCACACCGGGCACTTCTCCGGCACCTCCCCTTCCACCGTGTGCCCGCACACCGGGCAAATCCCAATCACCCCAATCGTGATGTCCTGGTCTTGCGCCGCCAGCTTGTGCGCATTCCCGTACATCTTCGAATGAATCTTCTCCGCTTCCAACGCATAATGTGTCGTCCGCACCGCGCCCTTCTCCTTCTGAAATTCCGCCATGTTGTTATACACCGGGTACATCTCACTAATTTCAAAATCTTCGCCGGCTTTCGCCGCCACCAGATTGTCCGCCGTCCCGCCGATGTACCCTAATTCCCGCGCATGGTTGTGCGCATGCACCTGTTCCGCATACGAAATCGCCCGGAACAACCGTGCGATGTTCGGCTTCCCTTCCTTCTCTGCCACTGCCGCAAATGCCAGATACTTCATGTGCGCCATGCTCTCGCCCGCAAACGCCTTTTCCAGTGCTTCCTTTGTCATCGCATGCATACTCTTCTCCTTGTGTTACTCGTTACTCATTGTGATTTAATTGTTATTATCCCCTTGCAATTATTGTACCCCTGCTCCTTCCCTTTGTCAAGCCCCCGCCACCCCTTGTTCCGGCGACTAACAACACAGGCGTGGAGGGGCAACGGCCTCGCTGCCCTTTTACCTCACGCGCATAAGCCCGCCGTGGCCGGCGGCCCTCCCTAGTCGCCGGATCTAAGCCACCTCCAGTCTGTGCAGATGTTGCCATACGCGCCAACTCCTCGCCATCCCCTACACGTGCTTTCTGTGCCCAAAACTAATCGCCAGTAAAGTAGCAAAGTAAGCCACACATCAGAGCCGAACGGCAATCACCGCTGAACACTCAACGTTCACCCCCCCTCATACACCCACTCTACCCGCACCTCGACATCCGGGTGCAAGCTCTGCTTCACCGGGCATTGCAGCGCTCCGCGCTCCAGCCGTACTTTGTCTGCCGCGCTCAGCTTCACACTCGCCGGCACCGTTATCACCGCCCGCAGCGACGCTATCCGCCGCACCGGCTGGCTGGCCATTTCTTTCACGACGCTCACACGTGTCCCTCCTATGTCTAGCCCGTGCCGCTGCGCTACCAACCCCATGATCGTCAGCATGCATGTCCCCAGCCCCGCCGCCATCAAGTCCGTCGGCGAGAAGCTCGCCGCCCGCCCCCCATTGTCCAACGGCGCATCCGTGATCATTTCGCTCCCAGATGGCTCATGCACAGCCTTACACCGCAATCCGCCTTCATACACACATTGTAGTTCTACTCCCATCGCCGTCTCCTTCTCCTTTTACCACGTGCGTAACAGTTCTACTACTTCCACAATAATCCAGTCCGGCGTAGATGACCCCGCCGTCACGCCAGCGATCGCCTTGCCAGACATATCATCCTTCCGCAACTCTGCCGCACGCTCCACATGCACGCTGGGCACGCCTTGCGCAGCGCACAGCTGCACAAGCCGGTTCGTGTTCGCGCTGTTGCGCCCCCCCACCACCACCATCACTTCCACCAGCCCGCACAGCCGCACTGCCGCCGCCTGCGTCCGTGCAGTCGCGTTGCAGCGTGTGTCCTCAATCTCCACATCGCGCGCCCGTGTCTTGATCGCCTCCGTTAGCACCTCAAACGCCTGCCCGTCCAGCGTTGACTGTGCCACCACCGTCAATGGCACATGCACATCTATCCGCGCCGCCTGCTCCAACGTCCCAATCACCACCCCGCGCCCCAGACAAAACCCCAGCAATCCTGCCACCTCCGCATGCCCTTCATCCCCTAAAATCACTACCTGCCGCCCCCGCGCATACGCTGCCGCCACTTTCTGCTGTATCGTATGCACGTGCGGACATGTCCCGTCTACCACCTCTACTCCCACGCCCCGCAGTCTCTCGTATTCATCCGGTGGCACGCCATGCGCACGAATGACTACCACCGCGTCACGCTCCACCTCCTGCAGCCCTTCCATGCTCCGCAACGTCCGCACCCCCATCGCCTCCAACCGCTCAATCACGGCCTGATTGTGAATGAGCGGCCCATACGTGTACAACGGCCGCCGTGATGCCGCCGCTAACTCTTCCGTCATCCGCACCACGCGCGTGACGCCCCAGCAAAATCCCGCATGCTCCGCAACAATCACTTTCATCGCCGCTCTTCCTCTTCTGCCATCACCGTCAGCGCTTCAATCCGCCGCAACTCTTGTATCAGCCGCTCGATACGCGCATGATACGCCGCGCGCGTAACCGCCCCGCTGCATGGCGCGCTGCATGCATCCATCTGCGCATACATGCACGCACTTTTGCTCCGGCACACCGCACCACCACACCGCCGCATCTGATACTTTTCCTGCATCTTCTGCGCCAGCCGCTTGGCATGCGCGCCACTCGGAAATGGCCCAAAATACATCGCGCCGTCATCCACACGCTGATGCGTCACCAGCAGCCGCGGAAATTCCTCCTGCACCGTCAACTTCAGCGAAAAATACCGCCGGTCGTCCTTTAATTCAAAATTGTACCGCGGCTGATATTCCTTGATCAGCTGATTCTCTAACACCGCCGCCGCTTCCTCCGTGGGCGTCTCAACGTATTCAATCTCCCGCACCTTCGCTTGCAGCAACGCCACGCTCGCCCGCCCGTCGCCCCCAGGCCGGAAGTAGCTCTGCACCCGCGCCCGCAGGTTTTTTGCTTTCCCTACATACAGTACCCGCGCGTCCTTGTCCTTCATCACATACACCCCGCTCGCCCGCGGCGCCTCCTGCACGCGCGCATCGTCAACCGTCTCTCTCTGTTTCTGTTTGGCCCCGCGCGGCATCCTCATCATCTCCCTGCTCCCGCCGCCGCCCGATACAGGCGTTCCAACACTCTCCGGTTGCGCACGTCCGCCCCGTCGTCATCTTTCGGCGTCTCAAGAATCCATGGCACGCGCCGGAACGCAGCAATCTTCATCAATTCCCGAAACCCCGCCATACCAATCTTCCCCGCCCCAATGTGCGCGTGCTGGTCGCGCCGCGTCCCGTACCCATGCACCGAGTCGTTCGCATGGATCGCCCGCAGCGTGCTCACCCCCAGTGTCCGCTTCAGTTCCGCATAAAATTGTCCCGCTCCCTCCGCGGTGCGCACATCACATCCCGCCGCAAATACGTGCGCCGTGTCGATGCACACCCCCGTCTTCATCTCCGGCACCCGCCCCGCCACACAATCCAAAATCTCTGCCAGCTCCCCCATCGTTCCCCCCAGCATCGTCCCACCACCCGACGTCGTCTCAAGCAAAAACCGCGTCCCCGGTACCCCTCGCGCACACAGCCGCTCCATCCCCTCTGCCACCCGCCGCATGCCTTGCGCCGCACTCCCGCCTTTGCTGCTCCCCGGATGCATCACATACGCATCTGCTCCTATCGCATCGCACACCGCCAAATCCCGCGCTACCGTCTCACACGACCGCTCCCACAGCCGCTGGTCTGGCGTGGCAAGATTCGGCAAATACGGTGCATGTACTATCACAAAACGTATCCCATGCGCACGCCGCTTTTCTTTAAACGCTTCGCATTCTTCGGGTGTCGCCAGCGGCGCTTCCCACACCCGCGGTGAATGCGTGAATAGCTGCACGCAGTTGAAGCCGCACGCCACCGCGGCTTCGATCGCACATGCCAGCCCGCCCGCCACCGGCATGTGTGCGCCGATTAACATGCCCCCCGCGCCCTTGCTCATCCTCTTACCGCGCCGCCCCCGGCACCACCGCCGGCCGCCCGATGCTCAAATACGTAAAACCGCGTTCCCGCATCTCCTCCAACTCATATTGATTCCGCCCATCAAAAATCACCCGCGCCTTTAACAACCGCGCCATGCGTTCAAAATCAGGATTCCTAAACTCATTCCACTCCGTGATCAAAATCAGCGCGTCCGCATCCTTCAATACCGCATACGGCGTGCGGCTATACGTAATTCTATCGCCTAACACCCCTCGCGCAGTATGCATCGCCACCGGGTCATACGCCCGCACTCTTGCTCCCGCCTTCAGCAGCGCATTGATCACCACAATCGACGGCGCTTCGCGCATGTCGTCCGTCTGCGGTTTGAACGCCAAGCCCCACACCGCGAACATCCTGCCTTTCAGTTTCCCCTGATAATACGCCTCCACTTTCTCAAACAACACCCGTTTCTGCGCCTCATTCACCGCTTCAATGCTGTCAATCATCCGCGGCGTATACCCCGCCGCCCGCGCCGTCGCCCCTAGCGCCTGCACATCTTTCGGAAAACACGACCCCCCATACCCCACCCCCGGAAACAGAAACCGCGGCCCTATCCGCGAATCCAATCCCACCGCCCGCCGCACCTGCTGCACATCCGCTCCCACCCGCTCGCAAATATTCGCTACCTCATTCATAAACGATATCCGCGCCGCCAACATCGCGTTCGACGCATACTTGCTCATCTCCGCCGACCGGTTGTCCATCACCAAAAACGCCGCTCCCGTCCGCATGAACGGTGCATACAACTCCCGCATCTGCTCCGCCGCCCGCCCACTCTCCGTCCCCACGATCACCCGCTCCGGCTTCAGAAAATCGTCCAGCGCCGCCCCTTCCTTCATAAACTCCGGATTCGACACCACATCAAACGGCTGCTTCGTCACCCGTTTCATCCGCGCCCGCACCTCATCCGCCGTCCCCACCGGCACCGTGCTCTTCGTCACGATTATCCGGTACCCATCCATCAGCCGCGCTATCCCCTCCGCCACCCCAAACACGGCGCTCAAATCCGCACTGCCATCTTTCTTCGGCGGCGTCCCCACCGCCAAAAAGATAATCTCCGATTTCTTCACTGCTTCTGCCAAGTCCGTCGTAAAATGCAGCCGCCCACCATGGCTGTTCCGTTGCACTAACTCCTGCAGCCCCGGTTCGTAAATCGGTATCCTCCCGCTCCGCAATGCACGCACTTTCTTCGCGTCATTGTCCACGCAAATCACATCATTCCCGCTGTCCGCAAAACACGTCCCCGCTACCAACCCCACATACCCCGTGCCAACAACCGCCACTTTCATGCTCTCACCTCGCGCTCAATAATTACCTTCACAAACCGCCGCTTCCCCGCCCGCAACACCGCTTCGCGCACCCCCGGCGCCGCCACTTTCATCTCCTTCACTCGCTCCTCCCCCAGCTGCACTGCCCCTTGCGCAATCAGCCGCCGCGCTTCCCCCTTCGATCCCGCCATCCCGTACTCCACCAACAATCCCACCACGTCTATCTTCCCCTCTCCATCCGGTACCACGTGCACCTCCGCCATCGCGCCCGGCGCCTCTCGCGCCGAAAACACCCGCTCAAATTCCTTCCGCGCGGCTTCCGCCGCCGCAACACCATGATACAACCGCACCAGCGCATGCCCCAGCCGCTTCTTCGCCTCCATCGGATGAAACGTCCCCGCCGCCACCCCCGCACGCATCTCCGCTATCTCCTCCATCGGCACGTCCGTCACCAACTCGTAATACTTCCACATCAACTCATCACTCACCGACATCACTTTCCCAAACATCTCGTTCGGCGCATCGTTGATCCCCACGTAATTCCCAAAACTCTTCGACATCTTCCGCACCCCATCCAGTCCCTCCAGCAACGGCATCGTAATGCACACCTGCGGTTCCTGCCCCGCATCGCGCTGCAAGTCGCGCCCCACCATCAAATTGAACGTCTGGTCACTCCCCCCCAACTCCACATCCGCCTTCACCATCACCGAATCATACCCCTGCATCAGGGGATACACCATCTCGTGCAAATACACCGGCGTCCCCGCCGCCACCCGCGCCGCAAAATCTTCCCGCTCCAGCGTCCGCGCCACCGTGCTCTTCGCCAGCAGCTTGATCACGTCCATGAACGCCATCTGCTTGAACCACTCCCCGTTGTACCGCACTTCCAACGTCTCCATACTCAGAATCTTCCCCGCCTGCTCCAAATACTTCTGCGCATTCCCCACAACCGTCTCCTCCGCAAGTTGCGGCCGCGATTTGTCCCGCCCCGACGGGTCGCCCACCTGCGCCGTATATGTCCCGATAATCAGCACCGCCTGGTGCCCCAAATCCTGAAACTGCCGCAGCTTCCTCAATACCACCGTAAATCCCAAATGCAAATCCGCCGCCGTCGGGTCTACCCCCAGTTTCACCCGCAATCGCTTCCCGCGCCCCAGCTTCTCCCGCAACTCTCTCTCCTCAACTATCTGCACCACCCCGCGCCGGATCACCCCCATCTGCTCATCTAGGCTCTTCATCCCTTCACCGCCGCCTTCAAGGCCTGCTCTATGTCCGCTTTGATATCCTCCACGTGCTCCAGCCCTACACTCAGCCGGATGTAATCCTCCGTCACGCCCGTCGCCGCGCGCTCCTCCGCCGTCAACTGCTGATGCGTCGTTGATGCCGGATGTATCACCAGCGTTTTCGCATCCCCAATATTTGCCAAATGCGACAACAATTTCACGCTGTTAATAAACCGCGCCCCAGCCTCGCGCCCCCCTTTAATCCCAAACCCCACCAGCCCCCCGTATCCTCCCCTCAGATATTTCTTCGCGTTCCCATGATGCGCATCGTCCTCCAGCCCCGGATACACCACCCACCTCACCAACTCATGCCCCTTCAGCCACCGCGCCACTTCCAGCGCATTCGCCGAATGCTGCCGCTGCCGCAACGCCAATGTCTCCAGCCCCTGCAAAAATAAAAACGCATTAAATGGGCTCAGCGCCGCCCCCATGTCCCGCAACAACGTCACCCGCACCTTCAAAATAAATGCCACGTTCCCCATCCCCGGCACATCCCCAAACGCATCCCAATACACCAGTCCGTGATAGCTCGGATCCGCCTCCGTATACTCCGGAAACTTCCCATTGTCCCATCGGAATTTTCCTGAATCCACAATGATCCCGCCAATGGACGTCCCGTGCCCGCCGATGTACTTCGTCGCCGAACTCACTATGATGTCCGCCCCATATTCTATTGGCCGGCACAACCCCACGCCCACCGTGTTGTCTATCACCAACGGTATCCCCGCCTCATGCGCAATCTGCGCCAATGCCTCAAAATCCGGCACATCTAATTTCGGATTCCCAATCGTTTCTGCATAGATGGCACGCGTGCGCTCGTTAATCGCCCGCTTGAACGCCTCCGGCTGCTGCGAATCTACAAACGTCACCTCCCGCCCCAGCTTCGGAAATGTGTAGTGCAACAACTGATACGTCCCGCCGTACAAATTGTTCGCCGCCACAATGTGATCCCCCAGCCGCGTGATCCCCAGCAACGCATACGTTATCGCCGCCTGCCCCGACGCCACAGCCAGCGCGCCAGTCCCGCCCTCTATCGCTGCCATGCGCCGCTCAAATACATCCGTCGTCGGGTTCATCAAGCGCGTGTAGATGTTCCCAAATTCCTTCAACGCAAACAAATTCGCCGCATGTTCCGTGCTCTTAAACACATACGATGTCGTCTGATAAATCGGCACCGCCCGCGCCCCCGTCACCGGGTCCGGCTCCTGCCCCGCGTGCAATCCCTGTGTCTCTACGTGCTCTGTCTTCATTCAGCTCCTCTCTCAACGTTAATTCTCAACATCGCACCATTATACCAAATTCCACAATTCTGCCCCCTCCAATCTGTCCCTTACGTCCCTCATGTCCCTTCCGCCCCTCCCCACGCTCTCCCCCGCCGCCACGCCCACACTCCCGCCACCGCCGCTGCTCCCAGCGCCCCTGCCTCCGGCACAGTTTCATATTTCCCCAAATCCGGCGCTCCCTCATTATAATCAAAGTACACTCCCTGCCCCGCATTCCACGTCAAGCTCGCGTCCGTCACAATCGTCGTGCCGTTCGGTATCTCTATCACCTGCGCCGTCATCCCCCCCACTCTTATGATATCCCCTGCCGTCATCCCCATCCCATCCGTAAAATAAAACGCATCCGCCACAGGTATGTTTGTCCCCATGCTTGCCCGCGTGGTATACGTCACCGGCCCGCCCGCATCAATACACGGACTCCCCACGCTAAGGTGATAGTTGTTCGTCGCCGCATACACATACTGCGGATTCACCGCGCGGCTGTGGCTCCCCGTATGCGACGGCGCATACGGCGCTCCATACCAGTTGTTGTAGTCCAACTCAAACGTCACACTCCCCTCAATTTTTAAATCTTGGCTCCCATTGTGCGTTGATATGTTGTTCTTTATTCTCAACTTGTCCGCCACTTCGTTTTGCGCTACCCAGCCGTTGCGCAACCCCGCATCTCCATTCCCATGTATCGTGCAATGCACCACATAAATGTCGTACGCATCCTGATACAGAATAAACCCGTACTGCTCGTTGTTCCATGCGCCGCACCGCATAAACCGCACGAGGTGTGTATTGTCCCCAGACGGCGCCCCGCTGCTCGCTATGCCCGATCGCGGATGATCATAACTCTAGCACTCTCGCACCACCACATCATACAACTCCCCTGAATACCCTTCATACACATCTATGTCTATCCCGTCTTCCCCATTCGCAAATACCCGGCACCCTTCTACAATCACATGCTGGCTATTCTGCACGTTCATCCCGTCCGCATCGTCAAAATACTCCCCATAG
>Ga0308414_1002234_pt1 | contig 12658 bp, 14 predicted proteins | sample HotsprSampleOS50_FD_205667 | JGI IMG/M metagenome (GOLD analysis project Ga0308414, IMG submission 205667) | Hot spring phototrophic mat microbial communities from Octopus Spring, Yellowstone National Park, Wyoming, United States - 20090730_OS50 ... | reverse complement strand
AACGTGTTCCGTGCATTGTTTCATAACACCAAACAATACACAAAATACCCGATGGCGCAAGTCTAAAATATGAATTTTTCAAAGAATTTTTTAAATTTTGCTTCACACGGCTAAAATCTTACGCATAATGTTTTTTTTCGTCGTTTTCGTGCGGATAAACTCAATTCCGAGCAACGCGGCGCTGAGCAGATTCCAAATCGTCGAGTACGCCAGCGCGCCGTAGGCGGCATGGGCAATGGCGACCCGATCCAGCACTGTTGAAACGCCGAACAGCGCAGCGGCAATCAGCGACAGCACGGCATAGAAGGTCTTCCGATGGGCGGGGGTTTCACCGCGATGGTTGGCATACAGCATCCAGCCCACCGCGGCCATACTGAACATCATCAAGAGAATCGCCGCAGGCGTGGGCGTCTTGCCGCCGGAACACCACAGCGTCAGCAGCGTAAACACCGGCACTGCCGCCTGAGCGGGAATGACCAGCGCCAGCGTCCCTTTTTTGACCGCCTCGGTAAACAGCACACTGGCAAAGGCCGTAATCACCGCCGCGGCGATGGTCGCTATCCAAAACAGCGGCTCGGTCGGCATCGCTTCGCCGCGATACAGCAGCAGCGGCAGCAGCACAACGCCGCTGAACAGCCGTCCGGTCAGCACAACCAGCCGGCTGTCAATGCCGCCGCACAGGCGTTTGACGGTCAGCACCTTGGCCGCGTTGGCCGCCAGCGATACCAAACTCAACACCACCCACAGCGGCATCAAATGCTATCGGCTCCTTTCAGCATCGTCTTGGGTGCGGCGAATCTGCGCCAACAGTTTATGACGGCCGCGGGCGGACAGATAATTTTCGATTTGTTTCCAATTGCGTTTGTCATAATACTGCAAAAGCGCCATTTGGAGTTTTTTGTCGCCGTGGCCTTTGGGGATAACGATGATTTTGTGTTTGGGCGACCGCCCGCTGACATACATCGCCGTGGACAGCGCCAGCGGCGCCGGCACAAAGTCCTGCACCTGCCGCGGACGCCAGTTACGGGCGACCAGATATTCGGTCAACTTGACCGCATCGTCGGCGTTGCAGCCGGGATGGCCGCTGATAAAATACGGCACAAGGTACTGCCGCTTGCCGACGCGGGCGGACGCCTCCGTAAAGCGGGCTTCAAACTCCTCAAACACCTCAAAGCCCGGCTTGTGCATCAGCGCTAAAACGTGCGGGCAGTAATGCTCCGGCGCGACCTTCAAATGCCCGCCGACAAAATGTCCGGCCAGCAATTGCAGGTATTCTCGGCTGTGCAGTGCAAGGTCGTGGCGTATGCCGGAGGCCACATAAGCGTGCAGTTTTCGCTTTTGTCTCTGCTGCCAGCGAAGGACATGCTCCAGCAGTCCCACCACGCGACGGTGATCGGCCGCCAGCTTCGGACACGGCGAGGGAAACAGGCAGCTTTCGCGGGCGCACGTCGCCGCATCGGCACAGGTCATCCCGTACATATTGGCCGTCGGCCCGCCGATGTCGGCAATCGTCCCCTTAAACGCGGCATGGCGGGCGATTTTGTCCGCCTCGTCCAATATCGACGCCTCCGAGCGCGAAGCAATTTGCTTGCCCTGATGAAAATAGATGGCGCAAAAACTACACCCGCCAAAACAGCCGCGATGCGTGGCGATGCTGAAACGCACCGGCTCCAGCGCCGCGATGCCGCCAAGCTTGTCGTACATCGGATGGGCATTGCGCGTAAACGGCAAGGCATACAGCGTATCGAGTTCTTCCGGCGTCAGCGGCGGCGCAGGCGGGTTGACCACGATGCGGCCGGGGTCTTGTTCCTGTACGACGGGCTTGCCGCCGGGGCGGGCTTGTTTTTGGTAGGCCAACTGGAAATCCATAAATCGTTCGGGCTGTGTTTCCAATTCGACGCGGCTCGGCAGCACAACCGCATCCGCCGGCGGTTTTATTTCGCGCACCACACGGTAGGCAATACCGGCAATATCCGTCAGGTCGTCCACCGACCGCCCCGCCGCCAGACGACGGGCGATTTCCAGCGTCGCGGTTTCGCCCATGCCGTGGACAAGAATATCGGCCTTGGCGTCAATCAGCGCTGAGCGTTTGAGCCGGTCTTCAACATAGTCGTAATGCACCAGCCGCCGCAAGCTGGCCTCAAGACCGCCCAGCATGATTGGCACGTCCTTGAACGCCTCGCGGGCGCGGGCGGCATACACCAACAGCGGCCTGTCGGGACGCAGGTCGGTTCGTCCGCCGGGACTGTACACATCCTCGTGCCGGCGATGCCCCAGCGAGGCGTGGGCGTTCAGTCGCGAATCGATACAGCCGGAGGTAATGCCCCAAAACAACCGCGGCCGCCCCATCGCCCGAAACGGCTCGACGCTTCGCCAGTCCGGCTGAGCGAGAATGGCGACGCGAAAGCCGTGATGCGTCAGCCATCGCCCAATCATCGCCACACCAAACGACGGATGATCAACATACGCATCGCCGGTTACAAGAATAATATCCGGCGCATCCCAGCCGAGGGCGTCAATATCCGCCCGACAGACGGGCAAAAACGGGTTGCATTGTCTGATGTGCGACAAAAAAGCTCGCTTAAGATTCAGAACAACTCTTTCTTTTTAAGCTTGTATTCAATCAGCCGCTGGCGTTTTTGCCGCGCCTGTTCGAGCAGTTTTTCAAGCCGTCGTTCATCGTCCGTGTCAATCGCAGAGCGAAAACGCTCCAGTTGTGCGATGAGCTTATCAATCCCCTGCACGCAGGCCTTGCGGTTGGTCAAGAAAATATCTACCCAGATATTGGCCGGGCCGGAAGCGACGCGAGATGAATCCATAAACCCCTTGCCGGCGCTGTACAAATCCTCCAACCTGTTGGCGTTGACCAGCGCCGCCGCCGACAGATGCGGCAAGTGGCTGACCATCCCCAGCGTGCGGTCATGGGCAGCCGGAGACATTTGCTCGACTTTACAGCCCAGCGTCTGCCAAAATGTTCGTATCGCCTTAAACGCCGCCGTATTGGTTTTGGCTGTATGGGTCAGGATGCACCGCGCCCCAATCAACAGGTCGTCGCGGGCATAGTCCAGCCCCTGTTTTTCCGAGCCGGCGATGGGATGCGAGCCGACAAAATGCACGTCTTTTTTGAGGCGCTTGGAAGCCCAGTGATGTACCAGCGCCTTGGTTGAGCCGACATCGGTAACAATCGCGCCGGCCTTCAGTAGCGGCGACATTTGGGCAAAATACCCCTCAAATGTCCGTATCGGCGTGGCCAAAATCACCAAATCCGCCTGCTCTACCGCCGCCGCCAGCGTTTCGGCGACCTCACTGGCTACCCCCTGCTGACGGGCTTTACGGCGGGTCGATTCCCGATGCGAAAACCCTACAACTCGAACCTCCGGCATCGCCCGCAACACAGAAAGCGACACACTGGCTCCTAATAAGCCCAATCCAACGACCGATATTTGCTTTATTTTTTCCATAAAAACAAATTTAGCAAACAATTTATTGTGCCGGCTGGAAGCCGGCGATACAAAAAAGCTACTGTAATTTGTGGGGGGGATATACGTCAATTTTTTTCTTTATTTTTAAGGCGAATTATGGTAGAATCCATGCCGTAATTAACCGCAAATGAACATTCCGACGCATTGAAACTGCGTGCGGAATGTTTTTTTAGGGGCAAAATATCAATGACAATTAAAGATATAAAAAATACGGTTTTGCAGTATCTGCCGTTCGAAAGCGAAATTGCCGAGTTGGATCGCCAAATCGAAGAACTTCGCAAGCAGAACCCGCAGCAGTCGCTGCAGGGCGAAACATCGCCGCAAATCCGCGCCTTACAGGTTCAGCAAACCGAACTGCTCAAAAAGATATATAGCAATCTGACGCCATGGCAGACGGTGCAGGTCGCCCGGCATCCCCAGCGTCCGATTTTGAGCGACTATCTGTCGCAGATGTTCAAAGACGTTCGCATTCTACACGGCGACCGCTGTTTCGGCGACGACCGAGCGATTGTAACGGCCTTAGGGCAGATTGGACGCGAAAAAGTGATGATCGTCGGCCAAAACAAGGGCAAAGACGTTAAAGAAAAGATCGCCTGCAATTTCGGCTGTCCCAACCCGGAGGGCTATCGCAAGGCGCTGGCCAAGATGAAACTGGCCGAAAAATTCGGCCTGCCGGTGGTTACGCTGATTGACACGCCCGGCGCGTACCCCGGCGTCGGCGCCGAAGAACGCGGTCAGGCACAGGCCATCGCCGTCAACCTAATGGAAATGAGCCGACTGCGAACGCCGATTGTCTGTGTGGTCATTGGCGAGGGCGGTTCCGGCGGGGCGCTGGGCATCGGCGTCGGCGACCGGATGGCGATTTTGGAACATTCCTATTATTCAGTCATCTCGCCGGAGGGCTGTGCGGCGATTCTCTGGCACGACGGCACACAAGCCCCTCGTGCCGCCGAAGCGCTCAAGCTGACCGGCAAAGAACTGCTGGCGCTCAAGCTGGTCGATGCGGTCATTCCCGAGCCGCTGGGCGGGGCGCATCGCAATCTGCACGACACTTTGTTCAATGTTGAGCAATACATCACCAAGTCGCTGACACAGCTTAAACGTATGCCGATTGATAAACTCTTAGACGCCCGCTACCAAAAGATACGCGCTATCGGTGCAAGCTGCGTTTCGGCGTCCGAGTTTGCGGCTGTCAAAGAAAAACGGCAGATCGCCGAGCGGCTCTCGCTCAAGGCGCAGTTGGACGCCGCCGAGACGGCCAAGCTGCAGCCGCAGCCGCAGAGCTAAGGACGCTTGATTATGCGCGTCGGAGTGCTGACGGTGGTCATTCAACTGCACGCCATTGCGTCCATCAAAGACAAACGCAAGATCGTCAAAAGTCTGCTCGAACGGCTGGGCAGCCGGTTTAACTGCTCGGCGGCGGAGTTGGACGCTCACGACAGCAAACTTGCCGCACGGCTGGGCATTGCGGTAATCTCCAACGACGGGGCGTTTTTGAATCGCCAGCTCGACGGCATCGCCGATTTTATTCGTCAGGACGGACGGTTCTTTGTCGGACGCATCGACCGAGAGGTCTTTACCGCAGGCGATGAGACGCCGTTGTTTTAAAACGCTAAATCCTAATCGCTAAATCATAAAAACGATGAATTCAAAACCATTTTCTTGGGGCGTTATCTTTGATCTGGACGGCACGATGGTCAATAACTCCGCGTACCATCGCAATGCGTGGTTTGAGTTGTGCCGACGATACGGCATCGAACTGACGACGGCGGACTATTATGAGAAAATTCACGCCCGCAGCAACGACAAAATTGTACCGAACTTGTTCGGCAAAGAGGTGGATGACGCATTTATTCGACGGATTCAGCACGAAAAAGAAACGCTCTATCAGGACTCCTTTCGCCCCGTGATGTGCGAAACCGCCGGTCTGACCGCCCTGCTGACCGAATTGCACAATGCAGGCATACCGTGTGCGGCCGCTTCCAACTCGCCCAAAACCAATGTGGACTTTGTGCTGGACGGGCTAAACCTGCGGCGGTTTTTCAAAACCATCATCGACCGCGAACAGGTTGCCGTCGGCAAGCCCAACCCCGAAATGCTGTTTCAATCGGCCGCAGCGATGGGGCTGCCGCAGCAGCGGTGTCTGGTGTTTGAGGATTCGGCCTCCGGCTTTGCCGCCGCCCGCAATGCGGGAATGCCCTATATCGCTATCATCGGCGGCACGGATCCCTCGGAGCTGCACGAGGCATACGACGCCAAAATGCACTGTGTGGATTTTACCCGACTGACAATTCACGATGTGGCCAAATGCCTGAACGGCCAAAGCCGCTAACCTGTCCCCTGCACAAAGTCGATGAGCCGCGACAAGGCAATGCGCCCGTTTGGCTCGCTGCCTGCCAAACCGCCGGCGGAAGAAAATTCCGCTTGCAAGTGCGCTAATCGCTCATTCACAGCATCCATATTCAACGTATTGTCGGCGTCAAAACAAATCGCATCGGCGGCGGGAAAGTTTTTTTCGCAGAAGGTTACGCCGTAGGTCGGCTCGTCCTGCAAATCGTCCAGATACACCAGCGGCAGGCCGTGTGTGCGGCAGATGAGCGGTCGAAACGGATACAGCCGGCACAATCCGTCTTTCAAAAACCCACATCCCGCCTGCGGGTCAAACACCGGACGAATACCGGCCGCCTTTATGTCCTCCAGAATCGCATAAAATTCCACCGGCCAGACCGTCAGGTTGATGCAGCAATCGGTGCATTTTGGCCGACAGTGCATCTGTCCGGCGTACATCGCCGCAAGGCGTTCGGCCTGCCGATCCACATCGTCGCGCAACTGTCGGTAGCGCTGCAATAACTCAGAGGTCATCGATCAATCGCCTTTCTGCGCGATGCAGTACAGTGATTTTTTACCCTTCAGATAAAGCCGGTCATCCACGACCGCCGGCGAACAATCAATCACGTCATCCAGCCGATTGGTCGCCAGTACTTCATAGTCGTCGCTGTTGTTGTTCAGTACTGCCGTTACGCCGTTGCGTCCGACGATATACACTCTTCCGGCCGCCCCGATGGGCGAGGCGTACACGCCGCGAAGGCCTTCAATCGCCCGTTGGGTGTAATAGGGCTTGCCGGTCTTGGCGTTGTAGCAGGACACCACGCCGTTGTTGCCAGCCAGCACATACAGTTTTTCGCCGTATAACAGCGGCGAAGGGACATACGGCGTGCCTTCATTGACGCGCCAGACCACCGCATCCGTGTCCGTCAGGTCGCCTGTACGCCCCAACGCGATTGCCAGCAGCGCACTGCCGCGAAACCCGCTGGTACAGTACACCATCCCAAAGCCCGTTACCGGTGAGGGAACGACATTTTGCGTCTGCCCGCCGCATTCCCAAATCACGTCGCCGTTGTCAAAATTGTAGCACCGCACGCGATTGTAACCGTTGACAATCACCTGCATTTCCTCGCGGCCGGATTGAACGGCAATCGGCGTCGTCCATGAGGTCGGCTCATCGCGCTCTTTTTGCCAAACAATCTTGCCGGTTCTGCGATCCAGAGCGGTTATCGTGGATTGATCCTCGTGATCCATCAGTACAATCAGCCGATCTTCCACCAGCAGCGGCGAACTGCCCCCGCCAAAACCGGCGCGTATCCGCATCCTGCCCAAGTCCCGCTGCCATTGCAGCTTGCCGTCCATATCCAGACAATAGACGCCCTGCGAACCAAAACTGGCATACACGAACCGCCCGTCGGTCACTGGCGAAAAAGAGGCAAAGCCGCTGTCGGGGTGATGCCCTTCGTGCGGGACAGCTTCTTTGACAGAGGTTTTCCATAACAGACCGCCGGTATGGCGATCCAGACACACCACCGAAAACCGATGGGGCAACTGAGTACCTCGCTGGCTGGCTCGCCGCATACCGGTCGGCGGCGACAACTTAGCGTCATCGGACGAGGGCTGTTCCTCCACGGGGTCAAGCGGCTCGGCAATTTGGAAAAACAGCTTGTCTTGCCAGATAATCGGCGTGGAATTGGAGGTATCGCCCGGCACATCGATAGACCACACGATATTGTCGGTCTGGCTCCACGTCAACGGCGGCTGGGCATCGTTTGAAACCCCCGACATATTCGGACCGCGCCACGTCGGCCAATACTCCGGCGCTGCCGCAACACAAAATACCGTAACCGACAGGATTGCGACAAGATAGAGCGAGAACTTTTTACTCACTGTAACCCCATGCATTAAATGTGTATTGTTTCTTTGATGCTATTAAAAACAAAAAAACAAAAACAGGCAACCCAAAAATAGGGAGTGCCAAACGTCCGATAGCAAGTTGTTTTGGAAAAGTAGAAAAGCGTGTGGGTTATAACAACTACACAACAATATATTGTGTATTGCCTATTTTCTCCATTTTATCAAAAAAATCACCATTTTGGCTGATTTGGACATTCAAAAATGTGTAAAATGGCCGATATCAGTAGTTTTACCTATTTCAAGATAAATCGCTATCATTAATGAATTTAAATCTTTTTTGAAAAAGATTGAAGTTTTCCGGCTAAGACAGTCGATACCAGTAGTGCAAACACGTTTGACAAGTAAAAGAACAACACCGAGCTACATACAAGATATAGTGGTTGAGCAATGAAAATTAAAGTCCCAAAAAGGACAGGGATGATATACAAAAAGGCGGCACAATGAATGTCGCCGATCGCCTGAACAACAATGGACGGTTCGAAATGGCGACTATTGAGGTTTCGTTCAGAACAATGGATAAATCGAAAACAAAACGCTTTAATATGGAAATGCGGCGGCTGGCCGCCCGCAACAACAAGGTTCATTCTGTCCGTACAGAGCCGGTTTCACTATGGACAGAGGCGGACTTTTCCCCCACACAGCTTCTGAAGCACTTGGATGTCAATCCCATCGGACAACTGCTGAAACTGATTGCCGCCCTGCCGGAAGTCCGCTACGACAAGATTGAGAAAGCCCGTCGGGAATTGCTGCTCTCGGAAGAACAACTTGACGCACGGCTCGATATGGCGCTGGATCGCGTCTTTGAAGAGATTGCCTCTGATCACGAATAGACCTGCCAGCCGGCGTTTTTAACTGTGTCCCTGTCAGGACGGTTCAAACGGTTAATGCAGGTCATCCTCGTGATAGTCGTCTTCATCCAGATCGACGGGTTTATAGCCCGGCTGTTTGGAGCGTTCCACTTCCTCATTAAACGCCTTCACAATCGCATCCTGTATCTTTCGGCGGCATTGCGCATTGATGGGGTGGGCAATGTCGGCATGAAGTTTCATTCGCCCGTGAGGGTCTTGGCGGATGCGTTCTTCGGGCTGTTTGGCTCCGCAGTTGCTGCAATATTTGGCTCGGAGATGATTTTTGCCGCCGCAACGGCTGCAATGGTCGCTCATTTTGCGAGAGGGCATTGCCACAAACAGCCCGCCGGTTCCCTCGATGATTTTGATGTCGCGGATGACAAACTCATTGTCAAGGGTCATCGAACAAAAGGCCTTTAGACGGTCATCCTGGTTGGACACAAGTTTGACTCTGACTTCGCTGATTTCCATAGTCTGCCTCGCCGAATAGTTACCATCTATTGCTGTTGACAAACCTGCTTTCGCAGTTGAACTCACTTTTAAGCCAACTCTGCACAGACGGAACCTGCTGAGGGTCGGGATTGAGGATATACATCGCCGATCCGCTGCCGCTCAGACATACACGCCGTCCGCAGAAGGCCTCGCATCGTTCTTTCAGCTCTGCCAGCCCTCGATACAACTCGAAACAGCTCGACTGAAGCATATTTGCGCATATTTTGGCCGCAGAATCAACATTCTTTTTGGCAATCAGCGGATTTATTTTATCGGACATCGCTTTGTATTCCGACTCATCGTGTCTGTAATTTTTGTAAACATCTTTTGTAGCGACACTTAGGTTTGGCAGGATTAAAAGTGCCGAAAAGTCGTATTTTTGTTCTATGGGTAATATTTTTTCGCCTCGTCCGGTACAATAAGCCAAGGGTGTGTAGAGAAAAAAAGCAATGTCGCTGCCCAGCGCCGCGCAGATATCGTGCAGGATTTCCTTTGGCTGGTTTAGTCCGGCAAAGCGATTCAGCCCCAGCAAAGCCGCGGCCGCATCGCTGCTGGCGCTGCCCAGTCCCGTACCGGCGGGGATGTTTTTGGTCAGCGTTACCTTAACAGGCACTGTTCGGCCGGCTTTTTGCATCAGCAGATCATACGCCCGCCAGATCAGATTATCCGGCCCGCTCGGCGCCCAGTAATCGCCGCGGCAGACCAGTTCGATGCCCTCTTTTTGGCTCGGCTCAAACAGCAGTTCGTCGCACCAGTCGATTTTGGCCATCAGCGTTTCAATACCGTGGAAGCCGTCCGGCCGCTTGCCGGAAATCAGCAGCGTTAAGTTGATCTTGGCGGGGGCATACACCCGTAAACCCTGTTCGGTCAGCTCAAATTGTTCCATCTGTATCGGGGTTTAAGTTGAGGAATTTGTTTTGTTTAGAACAACTGGCGTTAGTTGTTCATTTTTCATCGGAAAGCTCGATACGGCTTGTCCGGTAAATTGTGATTATAGTTGAAAACACTTTTTTTTCAATCGAATCTCGGAAATCGATATAAATATGAGGTTTAGCTTTTTTATGCTTTACTTTTTGTCCTGTCTTTTATACGATGTTTCTATGTCGAGAAACAGAACAAGTATAAAGCAATCTTATATTGATGACATCTGTTTGGCTTTGTGCGGAATCGACGATATCGACCAAATGCGTCGATTTTTAGAAGAGATACTCACCCCCGCCGAGCGCAAGGATTTGGCTTTGCGCTGGGAGCTAATGCGATTGCTGGCTGACGGCGTCCCACAGCGGCAGATTGCCAAGGAACTGGGCGTGAGTTTGTGCAAAATAACCCGCGGTGCGCGGATACTCAAACAGGCCGACTCAGTTACGAAACGCCATTTAATGAGGAGAACTCAATGAATCGCAAGATATTGCTGGATGAAAAAGACATTCCCCGTCAATGGTACAACCTGAATGCAGATTTGCCCAATCCGCCGTTGCCGCCGCTCGGGCCGGACGGCAACCCCGTCAAGCCGGAGATGCTGGCGCCGGTGTTTCCGATGAATATCATCGAACAGGAGGTCAGCACAAAGCGATGGATTGATATTCCCGAAGAGGTTTTGGATATTTTATACCGCTGGCGGCCGGCTCCGCTGCGTCGGGCGGTGTATCTGGAGCGGTTCTTGAAAACCCCGGCCAAGATTTACTACAAAGACGAAAGCGTCAGCCCCGCCGGCAGCCACAAGCCCAATACCGCCGTGCCGCAGGCCTGGTACAATAAGCAATTCGGCATTCAGCGGCTGACCACTGAGACCGGCGCCGGCCAATGGGGTTCGGCGCTGTCGTTTGCCTGTTCGCTGATCGGGCTGGAATGCAAAATCTTTATGGTACGCATCAGCTTTGACCAAAAGCCGTTCCGCAAGCTGATGATGCAGGTCTGGGGCGGCAATTGCGTCGCCAGTCCCAGCACCGAAACCAAGGCCGGGCGCGATATTCTGGCCAAGTATCCCGACACGGCCGGCAGTCTGGGCATCGCGATATCGGAAGCGATTGAGCAGGCCGTCACCGATCCAACCGGCAAGACCCGCTATTCGCTGGGCAGCGTGCTGAACCATGTGATGCTGCACCAGACAATTATAGGGCTGGAGGCCAAGGCACAGCTTAAGAGCATCGGCGAAAAACTGCCCGATATCGTCATCGGTTGTGCCGGCGGCGGCAGCAATTTTGCCGGCATCGCTTTTCCTTTTACACTGGACAAAATCAACGGCGCCAAGATTGAAATTATCCCTGTCGAGCCGACGGCCTGTCCAACGATGACCCGTGCGCCGTTTGCCTACGACCACGGGGATACGGCCTGCATGACCCCCCTGCTGCCGATGCACAGTTTGGGACATGACTTTATGCCGCCGCCCATTCACGCCGGCGGGTTGCGCTACCACGGCATGGCCCCGATGGTCAGTCAGTGCGTCGTTGAGGGACTGCATACACCGCGGGCAATTGACCAGATTGAGTGCTACGAGGCGGCCTTGACGTGGGCAAGGACCGAGGGCTTTATCTGTGCGCCGGAAACCAGCCATGCCATCGCGGCCGTCATTCAGGAGGCAAAAAAAGCCAAAGAAGAAGGCAAGGAAAAGACCATCCTGTTCTGCTACAGCGGCCACGGCCTGATGGATTTGTCCGGATACGACGCCTTTATGAGCGGCAAACTCAAACCATATGCCCTGCCGGATGAGATGCTCGAAAAGACCGAGGCCTGCCTGAAGACGTACCCGCAGGCACAGGTGCGAAAAACCGGCAAGTGGTAATTTTTGAGATTTTTTGGTTGCAAACGCCGTCAAATTCGGGTAAAAGACGCACCTTGTTTGATCGGCACGGGCAGGTAGCTCAGTTGGTAGAGCAACGGACTGAAAATCCGTGTGTCGGCGGTTCAAATCCGCCCCTGCCCATTAATATAAAGCATTTAAATAGAAAGACTTAAGAGTCTTTGGATTTTTTGCTTTCTTCTTCAAAACAGGCATTTGCGTCAGTTTTGCGTCAGTCACTTTTTCGCACCATCCAGGATATCATCCATCACTTTGCTTGCCGAATCGATATCCTCGTTTCACACTATCACGTAATATGGTATCGTCCCAGAAGTGGTGGTGGTCGTTGAAAAAGGCTTGAGTTTTGTTACTGTATTGTTGACAAAGACAATTCAGTATTACAGGAACTCAAGCCATGCAGAACATTATATATATCATCAAACGGTTCACCTCGGCCAATCAATGGGAAGCCTACTGGAAAAAACGCCTCCGAATACAAGGAAATGTCATACTAACAATCAGGTGTATAAAGGCGACATGACCGCCACCTTGGGGACGATACTGATTCTTTGAAAAAACAGAATTTAACGAAAGAACCTATAAATGCATTAAAACGCACTTATAGGCCGATTCGAGAAAGTGTACATACGCCTGTACATACACTGGAGGCGGGGGGATTCGAACCCCCGTCCCGTGATATTTCAGGCCAAGCTTCTACATGCGTAGTCGTTCCATTGAGGTTTCGCTTGATACTCTGCCGAACGACAGGCTGGGTATCTTGCTATTTTGCTAAGGTCTCGCTTTTGGGCCGCAAA
>Ga0308414_1002233_pt1 | contig 12669 bp, 8 predicted proteins | sample HotsprSampleOS50_FD_205667 | JGI IMG/M metagenome (GOLD analysis project Ga0308414, IMG submission 205667) | Hot spring phototrophic mat microbial communities from Octopus Spring, Yellowstone National Park, Wyoming, United States - 20090730_OS50 ... | reverse complement strand
TTCGTGGACGACGAGCCAAACATTCTCGATGGTCTGAGGCGGTTGCTGCGGTCGGAACGGGAGCGTTGGGCCATGGACTTCGCCTTGGGGCCGGAGGAGGCCTTGGAGAAGGTCCGCGAGCAGCCCTACGACGTGATCGTGACGGACATGAGGGTGCCGAAGATGGACGGCGTCGCGCTGTTGGAGGAGGTGCGCAAGATCCGTCCCGAGGCGATCCGGTTCGTGCTCACGGGCCAGACCGACCGCGACACGGCGCTGAACTCCGCCAACGCCGCGCACCAGTTCCTCGCCAAGCCCTGCAACCCGGACGAGCTGCGCCAGGCCATCGGGCGCGCCCCGAGGCTTCGGGAGGTGCTTGGCTCGAACGAGCTGAGGGCGGTCGTGAGCAACATCGGTTCCATGCCGACCCTGCCGGCCCACTACCACCAGCTGTTGCAGGAGCTGGACAAGCCGGAGCCTTCGATCGCCCGGGTCTCCGAGATCATCGAACAGGACATCGGCATGACGGCCAAGGTCCTGCAGATGGTGAACAGCGCCTTCTTCGGCGCTCCGCGGACGGTCACCAGTCCAAGGGATGCCGCAGCGCTGCTCGGCTTGGACACGGTCCGCGCCCTGGTCACGGCGGTGCACGTCTTCCGGCAGTTCCCCCAAGAGAGCGTGAAACACCTGAACGTGGACTCGCTCCACCAGGACGGTCTGCTCACCGGATCCATCGCACGGAAGATCGCCCAGGCCGAGGGGCTGGACCGGGCGCTGGCCTCGCAAGCGCTCCTTTCAGGGATGCTCCACGACATCGGCCGCGTGCTCATGGCGTGCGTCGTGCCAGGACGGTACCGCCAATGCGTGGACGCGGCGCGATCGGACGGAGGTTCCCCATGGGACGCGGAGTACCGGGTGCTCGGGGTGAGTCACGCCGAACTGGGCGCCTATCTGCTGGGCCTGTGGGCTTTCCCCCAGGACACCGTCGAGGCCGTCGCCTACCACCACAGGCCGGAGAACGGAGGTGTCGACGCCTCGCCGCTCGTTCCGATCGTCCACTTCAGCGACTGTTTGGAACGAGCGACCGCTCTTGGCGTCGACTTGAAGCGTGCGGGCTTCGCGCAAGACCACTTCGAGCGCTCCGGCCTGGCCACGAAGCTTGCGAAATGGACCGAGATCGGGAACAACGTTCTTAGGGACCGCCTGGCGGAGGCGAGCTGATGAAGCGCAAGGTACTCGTAGTCGACGACGAGCAGAATCTGCTGGACGCGCTTCAGCGGCAGCTTCGCAAGCGCTTCGACCTGAGGACGGCCTGCGGAGGGCCGGAGGGTTTGGAGTGCATCGAGGCGGAGGGCCCCTTCGATGTCGTGGTGTCCGATATGCGGATGCCCGAAATGGACGGCATCCAGTTCTTGGAGCGCGTCCGAGAAGTGGCGCCCGACACCGTCCGCATGATGCTGACGGGCAACGCCGACCAGATGACGGCGGTGCAAGCGATCAACCGCGGAGCGATCTTCCGGTTCCTGAACAAGCCCGTCGACACCGAGCAGCTCGCGGAGGCCATCGAGGCCTGCGGTCGCCAGCACGATCTGATCGTGGCGGAGAGGGAGCTGCTGGAGAAGACGCTTGCAGGGGCGGTCCGGGTGTTGGTGGAAATCCTCTCCATGCTGCACCCGGAGGGCTTCGGGCGGTGCCAGCAGCTCAAGGAGCGGGCAAAGCTCGTGGCTAGGATGCTGGATGCCCCGGAACCTTGGATGATCGAGCTGGCCGCGCTCTTCGCGCAGATCGGCATCGTGGCGGTGCCACCCGAACTGCTCCACAAAGTGCGGCGCGACATGCCGCTCACGGACTACGAGAAGCGCATCCTGAGCCGGACTCCGCTGCTGGGTGCGAACGTCCTCAGCCAGATTCCGAGGCTCGAACGGGTGGCGGAGATCATCCGGCTGCAGCGATGCAGCTACCGCCCCGTCGGCGACCAGGAGTGCCCCAGCGGAGAGGGGATTCCGATCGGTTCGAGAATCCTGCGCGTGCTGGGCGACCTTGCGGACCTCGAGTCGCGCGGCCTGGACCTGAAGCGGGCGTTTTTCGTCATGAGGCGCAACGCCGGCGCCTATGATCCCCGCGTCTTCGAGGCGGCCGAACGGGCTCTGTGCCCAGACGCGCTCCGGGAAGTGGGTTTTCCGGTGTTGCTCGAGGATCTCAGCCCTGGAATGGTCCTGACGGAGGACCTGGTGGGTGCCAATGGGGACCTCCTGGTGGCGAAGGGGGCCACGGTCAGCGAGACCTTGCTCGAGCGCCTCCGCAACCTCGGCTTCAGTGGCACCGTCATGGTGCGGAAACAGCTGGATCCAGCGGCGTAGCGAGCCTGCCGAAACGCCAGATGACTCCGCAGAGCGCACCCGCCGAGCGCAGGGTCGGCCCGATCAACCGAGAACCTCTCGGGTTCAGGCGGACTGCGGCTTGATCCTGTAGACTCGCCAAGCTGCCAGGTGGTAGGGCGGACCGTCCGTTACATCGCCGGAGAGAACGTCCGTGCAGACGCCTCCTGCCGGCGATCCGAGTTCGGTGTCTCGGAAGGTCCATACCACGGTCTCGCCCGTTCCGTCGTAGACCACGCCCGCCTCGTCCGGAAGGATCGTTCGACGGACCATGGCTTCGCAGACTGTCCCGAATGCTCTCAGCAGACGCAACTGGTCCTCGGTCGGCTCGTACCGTCCCAACTCTCCCTCATAGTTCCAGGAGAGCACGCGCTTCTGGGGGTTCCAATACAGAATCCACACCAGCTTGTAGGCCAGACCGCGGAAGAACGTTTGGTAGGCACCGATCTCAGGAGGATCGAAGGGACAGTAGCTGTCGAGCCAGAGGTACGGCTGCTGCATCCTCATAGCCATGTCTGGGCCGCTGCGGCTGATGCCGAAAACGCCGACGTCCTCTGTGGAGAGCTTGTAGCCCATCTCCTGCATGTCCCTCAGCAGGTCCAGAAAGGCCTGGTACTGCGTCTCGATGGCCGCCGAGAAGCGATGGGAAGGGTCATGCAACCCGTGCAGCTCGGTCTGGTCAATCGTGGCCCCTCCGGTGCGCTCCGGGAACGCGTTCTGACGCCAGTGGAACTTGTCGGAGGATAGGTTGAAGGAGGAGTCGAAGAAGAGGCCTCCCACGCGGTAATCCTCGCGGATTTGGCGCAACGAGCGGTTCCAGTACTCCCTCACGGTCAGCGATCGCAGATTCATGCATACGAAGACGGGAGCGTAGTGGTCCGCCTCGGGTGCCCCGGAGGGATTGCGGATCAGGAATTCTGGATCTTTCCAGACGAGATCGAAAACTGAGCCCTCTCTCGGCAGGAAGGAGATCCTGTTCTGGGGGCCGTCGGGGTTGGCGAAAATGGCTGTCAGGCTCGAGAGGGCGGTGTTGCACCACATCTCAACCTCCATGCCCTTGGAGTTGGCCTCCGCAACGAACCGACGAAACTTGTCCCGCCCGATGCTCTCGGAGATCTTCAGGTCGACCGTGCAACACATGTTGCTCACGCCGAACTCGTTCATGTTGTTCTGACACTCGTTCGGAACCATGACGGTTCGGATGCCTGCTCGCTCCAAGAGCGGCAAGCCTTGATCGGTGTAGGCGTCGAAGTCAGGCAGCTGCCATTCCTCCATCACGCCATAGGGCCCGATCGTTTCTTGGCGAATTCCGGCTTGACGGTGGAGCTCGTCCCACACGGCCTCCCGCACGGACTCGTAAAGGTTGGCCTTCTGCCACTCGGCGAGGGATCCCTCGACCGCATGCCAAAGCACCTCCATCCAGGGCGTCTCGAACTCCGGCGACAGATCCCCGCAGAGCTCGTGCCAGTGGAAGAGGCAACCCTTGCCGCGTTGCTTTTCGAAGTAGGATCGTACGTGAGCGACCTCGGTCGGCCAAGTGACGAGCAGCCCGGAGGGGCCGATGGTGAAGGTGAAGCCCTGGAGAGCCGTCTGGAGTGGCAGAAACTGGAAGATGTGAGGCTGCTGGATCGACGGCAGGGTCCACCCCGTAGCGTAGAAACAGTCGGGCGTGGCGAACCGCATCACCGACGGCACCGTGCCGTTGCGCATCCAGAACTCCTGCCCATGGATGTCCATGCCCGGCTCCCAGGTTCCGTAATCCAGAACGCAATAGATCGGGTGATCGGGGCAGAGGAATCGGTACCGGTAGGCGAACCCAGACAGCTCCAAGTTCCTCAGGCTTCTCGACGCTGGGCGCAGCTCGAGCTGGATGAGGCCCTCGACAGGCTTAGGATCCTCGGTCCAGTCGACCAGGTTCCGGCGCTGGCGGACCTCGTGCAGCTGGAACTCCATCAGGCGCTCATAGCGCGCCTGGATGGGCCACTGAAGCATTGTTTGGTCATGGGCCTGCGAGACGGTAGCCTGGCCAACTGGTTCGAGGATGACCCCGTCGGGGGTTCTGAACTCGGCGAAGGCGGGTCGCCGGGGATCTCGCAGGGGCACTTCGCCGAAGTGCACGGAAGTCCAGCCTCGGCCGCCCTCGGCGAGGGCGAGCTCCATACCGCCCAGCCTCAAGATCATCGGTTGCCTCCGCGTTCGAACGAGAACTCGATCTCGTTCGCCCAGTGTCTGGTCCAATCGTTGTGGAACGCCCAGTTGTTGCCCTTCGAGACGCTCCGATGCTGGGCCAGCTCATAGGAAGGGCCGTTCGAGTCGTTCACCCGGAAGGAGAACTTGACCGTCCTTCCGGCGTCGCGGGCCTTCTTCACCTCCGGTATCTCCGACCATGGAAGGAACGCCTCTACGATCCGGTAGTCTTTGTCCCTTCGCACCACGAGTTTGGCATCGCGGACTGGCCCGCCGTCCAGAGGAGCCTTTGGCTGCCGCGGATAGAAGTGCTTCCTCGGCACGCCCGGAGCGGAGAGGCGGAACACCTCGGTTCCTCCTCCGTACCGTTCCGCGACTTGGTTGAGCGCGTACTCGTAGTCCGTGTCCGGGTAGACCATGTACCTGGGCATAACCCCCTTGGGAGCCATCTTCAAGGGCTTGGACTGCGGTGGCAGAACATTGAAGGCGATCTGCACGTTGTCCTCTCCGTTGCCGGAGGGCAGGTCGGGGTCCTTGCGGTAGCTGAACCTGCGGACGCCTTGGGGCCACTCGTACCTCGCCCGGTTTGCTCCCGCGACTCCCGGGAAGTCAGGGCCGAGCCGAAAGTCCACGTGCTCGATGGCGCGGGCGCCGATCGGTGTCAGGAGATCGGCTTCCGCAAAGAACTCGGCTTTGCCGTCGTTCAAGTGCAGGACCTCCGGCTCGCGCCCCGGGGCTGCCACAAGCAACCTGGCGACAGCGTCGCCGCCGGATTGAAAGTACTCCATTCGGATTCGGAGTGCCTCCCCTCGCCGAGCCTTGACCCGGGCTGAGTCTCTGGTCGCTCCACGGTCCCTCCACTGGTCGATGAGCAGATTGTCGTTGACCCAGAGTCGGACGCCATCGTCTGTCTCGGCGACCAGCTCGAACTCGCCATCGGAGTTCGCCGTCCAAAGGCCCGTGAATCTGGCACCGAAGCCACTTGTCCGACGGGTGGAGTAGCTGGTCTGAGGGTAGTAGTAGGCGTCGTCGTCGCGAGTCTCGAAGCGCACCATGCCTGGGTGCGGAGTGGGGTCGTAGATTCTCGCCGCGAAGTAAAGCCCCAGATCGTCCTCGGCGAGGAACGCTTCGGCCGCACCGGCACCCTTCGCCTCGAGGGCCTGTTGGAACGGCTTCCAAGCGGCATCCGTCAGGCTTCGCGCGAGGGCCTCGGCAGTGATTGCTTGAGGCAGGACGCCTCGCCAGTCCGTCAGGTCGCCGTCGACTTGAACCGTTCTGTGAGCGATCTGGTTCACACGGTAGGTCTCCTTCAGGACGGCGGTGCCGTCAAGGCTCTCGAACCTTATCGTGCCGGCATAGAGGTTGTTCGGCACATCCGGCAAGGATGAGAAGTCGAACGTCTCCTCCCGTGTGGTGTTGGGGGCCAACTCAAGCCGCTTGGCACGAACCTTTCCGGCGATCGTTGCAGACAGGGTTCCCTGAACCTTGCGGTTGAGGATGTTGGTCACCGAGACCCGGAGCGCCTTTCGGGTGTCGAGGAAGTCCCTGGCGGCGAGGGAGACAGGCTGGAGGCCTTCGATGCGCCCGCCTGACACGGCCCGCTTCAGCCGATCGAAGGAACCTCTCGACCCGTCCGTGCGAAGGTAGTAGCCCTCCGTGCCCAGCGGGAGCGTGTAGGCGTTGGCAACCGGAGCAACGAGGTTCCCCACGCAGTCGTAAACTCGGAAGGCAGGATCGGCTGGAATCCGAATCGTCGCCTTTCGCCCGCGCATGGCGAGTTGGACGTCCCGGTACAGCACGTACTCTGGCTCGTATAAGGTCGTCAGGTCGCCCTGAAGGACCATCGTTCCGTCATCCGGTCCGGTCGAACCAGTGAACACGTACAGCCAAGGCAGGCCGTTCGGGAACAGCAGACGTTCAAACTGGCGCTGACCGATGAAGCGCGCGGCGGCCGCAACCGCCGCGGCTGGAGGCCAAGCTTGGACCACCGCGAAGGACCGACCGCCAGCGCTGCCCTTCTCCGAGCGGTAGATGTTGCCGCCGTAGGTTCCCATCGCTCGATCCTGTCCGAACGAGAGCATCGACGCGACGACACCGGGAATGCGGTCCTCGCTGTTGGCCACCCAGCTTTCCGTGTCCCAGACGCGCGTTCGGCCGTACTCCCCCTTGCGCCCCATCCACAGGGGGTCCAAGCCGGGGCTTGCACCGAGGCCCTCATAGTGGATGCTCACGAAGTCCAGCATCGGGAGGAAGTCGAGCCTGCCGTCACAGAAGAGCTTGTCGCGGGTGTTGGAGGAGGAGCTGCAGCCGCCGATCAGCACCTTCGCCCCGCTCTTGCGGGCGTCCATCACTCCAAGACCCATCTGACGGTAGATCTCGCGATACCTCGGCAGATCGGCGCCCCAGCCGGAGATGCTGACGCCCTCCCAGGGCTCGTTCCAAAGCTCGACCGCGTTGATCGGCCCCTTTGGCCATCCGTAGCGTTCGCAGATCAGGCGCACCCAGCGTCGGAAGTCCTCATCGTAGGACGGCAACCAAGCTAGATCCTCCTTGGCACCCTCGATCATCGTGTCGTCGTCTCGAAGCCACGGGCGGCCTCGTCCCAGCGGCATCGGCGCACCGCCCTCGCCGATCGTGAGCATCACACTGACGTCGTTTTGCCTGCACCATCCGAGGATCTCATCGAGGAAGCGAAGCTGTTCCTGGAATCTGGGCTCTGACGTTGGGACGTATCCCGCGCCCATGCGGCAACCCTTGACTCCCAGCTTCGAGAAGGTTCGAACGACCTCCGGAGACATCTCGTGAGGCCACGGCATGTCCATCGAATAGGCTGGCTCGAAGATCTTGCCGGGCTGCGGCTGGAGAACCCTCGCGACGGAGCCGATGAAGTACCGTCCGTGCGTCCCCGCATCGAGGACGAGACCGTAGCCACCCAGCCTGCTGGGTACGTTCGGCCGGAAGGTCACCACCACCGAGGCCCTCGCATCGAGCCGGATTCTGCCGACCGACACTTCCGTCGGCTGTCCCACCGGGTAGACCCGAGGCACCCAGATGTCGCCGTTCGGCACGGAGGTTCGGTAGCCGATGGTCTGGATGCGCGCATCCAGCTCCATGGGCTGTCCTGTCCTGTTGGTAATTTCGGCCTGGACCTCGATCTTCTCGTTCGGCCAAAGAACGTTCGGCCCCGTCGAGGCGCCCACCTGCCGCACGGCGAGCGAGGAGCCCGTCAGTCTGAGCGCCTCACGGAAGCCGGGCATGTCTTGGCCAGAAACCATCTGAGAAGCCGCAGAGGTGGCCAGTGCGAACGCGGCGACAATCAGGCAAAGAGATCGGCGGATGGCGAGGCTATAACTCATGGGTGGATCGATTGGCTGATCGGGGGAGAAACGGGCGGATCCTCGAAGACACGCCCGTCGATGGTTGAACGCACGATGCGGTAGCTGCGGTTCTATTGCGTGTCCTTCTTCAGTGGGCCATGGCGGATGACCTGCTCGGTGTACCCATGGGTGATGGCGTCCATCCGCATGCGTTCCTCAGGCGTCAGGCGGCTCGGGTCCCCTTGGGCCTTCTCCACCATCTCCCGAACGAAGACGGTCTCGGGCGTCTCGGCCGGTTTGGCGTCCCACTTGTACTCCCTCCCGGTCATGCTCGACAGGCCCGACAGGATGGCGACGGCCACGGCGATGACAAGGGCACCGATGATGAGAAAGGTCTTCTTCTTCTGATCCATAGAACCGAATCCCTCCAGAGGCGGCCCGGAGGGAGCGGCTGCCGCCACCCCCGCCGGGCCAGGTCGTTGCGTCAGTCGTCCGATCCGACGTTCAAGATGTTGCGAACCTTGAGCGATCCGAACTTCAGCGACTTGGTGTGCCCGTCGACGAACGACACGGTGGTGTTGCCCGTGCGCTGACCGGACCGGTTGTAGTAGTACGCGAAGTGCTTGCAGCTCCACGCGCTGACCGGCGGCGGGCACTCCCAAGGGTAGCCGCCGTCCCAGCCGTCGGTCACGTCCGCCGACAGCCAGTTGCGGATCGTCTCCTTCGCGGCGTCGTTCGTGTTGGATCCGGCCCCACCCGGGTAGCCCTCGATGCTCGGCCTCAGAAGGTCCGTGGGCGTCATCCACCACGGTGTCGGGTTCATCCAGGGGAAGTACGCGGTGTTGGCCAGCCCGAACATGAACAGGTCAGCGGGGTTGACCGCGGACGTCAGCGTCAGTGACTCCTCGTAGGCCCCACCCTGGTTCTTGCAGGTGTCGAAGCCTGAGACGATGGCGTTCGCGGCATAGGTCCTCGGCATCTTCTGCTTCGAGGGCTTCATCGGGTCGACCCAGATGCCTTCGACCCACTCCCAGTTCTGGCCGGGGGTGGTCGGCGCCTTGATGTAGTCGTTGAGAGTCAGCAGCCCTCGATCGACGCACCCTCCCCAGTTGCGGACGAAGACGTCGTCGTAGTCGTTGGCGTACATCAGACCGGCCAGGGTCAGCTGCTTGACGTTGGAGACGCTCGTGGCCTTCTTGGCGGCCTGCTTGGCCTGGGCGAAGACCGGGAACAGGATGGCGGCGAGGATCGCGATGATCGCGATGACGACGAGAAGCTCGATCAGGGTGAATCCCGATCTGCGGTGACCGGATTGCATTGTGGTTCCTCCGTCGGATCAGTATGGTTTCGTGCGGTTCATGGCGCCTTTCGGCGCGGACGACGATCGCTCTGGGTCGCTCCGCATTCATCTAGGCTATTGCAGGGCTTCATCCCGATGCGCGAGGCTATCCGAGAGCCGAAACGACAATAATTCTATATCACAACTTTGCCCGTTGTGCAAGGGGTTCCACGAAATTCGCGCGGAAATGCTGGGCTAGAGGCGGCAAGTTGCAAGCGGCTCCCCAATTCCCGTTGGAATTCGGTGAACTGGAAGGTATAGTATAGATCAATCATGGCGAATGCACGGTGGCGCGAGATTTACGACCGGCTGAGGGAACAGATCGTGAGCGGCGAGCTGCCTCCCGGCAGCTCCCTGCCGACCGATCAGGCCTTGGCGGAGCAGATGGGAGTTTCGCGCCTCACCGCGCACCGAGCCCTCTACGAGCTCCAGCGTTCCGGGTACGTTGCCCGCCGACGCAGGGCAGGGACGGTGGTCGTATCGACCAAGGGCGAGTCGCGGGCAACGGTTTCGGCCGTGTTCTTCAACGTCGCCAACCCGTTCGAGTCGGCGCTGCTGTCCGCGCTCGTTGCTGGGCTCGGGGACGAGGTGCAGCTGGCTGTCCGCGACACGCGCCATCACCCGGAGAGGGAGCTGGAGATCATCCAGCGGCAGGCGCGCGAGACGGACGCGATCGTTCTATTCCCGACGTGCGACCCTGAGAACAGCTCGGAGCTCGTCGCGTTGTGCGAGTCCGGCTTTCCACTGGTGTGCATCGATCGCTTCCCGCACGAAGTTCCGTGCGACGCTGTCCTTACAGACAACTACGGCGCGACGCGGCGAGGGCTGGAGATGCTGCTCGAGATGGGGCACGATCGGATCGCGCACTTCACGGACCTCGAGCCGCACGTGGCGTCCACCACCGATCGCCTGCGGGCCTACCAGGACGCCATGGCCGAGGCCGGTTGCGACACATCGGGGCTGCTCCGAACGTTTCCGTATCTGACCCCGGACACGCACCGCGAGTACGAACAGGTGGTGCAGATGGTGCACGACGCGCTGTTCGCGCTGCTCCATGCGCCCAACCCTCCCACGGCTGTGTTCTGCCTCCGCGAGCTTTACGCCGTCGCAACGGTGCAGGCCTGCGAGATGCTGGGCGTACGCATCGCTCAGGACCTGGAGGTTCTAGCCTTCTTCGATCGCCCCTCGGTGATGATGCGCAACCCCGAGAAGATCAACAGGATCGTGCAGGACATCGAGGAGATTGGCCAGATCGCCGCTCGGCGGGTATTGGCGAGGCTGGCCGGCGAGCCGCTGAGTCCCGAACGCATCCTGGTCCCTGCGAAGGTCGTTCCACGAGCCGGTCTGGATGGCCTTCCCGGATTGCATGGGAAGGTGGCCTCGCGCACGGAACGCTGATCGGTCGTCCGAAGGGTGCCCTCCATCTGCCCAGTGGGCCATCGCGCAGTGGGGGGGTGGCCTGAGGCGAGGCTGATCGGCCGTCCAGTCACGGGAGCGGTGGGTCGGGCGATCGTGCTCCTCTGACGGCGCTGCCAGCTGATACGACCGCTCCCTATGCCGGTTGAAGCTCGCCTCTGTGCAGCGGCAGGGCTTGTCCTTGCCACGGCAAGGGGGCGGGGACGGGGCCCTTCGTTCGCTGGTCTCGGAGGATCGCCGGGGCCGCACCCGAGCCGCTCGGCGAATGGACTCTGGCACCGCCGCGCCCGCCAGAACGGCGACGGCCGGATCGTGCCGATCGGCGTCGGCGCTGCGCCGGAACGGGGCTCGGGGCGAGTGGTTCGGGCCAACCCCGAGAACCTCTCCGGGCTGGCCCTGTCCCCCGCTCGAGTGCGGTCCTCAGCGGTTGTGCGAGCGCTCGCTCACCGGATCGAGCAGCGGGTTGCCGCGGTATCCCTCGCCTCGGCCAGTCCGCGCGTGCTGCACGGCGCGCCGAACGAGCGCGAGCTGCGCCTCGACCTCGGCGAACTCGTTCTTTCCCGTGTGGTGCTCCACGCCGAGCACGCCCGTGTACCCGCACTCCAGAAGGATCGCCAGAGCCTGGTCGACCCTTGAGTACGTGGTCTTCTGGTCGATGTGGGTGTGGATCGCGATCGGCGCCAGAGCCCGGTCATAGTCGTCGGGCGTGTTCCACGTGTCCTTGCCCATGTGGAGCAGGATGCCGAACGCCGGTGAGCCGACCGCCTGGTGCAGCTTCAGCATGTTGTCGGGGTAGTTCTCGGCGCCCCAGTGCGTTTCCGGCCCGACCTTGTAGCCGCCGTCCTCGGCTCGTTTGCAGAAGGCCTGGAACGCCCCGACGATGGAGTCGAACTGCTCGTCGGTCCAGTGGCGGTCGCGCCCGCCGGTGTCGATCCGGACGGTCCTCGCGCCGAGGATCTCGGCGGCCCTCAGGTGCCGCTCCGCCAGCTGGCGATGGCGGGTGCGGACCTCGGGATCGTCCTCCCAAACGTGGCAGCCGTCCGCGTGGTAGTTGACGCACACCAGGTCGCGCTCGTCCATCGCTTGCCGGACCTTGCGCAGGCGGTCCTCGTCGAGCTGAACCTCGACGTCGGAGCCGAGCAGGCCGTTCCAGATGTCAGCGGTGAGGAGGTGGTACCGGTAGCGACAGGCTTCGAGGTACCCGAAGACGTCGATGGTGCCCTCGGCGAGGGCGCCATGGAACGAGAAGGAGGCGATGCTGATGTTCATGAACGATTCACCCCGCGCGGCAGGTTACCAGCCGGCGGGGCGAACGATGCGCGGGTTCGCGGTCTCTCAGGCCTTCAACATGCTGCGCAGCATCCAAACGGTCTTCTCATGGGCAAGGATCAGCGACTCCGCGATGCCTTGGGTGACCGGATCGCCGTGCTCGTCGGTGGCTTTCCAGAGCCGCCGCAAGTCAGCGATCAAGGCCTCGTAGCCGTCGACGAGGTCCCGGACCATCGCATCCTCGCCACGGAGGCCGGGGGATTCGCGGACCGAGCTGATCTGCGCGAACTCCTGCAGCGTTCCGGGCGGGTACCCACCGAGCGCCCGGATGCGCTCGGCCAGCTCGTCGACCTGCAGGAAGTGCGCCTCGTACAGCAGCTGGAACTGGTCGTGCAGCTCCTTAAACCTCGGGCCCTCCACGTTCCAATGGTGGTGCTGGGTCTTCGTCATCATGGCGTAGGTGTCGGCAAGCACCTGGATCAGCGCTTGAATCACGGGTTGGTTCTGGCTCATGCTTCGGTATCTCCTCGGAGCGATCTCCTAGTGGCAAGACGCGAGACCAGAGTGTGTGGATTCAGAATCGTTTTAGATTGGGTCTAATGGGTCGGCCGGATTGGCCTGGCTCCGACGATCCCGCCTTCAGCTCCTCCAAATGCCCGCCGAGCCGGAGCAGCGGATCGTATCCGCGGTCTGCGTTGATCACGAAGAGGTTCCGAAGTGCGCGCGAAGCCGCGCTGTAGAACAGCCGGTGGCGAACCGCATCGGGGTAGCCGTCGCCCGGCAG
>Ga0308414_1002232_pt1 | contig 12671 bp, 11 predicted proteins | sample HotsprSampleOS50_FD_205667 | JGI IMG/M metagenome (GOLD analysis project Ga0308414, IMG submission 205667) | Hot spring phototrophic mat microbial communities from Octopus Spring, Yellowstone National Park, Wyoming, United States - 20090730_OS50 ... | reverse complement strand
GGGCGATGTCGAAGTGATGCGCGCCCCAGTCGGTCATGCCGCCGCCGGAGTAGTCGCGGTAGCCGCGCCAATTGAATGGGTGCAGGCCCTTGTTGAAGGGGCGCCAGGGCGCCGGCCCCAGCCACATGTCCCAGTCGAGCCCGGGCGGCACAGGCTCGGGAGGCAGGTAACAGTCGCCGGAGGGTCCGCCGACGTTGACGAAAACGCTGTGGACCTTGCCGATGTAGCCGTTGCGCACCAGCTCGCAGGCGAAACGGAACTTGCCGTCGTACTCGGAGCGCTGCTGGCTGCCGGTCTGAAAGACGCGGTCGTAGCGGCGCACGGCGTTGACCATGGCGCGGGCCTCGCGGATCGTCAGCGACAGCGGCTTCTCGCAGTAGATGTCGCAGCCGGCGCGGGCGGCCTCGATGGCGTTGATGGCATGCCAGTGGTCGGGCGTGGCGATGATCACCGCATTGATGTCCTTGCGCGCCAGCAGCTCGCGGAAGTCGTTGTGGGCCGTGCAGCCCTGGTAGTCGCTTACTTTAAAGCGCTCCGCATAATGGCGGTTGATGAAACGCTGCGCGCTTTCGCGGATGCGGGCATCGACATCGCAGACGGCCACGATCTGAGTGTCGCCGCCCCACATGACGGGATTCAGGTCGCCCATCCCCTGCGGACCGCAGCCGATCAGACCGATGTTGATCCGCTCGCTGGGCGCCGCCCGCCCGGCGCCGATGGCGCTGGCGGGAATGACGCTGAAGGCGGCCGCCGCGACCACGGCGCCGCGGCGGAGGAACTGACGTCGGGATAGTTGGCTGGCATCAGGCATGAGATCGAACTCCTGTGAGCACGCCCGTTGTGCGGAGCCGCACATAAGACTGATACCCGCCGGGCGGTGATTTGTTAAGCGTACGAGCTTGTGTGCGCGGGCCACGTTGTGCGCCGGCGCGATCTCGCACCGCCGGCCGCAGGAAGTGTCAGGCCTGCCACCTGCCGGGACCCCGGAGCCGCGCTGCGCGACGGCGGGGGACGGACCGTACAATGTCAGCCTCATGCAGTCGCATCGCCAGCTTATCGTCGAGCCCATTGGTTTGGACATCCAGGCCCTTCCCCGGCCGGTCGTCTGGGCGGATATCTTTGGCAACGCCAATCCCGTGGAGATCGAGATCGGCATGGGCAAGGGCACTTTCCTGGTCGATCAGGCCAGGGCGCGGCCGGACGTCAACTTCCTTGGCATCGAATGGGCGCGCTGGTTCTGGCGCTATGCCTGCGACCGCCTCCGCCGCAACGGCTGTCTGAACGCGCGGGCGGTCCGCTCCGAGGCCAGGTTCTTCCTCAACGAGTACGTCCCCGACGCCAGCGTTTCGGTGGTGCACATCTATTTCCCCGACCCCTGGCCCAAGAAGCGGCATCACAAGCGCCGGCTCATTCAGGCCGACTTCATGCTGCTGGTGAGGCGAATCCTGGTCCCCGGCGGGCGGTTTCAGGTGGTCACCGATTATCAGGAATACTTCCAGCAGATCGAATCGGCGGTGCGCGCCGGCGGTCTGAATGTGGTGGAGTACAACCGGCCGGGGTCGGCGGCCGAGGGCGAGTTCGTCGGCACCAACTTCGAGCGCAAATACCGCCGCGAGGGCCGGCCTTTTTTTGCGTTGGCGGCCGTCAAGCCCGGCTGAACCGGCGCCCTGGGGTCCGGGTCTGATGCGCTCTGACCTGGCAAGCCCCCCGGGCGTCTGGCGTGTTTGGCGGCTTCACGCCGGCGGGTAGTTTCCGGCGATTTGCAGGCCCGCGGATTCGGCTCAGGCACGCACTTGGTGTAGACTGACGCCTGATGCGCAGCCGATCGACCGCCAAACGCGCCATGACATCAATCCTGCCAGGCCGACGACGTGCCGCAAGCCGACCCGTTCAACCGCCTCAAGGCGCCGGCCGGTGGCGGATCGGCCACGGCTACGACATACATCGGCTGCGTCGCGGCGGGTCTCTGGTTTTAGGGGGCGTCACGGTGGTTACAGGCTTCAGCGCGCTCGCCCACAGCGACGGCGACGTGGTCATCCACGCCCTGGTCGATGCGCTGCTGGGCGCGATGGGCTGGGGCGATATCGGCGAACGGTTCCCCAACGATGACCCCCAATGGAAAGGCGCTGCCAGCCGCGTGTTTCTCGAATCGGTCCTCGCCGACGTGCGCCGGGCGGGATATCGTGTGGCAAACGCGGATGTGACGGTCCTGGCCGAGCGGCCAAAACTCAAGGTATACAAGAAGGAGATCGCCGCCTGCCTGGCTGCGATGATCGAGGCTCCGGTCAACGTCAAGGCCGGCACCAACGAAGGATGCGACGCCGTCGGCCGCGGACGGGCCATCGCCGCCCACGCCGTGGTGCTGCTGCACCGCGCATGATTGACAACCGCCGCCAATCCGCCATCATCGCACCGCCAACTGGCAACTAACAACTGGCAACTGGCAATTGATTCATGAGCCTCCGCGTCTACAACAGCCTCACCCGTCAGAAGGAACTGTTTGAGCCCATCCGCCCCGGCAAGGTGGGTATGTACCTCTGCGGGCCGACGGTCTACAAGTCGCCCCACATCGGCCACATGGTGGGCCCGGTCATCTTCGACGCCATCAAGCGTTACCTTCAGCACAAGGGCTACGAAGTGACCTGGATCGTGAACATCACCGACATCGAGGACAAGCTCATCGACGCCAGCCTCAAGACCGGCCAAAGCGTGCAGGCGCTGGCCGAAAAATACACCGCCGAGTACATGGAGTGCCTGAGCCTGCTGGGCATCGACGGCATCGACCGCTTTCCGAAGGCTTCGGAACACATCGCCGACATCATCGCTCTTTGCCAGAAACTGATCGACCGCGGGCACGCCTACGTCGCCGAGGGCAACGTCTACTTCGACGTGCGCAGCGACAGCGATTACGGCAAGCTCTCTCGCCGCAGCATTGAGGAGCAGGAATCCGGCGGCCGGACCGTCGAGAGCGCGGGCAAGCGCAATCCGGCCGACTTTGCCCTCTGGAAGGCAGCCAAACCTGGCGAGCCGACGTGGGATTCGCCCTGGGGCAAGGGCCGACCAGGCTGGCACATTGAGTGTTCGGCGATGAGCATGAAGTTCCTGGGCGAGACGTTCGACTTTCACGGCGGCGGTCTGGATTTGCTCTTTCCGCACCACGAGAACGAGATCGCCCAGTCGGAATGCGCCACCGGCAAGCCGTTCGCGCGCTTCTGGCTTCACAACGGTCTGACGCGCATCAAGACCAAAGTGGGCGCGGAGTGGAAGGATGAAAAGATGAGCGGCAGCCTGGGCAACGTCATCTCCGCCCGCCGACTCATCGATCAGCTCGGCGCCGACCTGCTGCGGTATCTGCTGCTGAGCACCCACTACCGCCGGCCCATCGAGTTTAGCGACGAGGTCATCACCGCCGCCCGCAAGGGCTTTGCCGCCTTTCCCAGGCTCTTTGAGCGCGTGCAGCGCATCCTCGGCCAGCCGCTGGAGGCGATCAGCGAAGACATGGACGCGGCGGCCGTCGAACTTCAGGAAACGCCGCTGGGCGACCTGGCGCACGCCGTACTGGCGCACCGTATGAGGTTCCTGGAGGCGATGGACGATGATTTCAACACCGCCGGCGCCATCGCGGTGATGCACGAGCTGGCCGGCGCCATCAACGCCTTTATCGAGACGCGCCAGCTCGAGCGGCAGCGCGAGCCCGACGCCCTGCGGGCGCTGGCGGCCGCCACTCTGACGCTGCGGCGGCTGGGCATGGTTCTGGGCCTGTTCCGCCAGGACATCGCCCCCGCGGCCAGCCCCCACGAGAGCGGCTTGAGCGAGAAGCTGATGAAGTTGCTGATCGACCTGCGCAACGAAGCCCGCGGCAGGAAGGACTTCGCCACCGCCGACCGCATCCGCAACGCCCTGAGCGAGATGGGCGTCACGTTGGAGGACCGTGCGGACGGGACGGTGTGGCGGGTGTGACGGCTTCGGAGCCAGAAACCCGAAACCCGAAGCCAGAAACCCGAAACCCGAAGGAATGACGAAGCCCGAATGACAAAGCCATAAGGGCGCCGGCGTCGTAGCGGGAGATGCGTGCAGTCATCGAAAATGAGACCGTCGCCGGGCAGAAGCGGATGCTGCCTTCGTCATTCGCCATTCGGACTTCGTCATTGATTCGGGCTTCGAGCTTCGTCATTCGGATTTGAGGCCAGGCACCGCCTGGCCGACAGACGGATTTGAGGCCAGGCGCCTGCCCGACACACCCATGCGCATCCTCGGCATCGATCCCGGCCTCCTGATCACCGGCTACGGCGTGGTGGAATGTCGCCCCCCGCGCATCGATCTGGTAGTCGGCGGCGTCATCCGCCTGGATCGTACTGCGCCGCTGGCAGCTCGCCTGGCCGAACTGGAGCGCGAGCTGGATGGTCTCTTCGACGAATACCGTCCCGACACCTGCGCCGTGGAACAGCTCTACGCTCACTATGCCCACCCGCGCACGGCCATACTCATGGGTCACGCGCGAGGCGTGATCCTGTTGGTGGCGCAGCGGCGAGGCGTGGTCGTCGCGCAGTTCGCCGCCAACCGCATCAAGCAGTCGGTGGTCGGCCACGGGCACGCCGGCAAGGCGCAGGTGCAGCGGGCCATCCAGTCGCAATTCGGGCTGCAACAACCGCCCCAACCCCCCGACGTGGCCGATGCGCTGGCCGTGGCACTGTGCTGCGCGCGAGCGCAATACGCCAGAGCCGGAGGAATGCTCCGTGCTCCGTAGAGAGGCGAGTTCGGGCCGCTGTGCGCCTCAGCCCGTTCGCTGGCATCGTGGGCAGAAGTGCGCCGAGCGCCCGCCGAGGACGATGCGTCGGATGACGGTCCCGCAGCGGGCGCATTTCTGGCCCTCGCGTGCGTACACGCGATGAAGCGACTGGAAGGCTCCTGGTTTGCCGTTGGCGTCGACGTAGTCGCGGAAGGAACTGCCGCCGGAGTCGATGGCCTGCCGAAGCACCCTGTGAATGGCGTCACACAGCCGCCGAACCTGCATAGTCCGCAGCCGATTGGCCGGACGCTGCGGATGAATGCGGGCCAGAAACAGCGCCTCATCGGCGTAGATGTTGCCCAGACCGGCCAGAAGATGCTGGTCCAGCAGCGCCGTCTTGATGGCCCGTCGCGTCCGCGCCAGCGCTGAGGCCAGTTGGCCCGGAGTGACTGTGAGGGCGTCGGGCCCCAGATCGCCGGGCGGCGGCTGCCCGGCCGCCAGCCACCACAGTCCCCCGAAGCGCCGCGGGTCGCGGAAACGCAGTTGAACCGCTGGCCGGGTCGACGCGCAAAAGTCGATCACAAGATGGGTGTGGGGCCTTAGCGGGGCGGAGGGCGGTTCAAGCGTGAGCCGGCCGGTCATGCCCAGGTGGGTGCACAGCGTGGCCCCGGAGTCGACGGCAATGAGGATTTGTTTGCCGCGGCGGGTGACATCGACGATGCTGCGGCCGGCCAGCTCGGCATCCAGCCGCAGCCCCGGCGGATGAAGGATGTCGTCCCGCAGGAGGCGCGCGGCGGCCACGGTGCGGCCGCGGATGCCCGGCCGGACGGTCAGGACGACGGTTTGGACTTCGGGCAGCTCGGGCATGGAACTTTCCGGCGATGCGGGCGTCAATTGATGCAGAATGCGGCCGCGCCATGACAACGACGTGGCGATGGACATATAGTAGCGGAAGGCGCGGAGGCCGGAAGAGCGACGAAGCGACGAAGTGACGAAGCGACGACGTGACGGAGCGACGGAGCGACGAAGGGGGCTTTGAGGAGCGCGTATGGAAAGCAAGATCGGGATCGTTCAACCGGAACAGACGGACCTGGCCGCCGAGGAACTGGCGGCGGTGGAGAAGCTGCAGCAGGGGTATCACAGCCTGCGCAGCGAGCTGGGGAAGGTGATCGTCGGTCAGGAGGCGGTGATCGAGGAGCTGCTGATCGCCCTGTTCTGCCGCGGCCATGCGCTTCTGGTGGGCGTGCCGGGACTGGCCAAGACGCTGATGATTTCGACGCTGAGCCGCACGCTTGGGCTGAGCTTCAACCGGATCCAGTTTACGCCCGACTTGATGCCCTCGGACATCACCGGGACCGAGGTGATCGAGGAGGACAAGACCACCGGCGGGCGCTCGATGCGGTTTGTGCGCGGGCCGGTCTTCGCCAACGTGATCCTGGCCGATGAGATCAACCGCACGCCGCCCAAGACGCAGGCGGCGCTGCTGGAGGCCATGCAGGAAAACCAGGTGACGGCGGGGGGCAGGCAGCACCGGCTGCCGCAGCCGTTTTTCGTGCTGGCGACGCAGAACCCCATCGAGCAGGAGGGCACCTATCCGCTGCCCGAGGCGCAGCTCGACCGGTTCATGTTCAACATCAACGTGGGGTATCCCACGGAGGAGGAGGAGTTTCAGATCGTGCGGCTGACGACGCAGTCGCGCCGGATCGAGCTGGCGCACGTGCTCACCGGCGAGGAAATCCTTGCGCTCCAGGAGATCGTTCGCAAGGTGCCGGTGGCCGACCACGTGATCCGCTACGCGCTTCAGTTCAGCCGGCTCACCCGTCGGCACGAGGGCAACTGCCCGGACTTCGTGAACGATTACGTGGCATGGGGGGCTGGTCCGCGGGCCAGCCAGTATCTGATCCTCGCCGGCAAGGCCCGCGCGCTGCTCAAGGGGCGGTATCACGTGAGCACGGAGGACATCCGTCAGGTGGCGTTGCCGGTGCTGCGGCACCGGATCGTGACGAACTTCAACGCCGAAGCCGAGGGGATCAAGAGCGACGCGATCGTGAAGAAGCTGATGGACTTCATCCCGCGGCAGCAGTATGACGAGGCGGACAGGAACATCGAGCGGGTGATGAAAAGCGAGCCGGCGGCGTGAGCGAAGGCGGTCGCTATCTGCATACGATTGAAGAGGTGCGTGACGAACGTTGTCATGATCATCACCATGGCACCGACCGAGCTTCCGGCCGAATGACGCCGGCGCCTGAAGATACATGCCGCGGACTGCCCAGGTGTGCGGCGTGAGGAAAAGATGACTGCCGACACGATCCGAGGATTTCTGAAGCGCGAGCCGTTTGCGCCGTTCACGATCCACCTGAGCGACGGGCGCCGATTCGACGTCAAGCACCCCGAGTTCGTCGCCGTGCATCCGGAGGTGGATACGATGGCCATCCTGTTCCTGCCCAGGGGCAGGTTTGAGTTCATTTACCTGCGCAACGTAACCGGTGTGCAGAGCGAGGGCGAGGCGCCCTCACTGCCCCGGCGCCGCCGCCGCGGCAATGGCGACGAACCATAGGATGGCTGGTCGACGAGGTAACCATGAAGCCCATTGAACCGAAGATCATCGACCGCGGCCGCGGGCCGGAGATCGCGGGGACGCGGATAACCGTTTACGACGTGATGGATTACTACAAGCACGGCGACCATCACAGCGTGATCGCGACGATCCTCGGCGTGAGTTCCGCTGAGATCCTTTGTGCCATCGAGTATATCGAGGAACACAAGGCCGAGGTTGAGGCAGCGTACCAGAGGATCCTCGACCGGCACGCGAGAGGAAATCCACCGGAGGTGCAGAAGAAGCTCGATGAAGCACACGACCGTTTTATGAAGAAAATCGAGCAGCGCCGGCGCGTGCTGGCCCAGGAGCAGGCACGTGCTGAGGCTGATGGCTGACGCTAACGTCGAAGGGCACCTGTGGGCTGTCGTACTGATCTGCCGCCGCGAACCCTGGAGGCTGTTCTGGGAGGCTGCCAACGTAACGGTGCATACCTTCAAGGAGTTTGGCCTGGCCGGCGACATGCCGGATTCGCAGCTTTGGCAGTTCTGCCAGGAGAAAGGCATTCTACTGTTTACTGGCAATCGCAACGAGGATGGCGTGGACTCGCTTGAAGTCACGGTACGAGAGCGTTCCACAGCTCTGAGTCTTCCGGTGCTGACCGTACACGATGCGGACAGGATCGTTCGCGACCGGGCGTATGCGGAACGCGTGGCCATCAGGCTACTTGAGGTATTTGACGACATCGAACTGTTGCGCGGGACCGGACGCGTCTATCTTCCGTAGCTCAGGAGAACGAAGCAGACCGCATGACCACCGCCGCCGCCGAAACCGACTACCGCAAGTACCTGGATCCGAAGGTCCTGGCGCGGATCAGCTCGCTGGACCTGCGCGCCCGGCTCATCGTCGAAGGTCTGATGACCGGCATGCACCGCTCGCCCTACCAGGGGATCAGCGTCGAGTTCGCGCAGCACCGGCCCTACGTGCAGGGCGACGACATCCGCCACCTCGACTGGAAGACCTTCGCCAAGACCGACAAGCTCTACCTCAAGCAGTACCTGCAGGAGACCAATCTCCACCTTATCTGCGTCGTCGATGCCAGCGAGTCCATGGCCTACGGCACCGTCGGCGAGCGCGACGCCCCCTGGAGCAAGTTCGACCACGCCACCGCCATCGCCGCGTCACTGGCCTACCTGGCCATTCAGCAGCAGGACTCGGTGGGGCTGGCCATCTTCGACAACGAGCTGAAGCGGTATTTCAAGCCTTCCAACTCGCCCGCCCAGTGGAAGACCATTACCCATGAGCTGTGCATCACGCCGCGGCTGAAGAAGACCAACACCGGCCGAATCCTCGACCAACTGGCCGAGAAGCTCACCCACCGCAGCCTGATCGTGCTGCTGAGCGACTTTTTCGACGACCTGGACGGCGTGGACAAGGGCCTGCGCCACCTGCGCTTCAAGAAGCACGAGGTGATGGCGTTTCAGGTGCTCGACCCGATGGAGATCGAGTTCCCCTTTGAGGATGTAACATTGTTCAAGGGCCTGGAGGAGACGGGCGAGCTGCTCACCGAGCCGCGTGCCCTGCGCGACGGCTACCTTCAGCAGCTTCAGGAAGCCACCGAACAGCTCAAGCGGATCTGCCGCAGCATGTACATGGATTACGTTCGTATGAACAGCGGCGAGCCGCTGGATGTGGCCCTCAGCGGGTTCCTGGCGACCCGGGCCGCGAGCATCAAGTAGTTATTGATTTTTGATTTTTGATTTTTGATTTTTGATTTTTTGATTGGCATGCGTGATCTGCAGACCATTCTGGCGTGGGCGGTGAATCCGGGCTTTTTCTGGGCGGGCGCGGCGCTGGTGTCCATCCCCATCATCATCCACCTGCTGAACCGCCGGCGCTTCAAGGTCGTGCAGTGGGCGGCGATGCAATACCTGCTGGCGGCCTTGCGCAAGAACCGCCGCCGCCTCAAGTTCGAGCAGTGGCTGCTGCTGGCCGTGCGCTGCCTCATGCTGGGGCTGCTGGGCCTTGCCCTGGCCCGGCCCATCGGCTGCGCCGACAGCACGATCGCCGCCCTGGCCGCCCAGCGCGCGGGCCTGCACGTGTTCGTCATCGACAACAGCTACTCCATGGCCTACGAGGCCCATCGCCCCGACGCCCGCACCCACCTCGATCAGGCGAAGCTTCTGGCACGCCGGCAGATCGAGCAGCTCAGCAGCGGCGCTGAGTCGGTAGCCCTCATCCTGGCCGGGCGGGCTGCCCAGCGATCCGATCGGTCCACCACCCCGACCGAGGGCGCACTGCTCCTGCGCCCCAGTTACGACCTGGACGCCGCCCGCGCCGCCGTCGACCGCATCCGACAGTCGTGGTCGGGCACCGACCTGCCCGCGGCCCTGGCCGAGGCCATCCGCATCGCCCGCGAGGAACAGCGCCAGCCCAACAAACGCCTCTACATCCTCACCGACGGCACGCGCAGCGCCTTCGCAGCGCCCGCCCAGGCCGCCCTCCTGGCCAACCTCGGGCCCCAGTTGACCGAAGTCTTCGGCCGAAACATCCGCCTGCACCACCTGGGACGCCCCGACCAGTGGAATCACGCCATCCTCGACCTGGCCGCCGACAGCGCACTGGTGGCGGCCGGATTCCACAGCGATTTTCTGGCCACCGTGCGGGGCTTCGGCGCCGCTGAGGAAACACTGCTCCAGTGGCGATGGGACGAACAGGTCCTGCCCGACAGCGTGCGGCTCACGCCCGACGATGCCACCCCGCCCCAGCGCCAGACGCGCGTGCAGCTCGGCGCCGGCGGGCCGCATCTGCTGAGCGCCTTGCTCTACGGCGGCGAGGACCGCCTGAAAGTGGACAACCTCCGCCACCGCGTCGTGCAGGTGGCCTCCGAATTGAAAGTGCTCATCGTCGAGGGCACGCGCGGCGCGGGACTCCTCTCCGGATCGGGGGCGTATCTGGACTTGTCCCTGGCCCCCAAGAAGGAAATCGGCCCCGGCGGCATCATCCGTTCCAGCACCTACGTCGTTCCCGAGGTGATCTCCGACCTGGAGATCGGCGGCCGCGTCCTGAACGACTACCGCGCCGTCATTCTCACCAACGTCGCTGCCCTCGCCCAGCCCCAGGCACGCCAGATTCAGCAGTTCGTCCAGCAGGGCGGCACGCTGATGGTCTTCATGGGCGAACAGGTCAACGCCGAGGCCTACAACTCCGGCCTCCTGCCCCTGGGCCTGATGCCCGGCCGGTTGATCGCCAGGAAGACGACCAGCGGCGATGAGTCGGCCTTCCACTTCGATTTCAACCCCAACGGTCCGCTGCATCCGCTGCTGAACATCTTCCGCGGGGAGGAGAAATCCGGCCTCGACACCGCCCGCATCTATGCCTACATCGCGATGGAACTCGACCCCGCCGCCCAGGCCGAGGTCGTGCTCAGCTATCTGATCGGACAGAAGCCCACGGGTGATCCGGCCATCACGCGACATTCCCTGGGCCAGGGTCAGGTGGTGGTCATCACCACCACGGCCGACTCGCAGTGGAACGCCCTGCCGCAGAAGCCGGCATACATCCCGCTGGTCCACGAGCTGCTGGCCGGCACGGTGGATGTCGGCGAGCGCTGGCTGAACCTGACCGTCGGGCAGCCTCTGGAGCTGCCGCCGGGGCTGCGGCTGCTGGGTCCGCCGCGTTTCTTCGACCCTGAGAACAAACCCATCGCCCTGGAGGCCGAGTCGCGCGGCTCCGAGCCGCCCGTCTACCGCAGCGCGCCTCTGGAGAATCCGGGCGTCTACCGCCTGGAGCTTGGCGGCCGAGTCATTCCCGTCGCTGTGAACGTGCCACCCGACGAGGCCGACATCCGCGTGATGCCGGCGGCCGCCCTGCGGCAGGCGCTGGGGAACATCGGACTCGACGTTTACGGCGACTCGCTGCCGGTTGAAGCGCTGGCGAGCAACGACAGCTCCGATTTCGGCTGGACGCTCATGCTCCTGCTGCTGATTGTGGCGGGTGTGGAAAGCGCCCTGGCACTGCGCTTCGGACATTATCGGCGCCCCGCCGCGGGCGCGGAGGCCGCTGGCTGAAGCATGCAGAGACTTTGGGAAATCCTCCTGGGCGTCGAACGCGGCTTTCTCGGCCGAGAGGGCGAGCTGTCGCTCCAGTTCAACCCGCGCTGGCCGTTTCAGGAAGTGGTCGGCGCGGCGACCTGGAACCTGATCCTGTGCGGTCTGGCGGCCTTCCTGGTCGTCCGCATCTACCGCCGAGAAGGCCGCTCGCGCTGGGCGCGCATCGGCCTGGGTCTGCTCCGCGGCGCCCTTCTGGCGTTTGTCATCGCCATGCTCAACCGCCCGGTGCTGACGTTGGGCCAGAGCCGAACCGAGCCATCCGTGCTGGCCATCATGCTCGACCGCAGCATCAGCATGCAGGTGCGAGACGTCGGCCAGCGGGCCGACGGCAGCGTCCCCTCGCGCTTCGAGGCGATGATGGAACTGCTGGGCGGGCCGGACAAGTCCCTGCTGGCCGAGCTGGCGGCCAACCACGAAGTGCGCATCTACGAGTTCGACCGCGATGCCCGGCCGGTCCTCACCCTTCCGCATTCCCCGCCCACGTCAGGCGGGCCGCCATCCGAGCAACCGCAGACCCTGGCGGCTCTGGACGGCCTGGAGCCGTCGGGTCAGTCGACCCAGATCCTGCGGTCGCTCCACACCGTGCTGGAGGAGGTCCAGGGTCAGAGGCTGGCGGGCGTGGTCCTGCTTACCGATGGTCGCTCCACGCCCCTCGAATCCGTGGCCGAGATGCTGCCGCGTGTGCGGCAGTTCGAGGCGCGCATCTACCCCGTGTCGATCGGGGGCGATGATCCGCCGCGCAACCTGGCGGTGGAGAGCATCGACGTCGAGGAGGCCGTCTTTGTCCGCGACCTGGTCAATGCCAGGGTCAACGTCCGCGCCAGCGGATTCCCGACCGCTCACGAGATCACGGTGGTGCTCAAGGACAAGGCCACCGGACGGCCGCTGAGCCGCTCCGACGGCTCGCCGGCGCAGCGTTCCATCACCGTCGAGGGCGACGGCACCTACGAGGTAGAGATCAACTTCAAGCCGGCTGAGGTCGGCAGCCTCGGCGTGGTGGCCGAAGTGGCCCGCCAGAGCGGTGAAGTGGACGACGAGGACAACTCGCTGACGACGGTCATCTCCGTGCTCGATGCTCAGATCGCCGTCCTCTACTGCGAGGGCTACCCTCGCTGGGAGTACCGGTATCTGAAAAACCAGATGATTCGCGACCCGACGGTGGAGATTAGTTGTCTGCTGTTCTCGGCCGATGCCGGTTTCGCCCAGGAGGGCGACCGGCCCATCACGCGCTTCCCCGAGAGCATGAGCGAGATGCTCTACTACGATGTCGTGCTGCTGGGCGATGTCGATCCGC
>Ga0308414_1002231_pt1 | contig 12675 bp, 13 predicted proteins | sample HotsprSampleOS50_FD_205667 | JGI IMG/M metagenome (GOLD analysis project Ga0308414, IMG submission 205667) | Hot spring phototrophic mat microbial communities from Octopus Spring, Yellowstone National Park, Wyoming, United States - 20090730_OS50 ... | reverse complement strand
GCCCCTCCATTGTGCTCGTTCCGCCACCTCCAAATCGGACACATTCCCAAGATACCGAACAAGCTGGCTACTTTACTGGATCGCCTGGTCGGGAATCGGCTGAAGCGACATGGGGGCCTCTCCCTGGTCAACCACCGTTTCCACGGTCTGCGGACGCAAGGGCTGTGGTTCATACGGTTGGGCGTGCCAGGGATACTCAAACAAATGCCGGTAGTTGTACGGCGCCCGGTAGTAATACCCATGAAAGGCAGGATATCGCTGGATCGTCCGGGGATTCCCGGGATAACACCCGAATCTTGGTTGATAACACGTCTGCGGCATCGGTCCAAACCAGTCCACCAGCCAGCCATGGCCAGTGGCCGTCGGCCGATGACCCGTCGCGGCCATCGCTCCCGAGACAGGCACAGTGTCAGCAACGACGACCTCTTGAACAACGGGCATCTCCTGGCCAGATTGCCCCGCCATAAACAGAACAAGAGATGCCGAAACTATTAACGACGTCATTTTCTGGTCCTCGCAATTGAGTTGGCATATCCGCGCGCAAACCGAAACGGATCCGTTTTTCTTGAATATCGGTTAAATCTCCGATAAAAGACGAGAAAGCTCCGCTTCGATCCGCAAAATCTGCACAACCTGCCCCTTGATCCTATCAACACCGTCTTTCCCCGGCCACCAACGGTGGTCCTGGCTTGCGTATTTCAAATTCTTAACTAGCATAGGCCAAATAGATAATTTGGATAAACATTTCACGGACGGTTCCAAAGCCAACATGTCAATCGTCCGAGTTCCACAAATCCCTGATGGACTCAATAACCCAGAGTCCCAAATCTCGTGCAAGATTCTTGTCCCCTGTTTTGTCCAGAAGTCCGAAACCATTTGAAACGAGTATGGTAACCACATCTCTTCTTTACGTAATCAGTGACGATCCGCAGTTTGCAGATCAGGTGGACCAGGCCGTCGGTCATCTGTTCTCGGTGAAGCAACTCGCATCCGTCAATGATGTGAACGCGCTGGCACCAGCGAATTTCGCTGTCTGTCCCGCTATTGTTGCCCACCTCACAAAAAAGACCGTCAACGGCTTCTCCGTAAACGAACTCGTACAGAAACTCACAGAGCTGGAGAATGTAGCCCCCGTCATCACCGTCGTGGATAACCAGCTCGCATCCGACACGGCGGAGCAAGTCAGTCGCAGAGGGTGCAAAAATCTACCACCGACGTTTCGTCCTGAGCAACTCCGGCAATTACTTGCAGAGTTGTCGCCCGTCGAATGGGAATTGGCCGAGTTTTTCCGCCATCGTCCTCACGCTGTTTTGAAGGGAGCACATCGGAGTTGGGTCACATTCACCCCGTCGGTCTTTGAAATGGTGGAGGAATTGCGGGTTGCCGCAGCCCATGACGTTAGTCTTCTCCTCATCGGCGAAACGGGGGCAGGGAAGACTTTTCTGGCACGGACAATCCACGAGATTTCTCCCCGAGCAGGCAAGCGCTTTCTCACCGTCGCCTGCGGCGCCCTCCCCCCAGACCTCATCGAAAGCGAACTCTTCGGCTATGTGAAGGGCGCCTTCACGGGCGCTGACGGCAACAAATTGGGGAAATTTGCCGCGGTCGATGACGGGACCCTCCTCCTCGATGAAATCGATGTCCTCGCGCCGGAGCATCAGGCCAAGTTGCTGCGGGTCATCGAAACCGGAGAGTACGAGCCGGTCGGAAGTAATGAGACGCACCTTTCCCGAGCACGCCTGATCGTCGCTTCGAATATCGACCTCCATCAACTAGTCGAACAGGGAAAGTTCCGGCGCGACCTGTTCTACCGCCTCAATATGCTGAGTTTCTTCATCCCACCCTTGCGCGAGCGGCCTTACGACATCGAGTATCTTGCCCGAAAATTTGCCATCGAACAGGCACGGTCCCTTCGCATTCGCCTCCGCGGGATCGAGCCATCCTTTTTAATGGCCCTGCGAGAATACCATTGGCCGGGCAACGTCCGTGAGCTAGAAAATATCATTCGCCGTGCCGTTTTATATTGCCGCGACGGTTTGCTGCGGGTTAATGACCTGCCCAGCATGATGCGCCCGACCCTAGCCGACGACACACCCCAGCATCTACCAGAGATTTCAGTCCGCTGGACGCTCGAAAAACGGCTGGAAGACGCCGAACGGCAAATCCTGGAGGAAGCCCTCCGCCGCAACGGCTATCGCCGACAAGATACCGCCCGGGAACTGGGCATTAGCCGAATCACACTTTATCACAAAATGAAAAAATATGGCCTGATGGTGGGCCACCGCGAAGAAGTTTCCGCAGCTCTGGACTAACTAGAGCTTCGCCAGAATCTCGATCAGGTGATCACCAAAGATGATCACCCCGATGACGGCCGCCCCAATCGAGGCCAACAAAACCGCCGCACTGGCCACATTGAGGGCCGTCTCGATGTAACGGTTGTACTCCTCGGTCACCGCCGGAGCTAACCATTCCAGCGCACTGTTAATCAGCTCGGCTGTCATGACCACGGCAATGCTCAAAATCAGGATACACCACTCTGTTTCGGTCACACCCAAGACCGCAGCAACAACAAGAACGACAAATGCCACGGCAAAGTGGACCGCAAAACTGCTCTGACCAACAATACCATACCAGAGACCGCGAAAGGCGGCCCCAAACTTTTCCGTCCAGGAGCGCCGCCGCTTGACCGGAGGACGGCCCATAACTATTCCCTACCTATCTGACAATCATCCAAATCGAAGACACACCTGAAACACGGTCGAAATGTCGATAGCCCCAGCGCCTCTCTCAACTGTAGCTTACTCACATCGGACCATCGCTTCACCCCTAGAATTAGGGAGACTGAATAGACATTCGGGGGAGACTGCCCGCCGCATCTGCTGCATCCGCTAAAATGATGAATCAATCAACATCTCGCGGACCTGACAAGCAGGTCCCTCCAAAGGACGGACACCGTCTGGAGGAAATCGCGGTGTGTCCATCTGCAACGAGGACGTCGGCCGTTTTGACCAATAAGCACATAACCCATGCAAGACATCCAAACACTTGTTCGCCGCATTCATGAGAGTCCCTGGCAACTGGTATTGGTCGCAGCGGGAGGGGGAATTCAGGGGATTGCCGAGCTTTTCAAGATCCCCGGGGCCTCGCAAACAGTCCTGGAGGCTGTCATCCCCTACTCTCCTCCCGCTCTCGAGGCCTGGCTCCACGGCAAGCCGGATCATGCCTGTGCTGAACCAACCGCCCGTAGCATGGCCATGGCTGCATTTCTTCGTGCCCGACAGCTTCACTCCCTCATGGGAAACGCAGCCAGCGCTCCGCTCGCCGGTGTCTCGTGCACCGCTTCTCTGGTCACCGATCGTCCCAAGAAAGGAGCGCATCGCATCCATATCGCCATCCAAAGGGCCGATGTGACGCGATCTGTTTCGCTTGTCCTCACCAAAGGGGCCCGGTCTCGCAGCGAGGAAGAACAGATTGCCAGCCTCCTGTTCCTTCAAGCTATGGCCGCAGCTTGTGACTTGGAACCGGACTGGACCGTACCTCTTTTGCCGGGAGAGACCTTAGAGCCTCACATGGCAGAGGCCCCCGAATCATGGCAGCGGCTGATCCTCGGCGAATGCGATGTTGTCTCACTCGGGACCCCGGGCGATTGGCAGCGTGGACGACCGCCTGTTCTCTTCCCAGGGGCCTTCAATCCCTTGCATGTGGGACACCTTCGCATGGCCCAGATTGCAGAAACCAAACTTGGCCGACCTGTGGAGTTTGAAATCTCTGTCCTCAATGCCGATAAACCGCCGCTCGATTATCTGGAGATCCGTCGTCGGGTGGAACAATTCTCCCTTCAAGATCGCATCTGGCTGACCCGACTCCCCACCTTTGCCGAAAAGGCCCGCCGCTTTCCCCAGGCAACCTTCGTCGTAGGGATCGACACACTGATGCGGATTGCCGATCCCCGCTATTATGGCCAAGACCCTCAAATGCGCGATCAAGCGATTCGAGAACTGGCCGCACAAGGATGCCGCTTTCTCGTCTTCGGACGGTTTTGGCACGAGCGGTTTCTCAACCTTAACGACGTCGCCATCCCGGAACTTTTGCGTGGCCTCTGCACGGCAGTCCCCGAAAGCGAGTTCCGAGAAGATATCTGCTCGACCCGGCTAAGAACACAAGAGATGTGATCTAACGGCTTACGAGGGACGAGAAACCGTCTACCTTATCACCCGCCTTGCCAGCGGGCATATTGCATGTGTCTTCGTAGAATGAAACACAAGTCGGGGCGACCGGATTTGAACCGGTGACCTCTTGCACCCCAAGCAAGCGCGCTAATCCAGGCTGCGCCACGCCCCGAACTTCTGGCCATTGAGGATCCTCTGCAAGATCCCATCGCAAGCCTCAGCCTTTTAATCTACCGCAAAACCTTTCTTTCGACAACGGCTTTCCCCAACAAAACGGATCCCGCCTATAATGGATGGCGTCAAAGGCTATTGACCCATTGTGGGGGATTCCCGATCCAGGCATTCTTGTTTACCGCTTTCATAAGCGGTGCGATTGCTTGTTTGTCCGAAAAAACGTGACAGAGGAGCCGTCATTGTGCCGCGATTTGCCGTCATTCTGCCTGCTGCTGGGGCCAGTTCACGATTTCGTGATCCTCACTACAAGAAACCTTTTGCTCCGTTGGCGGGGCGGGCTGTCTGGCTGCATTCGCTCCATCGGTTTACCCAACGGGAGGATGTCGTCCAGATCATCGTCGCTGTGTCCCCGGAGGATCGCGAAGAGTTCTTGCGGCGTTTCGGCGCCGATATTGCGCTGCTGAATGTCGAGGTTGTCGATGGCGGTCGCGAACGAGTGGACAGCGTCCAAAACGCACTTGCCCGGATGAAGGAGGAAATCGAATTCGTCTGTATCCATGATGCAGTCCGTCCGTGTGTTAGCGACCTTTGGATCGACGCCGTTTTTCAAAAGGCTGTCGAAACAGGGGCTGCCATACTCGCCGTACCTGTGACGGCAACCTTGAAACGGGTTGACGACTCGGGAATGATCGCAGAGACCCAGCCACGGGAGAAACTCTGGGAGGCCCAGACACCCCAGGTTTTTCGGCGAGACTGGCTCATCGAGGCCTATCAGAAGCGGGGGAACTTCGTCCCTACGGACGATGCGCAATTGTTGGAGCGATTGGGAAAAAGCGTATTTGTCGTGTCGGGATCCCCCTTAAACATCAAGATCACGACAAAGGACGATCTTCGGCTTGCCGAGCAAATCCTTAAGGTCTTGCCGAAGCCGAGGGCCGCTGGGCCGCTCCATCCCTTTGCCGATGACGATCTCTGGCGATAGCGGAACAACGCCAACAGGGGCAGGATCCCGCTCGGTACCCCTCGAATGGTGGTTTCGATCAAACCTGATTTTCCTGAGGAGCGTAGTAAGTATTAACTTGCCATGGTGGCAGGTTTCATCGGAGGGGCACGCTCGTCGTGCCCGATGAATCGCAATCGATTATCAATTGGTGTTTCATGGACCCGACAAGCGGGTCCCTCCATGGGGTTATGCTCCGGAAAGTATACTTGCATGCCGGCAGTGTATTATTATTTCCACAAAGTTCGACCGGACGAAATCGATACCCTGAACCATGCCAACAACGTGGCATACGTCCAGTGGTTGCAGGACGCAGCCGTGGCCCACTCATCCGCCCGGGGTTGGCCACCGGAACGACACTTGACCCTCGGGGCGGGCTGGGTGGTCCGCTCCCACACGATCGAGTATATCCATCCGGCACGCTTGGGGGATGAAATCGTGGTGCAAACCTGGGTCGCTGATTTCAAAAAGGTCACATCCCGCCGCCGCTACCGCATCTATCGCATTTGCGACGGGACTTTGTTGGCCCAAGCCGAGACGCTCTGGGCCTTCGTGACATATGCCACAGGCCAGCCAACACGAATTCATCCTGATGTCCTGGCCTCGTTTGAATTACCGGAAAGCGAGCCACCACCCTACACGCCGGGCGAGATCCGGCTCATCGAGTCGTAAGCAGGTAAAAGCATAATCCCAGTCTCCACGGAAGATAAGACCATTTTTACGTACCAGTTGCGAGGAGAACATCCATGAAGGTCCTTGTTGTCATTGGGCATCCGCGTCCAGGGAGTTTTTGTCATGCAATCGCGGAAACGGCAGTGAAGACCCTTCAGGCGGCTGGGCACGAAATCGTTTTCCACGATCTCTACCAGGAAAAGTTCGACCCCCTCTTGCCCGCCGATCAGATCCCCAAGGATGCCGTCATTCCCGCAGACATCGCCGAGCACTGTCGTCAAATCCGGGCGGTGGACGGTTTCGTGATCGTTCATCCCAACTGGTGGGGACAGCCGCCGGCAATCCTCAAGGGATGGGTCGATCGCGTCTTTCGCCAAGGGGTCGCCTATGATTTTTCTGCCTCAGGCGTGGTGGGGCATCTGGCCGGAAAACGGGCGCTGGTTTTCACCACCTCGAACACACCCCGCGAGGACGAACTCCGACTCTACGGGGACCCCCTGGAAAACCTCTGGAAAAACTGCATTTTCGCTTTCTGCGGTGTCACGGATTTCCGACGGCGAAATTTCGAGTCGATTGTCATGAGCACCCACGAGCAGCGAGTCGCCTGGCTCGAGGAAGTCCGCGACATCGTGAAAAGCTTTTTCTGAACCTCGCACCGCCTGACCGCCCGATGCCGTCAGCAATTCCGCGGGCATCACAGGCATGCCCCTCCGACTCCGTCTCTCGGACGGACCTGCTTGTCAGGTCCGCTTCTCGGAGGGACCTGCTTGTCAGGTCCGCGAAATACCCTTTGATAATCCATCGCAATTCCGCGGGCGTGACAAGCACGCCCCTCCGATGGGCTCTTTGGAGGGACCCGCTTGTCGGGTCCGCCGAATTACGTTTGATCATCCATCCTGGTACGACGGACGCGACAGGCGCGTCCCTCCAACTTTGCTCGTCGCCTCACAAACAAATCTGATCTGCACACAAGGTACGCCTTGGGGACCGGCCAAGGGTTGAATCTCCAACGATTTCGGCTAGTATGGGCAGAAAGACTGACGACCTTCGACCTGGGTTCTAGCGTGTAAGGGTAATCTATGAATAATGTTCTGGCCGTCGTTCTGGGAGGTGGTCGTGGAACACGACTCTATCCATTGACAAAGTTCCGGTCCAAACCGGCGGTTCCTATCGCCGGAAAGTATCGACTCATCGACATCCCGCTCTCCAATTGCATCAACAGTGGATTAAGTCGGATCTATGTACTTACCCAGTTTAACTCGGCGAGTCTCCATCGACACATTCGCGCTACATACAATTTCGATGTGTTTCATCGGGGTTTTGTGGAGATCCTGGCTGCTCAACAAACCCTGACCAGGTCCGACTGGTATCAGGGCACGGCCGATGCCGTCCGGCAGAACCTCGCTTACATCGACCGGGAAGATGTCGACTACGTGTTGATTCTCTCGGGCGATCAACTCTATCGGATGGACTATCGGGAGCTGATCGCCGCCCATGAGAAAGCCGGCGCCGATGTGACGATTGCTGCTTTGCCGGTTCCGAAAAGTGCGGCCTCAAGTTTGGGAATCATGCGGATCGACGAACATGGCCAGGTCCTCGGTTTCCTGGAGAAGCCCAAGACCGAAGAAGAGCTAAAATACATGCAGACGGATCCCGATTGGCTCAGTCAATTTGGGCTGAAGGCAGAGGGGCGCGAATACCTCGCTAACATGGGAATTTATCTGTTTTCTCGAAAGACACTCATTGATGTCCTGGAAAAGACTGATTACCGCGACTTCGGTAAGGAAGTCTTCCCGGCTTCGATCCGCAGTCGGCGGGTCTTCGTCTACCTGTTTGACGGCTATTGGGAAGACATCGGAACGATCGGCGCTTTCTTCGAGGCGAATCTCTCGCTCACGCAGCCGAACGCCCCATTTTCCCTGGAGCATCCGCACGCCCCGATTTACACGCGGGCAAGGTTCTTGCCGCCCTCTCGGATCGAAATGGCCACCGTTCAAGCCAGTCTCGTCTCTGATGGCTGCATCATTGGAAATGGCTCCTTCATCGAAAACAGCATCATCGGTTTGCGAAGCGTTGTGGGCCGAAATTGCGTCATCCGCAACTCGATCATCATGGGAAATGACTATTACGACATGGATGAAACGAACGACGGCAAACCGCCCCTGATGATCGGCGAGAATTCCTACATCGAAAACGCGATTGTGGACAAGAATTGTCGCATTGGGAAGAGTGTTCGCATCGTCAACACCGTTGGACTGACGGAAATGCCGGAAAACCACTTCTGCATGATTCGCGACGGCGTGGTCGTGATTCCTAAGGAAACCGTCTTGCCCGACAAGTGGTGTCTATGAATCGGTGAACAAGCCTGAACGAGGAAACTGTCGGATGCGCTACATCAACGTCTTCGCGCTAATAGCTTGGCTAGGCTTGGTGATGATCGTTTCTGCGGAGCCTCCACCGGCGGTGCAGGCCGAGGATCGCTTGTCTTCCGACATCATGCTTCTGCTCGGAAGCAGCCATCCGGCGTCTGATCCCGACGCGGTTGCCGCAGCGTGGAAACGCGTGGTGAACGCTGGACCAGGTGCCCTCTCACCCTTGATGGTAGCCGCCCGCAAGGCTGGGCCTTTGCCTCGCAACTGGCTCCTTTCCGCAGCCGATCAAATCGTCGTCCGAGAGCACCGCGCAGGTCGGAATATCCCCAAGGAACTGATCCTTGCTCTCCTCAACGACCTGGAGAACCCTCCGCAAGGGCGATGGTGGGCCTATCAGTGGCTTAAACAACAGGATGAAGGCTATGCTCGCGAGATAGTGAAGCGTTTTCTCAATGATCCCGGGGCGGAATTGCGGCGGGCAGCCATCGCCGCTGAGATCGAGTCGCTGGGCGATCTCAAAAATCTGAGCGATCTTCCCCAGGATGATCCCCGGCGAAAAGATGCTATCCAGAAACTCAGACAATTGTTTGAGGCAGCACGGGACCGTGATCAGGTGGAGGAGCTGGCGCAGCTTCTCCGACAATTCGGCGAACAGGTGGACCTGGGTGCCCATTATGGATACATCACCACCTGGTGGTTTGTCGGCCCATTCGATAACCACGAAGGCGTAGGCTTCGAGACCGTCTATCCCCCGGAAACACAAGCCACCATGCCAGATTTGACGGCAACTTATCAGGGAAAACATGGGCCAGTCACTTGGAAAAAAGTGACCACTCCCGATGATTACGGAACGTTCGATCTCAACAAGATCATCGGCGAAGAAAAGGGCGTCGTTGCCTATGCGGTGGCCTTAATCGTGTCTGCTAAAGAACAGCCAGCAGAAATCCGTGTGGCCACTCCGAATGCCATTAAAGTCTGGGGTAATGGCCAACCCTTGGGTGCGTTTCATGTCTATCACTCGGGTTTCGAAGACGACCAGTACCGCCTCCCCTGGCGTCTGCACCAAGGAACGAATTGGATCATGATCAAAGTGTGTCAAAATGAGCAAACACAAGATTGGGCACGATTCTGGACCTTTCGACTTCGCGTATGTGACGAACTCGGGGGAGGTGTGGGACGTCAATCGGAATAAGAATCCATCCGATTCGTGAATATGGTAAGAAGGTTAAACAATGCGCAAAGTCCGCCTGAACGTTTTGCTGAAGGCTCTGGTACTCATTGGCTCAAGTCTTGCGTGGGGACACGCCGGCGCAGACGATTGGCCGGGGTTCCGCGGTGGTTCGGCAACTGGTGTGTTCCGGGGGGGTGATGATATTCCCCCAGTGCTGGCGCCGGAGAGCCAACTCCAGTGGAAGGCCGAGCTGCCCGGTCGCGGCCCATCCTCCCCAATTGTCGTCGGGAATAAGGTTATCGTTACCGCAGCTGTGGGTGGCCGTCAGGATGAATTGCACGTTCTCTGCTACGATGCAGAAACGGGCAGACAACTTTGGGATTTTCGCTTTTGGGCAACCGGCTCCACAGTCTGCAACCCGTTCGGTGGCGTAGCGGCTTCAACACCCGTTTCCGATGGGAAACATGTCGTCGCCCTGTTTTCCTCCAATGACCTTGTGTGCCTCGATTTGGAAGGTCATCCCCTCTGGTTTCGCGGCCTCGGACTTGAACGACCCTTGCTTCGCAACGACGTAGGAATGGCATCCTCTCCCGTGATTGTCAACGACGTCGTCATTGTTCAGGCCGAAAGCCTTCTCGACGCCGTCGTTTGTGGCCTGGACGTCAAAACGGGACAAACAATCTGGCTGGTTGAGCGACCCAAGCAAGCCATGTGGTGCACGCCCATTGTGGTTCAAAGCAGTTCGGACTCTGAAACCGGTGGGACGTCCCAGCCCGTCGTCCTCATTCAATCGCGGAGGGACTTTCAGGCCCTTTCTCCACGGACGGGCGAGACCGTCTTCGCCTACGATCACTGGTGCGACACGGTTTCTTCCGCCGCAGCCAGCGGGCAACTCGTGGCGTTACCTGCGGCAGGGATTCACGCACTGCAACTGGCTTCCGGGGGATTCGAACGCCTCTGGATTTCGGATCGTCTCCAATGTGGAAACACCAGCCCTCTCGTCTGGCAAAACAAAATCTACCTGGTAAAACCACCGAATATTTTTGTCTGCGCCGATGGCCGTTCCGGGGAAATCCTGCGGCAGCTTCGCCTTCGAGGAAATTTCTGGGCCTCGCCACTCCTCGCTGGCCGTCACATCTATGCCGTGAATTACGACGGGACCGTATTCGTTCTTCAATTGGATGAGGCAGGACTTCCCACGCTTGCCGGGCAATGGGACCTCGAATCCGGTGTGCTTGCCTCACCTGCCAGCGACGGACAACGGCTCTATTTCCGGACAAATCGATTCCTGTACGCTTTCCGCTTGGCGAACCTTGCAAAAGAATAGAAACACAGGTCACTTGTTCCCTGTAACGGATGACCACTGGCCCGTCTTCTTGAATATCTAGACCAAGACACAACGACTGCTGACCTGATCCCAGAGAGGAGCATGATGGTCGAAGCACAAGATTACATCGAAATCCCGCAAAGCGGACCGGTGAATGCCACCGTGCAGCCACCTGGGTCGAAGAGTATCACCAATCGGGCTTTGATTTGTGCGGCCCTGGCCGAGGGTCCATCTCTCCTGACCGGGGCACTCGATAGCGAAGACACCCAGGTCATGGTTCGCGCCTTGCAAAGCTTGGGGATCGCCGTCCGCCATGATCCGCAGCAGCGCCAGATCATGGTCGAGGGACGCGGCGGCGAAATTCCCGCCCGTCAAGCCGATCTCTACCTCGCGAACAGCGGAACGAGTCTCCGCTTCCTGACGGCATTTTGTACCCTGGGCGACGGTCTTTTCCGGCTCGATGGTGTCGCTCGAATGCGGGAACGACCGATCCAGGAACTTGTGGACGCTCTCAATCGTCTCGGGGCCAAGGTCCGCACGGAACTTGCCACGGGTTGCCCACCCGTCATTGTCGAGGCTCATGGTCTGCCCGGGGGAGAAACCGAGATTTCCGGCGAGATCTCCAGCCAATTCCTGAGCGGCTTGCTCATGGCTGCCCCTTACGCCAGAAGTGATGTAACCTTGATCGTGCGCGGGGACCTGGTCTCCAAGCCGTATGTGGAGATGACGCTGGCCGTGATGAAGGCGTTCGGCGTCCAGGGTGAAAACGAGGCCTTTCAAAGGCTCACGGTGCGTTCTGGCCAAAGATATCATGGCCGAACCTACGCCATTGAACCGGACGCCTCAGCGGCAACATATTTCTTTGCCGCTGCGGCGGTGACGCGGGGCCGCATCACCGTGACCGGCCTGGGGCAGCATAGTCTCCAGGGCGATGTCCACTTTGTTGATTGCTTGAAGGAGATGGGCTGCCACGTCGTCGTCGATGCCGAGCAGATCACGGTGGAAGGCCGCCCCCTCAAAGGCATCTCTGTCGATATGAACGCTATCAGCGACACAGTCCCCACCCTGGGAGTGGTCGCCCTTTTTGCCGAAGGTCCCACCTTGATCCGTGGAGTCAAACATATCCGCTACAAAGAGACCGATCGCATTCACGCCCTGGCCCTCGAGCTGCGACGCCTTGGGGCACAAGTCGAGGAGTTTGAAGACGGATTGAAAATCATTCCGGCGACTTATCATGGGGCAGAAATCCACACCTACCAGGACCATCGCATGGCCATGAGTTTTGCCATCGCCGGATTGCGGATCCCCGGAACGAAAATCCTGGACCCCGGTTGCACTGCCAAGACTTATCCCGGGTTTTTTGAAGACCTCAGGACGATTATTCGTCCAGAAACGGGTTAGGAACGGCCAGGACCGCGGTATTTCTCCGGATAAATGACCAGCTCTACCCGGCGATTACGTGCCCTCCCCGCCGCCGTACCATTGGACATGACGGGATAAGCCGATCCATGGCCTACCACGAAAAGCTGCTCGGGACGCAAGGCCGTCTGGGTCACGAGCACGTCATGAACAGCCGCAGCCCAGGATATGGACATCTGCGTGTGATTGCGCCAAGGGCCGGCAGGAATCGGGTCGGTGTCGCTAAACCCTTCTACACCGATGATCTGCTCCGGATAAAGTCTGGCAATCTCCGCAGCGACAGATGTGATCATCTGCACCGCCCCCGGCCGGAATTGAAAGCTCCCCGTTTCAAACAGCTGATCGGCAGGTAGTTCCACGCGAATGACGTC
>Ga0308414_1002230_pt1 | contig 12675 bp, 10 predicted proteins | sample HotsprSampleOS50_FD_205667 | JGI IMG/M metagenome (GOLD analysis project Ga0308414, IMG submission 205667) | Hot spring phototrophic mat microbial communities from Octopus Spring, Yellowstone National Park, Wyoming, United States - 20090730_OS50 ... | reverse complement strand
GGAATTTTACTTTATTTTCGCTTGCACGATTCATAGGGCGTTTACCTCCTTATTTTTTTATTGCTTATTTAGGTAAACGCTCTCTTTTTTTCTACTCCTCTTTACACAATTTTTGTAACGCTAATGTTAAATTTTTTTGAATTTTTCTTTTGTAATTTAATGATTTTATACCTAAAATGAACTGATAATTTATAAAACTTATATTTTTAACATAATAAAACTGAATTGAGCATTAAATTGAATTTGTTTAATTAGTCAAGTATATAATTAAAATATCAAAATAAATCTTGACATTAACAATAAAATTTTACATTTTAGATACATATAATCCATTAATTAACTAATTATTCAATTTCCAATAAAAAAGGAGTACTTATGAAAAAACTATCAATTCTTTTTTTCGTATTATTTTCTGTTAGTTTACTGATCGCACAGGAAAGTCTTGTTCGACCTGGAACTGGAGAAAGTTTTAAGAATGAAGCAACCAATGTAACCACAAATGGTGAAGCCATTATTTTTTCAGATAATTTTAATGGCGATAACTCGGTAGCTGGTTTACAAGCTCGTGGTTGGATTGTTGTTGATCAAGATGGTGGCGGAACACAACCAGCTTGGTTTACACCTTCCACGACTCCACCTTTCCCAGCTTTTGAAGGCGGAACACAAGGTTATGTTGCTTCTAACTACAATGGTGCTAATGGTTTCTATATAAGCCACTGGTTAATTTCACCACTTGTGGGAGTTACAGCTGGAGATACACTCAGCTTTTATCATCGCGCTCCTGATGCTAATCAATGGGACGATTCAATTTATGTAAAAGTATCTCCAACCGGCGGAAGTAACCTTACTGACTTTACAATTTCAACACCAAGAATGTTAGTAAGTGAAAATGGATGGGCACAGTATAATTATATTTTTACAGTAACAGGATTTGTTAGATTTGCAATCCATTATGAAATTTTTGATGGTGGTCCAAACGGAACATATTCAAATTACATCGGTATTGATTTGCTTCAAGTAAAAGGTGTCGGTTATATCCCTGTTGAATTAACCTCATTTACTGCTGCTGCTAATAAAAATGATGTAATACTTAATTGGTCAACTGCTACTGAAAAAAATAATGAAGGTTTTGAAATTCAAAGAAACAATGGAAATGGCTTTACAACAGTTGGCTTCGTAAAAGGAAATGGAACTACAACTCAGCCACAATCTTATACTTTTGTTGATAAAAACCTTAACCCTGGGGTTTATTCATACAGATTAAAGCAAATTGATTTTGATGGAACCTCAGATTTCAGTAAAACAGTAGAAGTTGAAATTCTTAATCCAAAAGAATTTGCTTTGAATCAAAATTTCCCTAATCCATTCAATCCTTCAACAAAAATTAACTTCAGCTTAGCTGTTGATAGTAAAGTTAGTTTGAAAGTATTTAATGTTTTAGGTCAGGAAGTTTCGACATTATTAAATGGGAACCTCAATGCTGGCAATCACGAAATTAATTTTAACGCTGCAGGAATGAATACTGGTGTTTACTTCTATAAGCTTGAAGCTGCAGGAATAGACGGAACAAATTTCAGTTCAGTTAGAAAAATGATTTTGAGCAAGTAATTTTTTTTTATTTATCTTTTCATAAAGCCGTTCAAAAATGAACGGCTTTTTTTTTGGTTTTTACCTAATTCTTTCACACTATTTTTACAATTTATATTCAATTGATTTCCCAAAAATTTAATTTGACAATGATGTAATTCTTTTATAAATTAACTAAGAGACCTAATCACTTCTTTAAAACAAAAATCAGGAGGTACAATGAAAAAACTTTTTTTATCAATTTTCTTCTTGATATCCATTTCGTATGCACAAGATATGAAGGAGTATAGCCCGGAATTTTCTGTTCATCCCAAAAGTCACACTTTTACTGATGCAATGTGGGATGTAAAATTCAACTATGACCTTAGAACAATTACAGGAGGACTTGGAAATGCCGGGGCAGTTTATATTCCAACTTTAAATCAATTTTGGGTTTCAAGATGGTCAACTCCCGCTGGAAGAATCTATGTAGTTAGTACCACAGGCACAATAGTAGATTCATTTACTACTTCAGGTTTTACTGGTACAAGAAATATGGTTTATGATCCTGTAAATAATGAGGTAGTATGCGGAGCTGCTACAAACATTTTGTATCGTGTAAATCCAACAACCCGTGCAACAGTTGGACAAATTACAATGCCAACAAACATCACTGCAAGATTTATCACTTATGATCCATCTGCAGCAAGTGGTGCAGGTGGTTTTTGGGTCGGTAACTGGAATGCAGGTAATTTACATTTCTATCTTGTAAACAGAGCAGGTGCACAGATTGGAATTATTAATAACACTGCTATTACAGGTGTTTATGGAATTGCTTATGATTATTGGTCATCAGGTGGTCCATATCTTTGGGTTTGGTCGCAAGGACAAGGGCAAGGTTTCCCACAAAATATTATTCAAATCTCAGTAGCTACAGGGCAACCCACTGGAGTTCAAAGAAATGTTATTCCAGACATAGCCCCAACTCAAACAGGTGCACTTGCTGGCGGTTTATTTATTACAGATCAACTAATGCCAGGTTTTTTAATTTTAGGTGGTGTTTTACAAGGCGATCCAGATAGACTATTCGGTTATGAAATTGCAAATCTTGATGCTGGTGTATTAGCTCCATTCAATTTACAAACACCAGCTAATAATGCATCGTTTACAACTTTACCAAACTCATCTACTCCTGTAACTATTACTTGGGATACATCCAGAGCTAATGCAACATATAAATGGATTTTTGGTTCTCCAACAGTTCCCCCAAGAATTCTTACTTTCCCAGTTTCTACAAATAGCTTAACATTAACTTTAGGAGCAATTGATTCTTTATTGAATTCTTTGGGTGTTCCTCCAGGAGGAACTGTAGTTGGACAATGGGATGTTTGGGCATTTAGAAATAATTTGCCGGCTAACGATTCTCTTAAATCTACTAATGGTCCAAGAACAATCAATCTAATTCGTGGAATTCCAGCTTTGACTGCTTTCAATCTCGCAAATCCTGCTAACAATACAACTTTAGTCACTTCGCAGTTTAATAATACTCCTGTTAATATAAACTGGACAAGGTCTGGGCAGGGAGTAAGATATAGGTGGAAATTTGGAATTAACATTAACAATCCCATACTTAATTTGCCTGCCAATGGAAATGGCTTTGATACTTCTTTAACCTTAATCAATTCAGGAATAGATGCCATTTTAGCAGGTTTGGGAATTCAACCTGGTCAATCCGTTTCAGGCCAATGGGCTGTTTGGGCTTATAATGGACTTGATTCTCTTAAATCAACTCAAACATTTAACATAACTTTCCAGAGACAAGGATTAGGTGAAATTTTAGTTGTTTATGATTCAACCCTCGCTAATGGTAGAATTAGTCGTGACTCTATAACTGCAAATTTGGGTATTCTTGGACGCACTTTTGACTTATTCAATAAAGGAGGTCAAACTTCTACAAATGTAATATCATTTAGAAATTATGACAGAATTATCTGGCTTGGTGAAGGTACAAGTGTAATGTCAAATGTTCAAAAAGATTCAATTAAAGCATGGTTGAACTCTGGAAATCCAAATCGCAAAAGAAATCTTATAATATTTGCTGAGGATATAGGTTATCAGTTTGGAAGAACAGGATCAACTTATATTGATTTAGATTTTATAAATAATTACCTTGGTGCAAATTATGTGGCTGATAGACCGACAACAGGTGGAGCACAAGGTCTTATTGGTGATGTTTTAAATACAGGATTAGCAGATAGTACTATTGGTTCTTGGCCAGATGTTTTAAGTTTGTTTGGTACTACTTCACAAGTGCTTTACAGATTTAGATCTGACAATACTCTCATTAATGCAGTTGGCAACAAAAAAGCTAATTTTGAAGTTGCTACCTTCGGTGTTGATGTAGAGTCTTTAAGACGAGCATTAGATAGTCCTCCAGGTTCCCCTGTTTATAGAATGTTATCAGCAGCATTGGGTTATCTTGTAATACCAGTTGAATTAAAGTCATTCACAGCGTCAATCCACAAAAATTCTGTTTCTTTAAGTTGGTCAACTGCTACTGAAGTAAACAACAAAGGATTCTTTGTACAGAAAAAGACTGATAATTCTGAGTTTCAAAATATTGGATTCGTTGAAGGTAAAGGAACAACTACAGAAGTTCAAAATTACTTCTTCTCTGATGCTAATGTTCAAGTTGGAAAATATTACTACCGTTTAGCTCAGGTTGATTTTGATGGTTCTGTTAGTTATTCGGATGCTTTAGAAGTTGATGTTAATCCACCGTTGGAATTCAGTTTATCTCAGAATTATCCAAATCCATTTAATCCCACTACTACAATAGAATTTACTTTACCAGCCAAATCAAATGTTGTATTGAAAATATATGATATCATTGGTCAGGAAGTTCTAAAGGTAATGGATAAGGAAATTGAAGCGGGATATCATAAACTTAATCTTGATATGTCAAGATTCAGCAGCGGTGTTTATATGTATCGTATAGATGTAAAAGGTTTTGACGGGAATAATCACACCGCAGTAAAGAAAATGATATTGAATAAATAAAATTTTCTTTTAAAGAAAAAAGGCTGTCTTAAATTAGGCAGCCTTTTTTATTTTAATTTTCATTAAACTGCAATAAATAAGCTCGTATAAATCTATTTAAATCTCCATCCATTACAGATTGAACATCGCTTGTTTCTTCATTTGTGCGATGATCTTTTACCATATTATAAGGATGAAAAACATAAGAACGTATTTGACTGCCCCATTCAATTTTCATTTTACTCTTTTCAATTTCAGCTTGCTCCGACTTTTGCTTTTCTAATTCGAGTTGATATAATCTTGATTTAAGAAGTTTCATAGCGTTCTGACGATTTTGTAATTGAGATCGTTCAGTCTGACAAGCAGCTACGATGCCAGTGGGGATGTGAGTAATTCGAACAGCAGTTTCAACCTTGTTAACATTTTGCCCTCCTTTGCCACCGCTTCTATAAGTATCAATTTTCAAATCTGCGGGGTTAATTTCTATTTCAATTGTGTCGTCAACTTCAGGAATTATAAAAACAGAAGCAAATGAAGTATGCCTTTTTTTGTTTGCATCAAAGGGTGAAATTCTAACTAATCTATGAACGCCGTTTTCAGCTTTGAGATATCCGTAAGCATATTCTCCTTCAACTTCAACGGTTGCAGATTTAATTCCAGCACCGTCACCTTCCAGTAAATCAATGATAGTCATTTTATAACCATTTTGTTCACCCCAACGCAGGTACATTCTTAAAAGCATTTCAGCCCAATCTTGTGCTTCTGTTCCTCCTGCTCCCGAGTGAATTGTCAGAATACAATTTCGATGATCGTCTTTTCCGCTGAGCATACTTCTAAACTCCGCAGAGTCAATCATCTCCGCCAAAGATTTTATTTCTGATTGGATTTCATTTTCGAAAGAAGTGTCTTCTTCTTGTTTTGCTAATAAAATTATTTCTTCGGTTGAATTTGCTTTATCAGAGAGATTTTTCCACAAATCAACCCATTGCTGAAGTGATTTTATTTCCTGAAGTATTTGTTGAGCTTTTTTCTGATCATTCCAAAAATCTGATTCTTCGGATTTTTTCTGAAGTTCTCTAATTCTTTCTTCTTTTTTATCAACGTCAAAGATAACTCCGTAAATTATTAATACGGATTTTATAAGAATTTACTCGTTTTATTTCTTCATCGTACATTTAATCACCTTAAATTTTGAAAATTACTGTTTCGCTTGGCAATCTGCCTTGCTTAAAATAAAAATGAATGATTATATTTGCTCAAAAATAAAGTATTCTATTGAATTAGTAGAGGTATTTATGAAGATATTGATTTTTTTCCTTGGATTTTCATTTCTTTCTTTTGCTCAGTATAGAGATAACGGGTTTCCCAAAGACGAGCCCAAAAGCGGTATTTTCAATCGTTCTTCAAATTCGCTTTTTAGCTTTTTGACAGATGAAAACTTTTCAATGAAGCATTCGGTAAGTATGTCTTATTCAGCATTTGCAGGGCAGGGAATTGCTCTTGGTGTTTATACTAATTCAATGATGTATAAATTTTCTGATGACCTTAATATTCAATTAGATGCAAGTATAGTTAACTCACCTTACAATACTTTTGGAAAAGACTTTCAAAACAGCATAAACGGACTTTATTTAAGTCGAGCTGCAATTAATTATCGTCCTTGGAAAGATGTTTTTATTTCCTTACAATACAATAGTTATCCTTTTTTAGGCAACAGGAGCTATTATAATCCTTTCTATAATTATTATTATGTATATTGATTTGGAGAGGGAAGATTAAATCTAAGTCAAATCTAAATATTGATGAAAAATATTCAGGCAATAAAATCAGCGGATTTTTTGCTTTAAATATTTTAATCATTCTTATATCAATCTTTTTGGTCTATTCAATAATAATAAAAATTTCTCCTCCCAAAGAAGAAAATATAATTGTAAAAGAATCACTGGACAGAATTCCAACAGTAGAAGTATTAAATGGCTGCGGCTATCCCGGAATAGCTGAGAAGTTTACTGATTTATTACGTTCAAAGAATTTTGATGTTGTAAAAATTGGAAATTTTTCCTCTTTTGATATAGATACAACTTTTGTAATAGACCGGCTCGGTGAAAAAAAATATGCGTTAGCCGTTGCAGAATCAATGAAAATTCCCGCAGAGAATGTTATCCAGCATTTCAATAAAAATTATTTTCTTGATGTTACATTTGTAATTGGAAAAGATTTTAATAATTATTTAAAGGGTGAGTAATTGGAAACTCAACAGTTAGCTCAAAAAATTGCAGAGCTTTGTTTCAATAAAAAAGGATATGATGTAAAAATTATTGATTTGAAAGGCGTTGCTTTGTTTGCAGATTACTTTGTTTTGTGCTCCGCTGAATCGGATGTTCAGGTCAAGGCAATCGCAGATGATATTGAAGAGAAATTAAAAGAGCAGGGTATAAGATGCTGGCATAAAGAGGGATACAAAGCTTTACAATGGGTTTTGCTTGATTATGTTGATATTGTGGTTCATATTTTTAGAAAAGAGGCAAGAGAGTATTATAATCTTGAAAGATTATGGAGTGATGCTCCAAGCTGGAATGTTGAAGATCCCCAGTTAGTAAAAATAAATAAAAAATAACCTTAAAGAGTTAATAGTGAAAGAATACCTTGTTCAATTATTTAAAGAGATTGAAAATCAAATACCAGAAATAAAAGACGTTCCTCTGATTTTTGAAGTCCCAAAATCTGAATTACACGGAGATCTTTCTACAAATATCGCAATGCTACTTGCAAAAAAACTTCGTAAAAATCCCCGAGAACTTGCTAACGAGATAATTCAACAAATTAAATTCGACCATAACTTAATCTCCAAAATAGAAATAGCAGGTGCCGGATTTATTAATTTCTTTATCTCTGAAAATTTTTACACAAAAGTAATCAACAAAATTTTAGAAGTTAAGGATTCATTTGGCAGATCAGAAAAATTTAAGGGTAAAAAAGCAAATGTAGAATTCGTTTCCGCAAATCCTACCGGACCTTTAACTGTTGGACACGGAAGGAATGCAGTAATTGGCGATACAGTTGCGAATTTACTTGAATGGATTGGTTATGATGTTGATAGGGAATATTATTTTAATAATGCCGGAAGGCAAATGCGCGTTTTAGGAGACTCAGTCAGATTGCGTTATCTCCAACTCTTGGGTGAACAAGTAGAATTTCCCCAAGATTATTATCAAGGTGATTACATTAAAGATATTGCAAAGAAATTGCTTGATGAATTCGGAGAAGGTCTGAAAAATGAATCTGCTGATGGAATATTTAAAGAAACTGCTGAGAAAGAAATATTTTCTGATATTAAAAAAACATTGTCATCACTTAATATAAATCATAACATTTTTTACAATGAAAAATCTCTCTATGATAATGGCAACATTGAACAACTTCTTAAAGATTTTTCTGCCAAAGAACTAACATATCAAAAAGATGGAGCAATCTGGTTAAAACTTACTTCGCTTGGCAAAGAACAAGATAAAGTAATAGTAAAATCTACTGGTGAACCTACCTATCGTCTTCCGGATATTGCATATCATATCACAAAATTCCATAGAAATTATGATTTGATAGTTGATTTATTCGGTTCGGATCACGCAGCCACTTATCCTGATGTTTTAGCAGGGATAAGTGCTTTGGGCTATGATGCAAATAAGGTGAAAGTTCTTATTCATCAGTTTGTAACAATTACTCAGGATGGCGAAGTTGTAAAAATGTCAACCCGTAAAGCTAATTATATTACTCTTGATGAATTGATTAGTGAAGTTGGTAAAGATGTTGTGCGTTACTTTTTTAATATGAGGAATATCTCAACGCATATGAATTTTGACTTAACTCTCGCAAAAAAACAATCAGATGAAAATCCTGTTTTCTATCTGCAATATGCACACGCAAGAATTTGTTCAATAATCAAAGCAACTGAAAAAGAAAATTTGTTAGCATCAACAGAACATCTCGATTTATTAAACTCCGAAGAAGAAAAAGATTTGTTAAAAAAACTAAACAGATTTGAAGAAGAAGTTTTAAATGCTGCAGAAAATTTTGAACCTCATCGGATTTGTTTTTATCTTGAAGAACTGGCAACTTCATTTCATAAGTTTTACACTTTCAGAAGGATTCTTGGTTCTGAAAAAGAAGTTGCAGGGGCTCGTTTAGCACTTATCACTGCAGTTAAAATTGTTTTGAAAAACGGACTTGAAATTTTAGGCGTTGAAGCACCAGAGAAGATGTAATCAAACAAATAAATTTTTAATTGGCTATAGCTGCGAAGAGAGCAAAAACTTTATCTGCTCCAGCTTGCTTTAAAACTTTAGCACACTCCGAAACAGTTGAACCAGTTGTTATCACATCATCCACCAAAATTATTCTTTTACCCTTTACTTTTGCCCCCCTTTTTAGCTTAAAAGCATCTTGAACGTTGGCTCTTCTTTCCAAAGAGTTTAGCTTCGTTTGAGTTTCAGTATGTCTGATTCTTTTTAGTAATTTATTATTTGCCGGGATACCAAGTTCTATAGAAATTCCTTTAGCTATAAATTCTGATTGATTGTAACCCCTATTAGCTTTTTTAACTGAGAATAATGGCACAGGAATAATAAAATCAGCTTCCCACTTTTTAACATCATCCAAAAAGACATTACCAACTAATCTTCCGAGATAAATTCCAACACCAAATTTTTTCTCGTATTTCAATGAGTGAATCATTTTTATTGCTGGACTTTCCTCCTCGAAAATTAACCCTGCCCGAAAGTCTTCAATAAGTTTTGGATGTGAGAATTTATTCTGATATTCTTCTTCGAGAAAACTTGAATTAGGTATTTTCAGTTTCGAATAACAATCATCACAAACAATTTTTTCTTCAAGAGATAACTTACTTTTACACGAAGAACATAATCTTGGCAGCAAAAAATCAAAAAAATAATTTAATGATGTTTCACTAAAGAAATTAGAAATGAATTTCATACCAAACTTGATTGTTTTCGTATTAGCCATTCAATGCTAAATAAAATTATCACAATAATGAGAATGATTTCATTTGATTGAAATTTAATTTGAGATTCTGATATTTTTACAGTCGAAGCTCTTTTATCTAATTCACCAATGCGTTTTAAATATTTATCAAACTCATTTAGAGAAAAAATCTCACCGTTTGTTCTCTTACTCAAATCAGAAAGGAGCTCATAATTCATTCTCAAGTCAATCATCTCTAAATCAACATCTCCAATATTAAATCTGCCAGATGAAGAGCCAATAATTTTATTATTCACTTTTGCGGTTGCAGAGAAAGAATAATCTCCGGCTTTATTAAAAAATAATTTCCCTTCATAAAGACCATTTCCCAATGAAGTTAGCAGTAAATCTTTAGAGTCTTCTTTACCTTTTACATTAACTTTGATTTCACCATCGTTAATTGGATTGAGAAGTTCGTTATAAAGTTCGGCAACAAACTCGATTTCTTCAGAAGCAGAATAAAAATTTTTCAGTGTTTTTATTCTGAATTGTCTGTCATCTTCTTTTATACTTAACCACTTAACTGAGTTTAATATTAGATTGTCAAGGACATTGATAGCATCAGACGTTTGAAGTTTCCATCTCCAAAATTCCTTTCCTATTAAAGCAATACTTCTTGATGAAGCTAAACCTCTTTGAATAATCATAGGAAATTTTATTCTATTATTGTCTGCTTTGATATTACTAATTACTCTTGATTCAGGCTTTGCTGATACAAGATTTGGAGGATAGAGTATTGGAGGGATTTTGTTCCAATCATTTTCAGAGATGTTATTTAATAAATCAAATCTTTCAATTTCATTGAAGTTTAAATCTGGCTGAGCTTTGATATAATTATCCGAATTGTTATCAATTCTGAAAGGCAGTTCACCTTCTAATTGTTTAATTTTATTTAATGAAACATCATTATTCATTATCAGAAAAAAGGGAGTCTTTTTATTCACAATTTTATTTTTTATATCATTAAATATTTCGGCGGATGTAAACTGGTTAGGAAAGCCAATTAGAAACAAAACATTTGCAGAATCTAACTTTGTTTTAAAGTTGCTCTCTAAAAAATTGCTTTCAACTTGAGTTAAAGAACTAACGCGAAAAGTTTCTTCAGTTTCAAGTATTCTTTTGATAAAGGTAAAATCAGCGGAAGGTGAACCTGAAATAACCAAAACCTTTGTTTTATCTTCTGTAACCTTAACGAAAAAAGGATAAACATTATTAATTACATTAGATTCATTAGAAAGAGCATCAACTTTAATCTGAAGTTTTCTCTCTCCAATTTCTTTTGGAACATAATTAAAATTCACAACATTTAGTCCGCTTGAATTAAGTGTAATCGTCTGATTATCCAGCAGCTTTCCATCTTCGATTAGCGAAACTTTAGCATTAACATTTTCGAAACCAACATTTTGAATTGAGGTTGAGATTGTTGTTGAGACACCCAAATAAATATTTTCGTTATGAATAACATTTTTAACTAAGATATCTTTTTTTCTGCTGCTATCTCCAACTGCGAAAGTAAAAACAGGCAAACCAAGTTTTTCTGCCTGATAAATAGGATTATTTCCATCATTTATAATTCCATCTGATATAATTGTAATTGAAGAAGGATTTATTGATTGGTAATTCTCTAAAAAATCCTGCAGTCTGAAAATTCTTGAAAAATTAGTCGAACTTTCATCAAACTTTATTGCCTCTGAGTTAAGACTTTTTAACTCTTTTATATTAGAGCCAAAAGTAAAAAACCTGTTATTAAATGCTTCATAAAATTCAGCGGATGAAAATCTGTTTATAATCTCATTGGGTTTTTCTGAATCTTTAACTGCTGAAATTGATTTTGAGTTATCAATAAAAATCAAATGAGTCGGCTGAAGATTGATTTTCTTTTGAAGTGAAAGAACGGGTTCGAAGAAAATCGAAATTAAAAAAGCCAATGCAAGAAATCGAAGTGAAATGAGAATAATTTTTTTAATATTGGAAATAGGAGGTAATGTGAAGCGATATGAATAGATGGAAAAGATTAATGATAAAATCAAAAGTAAAATTAAGATTAACCAACTTTCAGAGATATTGAGAATTATTTTATCATAACCAAGCATATTTAAATTTATTAAAGGCGAAAATGAAGGAATAAACCAAAATTTTTATCTAACGAGATTTAAACAAATTTTCAACTTCCCAGCTTTTCATATTTTCAAACATTTGATAATCAGTTAAATCAAAATGAATTGGAGTAACAGATACATATTTATTTTTTATAGCAATTTGGTCATATTCCAGAGAATCATCAAGTTCAACTAAATTTCCTGTAAGCCAATAATAATCTCTTCCATAAGGGTCAACTCTTTTTTCATAAATATCATCCCATTTAGACTTACCCTGCTTTGTTATTAAAATACCCGCAATCTCACTTTCTGGTAAATTAGGTACATTAACGTTTAGCATCGTTCCATTTGGAATTCCACGCTTATGAATTTCGAGTGCAAGTTTTTGAGCAACCTTTGCAGCAAAAGAAAAATTATTGACTGAATGACTTGTAACAGAAACTGCCATTGAGGGGACATCCATTATTGCGGCTTCGCGTGCTGCAGAAACAGTGCCTGAGTAAATTATATTCACAGCAGTATTCGAACCGTGATTTATCCCAGAAACCATTAAATCAGGATATTCATTCATAATATTTCTTATGCCGATTTTTACACAATCAGCGGGAGTGCCGTCAATTGCATAGCCAAAAAACTTTCCGTCCTTATGATATTCAAAAACTCTTAATGGTGTTTGCATAGTTATTGCGTGTCCAACCGCACTCTGTTCTTTATGGGGAGCGACTACTGTTACATCAGCAATTTCCTTCAATGCTTTTACTAACGCTTGAATACCTGCTGAATCTATTCCGTCATCGTTTGAAACTAATATTTTCACTTCAAAACCTTCTTTTATTTTTTGTATTAACTCAATAGAAATGTCAGTAGTTTCAACTCTTTAGAAATGTCAGTAACAAATTTATTAAATAGTTATTAAAGTATTGCATTAGGGTAA
>Ga0308414_1002228_pt1 | contig 12680 bp, 4 predicted proteins | sample HotsprSampleOS50_FD_205667 | JGI IMG/M metagenome (GOLD analysis project Ga0308414, IMG submission 205667) | Hot spring phototrophic mat microbial communities from Octopus Spring, Yellowstone National Park, Wyoming, United States - 20090730_OS50 ... | reverse complement strand
CGCAACCAGGGCTGCTGGTCGGTCTCGAAACGAGCCATGCCGGGTGGAACCTCGGCGAGGATCTCCTCGCCGAGTTTCAAACGCAAGCGGGGGTGGTTGGGTCCCCAACGCGCCACTGAAACGGCGAAGTGGTGGGCCGCGTGGAGCGACAGACCCCGGCGGGTTGGTTCCGTGGAGGCGGCGGGGGAATGCCGCTCGTGGAACTGGATCTTGTCGCCAGGTCCTTTGACTTTCAGCTCATAGAAGTTGGAAGAAATCATCCTCGGCCCTTTGTTCGGCGATCCGTTCGAGATGGTCGGCAGCGCGGGGGAAGCGATCGCGGGTCACCAAAGCCCGCAACGCGGCTAGGGTTTCCTTGAAATGGGGCGCGGTGGGTCTCAAACGGGGCAGAATGATCTGAGAGATTTGATAATCGAGGGCTTGGTCCTCGGTGAAGAATGGTTTGGCGGACTCGACATAGGAAAGGATCCGATCAAACTGGCGGTAGCCCAGACCCAGCCGGGAGCGGCCGAGGATATCGTTGAGTTGCAGCACGAACGCCCGGCCGAGTCCTGGAGTAGGGGGGGTCAGACCGGCGATGCGGGGCGGAGGGCTAGCGGAGGCGGCCACCCGATCGCGGTCGTTTTCGGTGCGGATCCAACGCTGGTAGCACTGGATGGAGACTGGATTGAAACGCGGGGCTTCGGTGCGCGCCGATTTGCGGGGAATCGACAGGTCGGGGGCGGAGAAGGCGACGACCTGTGAGCGGTCCAGCACTTTGGGGCTGAAGAAGTGGGTGGTCTCATCGATGTTGACTGTTCCTAAGAATCGCAGGTTTTCTCCCAAACTCACCCGCTGGTGAGGGAAGTAGGGGTCGTCGGGGCGGGCCTGGCCAGGCGCAAACAGGCTGATGCCCCGCAGATCGGGCGGCAGTTCCAAGACGCTCAGGAACTGGGCGAAGTAGTGTTCGACCCGGGCCAGGTTCATTTCGTCCAAACCGATCAGAAAGATCGCGCCGCCCCCCTGCTTTCGATCCTCCTCGGCGGCGATAAGCCGCTCAATCAGGCCGCAACTGGCCGGCTCGAAGCGTTGAGCCAAGACGTTGAAGGCACCAATCAGGTCGCGGTCGTCCAGCCAGTCGGGTCGGACCGGGACGTGAAGATAATCGCGTTCCCAACCCAGCGCCTCGGCGTAGAGTCTGGGCAATGACGACTTGCCGGTGCCGGTGGGTCCGGCCAGAATCGTCAGGCCGCCGCATTTGACCGTCACGTGGAAGTTGATCAAATCCTCGCGTCGGAACATAAAGCCGCGGTAGGCCACCAACGACTCGAAGTGGTTGAGAAACGCAGCCTCGTCGATGTTGGGGAGTTGCTCCCCTGGAACAACGCGACGTCCCAAGCGCTGCACCAGACCACTTGCCCCGACGTGGGGAAATGAGGTCGCGGGCAGGCTGTGGGAGGTGGTTGCGGAGGGCCCTTCTACGTCCGCCGCATCGGTGACGGCGAGCGGAACCGGGGCCGTTGCGGCGGGGGGGCCAAACGGTGGAGCGATCCATCCGGGCGCGGCCAGACCATTCGGACTCGCGGTGGCGACGGCCCCGGCGATTGCTGGAGCCCCCCCCGCGGGAAAGCCCAACTTGCGAAGGATCGGCCAGGCGGCTAGCAGGTCCTCGCCGAAGCGGTTGGATTCCAGGTCGTAACGCTCGATGACCCGGTTGAGACGGGTCTCCAGTCCTTCCTCCAACTCACGGACCTGTTGCTCGCGGGTATCGAGTTCTCGATGTTGGGCGGCGAGTTGATCCCGCTGTTGCTGGAGTTCGGCTTCGAGCCGCTTTCGGTCCTCATCGAGCGCGTGGCGGTGGCGGTCCCGCTCCTCGCGGAGTTGGGCTTCAAGTTGAGCAAGTTGATGCTGCTTGGCGGCGATCTGCAACTCGATTTCCGCCTCGCGGCGGCGTACTTCGGCCTCGACCCGTTCGACCACCAGCTTGTCGGCGTGTTGCTCAACGAGCTTGGCGAAGACCTCGGAATGCTTGGCGAGCTCGCGGGCCACCTCCTCGGAAAGGTCACGAACCCGTTGCGTGTCAGCCGCGATCTGGCGCAAGCGGTCTAGCTTACGGGCGTTGATCTCATCGTTGGAAACCACCGCGTCACCTTCGAGGGTGGCCACTAGGTCCTTGAGCGGCTGGGTTTGGCTGCGGGGAATGCCAGCCAATCGCGCTGCCCAGTTCACGATCTGATTGTCGGTTGAACCATCAAGCACTTGGCCATGCAACCGAAGTTCGTCGAGGTCGAACCAGTTACTCCGGGTCAATTCAATCCGCAGGTGTCCATCAGGCGCGCCTTCGGGGGGATGATCGATTCTGACATCGAAGCGTTCAACCCGAACCAGACGGTGAAAGACTTCCAACGGCAACCGAATAATTTCTGCCGGCGCGCCTGGAGTGGGGGCGATGGCTTCGAATTTGAGCTGCTTTTTGCTTCCGTTCCACATCGCCCGCACCGGACCGATCACCGTGCGGCGTCCGGCTAGGAACACGCGGGGCGTGGTCGAACGCGACCAGGCCATTGGCAAACTCCGTTGAACCCGCGCCGGGTCGGGATCGTCCTCGGCGAGGTTGAGGATTTCCAAGAGGTCGTTGCCGGGCGGTTGGACATCGTGAATTTTGACCTGAAACTTATCGTTATCGGGACGTTGAGGATCATACTTGGTGGCGAACTCCAACGGGGCGGTCCAAATCGAGCCGGGCGTGACTTGCTCGGTGAGGATGCTGTCGCGGATCAACCACCAAACTCGCCCTCGATTGGGAAAGGCGGATTCGCCGGTCTCGCAACGTTCGCCGTCTACTGACATCAACGGCAAGAGCACGCTGAAGCGATTGACGTGGGTGGTCCCAGACGCGGGAATCTCGAACGGGGCTTCATTCACCACAAAAACCAATCGCTTGCGATCGTAATACGCGCGTTCGCCATCCACGGTATGCAATCCTTTCAAAGTCAAAGATGGGTTGTTCGGACATGCAGGGCGGGACCAGACAAAACAATCTTCGGGTTGGACGCCGCGTGGAATCATTCATCCCACCCCGGCCAAATCGAACCTTCTTCGAAGCGGCCCCGCCAACCAAGCCAACGTCGCATCGTCCCTGTTGTTTCGCGCCGCGCCCCTGGTTTTGCCCGGCTCACCTCTTCAGCGAGTCCATCGTCGAAGCGGCGGCGTTGATCGAATGATCCCGAAAAAACGACGACCGGATCGAGTCGATTGCGACCGGTCCTCACCCGGGAAACGACATCCGGGAAGCAGGGGGGCGCAAACCGAGTCAAGTCGGGAGGGCCAACCGCAACCCGTGGGTGCCGTGTGGCGACTGGAAGCGTCATCCTGATCGAGGCAACCTGAAATGGGGTGGTTGGGTCGTTGATGCGGAGAAGGGATCGCGACTCGACTCGGGACCACCGCCCGGATCGATCCCATCGGGAGGCCGGACGAACTGGGGTTGGACTCTCCTCGCGGGGTTGGGAATACGCGCTGGATTGTGTATTCTATCCCGAACCGCAAGTTCCGACCATCCACCCCAACGAATCGGTCACCGACGTTTGACAAGTGTGCGAGGTCCGAAGCCGGGGGTAGGGTCTTCACGCGGACCAGACTCCCGCCGGGTCGCAACGTCATGTTCTGTCCCAATGCTATGATCCGCCCCCAGGTGATGGCCGGACTCGCGCCGTCTTTTTCTCCCACCTCTGGAGGAGCTTTGGGTGATGACGATGACGATGAATTTGCTAACCACGCTTGATGGTTCGCTGATGCAGGGATTTTTGCCTCGTGGTTGGGATCTGGCCAAAATTGATCGGCTTTGTGGGTTGTCCACGGCCGAAGCGTTTGCTCGCCGAGACTGGTGGCATCCGGATTTCCAACCCATTGGCTGCGGCTCACTGGAGGAGTTCGACGTGATGCTCGGCCACGAGATCGCCTGGTCGATCAAGCGTTGCCGAGACCAAGCGCGGCCGGCCGTGCTCATCCTGCCGGTGGGACCGATGGGAATGTATCGCTGGGCCGTCTACTTCCTCAAGGAGTGGGGGGTGTGCTGCGACCATGTTCACGGCTTCAACATGGACGAGTGGTCCGACGCCCAAGGAATGACCCTGCCGCCCAGCGATCCGGGGGCGTTTCGCAACGCGATGGAAACGGCGTTTTATGGTCCCCTCGGCTCGGCCGCCCCGCCAGAGTCGCAACGCTTCTTCGCCACCGCCGATCATTTGCCAGAATATGCTCAACGGATCGGCGATCTTCGCAAGTCCGGGGGTGAACTGATTGTCATTTTTGGGATTGGGCGGGTTTGCCACATCGCCTTCTGGGAACCCCACTTCATCGAGGATTACCCCGACCTTGCCGCTTGGAAAGCCGACACCCACCGGATCGGAGCCAAGCTCCATCCGTTGACCATCGAGCAAAACGCCCTGACCAGCTTCAAGAGCCGCACCACCTTGGTTCCCGCCTTCGCCAACACGATCGGCCCTGGACTGTTCCTCACCGCCGATCGAATCATCGGTGGTGCCGACGGCGCGTTTGGACGGGGCATGCAGTGGCAGGGAATGAGTCTACGCATGACTCTGGGATATAGCCCCGACCCTTGGGTACCCTCCTCTTTCATGCCGACCTTGCCCGGACGGTTGTTCCATCTCACCGAACTGACCCAACCTCTCGAACCCGAAATGAACTAGGCGGTGCTGACTCGCACCCGAGTCGTTTCAACCAAGGTCCGAGAGAAGGACGCGACTTGTTCTCCACTGATTCCACCGTCTCCGACCCTAACGGCGTTGTTTCCAACACCCTGGGAACGGGGCGCATGAACGACGCGACTTCTCCTCTCACCATGCCGGTTGATGATGTGGGTTTCCCGACCCCAGAGAGGTTGCTAGGGAATCGGTTGGGAACAAGCCGCTCCCCAGCAATCCGTCCTTACTTAGAACGACCCGGTGATGGTCCGAGAGCCTAACCAAGCGGAGCGACGCCCCCCCCATCGAACCCTCGACGCTCCAAAGGACCTCCTAACCCTCCTCGCGGAGCAGCTGCTGGCGAAGGGCCATCTCGCGGAACACCCCGGGTTCCCGAATCAATTCCTCGTAGCGACCCTTCTGGACAATCCGGCCTTCCTTGAGAACGTACACCCGATCGGCCCCCATAATCGTACTCAGGCGGTGAGCGATCACCACCCGCGTTACTTTGAGCGAGGCGATGTGGTCGGACACCTTTCTCTGGGTCGGATTGTCGAGCGCACTGGTAGCCTCGTCGAACAACAACAACGCGGGCTTTTTGACCAAGGCTCGAGCGATGAACAGGCGTTGACGTTGTCCTCCAGATAGGGTGGCCGCTCCCTCGCCGATGACGGTGTGCATCTGCATCGGCATGGCCGCGATGTCTTCGGCGATGCCCGCCAGACGGGCCGCCTCCCAGGCGTCCTCCATTGTCAAGGAGGAGGAAAAGCCGACGATGTTGGTGTAAAGGTCGCCGGGCATCAGCTGGGTATTCTGCAGCACCACTCCCAGTTGCCGCCTCACGTCGTACAGATCGAGGGTCGCCAGGTCTTTGCCGTCGTAGGCCACGACCCCCTCGGTTGGTCGATCGAACCCTAAGAGCAGCCGAAACAGGGTCGATTTGCCGCTGCCCGAGGGACCCACCAGCGCCACGAACTCGCCCGGCAACACTTGAAAGTCCACTTGGTTGAGCACCAAGGGACCGTCATCATGGTAGCGGTAGGAAACTCGGGATAGCGACACTGCCCCTCCCAGGCAACCGACTTCGGCTCCGGGATGTTCCTGCTCGACCGGGGTTTCCAACACGGGACGGATTCGGTCGTAAATCGGAATGACCGAGACCATCGAGGCCAGCAGGTTACCCAACGACAGCGCTGCGCCGACGAAGCCGAAGAAGGCGAAGTTGAAGGCCAGGAAGTGGCCCACCTCCAGCCCGCTGGCCACCAGCGGAACGGTCGCGGCATAGAGAATGGCCATAGTCGCTAGGGGAAACGCCGCGTAGAACAACGCCAGACGGTTGGCGATCACCCGCCCCCGCCGGGTTTGCTCCACTTGCTTGACGAACACCTCGCTCCAACGCGCGAAGGCGCGACGCTCCGCTGCCGCCACTCGAATCCGCGCGATCCCCGCCAACAGTTCCAGCAACAGACTGGAAACCTCCCCCTCCAGGGCGCGGATGCGTCGTTGAATCTGGACGTACCGACCAATCAGAAAAAAGGTGATGGTGGTCATCGCAACGACCAATCCGAGCGCCACGAGGGCGAGAATTGGTTGATACCAGAAAAGGAGAATCAACGCGAACGACGAGGAGAGGAAGCTCAGCACGGTGTTGACGGTCGCTCCCGAGAGTAGACCCAGCACCGTCTCGAAACCAAGGAGGCGATGGGCGAGGTCTCCGGCGCGTTGTTCGGCGAAGAAGCGGGTTGGGAGGCGCAACACCCTGTCCCAGATCGCGGGAAGCAGGTGGGTGGCAAGCAAGCCTTCAATCCGCAACACGGCCCGTCCTTGGAAGAAGCGGAAAGCCCCGATCATCAGGGCAATCACCGTGATCGCGCCGCAGAGCAACGCCAGGCGGTCGAGTTCGGCGGCAGGAACCACCTGGTCGATGATCAGCCCCAGGGCGATGGGCGGTATCAGAAGCAGCAGGCCCACCACCACCCCCAGCACGAGAATCCAGCGAAGTTGGCCTCGAATCACCGGCCATGAGAAGGTCAGGAGGTCGCGCCAGGTGAGGGTGTGTCCGGGCAGACCGCGGTAAAACCGATAAGCGTAAGGACTCAAGGCAACGGGTTGTCCGGGGGATTGGGCCGAGGCGGAAATCGGGGCGTTCGACTCGCGGGAGGGTTCGCGGCAGCGGCCAGCAGATCGCCGGGCGGGACGCTTGCGTCTCCACCAGGTCCGGGGATGGAATTGGATCCTTGGCTGGGACTCGCCGTGGAAACCAGCATACTGGTTGGTGGTCGTCGAGCCGTTGGTGGCCAGGTCGCGGTGGGTAACGGCGGCAGGTTGATCGTGGGTCCGAGCCGAAGAGGGAGGAGGGTAAGGAATGCGGCCGGGATGGGAGGGATCGAAGAGGTCGTAGCCATCGCCCGAACGGTTGGGCAGCAAGGCGACCGGGCGTCTCAGTGGTTCGAGAAAGGCGAGAAGCGGACCGTTCTCCGCCGCGCTCCGCCACCAGTCCGAACGCAGACGAACCCGGCGGGCGTGAAGACCACTGGCGTGCCCCAGTTCGGTCAAAGGGTCCGACACCCCCTGGCCCTCCCTCAAGCTCCTCGGCGGCTTGACTTCGATTCCAAAGACGCTGGCCACAGCACGATAGGCCGCCAACAGCGGTTGGCCGCCGCCCACGTCGATCGGCACATGGTTGTTCCGTTCCTGGAGTGGGGCAATTAAGCGACCCAACGCATTGCCCAACGCCGCCTCGTCTCGCAAGCTCGAAGCCCGCGCGATCCGATTGCGTCGCATGGCAATCCCGCGGCCGATCTGAGCGGCGTAACGGAGAACGACCTCGTGGAACAGCTTCAAACCAATCCAAGGGTCTTGATCTTCAAGAAGACGCTCGGTTGAGCGGCATCTGAGGATCGAAGCGGTCTCGGCTTGAATCCAGGTACCGGGGGCCAGAGGAAATCGGGCCTCGTCTTCGTTGCGGGGAATCGTGACCTCGCCCAGGAATCGCAGGCTCCCCTGGCGGGGCCACACCCAAACCACTTTGGAGCGGGGACGGGCGAGGTCGCCTTCGGCTAGGACCAGGTCGTCCTTGAGGTCCTCGACCCGAAATCGGGGTGGCTCGCCAGCCAACCCCCGCGACATCGCCTCGATCCAGCCGTCGATCCACTGAGCCAACTGCCAACGCAAATCATCCTCGAGACCCAAACGAATCAAGTCGCCGCGATGCACCGAGCGCAAACGGGCCTCACCCACCCCCACCGCCAGGAAGGAGGCTCCAGCTGGTCCCCGCGTGGCTCCCACACCGAAGATCGTGCCCCCTTCCAGAATTCGGCAAAGGTGACGACGAGTTTTCGCAGCCTGATTCGCTTCAGACTGAAGAAGAAACACATCGACTTTTCCCTCGACCACCTGCCAAACGCGGTTGGGGTCGTCGAGCGGCACCGGCGAGCGTCCCGAAACCACGATCCGGCTGGTCCGATCGGAGCGATCGAGTTCCCGCTCCAGGTTGAGCGGAGTGAGGGAATCGTCCCGCTCGGGGGACTCTCTCGCACTCTCGGTCCATCCCGAGGCCAGGGCATCCTCGGGCGAGGGATGGATGATGGCGGCCCGACGCGACGACGTCACCTGAGCATGGTGGGTTCGTCCGGTCTTTCGACGGCGGGGTAACGATTGGCCCTGAGTGGCCTGGCCCTGGGGGTCTTGTCCGATCGTTGACTCGTCCTGTTGGATCAGATTCCAATACTCCCCCCGAAGATCAAGCAATTCCTCATGGGTTCCGCGCTCCACGACCTTTCCTTGACGCAGGACCACAATTTCGTCGGCGTCGCGGATGGTGCTGAGACGGTGGGCAATGATCAAACAGGCGCATCCCCGTTGACGGATCGCGTCGTCAACCTCTTCTTCGGTTTTCGGGTCCAATGCGCTGGTCGCCTCATCCAAAATCAGGAGACTGGGGTCACGGGTCAAGGCGCGGGCGATCTCCAAACGCTGACGTTGACCGCCCGAAAAGTTCAGGGCCGCTTCGCGGATGGGGCTGGCGTAACCACCGGGGCGCTTGATCAGATCACCGTGAATCCGGGCGTCGATCGCCGCTCGTTGGATCATCTCCTCGGGAATCGTCTCGTCCCAGAGGGTCAGGTTCTCACGGATGGTTCCCGCGAACAAAAAGGTGAATTCGTCCACAATGCCCAAGGAGTTGATCATCGTGGCTCGGGGGAGGGCAGCGCGGGGCCGTTGATCGAACAAAATTTCCCCAGACCAGGGTTGAAGGAGGCCGACGATCAGCTTGCCAATGGTCGATTTGCCGCTGCCGGAACCACCCACCAACGCGATCCGCCCTCCGGGTTGAATGGTCAGATTGAACCCCTCCAGAAGCGGAGGACCATAGCGCTGGTAGCCGAAGGTCACCTCGCGGACTTGCACCAGACCCGACAGACGGGGAGGAGGACGACGCGCGGGTCGAACCACCGGCGTCTCGATGTTCACCGGATGCCAAGCGGCTGCGCATGTCGCAACAACCGTGGCGGATTCGCCGCCGGCGGGCGGGGCTTTGGGAGAAGGAGAAGCCGTCAAATCGGTCCAAGAGGGTGGCAAGGGAGGGCTGGCGCGAGCGGCAGACCCGACGGAGTGCGAGGGCGGCAAGGTGGTGGGGTCCGGGTCGTGGTGGATCACGTCGTTGAGACGGTTGAGATCGGCTTCGAGTTCCTGGGTGGTCGTTCCAATCCTCACCAGATCGTTGAATGGCTGCAAAAACGAGGCCAGCAAGGTCTGCATCGCCAGCAGACCGCCAATCGATAACGTCCCCTCGACCACGTGCGCTCCGCCCAACCCCAACACCGCGGCCGTGGTCGCCACCCCTAAGGTCGCGGGCAAGGCCAAAAGCGCAGCATCCGCCATCCCCAAGCGTTGACGCGCGTTGATCAGACGGGTCTGAAATCCAGTCCAGCGCACCATCATGTCCGCTTCGGAGGCGGAGGCTTTGATCGTCTCGATCGTCTGCACGGCAAAGGTGAGGCTGGCGGTGAGCTTACCTTGAAGCTGGGAGATTTTCTGCTTTTCCTCCGATCGCCAACGGGCGACCAGCTGCACCCCCAACAGGTTGAGCGACCCCAACGCGATTCCCGTCAGGGCCACCTGGGGATCGATCGAAATCATCACCACACCAAAGAAGACCACCATCAACAGCGAGATTGCCAGCGTGGCGAACTCGCCGGCGACGACCCGGGCGATCCGGGGGTTGGCCGTGATCCGCGACGCCACATCACCGGCAAACCGTTGATGAAAAAATGACATCGGCAAATGCAATACCCGCCAGAGGACTCGACTGGTCTGGCGAGTCGTCAAGCCCAACTCGAGTTGGAGCAGCCGATTTTGTTGCAACCAGAGCAAGACCACCCGCGCGATCATCGTGAAGAGCATGACAATCAGCAGGGGCCGGAACCAATCCCATTGACCAGCGATCAGAATCGCGTCCACAAAGATTTTGCCGAAGACCGCGCTGAGGATCGACGGCACCACGCCCATCAACCCCAGAGCGAAAACCAGACTCCACAGGCCACCCGCCCCACGGGACCATCGAATCAATTCCTCAGCCAGCGAAGGGCGGCGGCCCCCCGGTTTGAGGGTCCCGCGCTCGAACCGAAAGGTGGGTCCGGAGAAGGAACGGTCGAACTCCTCGTCATCGACGACCCGATGACCGCTCGCCGGATCGTTGAGGTAAACCCGCCCGCGCCGAAACCCCTCAACCACCAGGAAATGATTGTTTTGCCAGAAGACTACGAACGGCGGAGCCAAACGTCGGACCTGACTGGCCTCGTAGTGACGGGGCTTGACCTCGAGACCATACTTGCGAGCCGCCTCCACCATCAAACGGGCTTTTGTTCCATCCCGCGACACCCCGCAATCAATCCGCAGCTGTTCCAACGGCACATATCGACCAAAGTGGAGCAAAATGATCCCCAACGCCGCCGCTCCACATTCGGATGCCTCCATTTGAAGGTAAACGGGGGTGCGAACCCGTCGGTCGCTTTGGGCTCGTTGTCGTTTACGACGACTGGCCTCCACACCCAACCTTCGCCAGAGGTTCCAGCCCCACCGGCATGATCGCTTGGAAGGGGTTGTCGCGGTGGAGGTCGAGGAAACGTCGGATTCGGCCGGAACGGAAACAGCGGGTTCGCTCATCGCACGGGCCCGTCAACGTGGCGGCGGGATGGAACTAGCTGGAAGCGGCTTGAAGGTTGACGCGACTCTGTTTGCTCACCAGACAGGGGGTTCCAGCTGAGTCTCACGTTTGAGCCAGGGAAGAACCAAACTCAGCAGCGGTTGGGATTTGACCTTGATCGAGGCGTCGCACAGAGTCCAAGGCTCTACGACCTGGGCGTTGCCCGAGCGGGACGACCAAACCAGACGGTTGACCCAGTTGGAACCGTCCGGCTTGACCCAGAACGGCAACGTCTCGTAGCGCGCCAGTTCAATCGTCACCAACGTGAAGACTCCCGGCGTTCCCGTGGCCTGATGAGCGACTCCCATGGATCCTTGGAGAAACTTGCTCACCAAGGCGGGATGCTTCAAACGGGATAAAACGGCGTCCTCGGTCGCGGGGAGGTTCGACAGATTGACGACCCGGCCCCGAATATAGCCGTATTCGACCCGCCGAATCGTCGTGGGACTGATCTCCACCTCTTGGTCAGGACGAATCCGTTTCCCGTCTTCGGTAGGGACGAACACCAACGCCACCTTGAGGTCGTTGCGGCGAGGTTCGGACTGGTCGGGGTCGATTCGCTCCAGCAAGGCGATGGGCTGGCCTTCCTCCACTTTGGCCCCCACGCTCTTGAGGATCGCGTGGACGTGGTACTCCTCGAATTCCGGTTGGTTCGTTCCGGTTGGAACGTGGAGAGGGGTTCTCCGCGTGTTTGACAACCCCCACTCGGTCTCCTCGCCAGAAGCAAGGACCGAGCGGCTTGGGACGGGATTACCCTGAGCGTCGAGTTGCCTCAAATCGACAAAGGTCACCAGCGACTTGCGACCATGCCGCGCTTCCAAAATCCGACATTCATCTTCAAGACGCGCGATGGCGAGCTGACGCTTGAGCTGTTCTTCACTCCTTTGATCCTTCTCCTTGAGGAATTCGTATTCCAACTGGCTCAATTCGCTGAGGGCCTGGCCCCGTTCGTTCTCGGCCTGATCGAGTTGGATCCGGGCCGCCAAATATTCCTGACGGTTGACATTGCGGGCGTCGCGGCTCATCAAGAGATCGAGGGCGCGCATCTGCTCGCGTGATAGGGCAATGCGCCGATCGGCCAGTTCGATCAAAAGCTTGAGCGTCTCTTCACGTTTCCGCTTGGCCTGGGTTTGGCGTTGTTCGCGTTCTTGCTCCTGGCGGGTGAGTTGAGCGTCCTCCCACCGGGCGCGTTCCAGTTCGCGGCGTTTTTCCTCGACCTGATCCAGCAGATCCTCCTGAGCCAGCACCGCGAAGGCGGGGCGATGCGCCGGACTGGAACGGTCCGTGTAGGGCTCCACGACTTCGAATCCGCCAGTGCGTGGAGTCCGACGAATGCGTTGTCCCTCACGCAGGTGAACCTCGATGAGGATGCCACCCGCGGGGGCAACCACCTGGGCCAGACTGTCTGGATCGACCAACAGCAGACCACGGCCGTGGACCTTGGTGGGCACCTCGTAAAGCAACGAGAACACCAACGTCAGCACGGTCAGGATGGTCAGAAGCGCCACAATCAGCCAGGGTCGGGTGGTGCTGAGGGTCAGCAACCCATCGAGTTGCTCGAACGCCTCAGGGTGGTGCAATTCGATCTGGCGGGCATTCGCGGCACGGTCTTGGGACGCCGGAATCCCAGGGGTGGTGGGAACAGCGATTGGAACCAAGGATGGGGAAGACGGCGAGTCAGCCGACCACACCCCGCTCGCAGGGAGGTCCGATTCGAGGATGCGTCGTCCTCCCGGCATCGCAAGCTCCCCTCTTGAAACGGCTTGACATTTCGAGATAAGAGAAAC
>Ga0308414_1002227_pt1 | contig 12681 bp, 8 predicted proteins | sample HotsprSampleOS50_FD_205667 | JGI IMG/M metagenome (GOLD analysis project Ga0308414, IMG submission 205667) | Hot spring phototrophic mat microbial communities from Octopus Spring, Yellowstone National Park, Wyoming, United States - 20090730_OS50 ... | reverse complement strand
CGAGAATTCGTATACGGGGCGAATGTCGTGCCGGTCGTCGCTTTTCCGCCGGCGCGCCATCCGCTGTTGTGGTACACCTGGTTTGAATGGGCCGTGCCGCGGCAGCTCAAACGCTATCGCCCTGAGGTCTTCTTCTCGCCCGACGGCTACCTGAGCCTTTCCGACAAGACGCCGACCTTGCTCACCGTGCACGATATCATTCCGCTCTTGGAGCCTCAGGGCATACGGTGGTCGCATCGGCAGTACTATCGGTATTTTTTGCCGCGCTATATTCGGCAGGCGGCGCACATAGCCGTTGTGTCGGATGCCGTTCGGCGCGATTTAGTAGAGCAACTGAGCATTGCAGAGGAGCGCATCAGCGTGGTGTACAACGGCTGTCGTGAGATTTTTAAACCGCTGTCTATCGACGAACAGCGGGCCGTGCGGGCGGCGTATACCCAAGGCCACCCCTATTTCCTGTACATCGGAGCCGTCCACCCGCGCAAGAACATACCTCGGCTCATCGCAGCGTTTGAGGCGTTTAAGCGGGCCACAGGCGCCTCTGTGCGGCTTGTGCTGGCCGGGCGCGTCTGGGATGGTGGACCGGTGGCAGAGGCACTTCGCCGGGCGCATCATCGCTCCGATATCCACCTGCTGGGCTATGTGGCCGAACAAGACCTCGCCCGCCTGTGCGGAGCTGCTTTGGCGTTGGTCAACGTGTCCCTTACAGAGGGCTTTGGGCTACCGCTGATAGAAGCTTTTGCTTGCGACGTGCCGGTGCTGTGTGCCCGCACGCCGGCCTTCACGGAGGTGGCGGGTGAGGCCGCTTTGTTGGTAAATCCCTTTGCTACCGAAGAGATAGCGGCCGGCCTGATCCGTCTGGCTCGAGAAGAAGCACTCCGCGAGGCGCTGATAGAAAAAGAACGCTTGCAGCGCCGGCGCTTTAGCTGGGACGCCGCTGCCCGCCAACTATACGCCTTGCTGAGGCAAATTGCCGATTGGGGTCAATTGCGAATTACGAAGTGAGGACTCTGCATGGCAAGTGCCTAAGGGGCTACAGCCGATGCATCTTCTGTAGAGGAAGCCTTTTGCCGCAGTAACCCTCGGTCGAGCACTGCATAGTGCCGCAACCAGCGTCGGTCGACGGCCCATACGACCCCTGCGAGCAAGAGTCCTAATAGGGCGCCTCCCAGCACGTCGGCCAAAAAGTGTTGGACTAAAAAAATACGAGACACCCCCACGAGAACGGCAGCCACGGCGCACGCCAAACTGAGCAGCGGTCGCCGCCGATCGGTCAACAGCGCCAACAGGCCGAAAAGCCCAAAAGCCGTCATGGTGTGACCGGAGGGAAAACTCGTGCGGCCGCCGTGAGGCCACTCGCCGGGCACCAGTACGACGTGGTGTTGCAAATTATGATTGGCAAAAAACAGTATCGGGCGGTCTTTGCTAACGGCCACCTTTAGCGCCTGGGAGGTGGAAAAAATCAGCAATCCGCCTATGGTCAGCAACAGGGCAATTCGGTAGCGCCACAGCAGGCTGATCAGCCCGATGACGAGGAAAGGCCAGGCCTCGCCTAAGCGCGTAACCCATCGAAAAAACGTGCTCCAGGGCTCCTCTCGCCAGCTGTTGAAGTAAAGGATTTCCACGCCTGCCGGCACCAGCAGAGAAAGAAGCAAGCCGACGTTAATGGCGACCAGAACAGGTATGGTAAACCAAGGATTGGCCCAAAATGCTTGTTTCATTGTCCCAGGAAGCGTTTTTCCAAATAGCGGCGCACCCATAAGACCAGGCGGTCCAATCGGTCGGTGCTAAACATGGCGGCGTCGTTCAGCGCCCGCCAACTGAGAAAGGCGGAAATCGGAGCCAGCACGACGCTGGGTGTCATGGCCGCCCAAAAGGGCGTGAGGATATACGCCTCCGCCAGTTTGCGGCACATGATGGTGAGCATGATGAAGGTCACGAAGAAAACAATGGAGACGAGAATGGGATAGCCGAAGCCGCCCTTGCGGATGATGGCGCCCATAGGCCCACCAATGAAGAGGAAGATGACGCACACGACGGCAAAACTGTACTTGGCGTAGAGCTCATATCCGGTTTTAGCCGCCTCTTTGCGGCGGTACTCGATCTGGCTGGAGCGGCGCTCCACCACCGACTTTGTCAGGCGAAGGAGCACCAGGGCATCTTGCAACAGGCGTGGGCGGCGGTGGGCCTCGAAGGTCTCTATCCAGTGCTCGTACTCGTGCAAGGGTCTGTCGATAAGCTGGGCGGGCAAGTCGGGCAGGACGGGTTGAGGCAGAGGCGGGTCTCCGGGTTTCCAGTTGGCGCGCAGGAGGGAGTCTTGGCGCAGGCGCTCTCGTTCGACGGGGTCGTTCTTAGGGTCAGGTTTGTTTTTCAGGCGCCTTAGGGTCGCCGTGAGCTCTTCGGCCAGGTCTTGGCGTTGTTGCTCCATTTCGCGCTGTAGCGAGTCTATGCTTTGGCGGAGCTCCCGCATGGTTTGCATAGTGCGCTGCCCTTTGAAGCGGTCTTCGTCGGTGCGGCTCATTTCAAACTCGCTCAGCTCCCACACCTTTGTCCAGGACTGGAAAGACAGGCGAATGAAGGGCGCTCCACCACTGCCGTCGCTGCGCAGGCGCGTAGGGCTGGGTTCTTGGTACTGCACCCCGTTGTACAGGTTCATGACAAAGAAGCGCCCATCTTTGGTCGTAAACATCTGGCCGCTGTCGGCCATGATTTCACTCAGGCGCAGGCGTCCCAGCTGGCTTTGGTCTTCGATGAAGATGTCGCGAATCGTTTCGCCGTCGCGCTCTTTCTTACCCACCCGAATGATGAATTGCCGAAAGTCGTCGTTAAACACGCCCTCTTCAATGGCCAAGCCTGGCTTTTGCTTGCGGATATCGTACAAGCGCGACTTGAACTTTAAATTAGCTATCGGGCTAAGATAGTCCGAGCAGATGTACGAGAACACCCCGATAATTATCGAAACGACAATGAGGCTGCGCATGATGCGCAAAAGCGACATGCCGGCCGACTTCATGCTCGACAGCTCGTACCGCTCGGCAAAATTTCCCATAACCATGACCGAAGAAATGAGCACGGCGATGGGCAGGGCCATGGGAAAAATAGAGATGGACATGTAGCCGATGACTTCCAGCAAAATCCATATGCTGATGCCCTTGCCCGCCATGTCATCGACATACAGCCACAAGAACTGCATGATGAGCACGAAGAGGGCAATGGCAAAAGAGACCACAAAAGGCCCTACGAAGCTGGTCAGAACGAGCCGGTCTATCTTTTTCATATTTCCCCGTCAAAGCCAACTTTTGCCGAGCGCTTTCATGTCCGAGATGACCGTCTCCGGCTCCTTTGCGCCGAAGATGCTGTTGCCCGCTACCAACACGTCGGCGCCGGCGCGCAGTAGGGCCTCAGCATTTTGCAACCCCACACCGCCGTCTACTTCGATTAGCGCCGAGGCATTCGCTACGGTAAGCAGCTCCCGCAGCCGGCGCACCTTAGGTAGGGTTTGATAAATAAATTTTTGGCCGCCGAAGCCAGGATTAACCGACATCAAGCACACCAGGTCGATGTCTTCCAGCAGATTTTCTAAAACGCTTACCGGTGTATGCGGATTTAAGGCTACGCCGGCCAGCGCTCCCATCTCCTTGATTTGGTACACTATGCGGTGCAAATGCGGGCAGGCCTCGTAATGGACGGTAATGACATGGGCGCCGGCCTTTCGGAAATCGGCTATGTAGCGCTCCGGCTCCACCATCATCAAGTGCACGTCCAAGGGTTTGGTGCTCAGGCGGTAAACAGCCTCGACCACGAGCATCCCAAAGGTCAAATTGGGTACGAAGCGGCCGTCCATCACGTCCAAGTGCAGCCAATCGGCCTCGCTGCGGTTAACCATGGCCACCTCCTCGTGCAGCCGCGCAAAGTCTGCTGCTAACAAGGAGGGCGCTATCTTCGGAACAGGCATATACGGCAAGTGTAAGAACGGTTTAATAGAGCGCTCTTCAGCGCACCACTTCTATTTGTTCTGGGTTGAGCAAGGGCTGGCGCCTGAAGCGCAAAAACAGCTGTACCGTGGCAATCACGTCCTTTTCACAATAGGTCGCAATGCGTTCGATATCGCGGTCTTGCCAGTACACTTCGGAGACGTTACTTCCGTCCATGTCGTCTTTGGGAGAGCTAAAGCCCAACACGGCGGCCAACAGGCGCAGAGAGGTGAAGCTTTTCACGTCGCCGAACTTCCACATTTCCATCGTGTCCAAAAGGTGCTTCGTCTCCCAAGGCTTTAGGCCTGAAATATCTAACAGCCGCGGCAGGGGAAGCTGATTGACCAACAGGCGGCGACAAATGTAGGGTACGTCGAACTCTCGGATGTTGTGCCCGCAAAGAGCAAATCGGGCCGGGTCGGGAAACTTTTGGTCGAGCAAGTCGCAAAAGTCCTGCAGCACAGAAGCCTCCGTATGACCGTAGAACGATTTCAAGCGCAGGCGGAGGTCGCCGTTTACCGGGCGCAAGATGCCCACCGAGATACATACGATTTTTCCAAACTCAGCATAGATACCTGCCCGTTGCTCGAAATCCGCAGCAATAAGGTCCTCGTCTACCTCCGGCAAGCGACGCAGGCTGCGCACCTTGTGGGCCCACAGTTCGCGCAGTGCATCGCTCAGGTCATCGTACGCCGGCGCCGCCGGAACCGTCTCGATATCCAGAAAAAGAATGTTGCCTATGTCAAAATTATCCCAAACGGCCATTTTCGACATCTTGCTTTACGGCAAAGGTACGCACCCCTCAGGAGAAGAATACTTACCTGGCCATCGCGGGTTTTCCCTGAAATCCCATTCGGATTTACCACCATTGTAAAGAGTTTTACAAAATTTTCAAGTCTATTACATAACACGGAACTTTGTCGAGCAGTTTTTAATGCATCTTTTAGCCGCCCGGAGTCAAGCATGACTTCTTCCTCTCTTTCCTTAGACCGCTTGAAAACACCGCATTTTGTAAAATTTAAAATAACATTCATTATGAGCACTCCCACCAATTTCAATCAGCCCTCGTACGGCAACACGCCGAACTTTGATAACCCCTCAGGCGACAACTCTAAGCGCTTGCTGACCATCGCCGGTATAGCCATTGCCGTCTTATTGGGCCTGAGCGTTTTCTTGCTTATTCAGACCTATCGCAAAGGCAAGGAACTGGAGACCAATAAGATCGAACTGGATGCCCAAAAGCAAGCCTTTGCCGAGCTGGACCAAAAGTATAACGACGCCGTCGCCCAACTCGAGCAGCAGAAGGGCCTCAATGCCCAGCTGGACGAGAAAATTAACCAGCAGCTGCAGCAGCTCGAGCAACAGAAGGCGCAAATCGAAACCCTTATCCGCGAAAACCGCGACTACCGCTCAGCTATGGGGCGCTTCGAGAGCCAGAAAAAGCAATACTTGGCCGAGATTGAGCGGTTGAAAGCCGAAATAGGCATTTTGACCGAGAAAAACACCCAGCTCACCCAGGAGGTCAGCACGCTGAGTTCGTCTCTGTCGCAAACCCAAAGCCGGCTGGCGGAGGAGAGCAGCGCTAAGGCTGCGCTGATTTCGGAAAAGACCCAGCTGGAATCGGAGCGCAAAGTGCTCAGCCGTAAGGTGGACATTGCCTCGGCTATTCGCGTCAAAGACATCACCATCAAGCCGGTGGATGTGCGCGGCAGCGGGAAGGAAAAAGTGAAGACGCGCGCCAGCAAGGTCGATAAACTGAGCATATGCTTTACCACCGAAGCCAATGAGGTTGCCGAAGCCGGTGAGGAGGTGTTTTACATTGCCATTATAGACCCTACTGGAGCCACAATGGCCATCGAGAGCCTCGGCTCGGGCATCGCTAAAGACAAGCGCCAAGAACAGGATTTCCGCTACACAACCACGGCCACCTGCCAATACAACAACGGCGAAACCAACGTCTGCGGTGCTTGGCAACCCGGACAGAACTTTATTAAGGGCACTTACAACGTCAAGATCTTCAACAAAGGCTTTTTGGTAGGAACCGCTTCCTTCAAGCTGAAGTAGATCCCTTGCTCGAACAGCAAAAGCGCAAAGGGGCGACGGGTTGGTCCGGTCGCCCCTTCCTTTTTTCGAGGGCCTCACTCTTCTTCGGCGACGTTTTTCATTCTCATCAACAGCGTGTAAGCGTTGTCCAACACGAGCGGCAAGCGCGATAGGTCTACCTCTTGTTTCACCGGGCTAACTTGCGTCCATCCGTCTGCCGAGGCTCCTACGTTCACTTCCACCCACTCGAACGTATTTTCGGAGCGCTGTGCGAAAACGAAGTGGCGGTTTTCCCAGCGAACGAGGGCGCTTTCGGGCACGGCCAGTGCTTCGTGCAGGTCCATGTGCACCTCTGCTTGCAGGTACATCCCCGGCAGTACGGCGGCGTCGTATCGGTCAAAGTGGCAGTGTACCTCCACGGCGCGGTCGGGCCCGAGGTTTCGGCTGATGAGGATGATTTCACCCGTGTACACCTGTTGAGGGCGGTCGGGCGCATAAGCCCGCACCGGTTGCCCGATGCGCAGCAGCGGTACATCCTTTTCAAAAACCTTTAAGTTCAGGTGAATGTCCTTCGGATTGACCAGCTCGAAGAGGACGTCGGTGGGCGTTACGTACTTGCCAATGTTGGCATGTACGGCGCTGACAAAGCCGTCGATGGGCGATAGGACCCGCACGCTACGCGAGAGGTTGTCCTCGCTCAATTGGGCCGGGTCGATGCCGATGAGGCGCAGTTTTTCGCTCAAAGCGCGCTGCTGTATCCTCAGCGTTTGGTACTCTACCTGGGCCTGTTGAAGGGCTTTTAGACTGCCGGCTTGGCCGTCTTGAAGCGCTTTTTGCCGCCGGAGCTCTGCCTCTGCAAATTCCAGCCGCGCCGTTGTGGTCAAGTAGTCTTGCTGCAGTTGGATGTATTGTGGGTCTTCCAGCACGGCCAACACTTCTCCTTTGCGCACCGGCGTGCCGGGCAGCAGGCGAGTGTACTGCAGGTAGCCGCCCAAGGGGAAGCTCACCGACACCAGGCTGCGTGGCGGCACGTCCACTACACCCCCTACGCGCAGCACCGTGCTCAGCGTGCGCCGCTGGGCGGGGCCGATGGATAAACGAGCATTGGCCAGCTGTTCGGCCGTCAGTTGCACGCGCGTCTGCTCGGCATCTGCGGCGGACGGCGCTTGTCGGTCGTTATGGGTATGGCAACTGCCCCAGAGCAGTGCCATCAGGGTTAAGAGAAATATGCGGTAGGTCATGGCATTCCTTTGAAAAGGATAAAGAGATAAGGTAGCAACGCCCGCTTAGCGCCAGTATTCGACGTCAAAAGCGGCTTCGTTGCGCGCCGCGATCCAGTCCAGGCAGGCGAGGCGCACTTCAAAGGTCTGGCGCACGAGGAACAGCCAGTCTATGTAGTTGATTTCACCTGTTTGCAGTTGGCGCTCGGCAGTAGCCAGCAACGTACGCCACTGAAGCGCCAATTCCTCTTGGCAGCGGCGCACCTGCTCGTCTAGGAGGACGAACCGTTCGCGGGCGTTTTGGTATGCCGTCTGTAGGGAGCGTTCCAGGGCTTCCCTTCGTTGGTGCTCGCGCTCTACCTGTAGCCCTGCAGCAGCAATGCGGCTGCGCTGTGCACCGGCGAACAGGGGCAGCTGCGCGCCCAGCGTAACCGTAGAGAAGCGCGCGGTCGGTCCGTAGTACGTCTCTCGCCCGAGCCGGTCTTGCTGCCAACCGGTGATAGACAGGTTGGTATAGCCAACCGACAGGGTGGGCAACAGCCGGCTTTGTTCTATTTGTCGCTCGGCTGCAGCGGCCTCCAAGCGCTGCTGTTGGGCTTCCCACAGCGGGTGTCGTTCACCGGAGAGCGCGTCGCCGAGGGCAGAGATCGGGTAGAGCAAGTCGGTGGGAGCGGGTTGTGCCGCTCGCCCCAACAGGCTGTAGAAGGAACGCTGTACGGCGCTGCGCTCTATTTCGATGTGCCGGTACTGTTGTTCCGTCAGTAGGCGCTGCATCTCTATGGCGCTCTTTTCTGCGGCGTTCGACTCACCGGTGCGCAGGCGCTGTTCGGCCCTCGGCAGGGCTATGCGGTACAGGCTGTCCAACTCGTTCCACAGGCGGCTTTTTTCCTGAAGGATGAGCCAATTGTAATAGAGGCTCTTTAGTTGTCGGCCCAGTTCGCGCTCTTGTTGTCGGCGCTCCGCCTCGCTGCCCAGCTGCTGCTGTTGGAGCAGCCGACGGCGGGCGCGATACACGGCAGGCAAGTAGAAACTCTGGCGCAGGAAAAGGCGCGAGTCAAAAAACTTGGCGTTGATCTGCCCCAGCTCTAATTCTGCCTCGAGGGGCGGCAGCTCATTGGCCGTGCCTACAAGTCGCTCCGCCTGCCGGACGCCCAGGCGAGCATCCTGCTGCATAGGGTGTGTAGCCAGCACCTGTTCCATAGCCTGTGCCAAGGTTACCGCCGGTTGAGCACAGGCGGTGCCGGCGCCGAACAACACACCGAGTAGCACCGCTACTGTTGCCGTGGAGTGAGTAAGGCGGAATGCCCACCGCGACCACAACACATACAGCACCGGCAAAACGACCAGCGTCAGTAGACCCGCGCTAATGAGCCCACCGATGACTACCGTAGCCAGCGGGCGCTGCACCTCGGCCCCTGCTCCGGTGCTGAGGGCCATAGGCAAAAAGCCTAAAGAAGCCACCGTAGCCGTCATAAGCACTGGCCGCAAGCGCGTTCGCGTGCCCTGGCGAACAATCTCTTCAGGGTCGTCCCGACCGCCTTTCTTGAGCCGATTGAACTCGGCAATGAGCACGATGCCGTTGAGTACGGATATACCGAACAAGGCGATAAAGCCCACGCCCGCCGAGATGCTGAAGGGCATGTCGCGCAGCCACAGTGCCGCTATTCCACCGATAGCCGACAAGGGTATGGCTGTGAAAATGAGTATCCCCTGGCTTAGCGACCCAAAGGCAAAATACAGCAGGACGAAAATCAGCAACAGCGCCAGTGGCACGGCTACAGAAAGGCGCTCTTTGGCTTCTTTCAGGTTTTCAAAAGCTCCTCCATAAGTGATGTAATAACCCGGCGGCAAGGGTAGGTGGCGCGCCACCTGCTGCTGTACCTCCTCTACAATGCTCTGCACATCGCGCCCTCGAACGTTGAACCCTACCGTGATGCGGCGCTTGGCATCCTCTCGCTGTATCTGGTTAGGGCCCTCGCGTAGGTACACCTCGGCCAACTGGTCTAACGGCACCTGGGCACCTGCAGGTGTGGGGATAAGCAGTCCTCGTACATCTTCTATGCCGCGGCGCTCGCTGTCGGCCAGCCGCACTACCAGTTCAAAGCGGCGCTCCCCTTCATAGACCAACCCGGCTACGCCTCCGGCGAAGGCCGTGCTCACCAAGCGATTCACTTCGCCGATCGAAAGTCCGTAGCGAGCCATCGCCTCGCGCCGGTAGCGCACGACAATCTGCGGCATACCGGTAATGCGCTCCACATACAGGTCGCGCGCACCCTCCACGCGCTGAATGATCTCCCCCAAACGCCGCGCATAGTGCGCCAAAGTATCGAGGTCTTCGCCGAAAATCTTGCACACCACGTCCTGTCGAGCACCGGTCATTAGCTCGTTGAATCGCATCCGCACCGGATACTGAAAGCCCGTCGTCACGCCCGGGATGGCCTGCAGGCGCTCGGCCATCTTCTCGGCCAGCTCGTCGAAGGAGCGCGCCGAGGTCCATTCCTTTTTGTCTTTCAAAATAACCATCATGTCGGCCGCCTCGATGGGCATGGGGTCTGTAGGAATTTCACCGGAGCCGATCTTTGTGACGACTTTTTCCACTTCCGGAAAATGGCGCAACAACAGGCCCGCCGTCTGTCGAGTAGCCTCTATTGTCGTGTGCAGGCTGCTGCCCGTCAACACGCGCGTGTCTACGGCAAAGTCGCCTTCTTCCAGCTCCGGGATGAATTCGCCGCCTAATTGAAGTAGCACCACCAATGCCCCGGCGAAAAGGCCGAAGGAAAGGGCCAACACCCGTCCAGGCCGGCGCAAGACCTGCTCGAGCAGCCGCTGGTGGTAGCGCTCCGAGATGGCTATTAAGTGGTCGCTCCAGGTGCGCTTGTGCACCTGCTTGTGACTCAGAAACAGCGCGCTCACTGCCGGCACGTAAGTTACGGAGAGCAGCAGTGCGCCCAGGACCGCGAAGGAAACTGTCTGGGCCATAGGGCGAAACATCTTGCCCTCTATGCCCTCTAAGGTCAGGATGGGCAGGTAAACGATGAGGATGATGAGCTGGCCGAACACGGCCGCATTCATCATACGGCCGGCGGAGGATCGCACCTCGCCGTCTATTTGCTGTCGAGAGAGTTGCGCTTCGCCGGTGAGCAGCAGCATTTGGCCAAGGCGGTGCATGACCGCCTCTACCACGATAACCGCCCCGTCTACGATTAGGCCGAAATCGATGGCGCCCAAACTCATCAAGTTGCCGCTGACGCCGAAGACGTTCATCCAGCCGACCGCAAAAAGCATGGACAAAGGGATGACCGAAGCCACTACCAGACCGGCGCGCATATTGCCCAAGAAAAACACCAACACAAAGACCACGATGAGCGCCCCCTCCAGCAAGTTTTGCTCCACCGTGGCAATGGTGTTGTTGACCATCTTGGTACGGTCGAGAAAGGGTTCAAGCGTTACACCTTCGGGCAGCGTTCGGCGAATCTGTTCGATGCGCTCCTTTACGCGCCGAACGACCGCCGAGGAGTTCTCTCCCTTGAGCATCATCACCACGGCACCGACAACTTCGCCCTCGTCGTTGTAGCACACGGCGCCGTAGCGCGTAGCGTGCCCAAAGCGCACGTCGGCTATGTCGCGGATGCGCAAGGCGACCCCGCCCGGCAGGGTTTTTACCGGGATTTCCTTCAAGTCTTCTACCGAACCTATCAGCCCTTCGGTGCGGATGAAGAGCACATTAGGCCCTTTTTCAATATAGGCTCCACCGGCGTTTTGGTTGTTATTTTCTAAGGCGCGGAAAACATCGGCAACGGTCAGTCCGTGGGCGTGCAGTTGGGCCGGCCGCACCGATACCTCGTACTGCTTGAGCAAGCCGCCGAAGGTGCTCACATCCGCCACACCCGGAGTACCCAACAACTGCCGGCGCACCACCCAATCTTGTATGGTGCGCAGCGACATGGCATCGTACCGATGTTCATACCCCGGCTTTGGGCGCAGAACGTACTGGTAAATTTCGCCCAAGCCCGTCGTCACAGGCGCCAGCTCGGGCGTGCCCACGCCTTGGGGAATCTGGTTTTGCACCTGCTGGAGCCGCTCGGCTATTTGCTGGCGTGCCCAGTACACGTCGGTGTCGTCGTCGAAGACGATGGTAACCACCGACAGGCCAAAGCGCGAAAAACTGCGGATTTCCTTCAGCCCGGGAATGTTGCTACACGCTTGCTCGATAGGAAAAGTGATAAGACGTTCCACGTCCGGCGCTCCGAGGGCCGGCGACACAGTGATGACCTGCACCTGGTTGTCGGTGATGTCGGGCACGGCATCTATAGGAAGGCGGGTCATCTGATAGCCTCCCCAGCCGACCAAAACCAGCACTAACAGGCCTATAATCGGCTTATTTTTTACCGAAAAATCGATGATATGTTGAAGCATAGTACGGAGCGTTTACCGCAGCCGCCGAGGGCTGCTAAAGAGGAAACAGTGCCTCTCGCTGCATCGCAGAGGGGCAAAAGGCACCCAAACTTGTGGAAAGGAAAAATAGACGCAGCGCACTATGCCTCCGGCGGCTGGGGCGGCAAGCCGATGTACGGTGCCGATGGGCCCTTCTGCACTACCGTTAAAGCCAAACGCGCGACCAGCTCCTCCGGAAAAGAAAGGTGCCAGTCGGCGTGGAGGGGCGGCTGCAGCGCCATCAACCACACCGACACCAGCGATATGCTCTTGAACGGCAACTGCATATCGCGCGCGTAGTCGGCATCGTATTGCACCCCGCTGAAGTAATGTAGCCAGATATAACTCCAAAAGCCGATTTCCGACATCTCTGCCCGATGCTCTCGGTAATGCTCGAACAGCACAGGCAATTTCAGCACCTCCCCTGCCGGTGTGCTCGACAGAAGGTATCCGGCCAGCAAAACGACACCGAATAGCCGTCGGAAGTGGAAAGACATGACCGGCAAAAGTACGCCGTAGAACTATGACTTGATATACCCATAGAGGCGATCTTTGCCGTAGTTCCATTGCGGCTCTGGACTACACTACTAATCTCCGAGGCGGCTCCGGTCGTGTTGCCGGGAAAAACTTTTGGTTTTTCCTCACTAGAGCCGGCCCAGCTCGTAACATTGCAGCCCATTTCAGACAACGGTACCGGTGTATGCTACCCTTGCTCACCTTGCCCGATTTTACCTCCGGCGGCGTGTGGGTCAGCCTCTTGACCCTCACCTTTTTGGAAATCGTCTTGGGCGTAGACAACATTATCTTTCTTTCCATTATATCGGCCAAGCTCCGCGCGGAAGATCAGCCCAAAGCCCGCAGTATCGGACTCTTATTGGCCATCGGTATGCGCATAGCGCTGCTCTTTGTGCTGGTGTGGATTATCGGCATGACCAAACCGCTTTTGCACATCGACCTGCCCGGTTTGCACGGGGTGGTTACCGGTCAAAGCCTCATTCTTTTTGTAGGCG
>Ga0308414_1002226_pt1 | contig 12683 bp, 9 predicted proteins | sample HotsprSampleOS50_FD_205667 | JGI IMG/M metagenome (GOLD analysis project Ga0308414, IMG submission 205667) | Hot spring phototrophic mat microbial communities from Octopus Spring, Yellowstone National Park, Wyoming, United States - 20090730_OS50 ... | reverse complement strand
CATGGCCAGGATAATCGGCACGTAATTGGAGGTCTCCAGCGGCAACAGGCGGCGCGCGCGCAGTTCCCAGAAATCGGCGTAACCGGATCTCTCCACCGCCCGCTCCACCGCCCCGGGCCCGCAATTATAAGCCGCGATCGCCAGGTACCAGTCGCCGAACTGCTCGTATAAATCGCGCAGGTGCCGGGCGGCGGCGCGGGTCGCCTTCTCCGGGTCGAAACGATCATCTTTCCACTGCGTCTGCTCCAGGCCGTATTCGCGGCCCCGAAACGCCATGAACTGCCACATGCCGGACGCCTTCATGCGCGACACCGCCCGGGGGTAGAAACCCGACTCGGCTTGCGCCAGATGAATCAGTTCCTGGGGAATGCCCTCCTCGGCGAGGATGCGCTGGATCATGGGCCGGTAACGTCCCGCCCGCTGGAGGCCGTTGATCATCGTCCGGCGGCCTCGTCCCGAAAAGTAGTGGATGAAGCCCAGCACCGAATCGTTCATGGTCAGCGGCAACTGCGACACGGTTGCCTGCAATTCGGCCTTCACTTTGCTTTTCAGTTTCGGATCCACGGGGAAGGTGAGCTCAAGGATATCTTCGAGAGGGGATTTATCAAAACCTGGTTCATCCAGAGGAAGACCTGCGTCCAGGCTGGTGACGTCCAGCCGGTAAATCGCATCCACAGCTTCTTCGAACTTCGCGTACAAGGCCAAGTCGTTCTTTGCGCGGGCCAGCGCCTGCATGTACAAATCGACCGAGCGGTCAAACTGAAAGCGCGCTTCTGTGACATTGCCGAGGTATTGCAGACGCTTTCCCGTCTGAAACGCTTCCTCCGCGCGGGCCGCCAGCAGATCCGCTCCGGAGAGCTTGGCGCCCAAGCGAGCCTCGCCCACCATGAACTTGGGCATGTCGCCGCGCAGGTAGGCATTCCCGCTGATCTGGGGAGGCTCCGGGCTCACGCCCAACGGCCTCACCCGCAGGCCCGCGGAATAGTTTTGAGCCAGCAGGGAAGAACTAAGAATCCCCAAGAAGGTCGCCGCACAGCCAAATTGCACAGCAAAGTTCCGTTTTCGAAAGAACATTTCGTATCCTCGAAACTGCCTTGCGTCCCTGGCTGGCGCGCCAGGAGGTTCATCGGTTTGTAAGAACTCAACATCATACATGCTCCCGCGGAGGCAGCGCAACCCCGAGATTTCATTCTTTGGAGTTTCGGGCCGGCGAGTTTTCAGATTCTGGAAGAGTGGTCCCGGGCCGCGAGGATCCGGCCATCGGCGGTGAGGCGGATGGCCAGGCCCCGCCACCGAACGGTGTCGCCGAACAAGCCGGCCAGCCAAACTGCCGCGCCCCACAGGTCGCGCAGAGGGATGGCCCAAGCCTGGCGCCACACGGCGCGATCGTCAAGCACCAGTCCGCCAATAAAGAGTCCGGCCGCCAGGCGGGCGCCCAGGCAAGCCGCGGCCAGGACCGGATAGCCGGCCAGCCCGGCCAGCACCGCCCAGCATGTTCCCTGGGTGATCGCGTAGCCGTAATAGCCCGCCCTCCGGGTCATGCGGATGGTCCGGGACCAGCGCACCGCGTGACTCCAGACTTCCCCCCACGTGGATCCCCCCAGATGGGTTTCCACCACGGTCTGCGACAGGTGCACGCGCAGCCCCAGTTCGTTCACCAGGCGGCCCAGATGGAAGTCGTCGGCCAGGTAGTCGCGCAGGCGCTCGAATCCACCCAGGCGCTTCAGGTCGGCCGCGCGCACGACCATGGTGGACCCCAAGGCGAAACCGGACAGCCCGGACAACTCCGCCACCAGGACGCTGGGCGCGAACTCGGTCGAGACGCCCAAAGCTTCCCAGCGCGCCGGGGTCGTCTCCGCCGACGCGCGGTAGAGGCACGTCACCAGTCCCACCGAGGGATCCGCGAGCGGGCCAGCCACTTCGCGCAGATATCCAGGGGGTGCGGCAATGTCGCTGTCGCTGATCAGCAGCAGCGGGTGGCGCGCTGCCCGCGCCAGGTCAATCAACACGCCGACCTTCCCATTGGGCGCCACGGTGCGCGAGGCAATGATCTCGATGGTCCGTTGCGGAAACTCGCGCTGGAGTTGCCGGATGTCGGCCAGGGCCGGGTCGTCCGGGTCCGGGACGCCGAACAGGAGTTCCCAAGCAGGGTAGTCCTGCCGGGCGTAGGAGCGGATCGCTTCCAAAAACCGGGGATCGCGGCCCCGGACAGGCTTAAGAATCGAAATGGCCGGCTGGAAGCCGTCGCGGGCTTCGCTCTGGCGGCGCCGCCAGCGGCGGACGCCGGCGGCCAAAGCCAGCAGGAAGTAAGCGGTGGCGCTAAGCGCCGGCAGCGCCAGCAGAGCGCTCACAGCGTCAGCAATCCCACGCCGGCGGTGACCATCAGCGCGCCGGCCCACCGCGTGGCGTCGACGCGCTCCCGCAGGAGGTACTTGGCCAGGATCGTCTCCAGCACAAAACTGGCGGCGGTGGCGGGCACCGCAAAGCTCAAATCGGCGATGGCGACCAGCCGGAGAAACGCAAAAAACGAAACCGCCGCCGCGGCGACCGACCCGATGATGTAGCGGTTGCGAGCCAGCACGGCGAGCGCCCGTCCGACGGCCGAGGGGCGGAAGTCGTGAATTTCGCCGTGACGCCGCATCCCCATGGCGCGCAGCACTTCGCTGGCCGTGGTGGTCAGCACCACGATCGAAACCAGCAGCCACTTCATGGCGCGCCTCTTTCGCGAACCGGGGCGGTTGACGGCGGGGTGCGGCCGACCAGCATGACGCCGGCCATGATCAGGGCGATCCCAAGCCACCGGGGGCCGGTAACGGTCTCGCCCAGGAACAGTTTACCCGCCAGCGCCGTCAGCACGTAGCCGATCGACGTGACTGGCAGGACGTAGCTGAGGTCCGTAAAGCTGAGCAGAGCCATGTGGGACAACATCCACAAGCTCAGCAGCGCGACGCCCAGCAAGACGCCGGGATGTACTATGGCCAAGATGTAGTCCAGCGGCGCGCGGGGCTCGCCGACCTGGTGCATGCCCCAAGCCAGCCAAGAATTCCCCAGCACATTGCTGAGCACCACCACCGCGGTCACTGCCACGGTTTTCGGGCGCAGACCTTGCGAAGGAGCGGGGGCCGACACGGCTAGTCGCCGGCCGACGCGGTGGCCGCGGCGCGCTGTTCGGCTACGAATTTCTTTCGCTTGTGCCGCAGCGCCAAATACTCGCGCGCCTCTTTGGCCAAGCGCTTGCGCTCTTTGCTGTCGAAGATCGCCTTGCGCACCACCCGCCACACCACGCGAGGCCGGAAATAATACTCGCCGTAAAAGCGCTCCACCCAGTCCACCAGTTCGGCCCGGTCCAGCCCTGGATAGACCACGTTGGGTAACTGGTGGCCCTTGTCGTCCGTCATCGCATCGATGGTGATCAGGCCGTTCCTGCTCGCGTAGTCGTAGAACTCCGTGCCGGGATACGGATGCGCGATGGAAACCTGGATCGTCTCCGTGTCCAGTTCCTTGGCGAAATCAATGGTCCGGCGGATCGATTCCCGCGTCTCGCCCGGCAGGCCCACAATAAAGTCCCCGTGCACCGTCAGGCCCAGCTTGTGAGCGTTGGCCGTAAAGCGCCGCGCCATGTCGAGGGTGGCGCCTTTCTTGATGTTTTTGAGAATCTGCGCGTCGCCGGATTCGTAGCCCACGATCATCAGCCGGCACCCCGCTTCTTTCATCGCCTTTAACGTGTCGTAGTCGGTGGTGACGCGCGACGTGCACGACCAGGTGAAATTCAGCGGTCCCAGCTTCTCGCACAGCTCCATCGTGCGCTTCTTTTGGTAGTTGAATGTGTCGTCGTCAAAGAAGATCTCGCGGACGTTCGGGAACGCCTCCAGGGCCCATTTCACCTCAGCGGCAACGTCGTCGGACGAACGCAGTCTCCAGCGGTGACCCGAGTGTGTCTGGGGCCAGAGGCAGAAGGTGCATTGCGCCGGGCATCCGCGCGAGGTGTAGAGCGAAATGAAGGGATTCAGCAGGAACGGGACGTTGTACCGCGTGATGTCGAGATCCCGCTTGTAGACCTTGGTGACCCAGGGCAGCGCGTCCAGATCTTCGATATAGCCGCCCTCGGGGTTGTGTTGAAAACCGCCGTTGCGGCGGAAACTCGCCCCCGGAATCTCCTCGAGCGCTTTCCCGTTGGCAAATCCGACGATTTGATGGTCGAACTCGCGGCGAACCACAAAGTCGATGGCCTTGCTGGCCGCGAGCGCCTTTTCCGGTTCGGTGGTCACGGGAGGCCCCACGAAGCACACCTTCAGCTTCGGGTTCGAGTCCTTCATCATTTCCGCCATCTGCACGTCGACGTGAAAACCCGGGGTCGAGGTGAACAGGACCAGCAACTCGAAATCCCTGGCCATTTCCACGGTCTGCTCGATCGAGATGCGGTGCGGCGGAGCGTCCACTACCTTGCTATCGGGCAGCATGCCCGCCGGATAGCAGAGCCACACCGGATACCAATAGGATTCGATCTCCCGGGAAGCCGGCCAGCGCGAACTGGCGCCTCCATCAAACCCTTCGAAGGAGGGAGGGTTCAGGAACAAGGTGCGCATGGCTTATCTCTAACGAGCGTAGCGAATCGGGCAGGGGAAAAACAAATTCCCGGCGCCGAATGGAATCTTTCCGAGGCCGAATCGAGGCGGTCTATTGCGACTGGCTGGCCAAAGCATCCGCCGGCAAGTCTGTGACGGGCGCCACCGGGAGGTGGTAGGCGATGGTCAGAATGGCTTTCCCGGCGATTCGCGTATCCACTTCGCTCTGGAGCCGCTCGGGCAGGGCCAAGTCACCTTCGATGCGGTAGTCGCGCACGAAGTCGATGCGCTTCAGGAAAACCGACGGAGTCTTCACCAGACGGCCTGCTTCCCGCAACGGCAGGTAGGTTTCCGCGTCCACCCACAGTTCGCCCCGGTAAAGCCCGGCCCGCTTGCGGTGCGGCTTCACCTCGAACACATGCGCTTGGCGGCCATGCAATTCCTTGGAACCCTTATACTTAAATCTGTAGTTCACCGGGGTGATCGCCAGCGACTCTCCGTCATGCTGGCTGGTTTCGGTTTCCGCCGCCATGTAGCGGGCGATCACTTGGTTGCGAATGGTTTTATCCCCGTCGAACCGGATGGCGTCGTAGGTGATCCTGCCCAGCGAAGCAATCTTGCGGATTGCGAACAAATGACCTTTTTTCTTTAATTTAGGAAGTTCCGCTTCGATTTCGACCTCCATCGTCATGCCTTGGAGGCGCTCCTTCTGCACTTGGGAGGCAGCCACAAATTGATCCACGAGCGTGCGGGGCTGCTCCAAGGATGGGCCATCCGCCATCAGGGGGAGAACAATTAGAAGCAGCGTCAAAAAGCGAAGTGGCATCGCGGGGAGCTTTCGAAAGATCGATCAAAACCTCTCCGTCCAGGACGGCTACCGTTTCAGACTCGTTTCAGTGTAGCAGAGATACAAATTGTCCACTACCCGGCGCCGTCCGGCCCCGTCCGGCCCCAGGAACATCGCATCGAGGAGTAACCGGAGCGGTGCTTCGTCCCTGCAAATCTGCCCCTAACTCATTGATTTCGAGAAATAAAGCTGCTGTGCGAACTTCCTGCCAACCGGCGAAGTCCGCCTTGGTCAACCGGCCAGGAAAACTGCGTACCCCACTGCGGCGAACATCACCGCGGCGCAAACCAAGAGGGCGGCCGACACCAGAGGGCCGGGCGCCATCTTTCCGGGCAATCGTTTATAGCGTAGATAGATGGCTGTGCCGGCCAGAATTGGCAGCATCATCGCTTGCGCCTTGCCGCCCAGCACCACCATCTTCACCGGCGCCTGCACGAAGAAATACAGCAGCGCGGGAACCACAGTGAGCAGCACCACAAAAATCCGCCGGTAGCGGACCCGGCTGCGGTAATCGTCGCGGGCGAACCCGCCCAGCAAGCGCACGAAGTCCGCGAAGACCCGGGAATGGGACGCCGTGGCCGCGAAGATCGTCCCGTACAGGGTCGCGATCGCGCCGATGTAAAACAGCGGCAGCGACCACGGCCCCAGAATCTGCGTGTAAATATTGGACAGGACCGAGATCATCTCCGCTTCCTTGGCCCCGGGCCGCAAGCCCATGCTGTTCAGGACGCCCGCGCCCAGCAGATAGAACGCGATGGTCGCCACGGTGTAGATGATCATGGAACAGGTGATGTCGAGTTGCATCACGCGCACCCAGCCGCGGGCGCGGGCCTTCCACTCCGCGCTGTGATCGTCCTTGCCAGCGAACCGCGCGTATCCTTTCTCGACGCACCAGTAAGGATACATCACCAGTTCGGTCGCGCCGACGCCGGTGATGCCGAACACCGCCACCGCCGTCGAGAGCCCGTCGCCGGGCATTTGCAGTTTCAGCCCCTCGAGGATCTGCTCCCAGGAGTAATACTCCGGGCGGCGGAACAGCAGCATCGCGCACAGGAACGTCAGCATGGTGAAGAGGGCGACTTTCACCGTGGCCAGCCCCTCGATGCGCTCATAGCCGCCGCCGAGCAGGATGGCCAGCGTCAGCCCCAGAAAAAGCAGCACCCACCAGTTCACCGCAATCGCGGGGAACAGCAGGTTCATCACCTGTGAGACGCCGCCGAACATCGCGCCGACCTGAAGCAGGGTAACCGAGACCATGAAGGCCCAGCACCACACGATCCAGTTGACCTTCCAGCGCGGTCCGGGCACGTGGTTGAAGGCCTCCAACCCGGTCTCGCCGCTGACGATGGTGTACCGTCCGAACTCGCCCTGCACCACCGGTTTGATGAAGCAGCTCAGCAGAATCACCCACAACGCCGTGTAGCCCACCTGCGCGCCCAGCGTGGTGGTGGCGATCAACTCGCCCGAGCCGACAATCGAAGCGGCGAGAATCATGCCCGGGCCGATGCGCCGCAGCGCGGACAGGATCGTCGCCGGCGGCGTTTGTACGTCCTCGGTGTGGTATTGATAGGGGTCAGCCGGTTCCGTGCGCTGCGTGGCGATGCTCATGGGGACCCTGCCATTGTAGTGCATGCCCGCCGGCGCCGCCCGCGCCGCCCGCCGCCCGGCGCTAAGGACGCCGCACGCCCAGCCGCTCGGCCAGCTCCAGCAGAATCCGGTCGACGTTCCGCCGGCGCTCGGGTTCCGTGCCCTGGAACTCCCGCCAGGCGCGGGTCAGGCGTTCGCGCTCGGCCTTCGGCAGCCCCAACGCTTCGGAGTGATCCAGCGCCCACATCAGGAACACGGCGCGCGGACGCGCCAGCCGGTCGTCGTTCGGCTGATGCGGAATGGCCGCGGCCCATTCCGCCAGCGTTTCGCGAATCCACTGGAGATACCGCGCGCGGGCCTGCTCCCGCAGCGTGGGCCATTCGCTCTCGGGAACCGTCGTGCGTTCCCAGGCAGGACGCATCACGAAGAAATCGCGCGCGCCGGGGCGGGCGTACCAATAAGCCGTGCTGGCGTAGTCGTTGGTCAAGTCGTTCTGCTCCTGCCCGTGCTCGAACGTCACCAGGATCCGCTGGCGGAAAGGAATCGAATCCGCCACGTGAAAGCTGAAGACGGCGTTGCCGGCGAAACACTCGTGGGGATCGTCCACCCCGCCCACCAGCACGCCAGATACGGGCGTGATGTTGCGCTCCTTACCCTCGGGGGCTGGGGTGAACTGATGAAATCCCCAGGCGTCGTTGAAGTATTCCTCGGTGCCGGTGCCGTGAATGGCGGGCGGCCAGGGCTCGCCGTCGACGAAGATCATGGGGTCGCCTTCGCCCCACCAGAGCGTGTGGCGGTTATACACGTTCAGGTTCAGTCCCACGAAGCGCCCTTCGCCGCGCGCGTCCAGCACGCGGTAGTTGTATTCCCCGGACAGGTTCTCATAATACAGATCGGTAGCCGTGACCTCCTCGCGCCGCCACTTGGCGTGGAAAAGGCCCATGTCGGGATCAAGGCCGCGGGTCTTGCGATGCACGATTCTCACCTCGACCTCCAACGGGCGGCGGGCGTCCTCGTTCACCAGGCTGATCGAGGCGCGTTCCGCGAAGGGCATGGAAAAGAAGCTGTAGTACCAGCCATCGGCTTCGAGCCCCATGGGGAGCGACCGGTAGGGTGTCTGGTTGAACCCGTTGCCGAAAAAGTCGCCCACCGGCGCGTCGATGGCGTCTTTGACTTCACGATCCCACCGGACTTTGAGGAGCGTGGAGCGGAGCATGGCCTGATCCGCGGGCGCGATCCGCAAGTGGAACCGGTCGATCACTCCCGCCCCGTCCAGGCGCAGCACCTCGCGGCGTTCGCCCGGCGCCAGTTGGACCCGGCGGGAAACCGTCTGCTGGCCGGCGGCGGGCGGCTTGGGATCGCGGCCCAGGTTGCGCCATGCTTCCAGCGCGGCGTCCCACGCCGCCTGGTCTTGCTTGCCGAGCGGCAACCGCAGCGTCTCCACCCGCGAACCGGCGGGGAGCGTCTCGTAGGTCACCTGGTAATACACGCCCCACGGTTCCTGCGCGGGACGCAGCGCGGTGATCTCAATCCGCGCTGCCTTGGCGTACGGGATTGGGAAATAGGAGGAGTAGCTGCCGCCCATCGGACCTACCGCCGGCCGCAGAAACGGCGCGTGGCGGCCGGAAAAGAACTCTTCGCACTTCATGTCGACCGCCGGCGTGGCGGCGTCGTCCAGGAAGATCCGCAGGTGGCCGCCAGGGCGCGCGGTATAAAAGCGCCGGATGACGCCGGGCCCTTTCAGATCGGCCACGGTATAGACCTCGCCTTTGCGCCGCCGGCCGTAGAAGGCGTCGTTGTTGCCGCCCGCGCGGTCCCAGCTCGATTCCATGCGGACGGGGCGGAAATCGATGCGCGTCAGACCCTCCAGGTCCGTCAAGGCGCGGGCGAAATGCACGAAATCGTACGTTGTAGCCGCGCCGGGGAGCGAGGCGGCGCACAGCAGAAAGGTGAGAGCTCGCACCTTTTCAGGGTAGATTGTCGGCGGCCTTGACGTTGCGGCCCCGCTTGTCCGCCTGGTTTCCGTTCAGCACATTGCGGTAGAACTGCACCGCGCGCGCACCCGGCCCCGCGCGGAACGCCGGTCCCGTGCGGCCTTTCCACGCGCGGAAAGAATTGCCGTGGATTTGCGCCGTGCCCGCCAGAATTTCGATGGCAGGCTGCTTGCGCGTCCACTGCACGATGCGCGAATCGGAGAGCGACAGCACGCCGGGATTCTCCCACCGGATGGCTTGATGCAGACTCCCCCAGAAGCTGGCGCCGCGGATGGTGAGTTCCGCGTGATCGGCGCCGCCGGGCCGGCCCCAGATGCCGATGTGCCGGCTGCCCGCGCCCGCGTTGGCGATGTTCAGGTTCGAGATGTGAACGGCATACGGCTGGGTGTCGGTGATGTCGATGCCGACGTCGACGTTGTCGAGGTTTACGTTTGCCATTTGCCCGTTCATCGCGCCGTGCTGAGACGCGGAGAGTTCCACACCCACGTGGTAACCCCAGACGAAAATGTCTTCCACCACCTCCCAGTCCGTGCGCTGGAAAAGGAAGCCGGTGGCGTGCGTGGTAGTGTATGCGATCACCTTCTCATCGAGCGACCAGAAGGGCCAGAAGTGGACGTTCTTGACGCGGCCGATGTCGTAACACTGGTCGACCCACAAGCCTTTACGCAACGGCTGGCCATAGAGACCGCTCACGTAGTGGCGGGCCGCTTTTTCGGTGGCCAGGTCCACGCCGAGGTATGGGTTCACCAGCAACACATTGACGAGCGAAACATTCTCGCCCTGGCCGCGCACCGTCCACGGATAGGGCGTCGGCGGATTGTCTTCCTTCTGGTCCGGATAGAACACCGCGATGCCCTCGAGCGTCGCGTTGGGGCCTTGCAGGGTGAGGAACGGCGCGCCTGCCGTGCTGCCGGCGCCTTCGCTGGCCAGCAGGGTGGAGCCGGGAACCTGGGGATCGAAACGCTGCGGCGCGCGGCTCACGCCCTGGAGCGACACGCCGGGCGGCACCCGCAGGTGCGCCGCGATCCGGTAGCGTCCCGCCGGCACAAACACTATCCCGCCGCCGGCCGCGGCGGCGTCATCGAGCGCGCGCTGAAACGCGTCCGTGTCGTCCGTTTCGCCGTCGCCGCGGGCTTCAAACGGCGCCGACCGCACGTTCCACTGCGCGCAGACTGGCGCGGCCGCGAAAAAAGCAAGAGAAGCCCACACCATGGTCCGTGACAAGTTTTTGCTCTCCGGACCCATCATTTGGCAAGCAGGCGGGTGAAATCAAGCGTCCCGGCAAGTACGCTAAAATGCCCGCGTTCTCCCATGCTGAAACTTGTTGTCCTGCTGTTGTCCGCGGCCCTGTCGCCCGCCGGCGCCGCCCTGCGCGCCGCCGCCGTGAAAATCGATATCACCCCGCAGACCCCGCAGTGGCTGATGGGCTACGCCGCCCGGCAGTCCACCGGCGTCCACGACCGCATCTATCACCGCATCGCGGTGCTGGACGACGGCGTCCGGCAGGTGTATCTGGCGGCTTCCGACCTTTGCGTTTACTCGCCCTCGGTCTACGACGAGGTGGCCGCGCGCGTCGAAAAGGAGACCGGCGCTGCGCCCCGCCAGTTCTGGTGGACGGTCACCCATACCCATTCCGCGCCGGAAGTGGGCCCGCCCGATATGTACGACGTGCTGCTGAAGGGCCGTTCCGAGCACGCCTGGAACCGCGAATACTACGAGTTCATTGCATCGACCTTAGTGGACGGCATCCGCGAGGCGCGCCGCCAGTTGACGCCGGCCCGGGCGGCCGCCGGGGTGGGCATGGCCAGGGCCAATATCAATCGCCGCGCGCGCGATCTGGACGGCACGATTTCGCTCGGCCTCAACCCCGACGGGCCGGTGGACCGCCAGATCGGACTGCTGCGCCTGGAGCGCGCCAGCGACGGATCCACGCTCGCCCTAATTGCCAATTACGCCATGCACGGCACGGTGATGAGCGGGAAATTCGTCCAGATCAGCGGCGACGGGCCCGGCGTGGTGGCCGCCTACCTGGAAGAAAAGCTCAACGCGCCGGTGTTGTACATCAATGGCGCGGCCGGCGACATCGCTCCGATTTACTCCGTGCAGCCCGATCCCAAGGCCGGGCACCTGGGCGAATTCCGTGTCTTGTTGGGCGACAAGATTCTGGACGCACACCGCGCGCTGGGTCCAGGCGGCGCGGACGTCACCCTCGACATGGGCGAGACCTGGATCGAGACGCCCCGCAAAGAAGGCCTGAGCTGGCCCGCCAGTCTGGCGCGCTACGCGGCCAAGTCCGCCGGCGGCGCGGACCTGGTGCGCATCCCGGTGCGTTTTGTGCGCGTGGGCGACACGGTGCTGTGGGGCGCGCCCGTGGAACTGTTCTGCGAGATCGCGATTCGCGTGCGCAACGAATCGCCTTTTCGGAATACCTTCTTCTTTGGTTACGCCAACGGGTGGCTGGGGTACCTGCCCACTGCGGCCGCGTTCCGCGAGGGCGGATACGAGCCGCGTACGTCTCCGTTCACGCCGCAGGTGGAGCGCGATTTCGGTGACGCGGTGGTCATCTACCTGAGCGGCATGGCGCGGCGGTAGACGCCAGCCGGAGAGCGGCTTCCCCCGGACGTCCTCATCCGGCACCATGGAACGGTGCGCCGCGGTTTCCGGTCGAGAACGCGGCCGGGAGGATTCATGACCCACCGCATCCTGCGTTTGCTGCTGGCGGCCGCGGCCGCGGTCCTGGCTGCCATGGCGGCGGACCTGCCCCAAGGCAAACGGTACAGGAATTCGCTCGGCATGGAGTTCGTCCGTATCGAGCCGGGTTCGTTCGTGATGGGGCACGACGGGTCGCCGTTGCCCGAGAGCGTACTCCATGACACCACCGCGGACGGGCGCGTGAAGGTGTGGTACCCGCGCGGCGGCGACTACGACGAGCGCCCGGCGCACCGGGTGACCATCACGCGGCCATTCTACTTGGGCCTGACGGAGGTCACCAACCGGCAGTTTGAAGAGTTCGATCCCCTCCACGCGCACGTGCGCGGCAAGTGGGGGTTCTCCATCGATGACGACGAGGCGGCGGTCTTCGTGAACTGGCACGAGGCCAAGGCGTTCGCCAAGTGGCTTTCGGAGAAGGAAGGCCGGCCCTACCGTTTGCCGACCGAGGCCGAATGGGAGTATGCCGCGCGGGCGGGCACGGCGACGCTGTTTTCCACCGGCGACCTGCTGCCTGCGTTCTTCCTGAAGAACCAGGACACGAGCTGGTACCCGGTCCCCGGACGCTCGCGCGGGCGCGCGGAAGTGGTCCCCTTGCACGCCGGCAAGACTCCCGCGAATCCGTGGGGACTTTACGACATGCACGGCAACGTCGAGGAGTGGTGCGAGGACTGGTACGGACCGTACACGGCGGAGGAAAAGACCGACCCGGTCGGACGCGCCGCCGGGCACTTCAAAGTGACCCGGGGCGGAAGCCACTCGACGTTCGCCTACTACCAGCGCAGCGCCAACCGGTCCGGGACGCTGCCCGAGGACAAGCACTGGTACATCGGCTTGCGGTTGGCGCTGGGCGGGATGCCGGCCACCCGTCCGCTGCCGCCCCTGCCCCCGGAACGGTATCAGTTGCAGGTTCGTCAGGGGAAACCGCCCGCCTTGCGGTTTGACCAGCGGAGGCCGCATTTTTTCGGACCCGTGCCGTAC